>ENA-OPDF01000004-OPDF01000004.1-human-gut-metagenome-genome-assembly--contig:-NODE-4-length-190188-cov-6.595557_pt1 | contig 190188 bp, 175 predicted proteins | sample MGYA00241575_ERZ501501 | MGnify/ENA primary metagenome ERZ501501 (study PRJEB25962, sample SAMEA1972229) | human gut metagenome | biome: human gut; feature: human-associated habitat; material: faeces... | reverse complement strand
TATGCCCGATGAGCACAGAAACAGTCTTTCTTACCATAATGTGCAGGACATCTCCTATGTAAACCTCGGTGTCGATATATTTAATATAAGCCTGAGCCGCAGCGTTTGCGGTTATGGCTGTCATAGGAAGAGCCGTTAAAAGCATAAGCACACACAGGGCAACGCTCGAAATACGCTTTGCGTTTTTCTTGACTTTCATAAAAATCCCTCCTTTATGCCCAAGGGTCATCCGAAGCGGGAGTTCGTATGTCGGAGAGTGCAAGATTGCGCCACAAGAACCATTGATTGCCCTTTCTGCGAAGCTCAATCGGGCGAGGTGAGTCCGCTCCCGATGACTGAACCTGAACTTTTGCATAACCCTCGCTCTGATAGGTATATGCATACTCGGAAACGGTTATTTTGTACGGAACATTCGGTGTATAATCGTTCTTCACGGATGAACCCTCAAAATACGAGCGAGGAATATATCCCCTGCCCTTGATTCTGTCACGCAAAAACTGAATATCCATCCCGTTCATCGGCTGAGGTCCTTTTAATACATTGAGCATTTCTATTGTGTTTTCCGGACTTTCATCATATTCAAGCAACACAAGCATTGCAAATGCCGCTGTTGAAAGAGGTGACGAAAAGTCAAGCTCCGGCATTTTTTTGAGTTCATCTGCATTTTTCGGATAATCGGCAAATACAAATGTTTTGCTTTTGTACCTTGCATTGTTTACTGCTCCCGAAACAGCTTTTGTAACATTGTTTTTTACAGCCTGATTTGTCATATTTTTTAAGCTGTCAAATATACCCATAAACAGTACCTCCTTTTTAAAGTGCGTCAAGTGCGGCAGCAAGATAATCTGCCGTTACGGATGAATAAAAAAACGAGCTTATTTTTCCGAATTGTTTTGCCTGTTTAACCCTGTCGGCAAGATCGGGGTATGACTGTTCATCACAGAGCAGAGCCGTTTTGCAGTTTGGCAAATGTTCTTTTATTTTCTCACAAAGCTCAAGCCGCTTCTCGACAGTTGAATTGGCAAGTCTTGTGACATCCATAAGCAAAACATCAACTCTTTGTGCAATGCACAAATCAAGAATTTCTCCGTCCTGATTCGGCGAAACATTTTCAATGCAGAATCTTCCCTTCCTGACAAGTGCATTTTGAATAGCCTCACTAAGCAAATTGTTCTGAACACTGAGCAAAATTTTCTTCAACGGACATCACCCCTTTTCACCTATATCTTTCACTTATATTGTACAATTTTGCGGTACAAGATGAATGTGCCAAACGGCATATTTCACAACATAAACAAAAAAACACAGCCGCCCGATTGCTCGGACAGCTGTGAACTTGTGCTAAAAATATCAATGGTGGGTAATTAAAAGGGGGGTAAATAATAAAATAATTATGCTTTGTTCTTAACAGCACCGATAATGTAAAGTGCAGGAATAACAAGACCGCAGATAAGAGAGAACACATTAAACTGTGAGCCGCCTATCATGCTGATAATTTCGCCTGCAACACACATAACCGCAACAATAACGCCCCATACAATACATGTGTTTGCCTTGTTCGGAAGTTTTGCATTGATAACGCCGATAATACCTGCAACAAACTCAGCAACCGCACTGATAAGTGCGAAAACGCCGCCGACATAAAGCATAGTCATATCGTATGTACCGTCGTTAAAAGCTGCAAGTGCGGCGATACCGAGAATGGCGATGATTGACACGATCAATGCAATAGCACCGAATACAATCATAAGGATTCCCGTTACTTTAAGAAAAGTTGAACCTTTTGCCTCCATAGTTTTTCCTCCTGTCATTAAATAATAAATTCTATGCGCCCTTGCCTTTAAATATTAACCTGACAAAGGGAGCATTTTGTACAAAAGATATCACCGTCCAAGCAGTTATATCCTGTAATTGTATTATACTGTTTTAACAGCAAAAAAATATGTGCCAAACGGCACATATTCAGAAAAAAGTATTTATTTGTCGTCATTTTTGTTATCGAGAATTACAATTCCCGCCTCTCTTGCCTTTACGGCAAGCTCTGTTCTCGACTTAAAGCCTGTTTTTTCAAGCATATACTGTATATAGTTTTTGACAGTACCGGGAGCAATGTAAAGCCTTTTTGCAATTTCCGTGTTTGTATCGCCGCTTGTCAGTTCACGCAAAACCTCAAGCTCTCTTTCCGTAAAATCCGTACTCATTGCATTGCCGAATCTGATTTCGGGAGTTGTGTCGGGAAACACACGCTCACCGTTCATTGTTCTGTCCATAAGCTCAATGATAGGTTCGGGACTTACCTCTTTGTACCAAAAGCTGTCAACCCCTGCCAGTCTTGCTCGCTTCAGATAGGAATATTCAGGCATTGAGGTAACTATGATTATCTTGATTTTCGGGAACTTCTTTTTAATTCTTTCAGCCGCCTCAAGACCGCTTGCACCCATGGCCGTACAAATATCCATTAAAATCAAATCAACATCTGAATTTTCGCAATGATAATCCGCCATATCGGCATTGCTGATTGAGCCTGCCAGCGTATAGCTTTCACTTTGATTTACATACATTTCAAATAAAGTTCTCGGCATTGACTGATCTTCAACTATCAGTACTCTTGTCATATTGAAGCACCTCACTTTTTGGAATTGTGATTTCAAGAACAAAAATTTCGGAAGTCGATATTTTCATGCTTCCGCCGATTTGCTCCGCTTTTTTTCTTACGGAAGAAAGTCCGCCGCCCTCGTTAATTTTTCGGGGAGGTTTTCTGCCGTTATTCTTGAATTTAAAGATATAATTTTCACCGTCGTCAAGACTTTCAAGAAACATTTTATCCGCCTTGGCATGTCTTGCGGCATTGTTAAGACATTGCAATGCTGCAAAGGTCAGCACCCGTGCAACCGCATTATTGTCTGTCGGAAGATTGCCGGCTATTTCAAGCGTTATGCCCACCAGCCTTGCGGCATTTTCAATATCCTTAGCAAAGTTTTCGTCTTTGCGGTCGTTCTCTTCGGTGTTTAAAACAGCAATATTGTTTCTCCACATTTCAAGCAATTCTTTATTATTTTCAGGCAGATTACTGTTTTCGAGATACTTTCTTGTTGCTATGAGAGTGCTTCCGAGCCTGTCATGAATTATCTCCTTTGTGCGGAGAATTTCTTCTTCTCTTGTCAGGTCACAGACCATTTCATTGTATTTTTTCAGATGAACATTAACCTTTTTCAGCTCGCCTATCTCATATTCCAAAATTGAAGTCAGCTTCGTAAACTCTGTTATGTCGGTTGCGACAAGCTGAAAATATGACTTTGAAAAAATTTCCGTTTCCGACAACGAAAAGCTGAAAACTCTGCCGTCATTTAATCTGACTGTAAATGTTCCGTCATTTTCATATTGAGAAACCTCTTTTATCTTTTCTCTGAAAGGCGCTGCAATGTTAAGCGATTTACCCGTAAGCTCAAGGCATATACTCTCCATAAGGTTATTTTTCAGCACAACAAGTCCGTTTTTATCAAAATAGCAAAGTCCGGCAGGCAGACCGTCAAAGCTCTCCTTGATTGACATTGCAGAAATATTGTTGTTCCTGCAGCGGTGAAGCCTTGCCGTTATGTACACAGACATTGCCGTGCAGTATGCCGTTATACCGACAGACAGAGCAAACGGCATTCTGCCGAAAAATTCAGCCATTATGTTAATTGAATTGTCATAGTAAATTTTACTCAGAATCTGAGTGCTTACCAAAAACATTGCCGATGAAATCACCGCAATAGCAACAGCCGAAACCGACCTCCACAATTTGATTTTATACAGAAAAGACACTGTTGCGTTGTGGATTGCCATACAGGTGACAACAAACTGTACGCTCATCAGTGCAACGCAAATGAATGAACGCATTTCAAACACGGGAGTCATATGCCGTCACCTCCGCTTTGCATACATACAAACACAAACAGCGTGTCGCCGTCATATTCCGTGGTGACATTTCCGCCGAGTTTTGTAATATCGTCAAGTAAATCATCGGGAATTTTCATTTCATTTTGGCTGTCACAATTGATTTTTAAATCAATAAATTTATTATCAGCCTTTAAATTAAACAGCAACGCATCTGTGCAATTCATTTTGAGTCTTATAAATTCTCCGATAAATTTGAAGATTGCAATTGACTTTTCAGCGGATATTTCTCCCGATACATTGCTGAAAAACGAACAGGAAATTCCGTAAACAGAAATGTACTCGGCAAGTTCTCGGATACTGTTTTCAAGCTCAAAAGCATTCAGCATTTTTCTGCTTTTTGCCATAATGAACAGATTGCTTATTCTCTTGATGTAAACATTCACAACACAGGCACGGGCATAATTGACCGAAATATCTCCGCTGTTATTTTCAATGTTTTTGAGTATATTTTCAAGGTCGCAAAGCTGCGGGCGGATAAATTCGGTTATGTTGTCATAGAGCTTGTTCTGTTCGGTTACTGCCGCTCTGCGTTTTTTCAGCTCTGCCTCTGATTTCAAGATTACATTGTATTCTGAAATCTGTTCCTTAATCTCCGAAAGCTCTCTGTTAATTCGGTTAATTGCCGATATGTCTTCCGTCCAAACTGCCTTACCACCTTTTATATTATGCTTTTTAAGAATTATATTTTCATCAATCACAACACTGTTACCGTTTTGCAGAACAACATTTTTTGAAACATTTGCCGCATTTTTTGAGCGGTATTTCATACTGCCCTCATTGTCAAATATGAGAGCATTAAGATTTGACGCATTGAAAAAATTGCCGTAACCCGTATTTGACGGCACAAGACCTATCTGAATAAGGCTTTCCCATAAAGCAATTGAGGCAAAACAGAATACCTCGGGAACATTGTAAATTCTGAGTCCCGAATATCCGTGATTCAGATTGTTCCAAACGGTATAAATTATTGCGACAAGAATTATTACAATCGGAATCCACAGCTTTTTGCGTGTTGCGGAAATTCTGCATTGATTGATTGAAAGCACAATTGACGAAAGCACAAGCATAAAAATCCACACTACAATTACATAGTAAACAGGACCGTAACTGTATTGTTTGTTCCAATTGTGAAAATCGGGAGCAAATACAAAAGCAAGCTGATGAAAATCGTTCGTCATAACAAGCAGCACAAGAACGGCGGCAGGTATAATCAAAAGATATTTTCGGTTATTTGTATTTTCAGGCTTGCCTATATTCAGCATTGCAAAAAACATCATAAGCGGCAAAAACACCATTGCTATGTAATATGAATACCAAAGATACCGTCCGTATGTGTTGATGTCGGCAGGGCTGTTGTATTTTATAGCACGAAGAGCCATCCACAAGAGCATAAGCGCCGCAGATATCACAAGGCAGATTCTTATATTCTTCTGAACAATGCGATATGAAACAGACACACCCCAGCCTATAATAAGCCCCGAAAAAATAATAACATCAAAATTTTCCATATAATTATCTGCTGAGGAAGTAAGATGAGAAAAAATTCTCACCGCACCGCCAAACAGGAATATAATTATCCCGATAACAGTCAGAAGTTTTGTTTTGTCTACTTTGCGAACCATATGCCACCAACCGGTTAATTTTAATAGATTTTATGTGAACCGCCAAATTAAGATTGTATCACTTTATTACATAATAACACAAAGATATTGATTATACAATTGAATATCTTCTTAAAAAACAAAATTAGGGTTGATAAATTCCGACTCTGTATCAATATCGGCACCGACAGACAGAGTCATACTTTCAGATAAAACACAAAGGCCCCTTATGACAATTATTATGATATTGCCATAAGGGGGTTATCGTTTATTCATTTTTACTGCTGTTCATAAAACAAATCTGCTCAGGTTTAAATTTTGTTTCTTCGTTTTTTCATATAGATTACAGCTGCGGCAGAAATTATCAGAGCAAACAAAATTGCTGTCAATATTATTCCGCCTGTTTGAACTGCGTCTGCGTTGTTGTTGATTTGAGTGCCGTTGCCTGAGGAGTCAAGCGGGGTTGTTTCAGATGCAGCCGAATCTGAAGAATCAATGGGTTTTGTTTCAGATGTAGCCGAATCCGAGGGGTTCGGTATGGTCGGTTTGGTCGGTGTAACAGCTGAATTGTCAACGATTACATTTGCGGTATCGGTAATACCGTTTGCCGCTGCAGTAATGACAGCTTTACCCTCCTTATGACCTGTTACAACGCCAAAATTATCAACCGTTGCTATGCTTTCATCAGATGAAGTGTATGTAATCTTACTGTTTATCTGTGAAGAAACAGGCTGAACAGTCTTGTCAAGTTTTTTGGACTCATCAACCTTTACGGCAACATCGTCTATGCTCAGGGACTGAACTTTTTCCGGAACAGGCTTTGATGTAAGTCCGGGATAGAATTCAGAGATTACATTTATATCTTCCTCAGAATTGCGTGTTTTCCAATCCTTTTCGTTCTTATCGGAAATCAAGCATTCAAGATATGCCGTATCGGTTCCCGTCTTTTCAAACACCCGTGAAGGGATATCGTCGGATATAAAGCAGACCTCGGCAGTATTTCCGATTTTGATGCTGTTTATCTTCTCTCTGCCAAAGGAGGTATAAATCGGATTTTTCGCCTTATAGCCGTCCTCCATTGCTTTACACATTTCTTCAACATCATAATCAACAAGCCTTACATAATCTCCGCCCGAATAATCTTCATTGCCCTTATTTTGAACCGTTGCACGAACAAAGAACTTAGCGTTGTCGTTATCATCGGTAATCAGGTTGATTTCGGACAATGTCAGTGATGTAATGTCAAGGTCTGCACCCTGCTTGAAACTGAATGAATCGGAAACGAGCTTTTCTTCTCCGTTTTCAGTTACTGTGAAATACATTGAAACCTCGTCTGCTTTCTTATCATCGGGAAGAGTGTAATAGAAATCAAAAGCTTTTGCCTCTGCCGAAAGCCATACGCTTTCCTTTGTACTGTCATAAGCTTTTCCGTTTACATACAGTGTTACGGTTACATTTCTGCCCGATTTGATGCCAAGATTTTCAGCGTGACAGGTAACATTGACTGTTTCACCGCCCGTTGGATAATCGTTGCCGAACTCAATTGCATCTATCGCCTCAGGCATATGATATTCGGAATCCGTATTATATTCGGAAACAACAAACATATTGTTTACATATGTACAACCCTCATCCGTAATCTTTCTGTCAAAGGCATTAAATGCAGTAAGCAGGTCGCCGTTTTCAAGAACTACCGCTGAGAAATTACCTTTATACAGACCTGAGTTTTTGCTTCCGTAAATACCGTTTTCTGTAAGATAGGTCTTGCCTCCCCAATAACCGTTAAGCAGATATATCGGGTTGTCAAGTTTTTCGGTAATCGGATTTGAATTTTCGTCATACATAAGGACTCCGTTGGAATCGAGTTTACCTACTTCCGTAACCTTATCAAAACGGTTGAAAACAAACTGCCTTGCCCATATTTGTTGTTGATTGCTCTCGGTTGTTGTCCACAATGCGTAGATATCACCGCTGCCATTGGTGAAAACCGAGAAGTCATCGTTTGTGGTATAATCGTCTTTTTCGGAAATGAAGTTAGGCTCAACATACGAGTCGCTTATCTGTGAATATCCGTCTGCGTCACTGTAAAGTCCGTTTGTAAAAATGTTGGTAATATTCTGATAAGCATATGCTCCGTTACACTTGTAGAACAACAGAGTATTCTCAACACCCTGAGTGTTTATGTTAATAAACCTTGGATTAGCCGTGACATATCCGTCCTTTGTAAGACGCATTGGATTCGATGATGTCATTTTTCCGTTGTCCATCTTAAATCTTCGGATATAAAGAGAATTGTTTGTTTCAAACTGTGATGAATCAAAATCGCTTTCAACCTCAAATTTATCAATAGAATCAAGAGTAAAGCCGTATGTGTCGGAGGCAACATATGAAAGCAAGGTTTCATCACCGTATGAAACGGCATCAAAATATTTGAGATACTTTCCGTTGATTGATAACGCCTCTCCTGCCGACCATTTTCCCGTTTCAGCACTGTAGGTGGATGTGAGCAAAGCGGTTGGCATTGACTGCAGCTCCTCAATAGTGGTATCAAGGGTAACCTTTTCCATGTTCATTGACTGGTAGAACATCTGAACAGAATTGCTCTCGCTGTTGTAAACAACCTTCGGCATCATATACAGCTGCTTTTTGCTTTTATCCGATATCACCCTATAATCGTGGAATTTGCCGCTTTCCTTATTATAGAAAATAGTTGCAATGCCGACTGAATTAAGCAAATCACGGTTATTGCTGCGTGACGCTATCATACACTTGTTCCAAGCGATAAGGATATCATCTCCACAGTCTGTCATAACTGCATCGTGGTCTATTTTTTCGTAATCCTCTGTAAGCTGTGAAATTTTTTCAGAGGTTTCTTTGCCGTAAGCGTCTTCAACCGCACGCTTTAAAAGTGAGCCTGAGTCAACAATGCTGTCTGATTTTTCATCATAGATATAGAAATGAAGAACATTATCTTTAGATGTTGCAATATCTGTTGATGTACTTACGATAAGATATCTATCATTGCCGATTGAAATAATTTCGGGATTTACGAGTGTGTCGGTTGACTGCACAACCTTTTCTTCGATCGCATTATTCGGAACAGTCAATTTTTTGGAGGTTTCTGCTGTTGAAACAACCATGTCCTTTATCGTTGTATTTTTAAGCAAATTAGTTTCAATCTTAGACTGAAGCCTGCTCAAATTCATAACATCATTTGAATCGCCGAGAGTGTTGAACATTTCGGTTGTAAAGAAGTTGTCGCTCCAAGAAGCTTTAAGGAACAAAAGTTCAAGCGTTATACTGCCTGACATTCCGACAGTTCCTACTCCTCTGAGATAATCATTGAATTGGATATCAAACTTAAAGTCAACACCGCCCGATGCAGAGAGCAAGCCGTCAAAGCCAACGCCGACACCCGCTCCGAGTCCGATTTTCAGCTCATATACACCCTGGAAAGTTGAAGCGTTTGCATCATCGAGCTGATCGAGAGTAAGAGCAACCGATGAACCTGTTTCACCGTCATTGTTTGCAAAAATGCCCATATAAATGTTCACATTGATTGAAGCTGTAAAATATGCAAAACACGGAATGTAGCACAGCACAAACGGCATACTCACTCTTATTGAACCGCCTGCGCCTGCAATAAACAGGTTTCCGACAAAATTCCATTCGCCGTTATCGTCAACATAATAGTTGCCCTGATAACACAATGTAATGCTGAACGAGAGCTTTACCGCCGTTTTCATATTCAGCGAATCGGTAAGTGCTTGACCTATGGCGTTTTTTGGAAGACCTGCGGATGAATTGTTGGCTGTATCGTAACCGTCCAATATGTTTCCGAGCTTTTTCGCCTTATCAAGAGGACCTGCCGACGCCCATGTGCTGTCTTTTGAAGCGGCATCTTTCAGCTTGCCGAAGCTTACTCCGATTGTAAGTGTATTGATTTCGTGACCGTCCTTGTCTTTTCCTGCCGTACCTGAATTGATAATCGGGGTAAAACCTTTTAATGAAACAGTAGGACTTACATTGCCCAAGACAGGGATAGGCTGAGCCATTGTACTCGGCGCACCCACATCAGGTGCATAGGTTATTGTATCTATTACCGAGGTTGCAACAAAGTTGTATCCTGTATCAAACTTTCCGTAGCTTGAATAGATTTCGTTTGCATTACTGTCGTAACCTTTCCATAACATTTCAACATAAAGCCTGTCGCCCTGCTTTACCATTTCCGAAAGTGTACTTGCCCAATGTGAAACTGTCTGACCTTTTTCAAGCTCAACATCATATTTAGATTTTATTCCGTCCTCATTTTCAATGCTCCAGCGAACAAGATTGACAGGTTTGTCGGCACTCTGTCCCTTTGTGTTCAGCGACAGATCAAACTGAACGGCATTTGCGGTTATGAGTGTAATTGTATCGCCGTAAACCGTTCCGTCCGAAGAAACTGCGTTAATCCTTGTGGGAACAACACCGTTTGTTTTATACTGCAATTTTAGCTGTGCTGTTATACTTGTTTCATTACCTGATGAAAGATAGTCAGCCATATTGATATCGCAAATATAGTAACGGTGGTTGAAGAATACCAACGCTCTGTGGATTTCGTCCTTTGATGCCGAAATTTTTACTATTTCGGAGTTTTCACCGTTAGGATTTGATTCAAGACAAAATTCACCGTTCTCATCCGACACAGCCGAATAGCTGTCCATAGTAATCTGTGCTCCGCTTACAAGGTTGTATGTATCGGTTTGGCTTGTCGGCGGATTTATAACCGTACCCTCCTGCAGCATTGTTTGTCCGTAGAAGTTAAAGGTTTGATAATCGCTGCCTGTTTTTTCAAAGGTCAATGTAATATGGTTATCATTGACATCGTAAGGGTTTTGTATTGCAAAGAAGAAACTGTTTCCGTAATAGTTTTTTGTCTGATGCGACGCACTGTCGGTATAGCTCCACCTTGCACGGTAGCCCTTGTCAGGCTGAGCATAAAAAGTGATGATTTCATTTACCGACATATTATTAAATACAGTATCGGTTGCACCGTCCTGTGCCGAGTAGCCTTTAAGTGTAACCGAGCCGTCGGAGTTTTTGACTGCATACTTTCCGTTTTTGCCGATAAAATCACCGTTGTCGGGATTTGTAACCTTTAATACAGTTGTTGTATCGGCAAGGCTGAAATTCGGAGTCACCGAAAAATACAAATCCGAAAGCTGTACATCAACTGAAAGCGTTCCTGTATTTTTGGTTATAATATCGGCAGTTGACAGCAAATTATCCGTTGACGCCGCCCTTGTGTCAAGCTTCATATTCCAAAGATGTGACGAAATTCCGTCGGCATATTCAAAATTGAATTTAAGTGTATCCGCAACAAGGTAGTTATTTGTATTCTCTCTCGGTTTAGTCCAGCTCAGCGTACCGATATGCTCGTTTGAATAATAGAATTCACCCTTGCAGTTTTCATTATCGGCAACAAATTTCTGTCCTGTTGTTTTTGTGTTGTCAAAGCTTTCAACACGCAAGGAAGAATTTGACACCGTATACACAGGCTGAATTACTATCTTCTTATCCTTTATATACGAAGCATATTTTTCAAGAATTTCAGAGGTAAGAGTAAACGAATCGCTGTCAAGCTTATAAAGCTCAGAATGATTTGATGTTTTTCCGCTTTCACAGAAATACACACCCTCAAGCTTTACCAAGCCGTTAAACTGAGTGTCAATAGCCGCAGAAACAGCCGATGTTTCATCTCTGTAAATATCGAAGGATGCGCCTGTGTTTCTGTCGCTGTCATGCATAGACGCAGGGTCAACCAGAAGAACATTTTTTGCGACCTGAACATTTGAAAGCTTGCCGTCAACATAAATTGCCGTAGTGTCAGGCTCAATGATGCTCAGGTTATATTTTGTCATATTCAATCGAAGATTGTGGTTAAGATTTTCAGCACCGCGATTATAAACCTTGTAACCGGCATAGCCCACTACCGCGCCCTTGTGAAGAGCGAGATAGAGATAATGATCTCCCTTAACCTGATTCTGATCAAGATTAGCTGTTCTTTGAATAAACGAATCGCCGATATTTGTCATATTCCAGCAGCCGCCTGTACCGCCGAGTTCATGCACCCAATCATAGTTAGAGGTATTCGACTGAAATTTATCGGTATCGGCAACATAAAAAAGTTGGTCGTCAGACGCTGTTGAGCCACCGAAGTTATCAATTGCAATTGTGATTGAATCAACACCGGTAAAGTTAATTTTTTCTCTTGAACGGGCTGAAACGCAGTTATTCTTACTGCTCCAGTTGTTATCGTATTCAAGCTTCATATCAGCACCGTCCGCTTTATATGCGTGATTCTGACTGCCTGTACCTCTGTCCGTAGCGGTAGCAACATCAAACTGTGAGGCGTCGATTATCTGAACTCCCCTTGTGCCTGTGTTTGTGTCAACCATTGAAGAGGAAACATATTCTTCCGAAGCCGTGAGAGTGGTTAGATGTCTTTCCTCTGCGGTTGCAATATCGGTAATATTCACTTTTTTTGTCTGACTTTTACTGTCGGCAACGGTTATGTCGTCAAGACACACATTAAAATATGTGCCGCTTTTTGCACCGTCAAGCATTGTAACCGGAATTTTAATTTCAGACATTCCGGGAGTAAATTCAAGCGGCATTTGAACAGCCTTGTATGCCTGACCTGCTTTTGCGGTAGCGGATTCGGTTCTTATTGAAAATGTACCCGTAGTACCCATATTACCGGTTCTTTTTACGGTAACATAAGCTTCATCGCTGTTTGGGTTTACGCTTGTATCGACAAGCTCAAGATATGTAGGAGGAATTTCCCTGTCCTCAAGTATTGTAAAAGCACAGCTTGTCTGAGCGCCTATACTGCCGCCCTTTGGATTGCAAAGATTCAGTGTAAATTCAAGATTTGCCGTAACTTCATCCTTTTGATGAGTCTGAATATATACGGTCTTTGATTTTTCACCGTCTGCAAAATTAAGAGTAAACTCACTCGAAGTCGGCATTACTTCATTAAGAAGATAGTCGTTATGCTTGCTCGCATTTTTACGCACCTGCTGAGTATTTTCATCATTGTTTGACGGATAAATCCTCTCGCTTTGAGTGTGCGTTGCAATAAAACTGTATTCCTCCATATCGTAATAGGGATTTGCTTCACCGTCAACGGGCGTTGAAGAGGATTTGTTATCAAGAAAAATCTCGTAATCAACACCGTAACAGGCTGTCAAATCGACTGATTTTACCGTAATGGAAGCCTCGCCCTTTGTTCCGCCCTCTCTGAACACATCAACAGCATAAAATTCGTCCTGTTTAAGCTGTGACGATGAAAGAGGAAACATAAATGCACCGTTTGGATATTCGGACTGCGCCTCTTTGTTTTCCGAAAGATAACGCTTTGCAAGCTCATCATAATCATACAGCCGTGTAAAATCCTTGTCGTTTTCTTTTGCCGTAACCGATAACGATGATATACCGCATAACAAAACCGACAGGCTAAGAATCAAAGCCAGACTCCTTTTGCCTGCTTTTTTAGCATTTTTTACTACGCTCATTACAATTGCACCTCCTGATTTATTGAAACCTGTTAATATTATTTTGCTTAAATTTTACCACATTATACACAATATGTCAATTGCATTGCTGTAATTATTGTACAGTTTTTGAAATAAAAGTTATTTTATAATAATCTTCACAAACAACAAAAAGCACCTTACATATTCGTAAAGTGCTTAATCTGCTTTTTCTGTTTTAACCGTTCTTGCTCTCGGCTTTTTGGGAGCGTCAGACTTGACCTCTAAAAAAACCGCCCCTTTTACGGAGCGGTTAAGATTTATGCAGGAACATATTCCGATTTTCTCGGAATTTTTAAAAAAGAATTAACAATAGGTAAATCAACATCATAAACGGCGGTTAATTTTCGCAGTAGCTTCCGCCTTTTCACTGCTGTAAAACCTACTTTGGAAAGTGAGTGAAATTAAATTTCATTTCTGCCCTCAAGAGCCTTTGCAAGGGTGTATTCATCGGCATATTCAAGGTCACCACCAACGGGGATGCCGTAGGCAAGCCTCGTCACCTTTACACCGAGCGGCTTTAAGAGCTTTGAAATATACAAAGCCGTTGCGTCACCCTCAACAGTCGGATTGGTTGCCATGATGACCTCTTCAACCGATTCCTCGTTAAGCCTTGAAAGCAGTTCTTTTATAGTAAGATTGTCGGGGCCGATACCGTTAAGCGGCGAAATTGAACCGTGGAGAACATGATAAACGCCCTTAAATTCGTGGGTGTTTTCAATTGCCGTGGCATCTCTGGGAGTTTCAACAACGCAGATAACGGAATGATCCCTTGCGGGATTTGCACACACGGGACAAAGGTCTTTGTCTGTAAGATTACAGCATTTACTGCAATAGTGAATCTTAGTGTGAGCGTCCATCACAGCACCCGCAAGCTGTTCCGCTTCTGTTTTTGACAGATTGAGAACATAATATGCAAGCCTTTGAGCGGTTTTGTTGCCGATTCCCGGCATTCTTTCAAACTGCTCCACCAAATTTTCAAGCGGAGCAACATTATATCCCGACATAATCAGAACATTCCCGGAATGTTAAGTCCGCCTGAAATTGTTTCCATTTTGCTCTCTTTTTCCTTGGCGGCTGCTCTGATTGCTTCATTTGCGGCTGCCATAACAAGGTCTGCGAGCATTTCTACATCTTCAGGGTCAACAACCTCGGGTGAAATTTCAACCTTTGTAAGTTCCATTTTGCCTGTCACGGTAACCTTTACCGCACCGCCGCCTGCTGCTGCCTTATACTCTTTTGCCTCAAGCTCCTTTGATGCTGCCTCCATATCGTCCTGAAGCTTCTGAGCCTGACGGGCAAGCTGCTGAATGTTGTTTGCTCCGCCGCTGCCGTAACCCTTTGGTAATCTTGCTTTCATAATTTTATCTTCCTTTCGGTTATTTTTGTGTTATTATTACATCGCTTCCCTGCAAGCTTTCAACAAGCCTGTCAACGGGATCGGTTTTGTCTTCCTGTTTTGCACTCGGTCTTTTGTACGGACCGAGGTTATAGTGCTGACCTGTTGTTTCAAAAATAAGCTGACGGATTTCCTGCCGTCTTTCGTTATTTTTGAGAAGTTCAAAAGCCATTTCGTTATCTGTGTCAATCAGCATATATTTTCCGCTTGTGTAAGCAGAAGAATTTGCAAATGCCGCCGCAATTGCCCTTGAAACAGGTTTCATATTATTGACTACCTCTGCCCAATCGGGAAAAGGCTGTGCGTTATTATAGATTGCATCAAGGTCAACGCTCTGCCTTTGAACTGCTTTTTTAGGTGCGGAAGCTGTCAAAGTAGGTTGTTCCTGTGCAGGCTGACCCTGAATTTTCGGTGTCGGAGCAACAGGCTCATCCTTTTCCGTTTCAACAACGGGCTTTACTTCCTGCACTTTTTCGGGTTCGGATTTTTGAACCTCCGGTTTTGGAGGTTCACTCTGAACAGGCTGTGACACAGCTTGTACCTGTTCGGGAACACAGTTTACCCTTATTCCCTTTTTAACTGCCTTTTCAAGGGCGGTTACCCTTGCGGTCAAAGCCTCAACCGTTCCGTCAAGCTCTGCCGACGACAGCTTTACAACCGCCATTTCAAGCTCTGTTCTGTCGCCTGTTCCCCTGCCCATATTCTGATATGCCCTTGAAAGCACATCCATATAATAAACAATGTCGGCAAGTGACAGATAATCCGACTGGACTTGAGCCTGCTCAAACTCATCGTCAGCCATAATAATGATATCTCTCGGATTTTTCACCGACTTTATCAGCATAAGCGTTCTGAAATGCGAAAGCAGTTCATCGCAGAGCCTTGCCATATCCTTGGACTCACCGTAAAGCCTGTTGACAATTTCAAGAGCCTTTGCGGTGTTCTTATTGATAACGCAGTTAGCAAGCTCAAAAAGATAGGTCTTTCTTGCAAGTCCTGCGGCACTGCGAACAACATCTTCATCAATGTCTGAGCTGATTGCAATACATCTGTCAAGAAGAGAAAGAGCATCCCGCAACGCACCGTCGGCAACAGATGCGGCAAGCAACGCTGCACCGTCGCTCAGCGTCACTCCCTCCTGACTTGCAACATAGAGCAGTCTGTCTGCTATTGCACGGGGTGGGATTCTGTGAAAATCAAAACGCTGGCATCGTGACAGAATTGTCTGCGGAAGCTTGTGAACCTCGGTAGTTGCCAAAATAAAAATTGCGTGCTCGGGAGGTTCTTCAAGCGTTTTGAGCAAGGCATTAAAAGCCTCGGTTGTGAGCATATGAACCTCGTCGATAATGTAAACCCTGTATTTGCACTTTGACGGCTTAAACTGAACCTCGTCAATAATCTGGCGAATATCGTCAATTTTTCTGTTGGAGGCGGCATCCATTTCGGTAACATCAAGAATACCGCCGCTGTCGATGCCCTTGCATATTTCACATTCACCGCAGGGATTTCCGTTTACGGGATGAAGACAATTGACCGCCTTTGCAAGAATTTTTGCGCAGGTAGTTTTGCCGGTACCCCTTGAACCCGTAAAAAGATACGCATGGTTAAGACGGTTGGTGCTAAGCTCATTTAAAAGAGTTGTGGTTATATGCTCCTGTCCCGAAACATCGGAAAAGGTTTTAGGTCGCCATTTTCTGTAAAGTACCTGATACAAAAATTCACCCCTCAATCAACAAAAAATGCAAGCCGTCAGCCGAAACAACGGCAATCGTACAAATGAGTGAACGACAGACTTACTGCATCGCATCGGCAATACTGCTTAATGCTGCTCGGTTCCCCGCCTGACATGATTCACAGACCCCAATCGCACAGGGCCTGTCGCTCACTTAATTGCACGCTTTTTGACTTCTTGCAATTCTGAACTGAATTATTCATTTCTTTGTTCGTAAAAAGAAATATATTGTACAAAAGAACACCATTGCAAGACAAGCTGATTGTTCAGTCTGCTTTACAACGAACTTATTATACCATAACCGATTGATAAAATCAATAGGTTATGGTTATTTTTATTGTTTGCAGTCACAGAAAGATATCGTCTGTTTTGCAGCGGCAAACCTTGTTCACCGCTGCAAATGAATACACATTTTTGATTAAATCATAAGTTATGTGAATAAACAAAATGTTACATCAATGCGGGCGTCCAATGAACGCCCCCACAGCATAGACTGCATAAACACTTGCAATTTTGCACTCGGGCATAATATGCTGTTTATTATGCAATCTATCTTCACGAATTGGGAACGGCGGCTCGCCGTCAATTTTTAATTTGCTAAGATTTCCCTTGCAACGAATACACCGCCGGCGCTGGCATGAGAAAGTGAATGTGTAACGCCGCTGCCGTCACCGATGATATAAAGTCCCTTGTGGGGCGACTCGAGATGCTCGTCAACATCAACTTCCATATTATAGAACTTGACCTCAACACCGTAGAGAAGTGTGTCATCGTTGGCTGTGCCGGGGGCAATTTTGTCAAGAGCATAAATCATTTCTATGATACCGTCAAGGATTCTCTTTGGAAGCACAAGACTCAAATCGCCCGGTGTTGCATCAAGAGTCGGAACAACAAGTCCTTCTTTGATTCTGCTCGGATTGCTTCGGCGACCTCGAATCAAATCACCGAAACGCTGAACAATTACACCTCCGCCCAGCATATTGCTAAGACGGGCAATGCTTTCACCATAACCGTTGCTGTCCTTGAAAGGCTCTGAAAAATGCTTGCTGACGAGGAGTGCAAAGTTTGTGTTCTCTGTCTGCTTTGCCTTGTCTTCATAGCTGTGACCGTTTACTGTGATAATGCCGTTTGTGTTTTCGTTTACAACGCAACCCTTCGGATTCATGCAGAATGTACGCACATTGTCCTCGAACTGTTCTGTGCGGTAAACAATCTTGCTTTCGTAGAGTTCGTCTGTGAGGTGTGAAAAGATTGCGGCAGGGAGCTCCACACGAACACCGATGTCAACACGGTTCGACTTTGTGGAATATTAAGGTTATGACAAACATGTTCCATCCACTTGCTGCCGCTTCTGCCGACTGAAACAATGCACTTTTTGCACTCATAATTTTCATCGGCTGTGTCAACAAGATAACCTTCCTTATCATTGCCGTTCTTGAGTTCAACATTTTCAACAGGTGTATCAAAGTAGAAATCAACCTTGTTTTCAAGGTAATCATAAAGATTTTTAAGCACAATGTAGTTGATATCCGTACCGAGATGACGGACTGATGCGTCAAGAAGATTAAGTTTATTCTGTAAGCAAAGCTTCTTAAAGCTTGTGCCTGCCGTGGAATAAAGCTTTGTACCCTCTCCGCCGAACTTCATATTGATTTTGTCAACATATTCCATAAGCTCAATAGCTTTTTTCTTGCCGATATGTTCGTAGAGCGTGCCTCCGAAATCGTTTGTTATGTTGTACTTGCCGTCCGAAAACGCACCCGCACCGCCGAAACCGCTCATAATGGAACAGGTTTTGCATGAAATGCACTTTTTAACTTTGTCACCGTCAATCGGACATTTTCTCTTTTCAAGAAGATGACCTTTTTCAAATACAGCAACCTTTATTTCAGAGTTGTTTGTTACAAGCTCATATGCAGAAAAAATTCCGCCCGGACCTGCTCCTACAATAATAACATCGTACTTTTTCATTATCATTTTCTCCTTTATTTGTTGTGGGTAACATTTAAGGGCAATAAAAAAACCGCCAAAACATAATGCTACGCCCCTTAACGGGGATTATAGTAAACTGTTTAAGGCAGTTTGTAGAAACACCCGTCCGTATTACGGGCTTATACAATCCAACTTCTGCACACGGCAGAAAATTGTTCTGATAAAAGTCATCAAAACCTTGGTTATTGTAACAAATAACATCACAATTGTCAACAAAAAAACGCAAAAATTTAAAATCTGTTATTTTTCCTTTATCGCATAAAAACTACACAATAATTATGCTTGCCGACAAATGCATAAATATTATTCAATCTTTTCGGCAACCTCGCCAAGACGCTTGTAGATGCTGTTTTCGGGAACATAACCTCTTACAAACGAAAGCGGATAGATGTTGGTGTTTCTGCCGATTACCGAACCGGGGTTAAGAACGCTGTTGCAGCCTACCTCTACATGGTCACCGAGCATTGCACCGAACTTTTTAACATTTGTGTCAACCTTTTCGCCATCGCAAAGAACGGTTACAAGGCTCTTGTCACTCTTGAGGTTTGATGTGATTACACCTGCGCCTGTGTGTGACTTGTAGCCGAGAATACTGTCGCCGATGTAGTTATAATGCGGAGTCTGAACACCGTCAAAAAGAATTGAATTTTTAAGCTCTGTTGAGTTGCCTACAACTGCGCCCCTGCCGACAATTGCATTGCCTCTGATAAAAGCACACTGTCTGATTTCGGCATCTTCGCAGATAATGAGCGGTCCGCCGAGATATGCGGAGTCAAAAACCTTTGCACTCTTTGCAACCCACACATTTTCTCCCCTCTGTTCGTAGATTTCGGGATCAAGAGTTTTTCCGAGTTCAATGATAAATTCGCTTATTTTCGGAAGAGCCTCCCACGGATAATCAACGGTTTCAAGCAAGGGCTTTGCAATAGTCCTGCTGTAATCAAACAAATTTTTTGCCAGTAATTTTTCGTTTTCCATTTTTAAAATTTACTCCCAATATATATTATTCTTTCAAAGAATTTTACAGTTTTATACCTCAACAAAGAACAGCCAGTAACCGCTTGCGTCCTTTCCTGCAACGAACTCAACTCCTCCGCTTATGTACTTTGAAAATACATAGCTTTTGCCGTTCTGAGGATTTGTCACGGTGGCACAGCTGCCCTCATGAATCCAATGCTCGTTGAAAACATTTATTCCCTTGATGAGAAATTCTTCTTTTGAAGTTTTGCCTACAAATCTGTAATTTTTCATAAAATCAGCCTTCTTTGACCTTTTGCGGTGACAGCCTGTTGTCAAGACCTGTCTTTTTAAACACAAGCACAACGACAACGGCACAAATCACACCGAGTAACATTCCGCAGAGAACATCTGACGGATAATGAACATAGTTATAAAGTCTTGAGAACACAATCAAAAGTGCAATCACAAGTGCCGGTATTCCGAACCGTTTGTCCTTGATGAGCATAACGGTAGCCGCCGCAAGCGACGAACAGCTGTGTCCCGACGGAAAACTGCTGCCTGACGGAATGGCTATGTTAAGCCCAGAGCCGGGATTCAACTCAGACGGTCTTGTTGAATAATCGATATTCACCATAAACGGCCGTGGTCGGTTTATAAGATTTTTTATTCCGATTTCACCGATAAGAAAGCCGATTGCCATTGCAACAAGCATCATAACTCCCATTGAGCGAGTTTTTTTGAAAATTATAAACACAATGCCGACTGCAATCCAGAAAAGTCCCATTTCACCCACATAGCTGAAAAAAGCCATAATCGGATCAAGAAAAGAGCATTTAAATGTGTTCTGAATAAATTCAAGAACCGAGGTGTCAAATGATTGAATCATATCAAAGAATGACATATCATTTTCCTTTCACAATAATTATAACAACCAAAAAACAGAATGTCAAATTAAATAAATTTTAAGTTATTCACATTCATATTTTGCAAGTTTAGCATAAAGTGCTTCGTCAACAACAGCCTCAACCGAAAGTCCTTCGGCAACATATTCTTCATAAATGAGAGTGCCTTTGTTGCGGATTTCATTTGCAAGACCTGCCTGTGCAAACGGCAGAAGAATTTTTACTCTTTTCATTCTGACAGGAAGATTGTTCTCAATTGCATTAAGAAGTTCGTCTATGCCCGTGCCGTTCTTTGCGCTTATGCGAACACAGGCTTTAAAGTCCTGTGCAAGCGTTGTTTCATCGAGCAAATCGCACTTGTTGAGAACGGTTATAATCGGTGTGTCACCGCAGCCGAGGGATTCAAGCAAGTCGGTTGTAACCTGCATATGTGTTCTTGCCTCGTCACTTGATGCGTCGCATACATTTAGAATAATATCCGACTGTGCCGCCTCTTCAAGGGTTGAGCGGAATGCTTCAACAAGGTGGTGCGGAAGTCTGCGAACAAGTCCTACCGTGTCAATCATCATAACGGTTACACCGCTCGGAAGCTTCAACGCTCTTGAGGTGGGGTCAAGCGTTGCAAAAAGCTTGTCCTGTGCAAGCACGCCTGCGTCAGTAAGGCAGTTCATAAGAGTTGACTTGCCTGCGTTTGTGTAACCGACAATCGCACAGGTTATTACACCGTCCTTTTTTCTGCGTGAACGCAACATTTGACGGTGCTTTTCAAGGTCGGAAAGCTCTTCTTTCAGGCTTTCAATTCTTCTGCGGATATGTCGTCTGTCGGTTTCAAGCTTTGTTTCACCCGGACCTCTTGTGCCGATACCGCCGCCGAGTCTTGACATTGCGATACCTTTGCCCGTAAGTCTTGGGAGCATATATTTAAGCTGTGCAAGCTCAACCTGAAGCTTACCTTCTTTTGACCTTGCTCTCTGGGCAAAAATATCGAGAATAAGCGTTGTTCGGTCAATTACTCTGACATCTGTTTCAGCCTCGATATTTTTAATCTGTGTCGGAGAAAGCTCGCTGTCGAACACAAGCAAATCTATCTCCTGTGATTCGCAGATTTCAGCAATCTCGGCAAGCTTGCCTGTACCGACAAAAGTACCCTTTTCAATTTTTTGCAGATTCTGCGTTACCGACAAAACGGGATCTGCCCCCGCACTTTTTACAAGTTCAAAAAGTTCGTCAAGTGACGCCTGTGCGTCATATTCGCCCGTGTCAACACTGACGAGCAATGCACGGGTAATTTTTTCTTCATTACTTTTAAGCTCCATAAAATCCTCACTTGAAGTTATTTATTCATACCTTTGTCAAAACAGGTTTTCATATCCTCGTCCGTGATTTTTCGGATAGGCTTGCACGGATTTCCCACGGCTATGCAGTCGGACGGAATATCCTTTACAACAATGCTTCCACCGCCGATTACAACATTACTTCCGATTGTGACGCCCGGCATGACCTGAACTCCTCCGCCAATCCACACATTGTCGCCGACGGTAATCGGATAGGCATATTCAAAGCCTGCGTTTCTTCTCAGATAATCAACAGGATGACCTGCCGTGTAAAATCCGCAGTTTGGTGCAACAAAAACATTGTCGCCGAATTTCACCTTTGCACAGTCGAGAATCACCATATTGTGGTTTGAATAGAAATTCTCACCGAGTTCGATATTGTAGCCGTAGTCGCACCAGAACGGAGCGGTAATGTAGAAATTTTCCTTTGTACTGCCGACAATTTTCTTTATCAGAATTTTTTGAGTCTCTTCATCTTCAAACGGAAGATTGTTGTACTCTCTGCAAAGATTTTTAACCGAACAGCGTTCATTGCGAAGCTGTTTCTCACCCATTGCGTTATACATCTGTGAATTAAGCATTTTTTCTTTTTCAGTCATAGTTTTCTCCGTTAATAAATCGCATAACAAAATTTACATAACAATGCTTATTATATTATAATTTCACCTTCAATACAAGTAAATTCGGAACAATTTTACTTTTCAGCTGTCAACAAAATCTATATTTTCAGAATCATAGGGAGGATAATGGGACAGCAGGCTTTTGTATAATATAGTTACATTGAAAATATCAATGTAATTTGCAGGAAAACAATGAAATTATGAAATGCAGTTTTGTTTTTGAGGAGGAATTTTTATGGAAGAAAAGAAGAAAACTTTCACATCAACCGAAGTAAAACGCAGATATAACGAAAAGGTTTACAGCCAGATTTCATTTTCTGCGCCAAAAGACCTTGTTGAAGAATTCAGAGAGATATGCAGAAATATCGGAATTTCACAGGCAAGCGTTTTCAAAAAGTTTATCGCCGATTTTGTTGAAAAGTACAGATAAGCAAAAAGCGGGTGAAGCAACACTTCATCCGCCTTGTTTTGTAAGTTTGTTAAAGATTTTTAATCATCTTAATGTGTGGGCAATGCTCATCAAAATAGGTTTCACCCACCGACACATAGCCCTGCTTTTTATAAAAATTTTCAGCCTGAACCTGAGCTGAAACCGTAACGGCAGTACCGCCGATTTTTTTGATTTCGACCTCGCAGACTTTCAAAATTTCAGCTCCGAGATTTTTGCCACGGTACTCTTTTTTTACGGCAACCCGTCCGACAATATATTCGCCCTCGTTTTTGGACGGGAAGAATCTTCCCACAGCAACGGGATTATCGCCGTCAAACATTACAATGTGCGTTGCAATCTCGTCAATGCTGTCAAATTCATCCTTGAACCCCTGTTCTTCAACAAAAACAAGCGTTCTGATTTTGACCGCCTCATCGGGCAATTTGTCATAACATTTTATCGTCATAAGAGCACCTCCGAAAAATCAATATTACCATTATAAATTTCTCCGCACTGAAAGTCAATAAACAACACGACTCAATTATCTTTATCAACAAAACAATCAGAAAATAATTGTACAGTTTGCTAATATAATTGAAAATTAAAATGCCGTATAATATTGATATACTTCTATTGATTGTAGGTTGATATCTATGTGGAACGAACTTCGTACACAGCAAGAAATTGACAATTTCATGAAAGAAATTATCGGATTTCACGACAGTTGCATAAAAGAAATAAAATATTCAAGCGGGGCATATGTTGATAAAAACCTGTCAATGCTTCCCACAAATACAAAACGAACACTAACTGTTCTTATTCAGCGACAATTTGATGATATTTCTGCACTTGAACTTGAGTTTTCGGAACTTGAGTATATAAGAATGTACCCTGTAAATCCGGACTACACCTGTGAAATATTGGACGCATCATTTTTCATAAAAGACGGTCTTATTTATTGGTGCGATAACGGTGATGTAAAGGAAGATGACATACACAATTATAAAGGCACGGTCATCTGCTCAAAGAAAGTTCGTTGGAGAAATGCAAGCGAACTTATCGGTGAAAATGAATTTTATAGAAGTACAAATGAATAATACCAAATAACAGTTTAAAAGCAACGAAGTTTCCGCTCCGTTGCTTTTTTGTCAACCTATAAAATCGGTAAAAGATTTTTGTGCTATATCCGATACGATTCTCTGCATTTCACAACGGGAATTTGCGTTTCTCGCCCTGTCAATGCACCTGTCACGGTGCTTTTTCGGCATACTTGCCAAGGCAAGCATTGCGTCGGAATTTTCACCGAGAGCCATTGTAAAGCCGAGAGGCAAGTCCCATTTTTCACCGAGTTTTTCAGCATTTCTGTTCACCGTAATCACCCCTGTTTTAGTTTTTGCCCAGGGATTTGAGATACAACAGAGAATAATCGGAAATTAAAAATCTAAAATAAAATTACTTCTGCTCTGCAACAACTGCAAAGAACACAAGGTCAGAGTCGCTGTCATTGATAAGGCTGTGTGTATGACCTATCGGGCAATAGTGGCACACGCCTGCTTCAACCCTTTCATACTCGCCGTCCATAAGCACCTTGCCTGTTCCCTCAATGATGTAGAACATTTCGCAGTTGCCCTCGTGAGTGTGAAGTCCGATTGACGCACCGCTTTCAAGGCGACCGTGCATAATCATATTTCTGTCATCCGTGAATTTCTTTACGGCATATGCCTTTTCTCCGCCTTTAAAATTCGGCAAAATCTGTTCTTCCATATGTTTAAAATCAATAATCATATCTCTTGTCCTCCTGATTAAATTGAAATTTTAAAGTTCTTTATAATAAGGACAGATGTCCTCATAGTGACCGTCTTTCATCAAAAAGCCTTTCGGAATAACTCCGAGTTTTACAAAGCCAAGGCTTTCATAAAGTTTTCTTGCAGGTTTGTTGGTTTTTACAACAGCGTTAAACTGCAAAATTTTGAAGCCGTATTTTTTAGCACGCTCAAGGCAATCCGACACAAGCTTTCTGCCGACACCTTTTCCCCTTGCAGAAGAAGAAACTGCATAGCTTGCGTTGCAGATATGACCGCATCTGCCGATATTATTTGGATGAAGAATATACATTCCGAGAACCTCGCCGTTTTCATCGGTTGCAACGGGACAACAAGTTTGCTCTGCAAAAAACTTTTTTCCGCTTTCAAAATCAAGTTCTTCAGTCTGCGGAAAGGCAACTCCGTCCCTTACAACTTCATTCCATACGGAAATCATACCCTTAATATCATTTTCCCCGTATTCTCTCACGGTAATACTCATTTGCAGTCACCTCGGGTTAATTTTAGCACTATAAGTTAAAATTTTCAATCCAAACGGCTGAAATATTTACTATTTTTACCTTTTTTAAATTGCAAATTAATCTTGAAATTTGTCGAAAGATACTGTATAATCTATTTATAGAATTGAATAAGAATGATCTTATCAAGAGTGACTGAGGGGACAGGCCCTGTGAAGTCCGGCAACCTGCATATGCAAGGTGCCAAATCCTGCGGTATTTACCGAAAGATGAGTAAACACAGCACCTTTCGGAAGAACGGTGCTTATTTTTTTGGAAGGAGTTTTCTAAATGGCTAAACATTTATTCACATCCGAGTCTGTAACGGAAGGTCATCCCGACAAAGTGTGCGACCAGATTTCCGACGCAGTTCTTGACGAAATCCTCTCTCAGGATAAAAACGCTCATGTTGCCTGCGAGGTTACGGCTACAACAGGCATGATTCATGTTATGGGTGAAATTTCAACCGATTGCTATGTTGACATCGCAGATGTTGCAAGAAAGGTTGTAAACAACATAGGTTACAACGATCCGAAGTGCGGTTTTGACGGCAACACCTGTGCGGTTCTCACATCAATTGACGCACAGTCACCCGACATTGCAATGGGCGTAAACGAAAGCCTTGAGCTTAAAGACGGCGAAAGCGATACAGACAATCAGATTGGTGCAGGTGATCAGGGCATGATGTTCGGTTATGCGTGTGATGAAACACCCGAACTTATGCCGATGCCAATTTCTCTTGCCCACAAGCTTGCAAAACAGCTTACAAAGGTAAGAAAAGACGGTACTCTTTCATATCTCCGTCCCGACGGCAAGACTCAGGTTACTGTTGAATATGACGATGACAAGATTGTCGGCATTGACACGGTTGTAATTTCAACACAGCATGATGAAGATGTTACACTTGAGCAGATTAGAAAAGACCTTATCGAGTATGTTATCAAACCGATTATCCCTGCTGAGCTTATGAACGAGAACACAAAGATTTTCGTAAACCCGACAGGCAGATTTGTAATCGGCGGCCCGGTCGGCGACTCAGGTCTTACAGGCAGAAAGATTATTGTTGATACCTACGGCGGATTTTCTCGTCACGGCGGCGGTGCATTCAGCGGTAAAGATCCGACAAAGGTTGACCGCAGTGCCGCTTACTACTCAAGATATATTGCAAAGAATATTGTTGCCGCTAAGCTTGCCAAGAAGTGCGAAATTCAGCTTGCATATGCAATCGGTGTTGCAAAGCCTGTTTCAATAATGGTTGACACATTCGGCACATCAAAATATTCAAACGAAGAACTGGCAAACGCTGTTGAAAAGGTATTTGACTGCCGTCCGCAGTCTATCATCAGACAGCTCAAGCTCACGGAAACAAAGTATCTCCCACTTGCCGCTTACGGTCATATGGGCAGAGAAGAACTCGGTGTTGAATGGGAAAAGACAAATAAGGTTGACGAGCTTTTAAAGGCTGTCGGCTAATAGAATTAAATTGTTCGATAATTTCGGGAATAAGGTTTGTGCACAAACGCAAATTCTTGTTCCCGATTTTTTTATTTTAAAAAATATTGTTGATAAATTGTACAAACAATTACAATGCTACGCTCGGGCATGATATGCTTTGTGGGCATTACAAACTATCCGTCCCTACATTCTCATAACAACATATATTTCAAATATAAACACAAAAATCCCGATTAACTTTTTACGGTTAATCGGGATTGTGATTTTTATGTAGATGTTGCTTTAATTCTTAATCAGAATTAAGCTTCTGCAATAACCTCAACTTCAACAAGGACATCCTTTGGAAGCTGTTTTACTGCAACACAGCTTCTTGCCGGCTTTGATGTGAAATACTTGCCGTAAACCTCATTGAAAGCACCGAAATCTTCCATATTTTTTAAGAAACAAACTGTCTTAACAGCTTTTTCAAGTGAACTGCCTGATGCCTCAAGAACATTTTTAAGGTTTGTGCAAACCTGTTCTGTCTGAGCCTCAATTGTTGCAGCCTCAACATTGCCTGTTGCAGGGTTAATTGCAATCTGACCCGATGTAAAAACAAGACCGTTTACCTTTACAGCCTGTGAATACGGACCGATAGCATCGGGAGCATTTTTAGTATAAACCTTTTCCATTATAATGACCTCCTGTCAATATATTAAAAATTACTGATTAAACAAGCTTAAAGCCTGCGTCAACAAGTGCGTCGTGAATTTCTTTAATCTGAGCAAAATCTCTTGTTTCAAGAACAACACGGAGGTAACAACCGTTTACATCCGTACCCTCTCCGCCTCTTTCGTGGTGGATAGAAATTACATTTGCACCCTTTTCTGCAATGATATTTGAAACGGCAACAAGCTGACCGGGCTTATCCTGAAGTTCAACACAAACAGTCTGCTGTCTGCCTGTCATAAGAAGTCCACGCTTGATAACTCTTGAAAGGATTGTAACATCAATGTTACCGCCTGATACAACGCAAACAACCTTCTTGCCCTTAACAGGGAGCTTATTGAACATTACAGCAGCCAAAGGAGCTGCGCCTGCGCCCTCGGCAATCATCTTCTGTGACTCAATAAGCTTGAGAATTGCAGATGAAATTTCGTCATCACTTACCGTTACGATATCGTCAACATACTTCTTAACATATTCAAATGTATGCTCACCCGGTTCTTTAACCTGAATACCGTCGGCAATTGTAGAAACGCTGTCAAGATGAACAGGCTCGCCGTTCTTGATTGACTCAACCATTGAAGGAGCGCCCTCTGCCTGAACACCGTAAACCTTAATGTTAGGATTAAGGCTCTTGATTGCACAGGCAACACCCGAAATAAGTCCGCCGCCGCCGATTGCACATACAACAGCGTCAACATCGGGCATTTCGTTCATAATCTCGATACCGATTGTACCCTGACCTGCAATTACATTTTCATCGTCAAACGGGTGGATAAATGTATAGTTCTTTTCATCACGAAGTCTTAAAGCCTCGTTATAAGCATCATCATAAACACCCGGAACCATACAAACCTCGGCTCCGTAGTTCTTAGTAGCCTCAACCTTTGAAATAGGTGCACCGTCAGGCAGACAGATAAGCGACTTGATACCGTACTTTGTAGCGGCAAGTGCAACACCCTGAGCGTGGTTGCCAGCAGAACAGGCAATAACACCTCTTGCCTTTTCTTCTTCGGTAAGCTGAGAAATCTTGTAACCTGAACCTCTTACCTTAAATGAACCTGTAATCTGAAGATTTTCGGGTTTGAGATAAATATCACAATCATCACAAATACCCCTTGCCTGAACGATATTAGTCTGTCTGATAACATCCTTCAAAACATATGATGCGTGATAGATTTTGTCTAATGTAAGCATACCAATTACTTCCTTTTCTATATGTATCCATTGCTTATTTTAATACAACAAGGCTTTAAAATCAAGTTTTTTTAGAATAAACAAAGGGAATTTTTGCAGGATTTTTTAAAGTCTTATTCATAATTCGCAAACAGAATATAAAATAATAAGAACGAACAAATAAAAACACCTGCTTACAGGTGTAAACAGGCGTTTCTATGAAATTATGAAATTGGTATTAACTATTTGAATACTTACAGCCTAAGTTAAGCGAGTGATGCGCCAAGCTTTTTGCAAGCCTCAAGGGCGTCGTCATCGGGAGCATCGTTACAGATAACGCTTTCGCAAACAAGGTTTGCACCGTCACCCTTACAGGTGTCCTCCCAGTTTCTCATCCATTCGCCGTCACCCCAGCCGTATGAGCCGAAGAGGGCAATGCATTTGCCGTTTAACGCACCTTCGCATTCATTGAAAACAGGCTCAAACTCGCTATCCTCAAGAACCTCTGCACCCATTGCGGGACAGCCGAATGCAATGCCGTCAAAATCGGCGACCGATGAAGAATCAAAATCGTTTACATTTGCAAGAGTAACTTCTGCGCCAGCGGACTTTGCACCCTCGGCAACGGCTTCCGCCATCTGCTCCGTGTTGCCTGTACCGCTCCAGAATACTACTGCTACTTTACTCATATTTCTGTACTCACCTTTCAGTTTAATAGTTAATTGCACCTTAAATCAGTTACACGCAACCGTCAGCTTTTGGATAGGTGTGCCTTGTAACCACTTAGAGTAATAGATGTCAGAACATTTTTTGAATTTGGCAAATTCTTTGACTGCTTTTTCTTCATTACCGTAAACCTTCCAGCAGCCTGAACATTTACAGCAATTTCCTTTATGAAGAATAAAGCCGCGGACATCTTCGGGAGGATAACCGAGGAACAGTCCGATTTCGTGTGGGAACTCGGTTGAGTCTTTAAGACGGTGGCGAAGCTCCCTTATACAGCGTGCGGCGTCATGTGAATGATACCCCTGCGATTTAAGCAGCTTACACGCATATTTATCGGACAAATCAACAGCAAGCTTGGACGGGCGAAAAATATAGATTAAAGCCTTTCCGTTGCTGAATTTCAGTGGCAAAACTTTTATTCCCTTTTTGCAGAACATTTTATTCAGCCTTCTTACATCACATTCGCACTCAAGCCGTGACGAGTACGGACAGTTGAAAAGATTAGCCGTTTTTATTCCTGCAAGCGTTGGGGAACAATGCTTGATAATTAAATCCTCTGACATCTTTTCCTCTAAAAATTGAATGAATGATTTGAATAGAGTTGAATTGAATAAATACACCACAGTGATTATCCGATAACTGTTTTATAGTTAGCTTTCGCTAACTTGATTCCATAAGCAAGACTTGTTTGTTGTCTTTATCTTACAGTTAAAATATACCATCAATCAATGTTGTTATCGGCTCTTAAAAGGTTTTCTGCGCTCCAAACGGACAGACAATTTCTGCAAAGATTTAGGGACAGCAAACGCTGTCCCTGAAAGGAGAAGAGATATTATGAATAATTACCCGGCAAAGTAATCATCAAATACTCTGCGGATATTTCCGCAGTCTGTCAGAAAAGAATATAGGCGTATCTTTTCGACAATGTTATTATAGCACCTTACAAAGTCTTTTTACTGCTCTTTATGGACATATAAGGCTCTGTTCAGACGAGCGATTTTCTGTACTCATTCGGCGACTTGTTCATCACCCTTCTGAAAGCACCCGCAAACTTACTGCCGTTGTTGTAGCCGACAATTCCTGCAATTTCAAGCACACTTTTGTCGGTGTTTTTCAAAAGCGAGGCGGCTTTTTGCATTTTACAGTTCGTTATGTAGCCGTTAATCGTGTCGCCGTAGACACCCTTAAAACAGATCTTGAGAGAAGTTGAAGAGATGCCGAGCATATCGGCAAGCTCTGTAATTGTTATATGCTCGTCAAGGTGAGCAAGCAGATATTTTTTTGCCTCTTTTGCGGCGGTAACCTGTGAGCGTGAAAAATATCGTCTTTCCTCACTCTCTCCCTTGTAATCAAGACCGCTCAAAAACAAAAGAAGTTCAAGCACCTTAACCTTGTGATAGCCCTTTCGGATATTTTCGGGAACGGAATAGAGTTCCGAAAAAATATGCTCAATGCTGATATTTTCACGCATAATTGAGTACGGCTTTTCGGAACAGAATTTCATTTCAAGCTCTTCGGGGCTGACAAAAACATCGTCAAGAATACACGAAAAACACCTTGGCACACGGTTCATATCAATTGCAACCGATACACCGTGGTAGTGGCTCAGCGGACAATATCTGTGTCGGATGTTCTCCGTGTTCTTCTGTATTGACAAATCTCCTGACGCAAGGTATAAATATTCGCCGTTTTTGTATTCAAACTCAATTCTGCCCTCCTGACAATGCGTGATGATGAGCATTTCTCTTCCCTTGGCAAGGTCGATGTCACAACTTTGCATATGCACATCGTAATACACAAGCTCAATGCCCGAAAACACAGGGTACACGGTGATTTCACAATCGCCCGTGCTGTCCTGTGAACGGTATATACTGAACGATTCGCCGTGTTCAACGGTCTGTATCATACCGTACGGATTATCAATTTTCTGCAATACTGCCATAAGGTCGCCTCTCTTCTCCTAAAAAGCCTTACTCCACCTTCATAACGGTGTATGCGCCTATATCGTTTACTGCCTTTTTGAGGACTTTATCCTCAATTTCATTTTTCATTCTGACTGTAACCCTGCCGGAGGAAACATCGGCTTCCGCCCACACACCGTCAATTGAATTGAGTGCGTTTTCTACTCTTGCGGAACAGTTTTTACAGACCATTCCGTCAACAACAAGAGTTTTTTCATAGAGATAATGCGACTTATCCTTATCGGCAACCTTGTTTTTCTTAACGCTTTCATCACTTGCACCGCAACATCCGCTTGCAAGCTTTTTCTTGTAACTTCTGATTACGAGAACCACAAACGCAATGAATGCCACGGCAAGCAATCCGTAAAAAACATACTCCAAATTTATCTCTCCTTTTATTTTTTAATTTTAATCGTCACTCTTTAAAGCCTGTGAGAGTTTGATTTTATTAATTTTCTTTTGAAGAATAAAGTATATAATTGCATAGCAGATAATGCCGATTACTGCCATTTCAACAAATACATACCACGGTACAACATATGGTAACCAACCCTTCATTTCAAACATAAAGTAATGGTACAAGCCTGCAAAAACATAGTATATCAGCGGAACACTTACAAGGATTGCACCTATTGTCACAACCGTTGTTGCACGGTTATACAGCTTGCTCGCCTCTCTGTTTGAATAGCCGAGAATTTTCAGCATTGAAATATTCTGCTCGTTCTTTTCGATAACAAGCTTTGAAAGCAGATACATAAGGATAATGTAAATCAGAACCGAGAAGCCTACAAGAAGTGTGAACGACATACCCATTGAATCGTCAAGCTGATCCGTTACGGTTGTAAGGTCTTTCTGAGTGATTGTTGTTGCAATGTACTTGTCGTCAATATCTTTAAGTTTTTCGTTGCTGAAATAGCCTGTAAAATATCCGTCATCCTTATCAAAAACATCGTTAAAGTTATCGTTTGTCATAAACACACAAAGTGACGCAGGATAGTAGTAACTGCCGACAATCTTGAATGTGTATTTATTCTCGCCGTACTTATCCTTTAAAGTAACCCTGTCGCCTACTTTAAGGCTGTATTTCTCAAGATATCCCTGTGTTGCGACAACTTCATTTTTCTTTTTAGGAACATTCACCTTTGAAAGATACTCAGAATCATCCTCAATTCCGTAAGCTGAAATTTCTTCGTCATTTGACTCATAAAGCGTTGTCATACAGAATTTTTCGGCAGCGTCATTGCTTGTTTCAACAGGAGCTTTCAGAACATACTGATAATCGCAAATCATATTGTTTACAACTTCTGTTTTGTAGTTTGCAAGCAACGGATTGAGTGCAAGACCAAAGAATAACAACAGACCCGCGAACATAATTCCGAACACCATAATTATGTATGACGGAATGTTCTGGAGAATAATTCTTAGACGGAAACGGGTAAGAAATCTGAAATTCGGAAGCTTTGCCGCCTTTTTCTTTTTCTTCATATGGAAGTCATGTCTGAGAAATTGGAGCGGAGGCAATCTCAATGCCTTTGCAATTACAAACAGATTGATAAGTGTAATTATGATACACGGAATCACCGTTGTGAGTATGAATGCATCACCGTTCCACAAGGTCTGATAAGGCGGCAGACTGTAACTGTGATAATACATATTCATCACAACATTTTTCATAGCCGTATAACCGAGAATATTGCCTATTACAGCCGCCGTAAAAGTTACAAGTGTGGGAACAACAAGGTAATGTCTTGTAAGCTCTCCCCTTGTGTAGCCCGACGCTCTGAGTGTACCGATTACCGAGGCTTCCTGTTCGACAGTGTCACGGCTTGTGATTGCAAATATAAAGCCGAATACAATGATAAGAACATAAAGCAATGTAAGCATCATAGTTTTGTCACTGCCGATATCGTCACCGCTGAACATAATAGCCTGATTGTCGGCACGCTTTACAAAATCTGTGAGCATTCCTGTTTTAGCAAGCTCTTCCTTCACATCATCGCCCAGGTCATTTTTCCTGCTGTCAGAAAGATTTTTGTCATTGTCAATCCACGAATAGCAGTAAGTGTAGTTGTCATCGGCAATTTTGTTAAAATCGGAATCTGTAACAACAGCAACCGAAAACTTCTTCGCATCAAACATCATATCGGTGTTGTTCTTGAAAAGAGATGTGTAATCAGAGAATGCAACCGTTGCGGAAATTGTCATATCCTTATCGGCAACTTTAATTTTGTCGCCGACTTTAATTTCATTGTTTTCTGCATAAAGTCTGTCAATTGCAATTTCGCCGTTATTTTCGGGAAGATTACCCTCAAAAACAGAAATCTTGTTGAAATCTTCACGATTCCTGTACAATCTCAAGGTATGTCCGTTCTTGATTTCTTCGTTCTTATAAAAATTCTTGTAAAGCTTAACTCCGAGATTTTCAACATTTTCTTTTGTTTTGTCGTCAATTTCTGTGGCGAGACAAAAGTGACCGTCCTCAACATTGTACTTTTCAAAAGAATTATCAAAGGCGGATTTCATGCTGTCGCCTGCGATAAGAAAGCCTGAAATAAAACCTATGCTTAAAATCAGAAAGAGGAAAAGTGCAATGTATTTTCCCAAATCGTTTTTTATTTCTCTGGGTATTCGTTTTGTAAGAGGATTTCTCATAAAGCACCTCCTACCAGTCAAGCTCTTGTGCCGGAGTTTTTTCCGTATTGACCATATCGTGTCTTATCTGACCGTCACGGAGTTTTATAACTCTGTCTGCCATATTTTTAATAGCGTCATTGTGAGTCACAAGTATAACGGTGTTACCGTACTTTTTATTTACATCTTCAATCAGCTTGAGGATTTCTTTTGAAGTTTTGTAGTCAAGAGCACCGGTGGGTTCATCACACAAGAGCAAGTCGGGATTTTTCACGATTGCTCTGCCGATTGATGTTCTCTGCTGTTGACCGCCAGAAAGCTGATTTGGGATTTTGTTTCTGTGTTCATAAAGTCCGAGCGTTTTCATCAAATCGTCAACATTCAGGGGATTGTCGCTGAGATATGCACCGACTTCAATGTTTTCCCTTACAGTAAGGTTTGGAATGAGGTTGTAGGACTGAAAAACATAACCGAGGTGCTTTCTTCTGTAAAGTGAAAGCTGTTTTTCGTTCATATTTTCAATTGTATCGCCGTTGATTGAGATACTGCCCCCCTCGGCAGTTTCAATACCGCCGATAATGTTAAGAAGTGTTGATTTGCCCGAACCTGACGGACCGAGCAAAACACAGATACTGCCCTTTTCAATATTGCAGTTTATGCCTTTGAGAACCTCTGTCCTGTTCTCACCTGTGCCGAAGAATTTGTGAATATTTTTGATTTCAAGATACATTTCGTATCACCTCTCATTATTTTTAACTATTCAGAATAGTTCTGAATACACATTACTCATATAATTTCTTCAACACCAAATTCATAATTTCAATAACAAACAGAAAAGGGTGCAGCTTTTTGGACTGCACCCCTGCAAAACATTTACTTATGATTATGGCAGTCACCGCGGCACGCACAGTGCGCACAGTTTGCACCGCAGGAGGATTTGCCCTCTTTTTTGTCTTTTACCATACGGGCAACCACAAAAGCAATCACGGCAATAACAATTAATGCAACAATGATTGTGCCGATATTAGCCGCTAACCATTCAAACATTTTTATTCCTCCCATTGTTAATCAATAAATTTATTACTTCTTAGCCGGCTTAACTTTAAGAGTTGTAGCCTCTTTGTAAGGTCTTACGAGCATATAAATCATAAATGCAAATACTGCAACGGCAAAGATAAGACCGATTACATTAAGACCGCCTGCAAAGATTGAACCGAACTGGAATACCATAAATGCAATTACATAAGCAAATACACACTGGTAACCGATTGCGAACCAGAACCACTTGATGTTGTTCATCTCTCTCTTGATAGCACCCATAGCGGCAAAGCAAGGAGCGCAGAGAAGGTTGAAGAGAAGGAACGAGAAACCGCTGAGTCCTGTGAATGCGGCACCGATTTCTGTCCATCCGCCCGGATAAAGGATACCCATTGTACCAACGATGTTTTCCTTAGCAACAAGACCTGTGATAGATGCAACGGTTGCCTGCCAGTTGCCCCAGCCGAGCGGTGCAAAAATCCATGCAAGACCGTTACCGATTGCGGCAAGAATTGAGTTTCCGATTTCGTCCTCACCGAGCATACGGAATGTACCGTCAACAAATCCGAAGTATGTTGTGAACCAAACAAAGATTGTAGAAAGGAGAATAATTGTACCGGCTTTCTTGATGAATGACCAGCCACGCTCCCACATTGAACGGAGAAGGTTGCCTACTGTCGGAAGATGATAAGCCGGAAGCTCCATTACAAACGGAGCGGGATCGCCTGAGAACATCTTTGTCTTTTTAAGCATAATGCCTGAAACTACGATTGCAGCCATACCGATGAAGTAAGCCGATGTTGCAATCCACGGTGAACCACCGAAGATAGCGCCTGCAATCATAGCGATGAACGGCTGTTTAGCACCGCAGGGAATGAATGTTGTTGTCATAATAGTCATACGGCGGTCACGCTCATTCTCGATTGTACGGGACGCCATGATGCCCGGAACACCGCAGCCTGTGCCTACAAGCATTGGGATAAACGACTTACCCGAAAGACCGAACTTACGGAAGATACGGTCGAGTACGAATGCGATACGAGCCATATAACCGCAGCTTTCGAGGAAAGCAAGAAGAATGAAGAGTACAAGCATCTGCGGAACAAAGCCGAGAACCGCACCTACGCCGGCTACGACACCGTCAAGGATAAGACCGTTGAGCCAGTCTGCACAGTTGATTGCATCAAGACCGTTGCCGATAAGAACAGGAATACCGGGGACCCAGATTCCGTATGTTGCGGCATCGGGAGCACCGTAACCCTCTTTATAATCTGTGTTGAGGTAGTTTGAAACAGCCTTTTCAAGATCAGATTTCTTAGTGTCGGGAGTTTCTGTAATTTCAAGAGTTTCTTCATCCTGAACAGAATATGTAACACTTGCATCTGAAGGTGTGAGATTTACGAGTTCTGCAAGAGCAGCCTTAGCGGCATCTTCGGAATAATTTTCAGATTCAAGGTCAATCGCTTCGGCAATGTCGTCATTTCCGTACTGAGCATTGAATGCCTCGATAATTGCGTCTGAATCGCCGTAGGTTTCTTCAGCCTCGGCAGCCTGTGATGAACCGATACCGAAAAGGTGCCAGCCGTCACCGAAAAGACCGTCATTTGCCCAGTCCGTTGCGGCAGTACCTACTGTCTGCATTGAGATGTAGTAAACAAGGAACATAATAACCGCAAAAATCGGAAGGCCGAGCCAACGGTTGGTTACAACCTTATCAATCTTGTCCGATGTTGTAAGCTTACCCTTGTTTTTCTTCTTATAACAGCTCTTGATGATTGAGGCAATGTAGATGTATCTCTCATTAGTGATGATACTCTCTGCATCATCATCAAGCTCTTTTTCAGCCGCCTGAATATCTTTTTCAATGTGGTCAATAACATTCTGCGGAATGTCAAGCTTTGCAAGAACCTTGTCGTCACGCTCAAAAATTTTGATAGCGTACCAACGCTGCTGTTCCTCGGGCATATTGTGAACCGCAGCCTCTTCAATGTGGGCAATTGCGTGTTCAACAACACCGTTAAAGCTGTGCATGGGGATTGTCTTTGTTGAGCTTGCGGCTTTGATTGCGGCCTCGGCAGCTTCCATAATGCCTGTGCCTTTAAGAGCTGAAATTTCAACAACCTTACAACCAAGCTGTCTTGAAAGCTCATCAATGTTGATTGAATCGCCGTTCTTCTTAACAAGATCAATCATATTGATTGCCACAACAACAGGGATACCGAGTTCTGTAAGCTGTGTTGTGAGGTAAAGGTTTCTTTCAAGGTTAGTACCGTCAATAAGGTTGAGAATCGCATCGGGGCGTTCACCGACAAGATAGTTACGGGCAACAACCTCTTCAAGAGTATAAGGTGAAAGTGAATAGATACCGGGCAAGTCCATGATTGTAACATCCTTGTGCTTTTTGAGCTTACCCTCTTTTTTCTCAACAGTTACGCCGGGCCAGTTACCGACAAACTGATTGGAACCCGTGAGTGCGTTAAACAAAGTTGTCTTACCGCAGTTAGGGTTACCTGCAAGAGCAATTTTAATTTCCATATATCAGTTATCCTCTCTTAGATTAGCAAAAGCTAACCGTAATGTTATAAAAATACGGGATTTCTCCCGTAGGATTTATAAGTATAAATTACTCAACTTCAATCATTTCAGCATCGGCTTTTCTGAGCGAAAGTTCATAATTTCTTACAGTAATTTCAATCGGATCTCCGAGCGGAGCAACTTTTCTGATGTAAATTTCAACACCCTTTGTGATGCCCATATCCATAATTCTGCGTTTGACAGCACCTTCACCGTGAAGCTTAACAACCTTTACGGTTTCACCTACTTTTGCCTGTTTTAAAGTTTTCATAACAGTTTCCTCCATCTAAAATTGAGCATAAAGCCGTATAAAAACACCTCTCGGAACAACTCCGCCGTGTGTTTGTTACATAGAATCAAATCATAATTTTACGAGCCATTTCTTCGCTGATTGCAACTCGTGTTTCCTTTACATTAACGATAACATTTCCGCCGAGTGACGAAATAACGGTAACCTCTCCGCCGGCAACAAAACCGAGATTTTCAAGGTGCTTTTTAACCTCGGGAGAACCTCCGACTTTCTTTATAATATTGGTTTCACCTGTGTTAGCAAACATCAAAGGCATCATAAAATCAATCTCCTTTAAGTTAGCAGATACTAACAATATTCGTTAATCAAAGGTTAGCTCTCGCTAACCGATTATATGGTACTATAAAACTCGAAATATGTCAATAGGCTTGCGAAAAAAATTTATTTTATTTTGAATTTTGGCAAATTGAATATTTCACATCTGTAATTCAGATATTATTTTTGTTGATTTCGGTAAATCATTTTTTCATAATTATTGAAAGCGTAATTTATTTTATTGATTTTTTGTTCATATCATGATATGATTAGACAATGTAAAGGAGTGCAGACTATGCAATTAAAAGAATCAGGTGAAATGTACCTTGAAACAATATATGTTCTTTCAAAAAAGAGCAATTATATAAGATCAATTGATGTATGTGAAGAAATGGGATATTCAAAGCCGAGCGTCAGCCGTGCCGTTGGTCTTCTCAAAGAGGGCGGTTATCTTAAAGTCGGCGATGACGGCTCGCTTATTCTCACCGACCTCGGCAGGGAAATTGCAGAAAAAACATATGAAAGACACACCGTTCTTTCAAAGCTCTTTGTTAAGCTCGGAGTTAATCCCGAAACTGCCGCCGCAGATGCCTGCAAAATGGAACACATTATCAGCGACGAAACCTTTGCCGCATTGAAAAATCACCTTGAAAATCATATGCAGTAAAAGGCTGAATAATTACCGAATATTACACACAAAAGGCTGACGAGAAATCGTCAGCCTTTGTTTTTACTCAACTGCTTTCAATAAGGCGATACACTTTTTCGATTGATTCAACAATTCGACACGCTTAAATAAAACGCAAAAATAACAATAGTACAAATTATTACAACTGCCTTTTTCATAAGCACACCTCGTTATTATAAAATATCATCAAATGAACTTTGTTAGCCAATTATCCAAGAATTTCACCTGTTCAGCTGTATGAAACCAATGTTCACCGCCATTCATAACAGTAAGGTCAGCGTTTATCTTCTCTGCAAATTTATTGATTATCTCAAATGATGTAAGGTTATCATTTTCACCGTATAAAATTGAGGTGGGAACATTCCAAGAAATTTGGTGTTCACGAACATAGCAAAGATATTCCCAAGATAAAGTTTCACCAAATTCAGTAGAGATTGTTTTCTTATCACGAAGTTCATTCTCTGTTACGTTCGCCCATTTCATCATATTGGTAATGAGGTTTTCCATATCTACAACAGGCGAAATAAACATAGCTTTGTCAATCTGTTTATCTGAAAAGGCATTCATAGAATAAAATGCACCTATGCTATTCGCAATCAGAACTATATAATCATAATTTTTGCAATAATTATCGAACAGATTTGTAAATTTCTGTTTTGCATCCCACGGTGTTTCTGATTTATAGTCAAAGCCTATAACATCATATTCAGGTAGCAAAGGTTTGTAATGCTCCGATTCTGTAGCATTACCACCCTTTCCGTGTACATATACAGCCAGTTTACGCATTTAAAATTCTCCTTTTACGGAACAATATCAACAGTTGCGGAACAATAGAACTGTCTTTTTGCTTTATTCGCATTAAAATTTCATTGTGAGAGAAATTCTGTTCTTTTCGGGATCAACTGAAAGAACCTTTACATTTACAACATCACCGACTTTGAGAACCTCGGCAGGATGCTTGATGTACTTATCGCAAATCTGCGAAATATGAACAAGTCCGTCCTGATGAACACCGATATCGACAAATGCGCCGAAGTCGATTACATTTCTGACCGTGCCTTTAAGCTCCATTCCCTCTTTCAAATCCTTGATGTCGAGAATATCGCTTCTGAGCATTGGCGCAGGCAGTTCATCACGGGGATCTCTGCCCGGTTTGGAAAGTTCCTTTACAATATCATCAAGAGTCGGAAGTCCGATTCCGAGAACATCGGCAAGTGACTTTGTTCCCTTTGCTTTTACTCTCTGCTGAATATCGGAGAAGTTGCCTGATTTTATTTCTTTGTCAGAATATTCAAGAAGTCCTAAAAGTTCTTTTGCACTCTTGTAGCTTTCGGGGTGAACGCCTGTGTTATCAAGCGGATTTCTGCTTTCGGGAACACGCAAAAATCCTGCACACTGTTCAAACGCTTTAGGTCCGAGTTTCGGAACTTTCTTGAGTTCTGCTCTTGATGAGAACGCACCGTTTTCTTCACGGTAAGCAACAATATTCTTGCACACGGTTGCGTTAAGTCCAGACACTCTTGACAAAAGTGCAGGCGATGCCGTATTAAGATCTGCACCAACCGAGTTTACGCAGTCCTCTACAACACCGTCAAGTGTTTCACCGAGTTTTTTCTGCGGCATATCGTGCTGATACTGACCGACACCGATTGCCTTAGGCTCAATCTTAACAAGCTCTGCAAGAGGATCCTGAAGTCGTCTTGCAATTGACACGGCACTTCTGAGTGTGAGGTCAAGGTCGGGAAGTTCTGTTGCGGCAAGCTTTGATGCCGAATAAACCGACGCACCTGCCTCGCTGACTACCATATAATAAACGGGGTGGTCAGCCTCTTTGATTGTTTCGGCTGTGAACATCTCGGTTTCCTTGCTTGCAGTACCGTTGCCGATTGAAATAATATCAACATGATGCTTTTTGATGAGGCGGAGCAAGGTCTGCTTTGATTCCTGAATCTTTTTGTCTGAATGTGTAGGATAAATTACGGTTGTATCAAGCACCTTGCCTGTGCTGTCAACAACGGCAGTCTTACAGCCTGTGCGATATCCCGGATCAAGTGCAAGCACGGTTTTGCCCTTTACAGGCGGCTGCATAAGCAGCTGCTTGAGGTTTACGGCAAAAACCTTCATAGCATTTTCAGAGGCGGTATCTGTAAGGTCGTTTCTGACCTCACGCTCAATTGACGGATAAATAAGCCGCTGATAAGCGTCTGTGCAAGCCTCACGGATAATGTCTGAACAAAGCTGATTTTTGTCTGTAATCATTGCTCTGAAAATTGAATTAAGCGGTTTTTCGCTGTCGGTTTCAACGCTGACTTTGAGAAATCCCTCTTTTTCACCACGATTCACGGCAAGCACTCTGTGACCTGCAATCTTCTTAACAGGCTCTTTGTAGTCATAATAATTTTTGTAAACGCTGTCCTTTTCTTCATCTGTTGCAACAGACACAAGCACACCGTTTGCATTTGTAAGATTTCTGATTCTCTTACGGATTTCCGCATTATCCGACACAAGCTCTGCAATGATATCCATTGCACCCTGAATTGCATCTTCAACGGAGGTAACTCCCTTTTCTTCGTCAATAAAATCAACTGCCGACTTTGACGGATCAAAACCTTTTTCCTGCTTTAAAATATCGTTAGCAAGCGGTTCAAGTCCCTTTTCCTTTGCAATTGACGCCCTTGTCTTTCTCTTTGGACGGTACGGACGGTAAATATCCTCAAGTTCGCTTAGTGTGGCAGCCTTGTCAAGTGCAAGGTTGATTTCATCCGTAAGCTTTTCCTGTCCGTCAATGAGTGAACGGATTTCATCTCTGCGCTTGTCAAGTCCTCTTAGATATTCAAGCTTTTCGGCAAATTCACGAATCAACTGGTCATCCATTGAACCGTGCATTTCCTTTCTGTATCGTGCAATAAAAGGAATAGTGTTTCCGTCATCAAGCAATGTGATGATGTTCTTTGCATACTCCTCTTTAATATTAAACTGCTGTGAAAGAATCTGTGAATAATCCATTATATCCTCCGTTTTTGTTTTGTAAGGCTTATTATAACATACTTTTAAATAATTTGCACTAAAAAGAAAACGAGCAGTCAAAACGACTGCTCTCATGAATTATTTATGTTTATGTATTTTAAGCACTTTTCTTTTTGCGAATATAGGCAAAATAGAGCGGAAGTCCTACAAAAACCATACCGCCGATTATGTTGCCGATTGTAACGAACAGCAGAGATTCACAGCCCGAAAGATTTGCAAGATTCTGACATTGCTGTGCCGTAATACCGTAAAGCTCCTGAGCTTTTGCAACATATTCGGTATTCATTGCCGCCATAACACCTGTTGGAATATAGAACATATTTGCAACGCAGTGTTCAAATCCGCAGACTACAAATGCGCAAATCGGGAAAAATACACCGAAAATCTTACCTATTGCATCTGTTGCGCCTGTTGCCATAACGATTGCAAGGCACACAAGAATGTTACAAAGTATGCCGCTGATAATTGCCGTTGCAGGATTGATTGTTGTTTTGGCAAGTGCAACCTTGATTGTAAAAGCACCGAGTCCGCCGTTTGAATAATTGAGCTGTCCCGAAAAAAATATCAGCAAATCAATAATCATTGCACCGACAAAGTTTGAAATATAAACAACTACAAGATTCTTTATCATTGAAACAGGCTTGATTTTCTTTTCAAGTGTCGGAATAATCATAAGGCAGTTGCCTGTAAAAAGTTCACTGCCTGTGAACACAACAAGCATAAGTCCTACAGGGAAGATTACACCTGCAACCACTCTTGCAAGCCCCACATCGGCAACTCCGTGCATTGCAACATCGCTTGCCGCACCGCCGAATGCGATAAATGCGCCTGCCATAAGTCCGAGCAAAATCATTTTCGGCAGAGGAAGCATTGATTTTGTTACGCCTGATTTTGACACCAGCGACGCAATTTCAGCCGGTGAATTAAATCTGCTGTCCATTAAAAAACCTTCTTCAATTAGTTTATCAATTGTTGCAAAATTTACTGCCATTTGGCAATAAACCGCAAAATCACAGATTACATATTATCACAAAAGCAAAGTGTTTGTCAATTAATATGCGATTATCTGTAACATTGCACACAAAAGGCTTTACAAATTGTCAAATACAGTTTATAATCATAGTGTAGATATTACACAACCTAAAGATGTGTAATATTCGGAATTAAAGTGAGAATAATCACATACAAAACGGGAGCTGTTACCGGCTGAGAGGAAATTCGATTTCGACCGTAAACCTGATTTGGATAATGCCAACGAAGGGACATATCAAGCTTGAAGTGTGCGCACTTGGAGTATGTCTTTTTGGCATACTCCTTTTTTGTTGTGTTTTTTCTCTGAGAGAATTTTATTTAAGGAGTAGTTTTAATGAAAACGAACAATAAGAAGAATGCACTTGTTATGTGCGAATGTGCAATTATGATTGCACTTGCGGCAGTTTTAAGCTTTGTAAAAATCCTTGAGCTTCCCTACGGCGGCAGCGTTACCGCATTCAGCATTGTTCCGATTGTAATTATCTCATATCGTCACGGTGTAAAATGGGGATTGCTTTCGGGATTTGTATTCAGCATTATTCAGCTTATTCAAACTGCGTCAACCCTCTCATACGCAACTTCATTCTGGGCAGCCGTAACAATCATTCTCTTCGACTATGTAATTGCATTCACGGTTATCGGTCTTGCGGGCTTTCTCAGAAACAAGGTCAGCAATCCGTCTGCCGCTGCCGTAACAGGCACGGTAGGAGTTTGTGCTTTGAGATATATCTGTCATGTAATTTCAGGCTGTACCGTATGGGCAGGTGTTTCAATCCCCTCAACCGATGGACTTCTCTATTCACTCAGCTACAACGCTACATATATGATTCCCGAAACAATAATCAATGCGGCGGCTGTATTCTGGCTTTTCGGCTGTCTTAACTTCAGAAGTGAAAAAATCAGCGTTGCAAAGAAAATTGAAAAGAACCTTACAGAAACCGTTTCGGCATCAATTTCAATTCTTTCACTTATGGTTGCCGTAATTATTGACGCTGTTGCAGTTTTTGCGTCACTTCAGAACCCCGACAGCGGTGTGCTTGATTTTTCACTCATTTCAAACACAAACTTTACTCTTGTAGGCATCGTTTCGGCAATCGGAATTGTGCTTTGCGTAGTTTTTGCAATCATTGCAAAGGTTACTTCAAATTCTGCCAAAAAGGTTAATTAACATTTAATCGGATATTCACGGTAAAACATCTCTAACAGGGCTGACGGCATAGCTGTCGGCTCTGTTTTTTATTATGTAAACACAAGTATGAAACGGGCATATTATGAGAATGAACAGCAATGTTCATAAGTTTGAACAAAAAGGAGAATTAAATTGGATATTAAAGAAATTATTTCTCAGCAGTACGGAATACCGAGTCTGCCAAAGAGAACGAGCGAGGCTATGGCATATGTTCCCTTTCAGCAGTTCGACTCCCCAACCTACAGCCCATTGCAGGGGCTTGAGTCGGGTACAATGTTCCCCGTTCTCAACAAACCATTCTACGGAAAGAAATGCGGTGAGGGACTTGACTGAAAGAGAAATTCTTTTAAAGAAAATTTCAACCTACGAATTTGCCGCACTTGACCTTCAGATTTATCTTGACACCCATCCGCACGATACGGCAATGATACAAAAAATGAACGGTTTCAAAGAAAAATTGAAACCGCTTGTTGAAGAATATGAAGAAAAATTCGGTCCTTTAAAAAAGAGTATGACAAGCACCAATATGTGGAGCTGGATAAAGGGACCGTGGCCGTGGGAAAACGAGGAGGATTGCTGATGTTTGTCTATGAAAAAAAGTTACAGTACCCCGTCAATATCAAAAAGCCGAACGCAAAGCTTGCCAAGATTATCATAACGCAATACGGCGGTGCGTAGGGCAAAATGTGATACTTTTTATTTTCGTATAACATCCCGATAAAAATCAATAAACGCATTAAGCGCAGGAGATTTCCACTTGTTTTTGTGGATAAGCAACTGCGTCCACACCGAAACATCACAATCGTTGACGGGAAGATGTTTTATCTCTCCCGAATTGTAGTAATCCTCCGTGATGAAATCAGGCAAGAACGAGATCATTTTGCTGTTTTTGATTAGAGAACAAATTTGTAGAGGGTTTCCTATTTCCAAAACAGGGTGAATTTCAAGCGATTGTGCGGCAAGTTCATTGTTGAGCAATTTTCTGTAGCTCATATTACTTTCGGTCAGTACAAAATCCTCGGTGCATAATTCTTTTAGCGAAATATTTTCTTTATTCAAAAGTGGATTGTCAACTGATGCAAAGAAGTGAACCTTTTCCTCATGCTCTGCACAAATTATAAATTCCGAATCATAAATGTGGCTGTCAAGCGTAAAAATCAAATCAACCTCATTTTTGCGTAACATATCAAACATCTGCTCAGTACCGCTTTCGACAACGACAAGGTGAATATTAGGAAAATGCTTTCTGAACTCAAGAAAATCATCTTTAAAAAATCGGTTGCAGACAGAACTTGACATTGCAAGGCGAATGTTGCCCTCAATTGTTTCGGGGGTACGCAAATCTTCAAGCATCTTTTCGTGAGATTCAAGAATTTCTCTTGCGTGTTGCAGAACCGTTATGCCGTCGGAAGTCAGGCTGATTCTGTGGTAAAAGCGGTCAAAAATCACCGTGTTAAGCTCGCTTTCCAACTGTTTTATCTGTGATGAAACGGTTGACTGGGTATAGCCGAGCTTTTCCGCTGCAGCAGAAAATCCCGAATATTCGCACACAGCTACAAAGGTTTTAAGCACATTGGTATCCATAACTAAATCCTCTTTTATACGAACGATATCTTCGTTATTATAGCACAGTTTTATCAATTTTACAAATGGTATTTTATTTGCTATACTACTCTTTGTATTGCAAAATAAACAAAGGAGCAGTATTTATGACGGAAAAATATTGTGTAGATAAAATAAATTCGGCAGGAGGACTTGTGTTGTGAATCGTGAAAAATTAGGAAGCCGACTCGGCTTTATAATGCTTTCGGCAGGCTGTGCAATCGGTTGCGGAAATGTGTGGAAGTTTCCGTGGATGTGCGGACAATACGGTGGCGGAAGTTTTATGCTTGTGTACATCATCTGTCTTATTGTTTTGGGAATTCCGTGTTTGATAATGGAATTTTCGGTGGGCAGAGCGGCACAGACAAGTCCGATTAAAATGTACCGCAAACTTGAAAAGCCAAAGCAAAAATGGGGCGGTTTCGGTTGGGCATGCCTTGTGGGCAACCTTGCAATTATGGCTTTTTACACAGTTGTTTGCGGTTGGATAATTTACTACTTCATAAATTTTCTGACGGGTAACAACCGTGACCTCGGATTTACCACAATGATTGCAAATCCGTCAGTCAATGTTATTTTTATGATGATAACGGTTGTTATCGCCTTTGTTATACTCTCGTTCAACATTCAGGGCGGACTTGAAAGGATAACAAAATATATGATGATTGCTTTGCTTGCACTTATGATTGTGCTTGCAATCCACAGTCTGTTTTTGAGCGGTTCGGGTGAGGGTATGACATTTTACCTCAAACCCGACTTTTCAAAAATCAACGGTGATGTTGTTGTGGGTGCGATGAATCAGGCATTTTTCTCGCTGTCAACAGGTATGGGCGGTATGGCTATTTTCGGAAGTTATATCGGCAAAGACCATTCACTTATGGGCGAGGCAATCAATGTTATCTCTCTTGACACACTCGTAGCTCTGCTTGCAGGCATAATCATCTTCCCTGCCTGCTTTACTTACAACCTTGAAGTTAATTCAGGTCCGAACCTTTTGTTTGACACAATGGCAACCGTGTTCAACAATATGCCCGGCGGAAGAATATGGGGTTCGCTCTTCTTCCTGTTTATGGTGTTTGCGGCAATGTCAACCGTTTTGGGTGTTTGCGAAAATATTCTTGCAATGATTCGTGATTTGACAGGCTGGTCAAGAATAAAAGGCAGTCTTATTTGCGGAATTGTAGTGTTTGTGCTTGCACTCACAACGGCTCTCGGATTCAGCGTTCTTCATTTTCAGCCGTTTGCAGAGGGTACAACATGGCTTGATTTTTGGGACTTCATTGTTTCCACAAATGTTCTTCCTCTCGGTTCTCTTGTGCTTGCTCTGTTCTGTTGCAACAAGTTCGGCTGGGGTTGGGATAACTTCATTAAAGAAGCCAACACGGGCATCGGTATGAAAGTGCGTTCGTGGATGAAACCGATTTTCAAATATGTAGTTCCTACAGCTATCGCATTTATCTATGTTTACGGACTCGTCACCTTTAAATGGCAATAAATAAAATTTGATACACAAAATAAAATCCGTATGGAGCAATCTTCATACGGATTTTTTCGGTTTAAATATTCATTTCCTTGTATTCTCTGTAGGTTTTGAATCCTACGGAATCGTAAAACTTCATTGCACCCTCGTTGAATTCCCAAACATCAAGTTCCAGCCTGTCAAAGTCCCTGTTCTTAGCCTCTTGTTTGCAGAAGTTTATCAGCTTGGTTGCAACACCCATTCTGCGGAAGTTTTCATCAACTCCGAATTCAGCAATCCGGTAGAATTTTCTCTGCAAACCGTACGGAGATTTCTCCTTGACTATGTATTCAACAGTTGCAAATCCGCAGATTGTATCCCCGTTCACGGCAACAATAACATCGGAATATTCATTCTCAAAAACTTTGTATACTATGTTTTTCATCTCATCGCAGAAATCATCTCGGAATATATCAGGTCTGCCGTTTGAATGAACCCTGTTGACCTGATAACGAATTTCATTCACACGCTCAAGTTCTGATTTCTTAGCGTACCGTACTGTAAAGTCGGGCATATTGTCACTTCCTTTTGTTGATTATTTTGTATGCGTCGCACACAGGGCGGTAGTCAAATGGTGCAATCGTGTGCATTGCACACGAACGGGAGAACACGGTTCTCCCCTACATTATTTCGGTAACTGTATTTCATTTATATAGTTAATTTTCATTATATATGGAATTTTGTTTATATCAATTGATTTGCAAGGTAAATCAATATGAATACGGTCGGGAATGTGGAGTTTGTTCTACACAAAACTTTCTTCCCGACCAAAATTTTCAATTTTCCATTTTCAATTTTCCATTAAAGCGTAAGCTTAAATCATCCAATACCAATACTTGTCCTGATTGTTTTCCGAAAGGTCGGGGCTGAACTGGAGTTCGGGATTTTTGATGCTTACTTTCATACCCTCAGTAATTGAGTTCACGATAAAGGCGTTACCGCCGATTGTTGCGCCCTTGCCGATTACGGTTTCACCGCCGAGGATAGTTGTACCCGAATAGATTGTAACATTATCACGGATAGTAGGATGTCTTTTAACACCTTTAAGCTGCTGACCTTTTCTTGTTGACAACGCACCGAGGGTTACACCCTGATAGATTTTTACATTCTCGCCTATCTCGGTAGTTTCACCAATTACGATGCCTGTACCGTGGTCGATGAAGAAATATTTGCCGATTGTCGCACCGGGGTGAATATCAATTCCCGTAAGTCCGTGTGCATACTCCGAAAGCACTCTCGGGATCATCGGGATTTTAAGCTTCCACAATTCATGTGCCACTCTGTAAACCGTGATTGCAAAAAATCCGGGATAGCAGAGAATGATTTCATCCGTACTGTATGCGGCAGGATCGCCGTTAAAGGCCGCAACAACATCTGTTGCAAGGTAATCACGGATTGACGGAATCTTTGAGAGAAACTCATAAACCAGCTTTTCTGACTTTTCCATAACCTCGTCATATGAAAGGTCGTTACACTTTTCGCAACCCTTTAAAGCCTTTGCAATCTGCTTTTTAAGGTTGTACTGAATAAATTCTATTCTGTCGCCTACAATATAGCCGATGTATTCTTCTCTTACTCTGTTCTTGTCAAAGTAGCCCGGAAACAACAGCTTGCGGATTTCTTCAAGCACCTGAATAAGCACAGATTTGTTGATAATGTTATCCTCCGAAAGTCTGCCAGTCTGTTCATGCTTTGAATAGCTTTCGAGAATTTCATTGACTGTTTTATTTATATTATCATTCATATGAATACTCCTTTTTCAAAATCCTGTTTAATTCACTTACTGGAAGTCCGACAACATTAAAATAGTCGCCGTCAATCTTCTTTACAAGCAGAGAACCTTTGCCCTGTATTCCGTATGCACCTGCCTTGTCAAAAGGCTCGCCCGTTGCAATGTACTTCTCTATTTCCGAATCGGAAAGTTCAAAAAATTCAACAAGCGTTACATTGGAAAATGATTTTGCAACACCGTTTTTGACGGTACAACAACCCGTGATAACCTTGTGCTGTATGCCCGAAAGCAGTTTTAACATATTCTCGGCATCTTCCCTGTTCTTAGGTTTGCCGAGCATTTTACCGTCAACAAAAACTCCCGTGTCACAACCGATTACAATATCTTTTTCATAGCCGTTTTTTGAAATATGCAATGCCTTTTTGACGGCAAGATATTCGGGACGCTTTTCAAGCGGAACATTGTTCTCAACCGTTTCGTCAATGTCTGCGGGAACAATTTTAAAATCGGTTGTTATAAAACTTAAAAGCTCTTTTCTTCGTGGTGAAGCAGATGCAAGTACAATCATAATCTATCTCCGTAAAATTACTTTTGACTATTGTAACATAAAACCGAAATAAATAAAAGGTGATTATACAAAAAACACAAAATGTACAGCAATAATCAGCTATTCGGATTGACCGCACTCCGTACTTTGTATTGACAATAATTTTGCAAAGTGTTATATTTAAGGACAGCGGTAATCCGCATAAAATAAGCACAATTCAACGAAGGGAAATGAAATATATGGCTAACATTAAGCTTCCTGTTCCCGTAACGCTTCTTACAGGTTATCTCGGTGCAGGCAAAACTACTCTTATCAACCATGTCCTCGGCAATCAGGAGGGCTACAAGTGTGCCGTTATCGTAAACGATATCGGTGAAGTAAACATTGACGCAGAGCTTATTCAAAAGGCAGGCGTTGTTACTCAGAAAGATACAAACCTTGTTCCGCTTACAAACGGCTGTATCTGCTGTACTTTGAGCGTTGACCTTATCAACCAGATTACAGACCTTGTAAAGTCAGGCAAGTTTGACTACATTCTCATTGAGGCAAGCGGTATTTGCGAACCCCTTCCGATTGCACAGTCAATCTCAGTTCTTGAGGGTGATAAGGAAAACAATATACCGGAGCTTGTCCGTCTTGACAACATTGTTACAGTTGTTGATGCACTCCGTATGGCAACGGAATTCGGTTGCGGTGATGATCTCCTCAAGGAAGATGTTGACGAAGAAGATGTTGAAAGCCTTCTTATTCAGCAGATTGAGTTCTGTTCAACAATCATCCTCAACAAGGTTGACAAGGTAACAGAGGAACAGCTCAAGAGAGTTAAGGCTATGATTAAGACACTTCAGCCAAAGGCACGAATTATTGAATCGCAGTTCGGCAAGGTTGAAGTTAAGGATATTCTCGATACAAAGTGCTTTAATTTTGAAGAAACAGCCGCATCCGCAGGTTGGGCTCAGATTTATGATAAGGATGAAGATGACGAGGATACAGACCGTCACGGTCATCATCACCACCATCACCACCACGATGAAGACCATGACGAACATGAGCATCACGATCATGACAATGATGAGGACGGTCTTGACCACTCTCATTGCGACCACGAACACGGTCATTGCTGTCACCACGACCACGATCATGAGGACGGCGAAGAAGAATACGGCATCGGTTCATTTGTTTACCACCGCATTCGTCCTTTCAATCAGGACAAGCTCCAGCAGTTTGTTGAGAACTGGCCAAAGAGCGTAGTCCGTGCAAAAGGTGTTCTCTGGTTTGATGACAAGAGAGAAGATGTTTATGTATTCGAGCAGGCAGGCGTTCAGATTACTGCTACGGAACAGGGCAAGTGGCTTGCCGCATTCCCAAAGAAACAGCAGAAGCTCTATCTTGCAGAGTATCCCGATATGGCTGAAAAGTGGGACGAAAAATACGGTGACAGAGAAATCAAGCTTGTATTCATCGGTCAGCATATGGACAGGCACGCAATTGTTGACGCACTTGACGAGTGTCTTTCAGACTGATAAAATCTTATAAAAATTGAGGGCAACGGAATCCGCTGCCCTTGTTTTTTTGTTGGATATACAAAAACGGCAGTCCGATTTGGACTGCCGAAATTTTTGCACCGTTAAGTTTTATTACTTTGATGACTCTGTTGTTGATGCCTCAGGCTTGAAGTTAGCGTCAAATGTGAAAACGAGCTTTGTACCATCTTTTTCCATTGTAATAACACCGTCTTTGAGTGTGTATGGAATGCTCTCGCCGTCTGCTGTAAAGTTCTTGTCATCGTATGTGAGCTCCTGCTCCTGACCGGCTGCAGAAAGCTTAGCCTTGCCGTCTTCTTTAAGAAGAATGTAGCCTTTGTCCATACCGACAGCGGCAAGAGTACTGCTGTCAAAGCTCATACCGCTTGCTTCTGCACTTGTAAGCTTGTAATAGCCGAGTGTTGAATTACCGCAAGCTGTAAGTGAAAGCACCATAAGAAGTGCCATAACAGCCGCAACGCTGATTGTGAAAATTCTTTTCATTTGTTTTTCCTCCGTTTTCCTTATCGGGATTTCTCATTTTTTCAGGCTTTGTGCCTTTGTCAGTGAATGACACGATTATTATAGCACAATGGCATAAACTTTTCAAGGTTATTTGTAAAAATATGTAAAAAAGCACCCTTTCGAGTGCTTTCCTAACCTAATATTCAGTTATCAGTTGAACCTTGACAAAAATACCTGGGTTCTTGGATTTTGCGGATTGTTGATTACCTGTTCGGGAGTGCCTTCTTCGGCGATTACACCGTCAGCCATAAAAATGATCTTGTCGGCAACATCTCTTGCAAACTCAATTTCGTGAGTTACAACAATCATTGTGCTGTCGGAGGTTTTAAGACTGCGGATAACATTAAGCACCTCACCCGTGAGTTCGGGATCAAGTGCGGAGGTAGGCTCGTCAAAGCAGAGCACATCGGGATTGAGTGCAAGCGCTCTTGCAATTGCAACACGCTGTTGCTGACCGCCGCTGAGATTACAAGGATATGACTCGCTCTTTTCGGAAAGTCCTACCCTTTCAAGCAAAGACTTCGCATTGTTCTTGATAATTTCAAGTGCCTCTTTATAGCTTTTTGCGCCCATATATTCGCCTGTCTGCTTTATCTGCTCTTTTGCGGCAAGCTTTGGAGCAAGCATAATATTCTCGATAACCGTATATTGCGGAAACAGGTTAAATGACTGGAACACAAGTCCGAAGTGAAGCCGTCTTTTTCTGATTTCGCTGTCGCTCTTTGCAGAGCTGTCATTGCTGTCAAAAAGCACCTTGTCATTGACGGAAATCTTGCCGTTGCCCGGAGTTTCAAGAAAATTAAGACACCTTAACAGCGTAGTCTTGCCAGATCCCGATGAGCCGATAATCGCAAGCACCTCACCCTTTTTAAGAGAAAAGCTGATATCTTTCAAAACCTCTGTTTTGCCGTAGCTTTTGCGGATGTTTTCAACATTTAACAAAGACATAACCTTTCCCCCTTAACCCTTGTAGTAATCAAGCTTTTTCTCAATAAATGAGAAAAGCAAGGTAAGGATTCCGCAGAATGCGAGGAAGAATACTGCCGAATAGAAAAGCGGCCAGATGAGTCCCTGCATTGAGAAGTCCTTTGCTCTCATAAGAATTTCCGGAATTGCGATAACGCTTGAAAGCGAAGTATCCTTTACAAGAGTAATAATTTCGTTGCCCATGGGTGCAGTAATTTTCTTTACAACCTGCAAAAGCACAACCTTAAAGAAAATCTGACCCTTTGTCATGCCAAGCACCTGACCTGCCTCGTACTGTCCCTTTGGAACAGACTCGATACCGCCACGGAAGATTTCAGAAAAATATGCGGCATAATTGATTATAAATGCGATAAGTGCGGCATTCATTCGTGCAAATGTCACACTGCCGTTTGACACAAGCGGCGGAACATAGAACACTACGAAAAGCTGGAGCATCAGCGGAGTACCTCTGATTATCCACACAAATGTTTTTGTCAGCCATTTTAACGGCTTGAATTTTGACATTGAACCCATTGAGATAATAAGTCCGAGCGGAATTGCCGCAAGCAGGGTTACAATGAAAATTATACAGTTTTCGCCGAATCCCTCAAGCAACTGACCGCTTACATTAAAAAATTGATCCATTTTATATACCACTCTATCCAAGTATTTTCAGTTTTGAATATATCAAAAGGCTTACAAATTTGAACCTGTAAATTTATAATCAATAAAAAGCACAACGGGCGAACATAGTCCGCCCTGTATGTACAAGCTTATTTTAATTAAATTATTTCTTTTTTACAAGAAGAAGATCCTGAAGGCTGTACTTCTCAGCAATCTTATCAAGTGTGCCGTCATCGGCAACTGCCTGAATAGCATCGTTAAGCTTTTTGAGTGTTTCGGGGCTGTCCTTACGAAGTGCAATACCGTACTGCTCAGGTGAAAAGTCCTTGCCGTCAACAACCTTGAGGTCAGAATAATCCGAACCGCTCTTGAGTGTACCGATTGACATTACATAGTCGATAACCGCAACATCTGCTGTGCCTGACTTAACCTCGAGAAGAGCCTTAGCCTGTGCGTCAACTGAAACATACTTTGCACTTGAGAAGAACTCGTCTGTCTGAGCAACAGTTTCACCTGCTGACTTCTTCTCTGCAACTACTGTCTTATCCTTGAGGTCATCTGCTGACTTGATTTTGTCTGCAACATCAGATTTTGCAACCATAACCTGCTTGTTTTCCATATAAGGAGTTGAAATATCCATTGTTGACTTTCTGTCGTCATCAATTGTAAGACCGTTCCAGATGCAGTCGATTGTCTTTGAGTTAAGCTCAACTTCTTTTGAATCCCAGTCAATTTTCTGGAACTTTGGAGTAACGCCCATTTTCTCGCAAACTGCCTCTGCAAACTCAGTTTCAAAACCTGTAAGCTTGCCGTCTGCATCGAGGTAGTTCATCGGCTCAAAATATGTAACACCGATAACAAGCTCTCCCTTGTTTGAGATATAATCCCAGTCTGTTGCAGAAGAACCGCAACCTACAAAAATTGACGCTGACATTGCACCTGCAAGAAGTACAGAAAGTAACTTTTTCTTTTTCATAATTATTCCTCCGTAATCTGATATACTCTCTACCTATGTTCTGCAAATCACCTTGCAAAACAACCTCTGTATATTATACATTAGTGCGTTAGCAAAGTAAAGTGTTTTCGAGAAATTTGCCGAAGAATTTTCTTCCAATCACAGGCATATTATTGCATAAAAGAATTATTACTGCAAGAGGTGGCTAATTTGTCTGATTATTACAACCAAAATCACTATGCGGCGGCATACATAAGGGTGTCAACCGAAAATCAAACTGAGCTTTCACCGTCAAGCCAGCTGAAAATCATCAGAAAATTTGCAGATGAAAAAGGCTATCTGATTGATGAGGATTTCATTTTTCGTGACAACGGAATTTCGGGAAGATATGCCGACAAGCGGCCTGAATTCAACCGAATGATAAGCCTTGCAAAGCAAAAGCCTCCCCTGTTTTCAGCCGTACTTGTCTGGAAATTTTCACGATTTGCCCGCAATCAGGAGGAAAGCATTTTCTATAAATCGCTGTTGAGAAAAAACGGTATTGAAGTCATCAGCGTGTCAGAACCCGTTGATGACGGTCCCTTCGGAAAGCTGATTGAACGCATTATCGAATGGTCGGACGAATACTATTCGATTCGGCTTTCGGGTGAGGTAAGGCGAGGAATGACCGAAAAAGCCGAGCGTGGCGGCATCGTCAGCATTGCACCCTTTGGCTATAAAGTGACAGACGGAAGGCTTGTGGTTGACGCCGAAAAAGCCCGAATTGTCAGTAAAATTTTTGCCGATTTTTTGAATAATAAAGATATAAATATGATTTGTGATAACTTAAATTCGTCAGAAATCAGAACCGCCAAGGGCAACCGCTGGGATTGCCGTGCCGTTGAATATATTCTGCAAAATCCCGTTTATATCGGCAAAATCAGGTGGAATCCAATCTGCAAAACAGGCAGAGATTTCTATAACGATAACCTGATAATTTCAGACGGCACTCACGAACCGATTGTTGATGAAGTAATTTTTGAACAAACAAGGCAAATATTATTCTTGAAAAGAATAATAAATAAAGAACATTCCCATAAACAAACCGAAATCAGACACCTCATTCAAAATCTTGTCAAGTGTTCAAACTGTAATTCAACCCTCGTTCCGATTAAAAATAATTTTCTCCAATGCTCCGCCTACATTCACGGCAACTGCCATTCATCGCACAGCGTAAGAATTGAAAAGATTGAAAAAATTGTAGTTAAAGCAATCAATATTCTTAAAAAGAATAATTTAATCAATGACACTTTCACAATTAAAGATACTTATCCCTTAAAAATGCAAAACGACTTACTATCCATAATTATAAAAAGAATAATATTTGACCGCAAAGCCTCCCATCTCAGCATATTTCTCAGTCAAAATAAGTAACATTCTGCCATACGGCGGTCCGGACGGTGACGGTCATTATTAGTTTGTACAATTATGGTTGATTTTACAAACCCTCTGTGTCAATCCAGTTAGTTTGTATTGTCAATTTGAGGGTTTGTAAACATATAATATACCGTAATTTTTCTGTTACTATCAACCTCTATCCTGTCAATTAATTGTGATAATATTACTTTATTTACAATATTAAATTCAGCTATATCTTTTAATAGCTTTATATAACTAAATTCTCTTGTTTTTTCATTAAGCCTATCATTAATTGTTTCCATTTTATTTTGCAACCGACTTTTTTCTTCGCTGTATTCTTTTGTCATACACAAAAAATCTTCTTCTGATATAGTACCTTTAATTTTATCTTCATACAAACTTTTGACTATATTTTTTATTTCTTCAAAACGTTTTTCTATTGTCCGCAATTCAGATTTTAAACTTTTATCTTCACAAGTTTCTAATTCAGAAATTGACTGAAAAAAGCCATTATCTAAATATTGTTTTGAAATACGCTTTAAATCATTTATTACATAGTCGGTTAAGAGTTCTTCCCTTATTCGATGACTGGTACATTCACTTTTACCAAATTTTGTATATGTAATACAATTCATAATCATTTTTCCAGAAGAATCACGACGATAGGTCATTTTCCTACCGCATTCCTTACAAAAAACAAGTCCGTTTAAAAGGTGAAAACTCTCTTTACCTCTTGAATATTTTACGGTTTGACGTTTTATAAGATTTTGAACCGTTTCAAAAATTTCAGGCGATATTATCGGTTCATGAGTTCCTTCAACCGTAATCCAATTGCTACAGGGAATTTTTCTGAACTTATCAATTTTATAACTTATTTTTTCTTGTCTATGCTGTGTCATATTTCCAATATATGTTGGATTTGAAAGAATACGTTTTACAGTTTCCTGACACCATTTATACCTTTTTACCATTGCATTTTTATAAGAACAATGAGTACTTTTATATTTTGAAGGACATGGGATATTTTCATCATTTAAAATTTTTACAATTCTTCCCATACTATTTCCCTCAATATACATATCAAATATACGTTTAACAACTTTTGAAGCCTTGTCATCAATAATAAATGTATTCCTATTATTGGGATCTTTCAAATAGCCATAGGGTGCAAAAGCTCCGATAAACTCTCCATTTAATCTTTTTGTATCCATAACAGCTCTTATTTTTTTTGAAATATCCTTTGCATACATATCATTTATAACTGATTTAAAAGGTGAAATATCGTTGTTACCGTTATCTCCATATGTGTCTATTCCGTCACTTATTGCAATGTATCTGATGTTCTTGGTTGGAAAATATCTTTCAAGATAATATCCTGTGTATATATAATCACGTCCAAGCCTCGAAAGGTCTTTTGTAATCACAAGATTTATTTTTTTATTCTCAATATCTTCAAGCATTCTTTTAAATGCAGGTCGGTTAAAATTAAGTCCTGAAAAGCCGTCATCAATATAAATTTCAACAATGTTCCAATTATAATTTGAAATAAAATTTTCTACTATTTTTCTCTGATTTTCTATACTTTCAGACTGTCCCGTATTTTCATCCTCCTTTGATAATCTCAAATAAATTCCTACATTGTAAACAATATAATTGTTATTGCTGTCAAAAACAGACATATCAAGCACTTCCTTTTCTTTTTTGACAGCTACTTACTACTTTCATTTTTAAATTTTTTTGCTTTAACGCTCCATTTAGTATAACTTCGCTTTGCAAAATTTTGCCCATTAACTCTTTATAAGAAACTCCGTTATTTTTATATACATATTCAATTTCATATTTATCAGATTTCATAAAACCACCCAATAGCAGTTTATGAACAACTTATTTTTTGATAACTCCAACTTGCTAAATTTAGCTTGTTTAAAAACAAACACCTGATATTATATGAATCCAATTTTATTTATGTGACAAAAAAGCTGACAGAACATTCATTCTGTCAGCTTTAAATAAAATATTATAGATTGTTTATCATTTCATTTTTCTCTTGTAAACAGCTGTACCACCTATCGCAAGAGCAGACAATGCTATCATCAAAATAATTATTATTGAAACAACACCGGTCTGTATTGTTCCGTTATCATTACCGGTACTGTCTTTTGAAGCAGTATCTTTTGTTGAAATACTTGATGTAACATCATTTGAAGCAGTCGGAGTTATTGTAGTTTCCAAATCAACTTTTGAAGAATTTGTAAAAGGTTGTGTAGTAGGAACAGTTGCTTCTGAATCAGATTTCATAATTAAAACTCGATTTGCACTCTCTGTATTAAAATCATTAGAAGTCCACTCAAATTTAACAACAAAGCCGCTATCAAGTTTAAATGTAATATGTTGCTCTGTATTGTTATCATCAGACGGATTTTTACCAATCCATTTCTCGTATGTTTGTGAAGTTGAAGATTTTTCAACATCAACAAGTGTTGACTTATCAGTAATATCATCAAATAGTTTTATTGACTTATCAGATGTATTGTAAATCCAAATAATCTTTACACGGTCTGTATTATTATCAAAGCCAAATTCGTATGGATTGCCTGTGTTAGGGTAACATATAATTTTATGAAGTCCTGATTCTCTTTCGTAAACATTTGTGTAATCCATACCGAAAATATATGTTATTTCATCAAATGACTTATCAAAGAATTCAAAAGGGTTGTATGAAAAATAATCTACTTCATCATCCAGTGCTACAAATCTAAATCCGTTTTCATTAGCATATTTTTCTGCTTCAGTGTTTTTATATCCTCTTATAGTAAAATCAGATATTTTACTATCTCCGTAAAATCCCAAATAAGTAAAAGCAGTATTTTCATTATTATAGAAACCTTTTACAGTTTTAGAAATAGTGATGTCTTTTAAAGATGTTAAACCACTAAATGAGCCGTAACCCATAAAGTTAATATTTTCTGATAAAACAATCTCGTTAAGATTAGAGCAATTAGAAAAACTACTGTCACCAATTGTTTGTACAGAATTTGGCATTATAATTTTATTCAATGAAGTACAATTGCTAAATGCCCAACTTCTTATATCAGTTGTTCCATCAAGAATTTCATATTCATTATTCTCAAACTGATTTTTAGCAGGACACAGCATTAACTGATTATTTTTTAGAATCATACAACACGCCTTTATCTAAATAATACCTTGGATTATCCTTGCTAAACTTAATTTCTTTCAGACTGTTACTGCCGATAAAAAAACAATCCGTAGCCAAAACTTTTAATGTACTTGACAAAGTAATGCTTTCCATATTAGTGCAACCTGTAAATAACCAGTTTGGAGCTTCTTCAACACCTTCGGGAACAACCACACTTTTAATCGCTTTGCAATTATCCTGTCTAAATGCTTCAAATGAAATAGACTTGACTTTATATCCGTCAATTTCAGCAGGAATTATAACATTTTCACTGTTGCCGATATATTTAGTAATTGTTGCCGATCCGTTTTCCACAGTATATTCGTATTCGTTTGTTGTTTCTGCATTTACACTTAATATCGCTGTTCCTACAAGCAAAATTGCAACCAGAATAAATGCACATATATTTTTTGTAATGCCTTTAAATTTCATTATCAACACCTCTTTTACATATGTCTAATTTTGGTTTTCACCATTTTAATTTCGTTTTTTATATCTGACTTTTGTTGAGCTGTAAGTTGATTTTTAGCTCTTCCAAAGCCACTAACAGTAAATCAATGTCAAAATAGATTTTGATAACCTTTATTTAAAAATCAGCTTAATCCTTTGTAAATTCTTTTGGCAAATATGTTTCATAATTTCCACCGTCAGTAGTAATCTGAATAATTTCAGTTCCAGAATTTGAATTTTCTTTGAAATATCCTCCGCCAAGAGCTTCAATGCTGTTAGATGTTTCATAGGCTATATTTCCTGCAAGATCAATAACAAGTTGATTGTTACTATCTTCCCTATTAGCAACAGCCAATCCATTTTGGTCAAATGGATCTATACTCGAATATTCGAAAGGTAAAATTTCCTCACCTTTCGCATTAATTATTCCATAGTTACCACCAATGGAAACACAGGCATATCCATTTACAAAATCCCATTTTATATTGTTATATTTTAACGGAATTACTTCATTACCCTGCATATCAATAAAACCGTACAAGCTGTTCTTTTCAACAGGTAATAAATTTTGAGTTAATGTCGTAGTACCTGACGAGGATTTATAATCTGAATTTTCAACATCAAAAATCTTGTTTCCCTGTCTATCAATTGTATAAACTTCATCACCTGATGTCTGCACCAAGGTATAATCATATGTAACATCATTTGGCAAATATAAATGACTGTAATATCCGTTTACATTCGCATTAAACGGTACTAAATATGTATAATTTATAGGAATAACCACATTGTTTTCCTTATCAATCATTCCATATTTTTCTTCTTTAGAATCATAAATTATAGCATAACCTTTTTTGTCAAAAAGAGACATTGAATCATATTTGCAAGGAATAACCTCTTCCCCATTCTCATTAATAATGCCGCACTTTTGATTATTGTTTGAAACCAGCCAAAAGCCATCCCTATAATCTAAAGGATTATAACCGCTGAAAAACTCTTTTTTATTACTTCCGTTAATATCCATAATGTAGTACTTAACTGTGTCATTATCACTGTCATCATCAGAAGTAATTATTTTATCGTTATTCACATAAAAATTAGTCAATTTATCATCAGCGCCATCAAAGCATATCTTGGCTTTATTATCAAACAAAACAGATTTATTTTTACTTTGTGAAGAACTTTGATCATAAATATAATCAAATACTGTAAGATAATTATTTTGGTACTTAGCTGTAATAGAACTATTTTCGTCACCTTTATATACAACTCTTTTATAATACTTCTGTCCTTTGCCTGGAATGTTCAACACACCATTATTTGAATCACTTCCAAATAATGAACAGCCGCAGCAAATTGAAATAACTATTAAAACTGCAAATATTATTGATGTATACTTTTTCATATTTCTTCCTCCAAAATCATTTAACTATATTTCGTCATTACCCGTATAAATATTACTTTTTAGATTCCTTATTGGTTTGCTAATATAATTCAGCTTGGTATTCTCATCATATTGATTCAAATATACATTCCATAAATCTGCATAACTTACATACCCATCAATTTCGTATAATTCGTTATCATCAAAAAAGTATATTAAATCTTTGCCTTCTTCATTGAATAAAAACCAGTCCTCACTAAGCTTTGAAGAATTAAGCTGCGATATTTTATCCACCGTATAACTAATCTTTAATGTAAAACATCCTACATTACCATTTAGTAAATCTTTGTTTCCGTTTGAATTAGATTTCAAAATAGCACAGCTTCTTTCAGTCCTTCCGCTTATATCATTAGTGTCTGATTTTAAAATATATGAGAATAATATATCCTTATTATCTCTATAAAAGTAGCCTAGAGACTCTTCATCCACATAATCCTGCCAATTTTTTTCATCATACTCAATGTTTGGGAATTTAACTACATCAGTAATTTTATAATCATTTAAAGAAAAATTATAGCTGCAGTATGCAGTCAGGTCACTTACAATACCGTCTTTGTATTCTGTAATTCTATAGTTATCTTCATCAATGGGAATAAAGTTAAATTGATTCCATTCATCACCTGGAATAGTAACAGTATCACACTTACCTTTATATTCTAATTTTGGCGTTGATTTTGTAGTATCAACTTCTACAATATTGTTCCATTCCTCACAAGTACAAATAAATACTAATTTCTTTTTATGTTTTAACATTATAGAATTATCATAAACTGCATAATCTTCAAATTCAGATCCATCAATATATGTTTGAATAGTGCAATCATCTAAGTTTATCCTGCAAACATCTTTAGTTTTACTTATAAAGAAATATAGAAAGTTGTCTATTACAATATAATTACCAATTGTTTCACCATCAGCATATGCGTCCTTAAATTTATCTTTTTTCTCCAAATAGAAATCTGAAACGTCAATTACTTTATACAGTTCACCGTATTTATATAACAGCCACTTTTGATCATAACTTAACTGTGCGATAAAAGTGTAACCATCATTATAATACTTAAGTTGTTTCTTTTCGCTGTCACTCAAATCATCTCTACTCTTATCAATTAAATTGTACGATGGTTTTGTTTCTTCAACAGTTGTTTCAACGTTACTACTTTCCGTATTACTTGTATTCTTAGTATTAGTTATGGAAGATGTTTCCTGTACTGTACCTTTATTTTTGCAAGCTGTCATACAACAAATTAAAAAAATCATAACAAAAATTAATGCAATTTTTCTCATTCTATCCTCCTGATATTTGTACTAATAATTACTATATTACTTTCTTACCAAAACTACCGTTCCGCTTCTGCCGTAGAAATATCCCTCAAAAGCAGAACCAAGAGTAATCGTAAGTTCATCACCATCTAATTCATACGGCATACTTCCTTCAATACCACCTTGATAGGGATAAGTCTGGTATAACTCTAATTCATTACCATTCACCGTATAAGAAAACGTTCTGTAATTAAATGTCACCTCACTGCTGTCTATTTTCAAAGTTTGATTATCCGCGTCCGGAGACACCCAAGTACCTAACAGATTATCCGCATTAACTGCACTGTCTGACGATTGAGATAATGCAGTATTTCGATATAAAACATTACCCAAACTGTTTTTACATGCAGAAAATAGAACCGCCATACCTACAATCAAAACTGCTAAGCATAAATTTTTAAACTTATGTCTGCTTAGCTTTTTTAATTTAGTGTGATTTTTAATCAACTTCATTTTTTCTTCCTCCTCAAATTGTTTAAAAAATATATTTTATTACAGATATTTGAATATAGACTCAACCTATCTATAATGTAATCCCTGTGTATGCTTAAGAATCAATTTCATAAAACTGCATTTTATACTGGTTAGCAAAAAACACATTATCAATTATCCAAACTTTTATGAATAAAGAATTTTATAATTGCCTAAAATATTAAACATGGGCATAACAAAATTTCTAAGAGCTTTTTTCGTGAAATATGCTATTACAAGAAAAACAGCTATAAAGTGGCTTTAAATTCGCACTTTATAGCTGTTTGACCATTTATTTGACTACTTCTATTATACAAATGAATTTAATTTATTTATATCTTTCAGTTTTTGCTCCATTGTTATGTGCACATACTTTTCAAGTGTCATTTTCACTGTGGAATGTCCAAGAATTTCACTCACGCTTTTAACATTTATTCCTTTTTCAATTGCTCTTGTTGCAAAGGTATGTCTTAATGTATGAAAATTCACATAATCAACGCCTGCTTCTTCTAAATAATTTTTAAATCTATATTGTAAGGTTCTTGGTTCCATATATTTTTCATTACCAGTTAAAAAATATAAGTTTGCAGAATATTTTGTCTGATCATCACTTACTTTTTTTATACACTCAACTACATAATCTGTTAAAGGAATTTCTCTGATAGAATTTTTAGATTTAGGTGCTTCTATTACGATTTTAGTTTTCAAAGGATAATTTTTATCTATGTTTTGTATTCTCTGCATTGACTTATTAATAGATAATACATTACTATTTAAATCAATATCAGACCATTTTAATGCACATAGTTCACCAATACGAAGTCCAGTATATAGACAAAGATATACACCAAGCTTAGTTAAATCTAAATTTGAGAGTAAAAATCTTTCCAATCTCAATTGTTCAGAAACAGAAAGAACATTTATTTTTTTATCAACAGAGTTATGAAACTTAAAGTCCTTAAAACTAATTTGATAACCATATTTATCATTAATATATGAAATAATAGATTTCAATACAGTTTTAAGCTGTCTTATTGTAGCTAAAGATAGCTGATTATTAAGCGAATACAATTGTTCAGTTGACACCCTATCAATTTCTAAAATCTTCAATTTTCCAAAACAAGGTATAATATACTTATCTAATTGAAAATAATACTTCGAATATGACGACTGCTTAATGTAATGTTTTTTTATACTAAGCCATTCAAGGCAAAAATCTTTAAAATATCTATTTTGCACATTTTCAATTTTGCATTTTTTCTGATTTAAAAGAATAATATCAAGTTTGTTCTTTACATCGTTGTATGTTTTTGCATATACTGACGCATATTTGATTTTTCCGTTTTTATCATATTCTTTAAAATATCGACCTTCCCATCTGCCATCTTTTCTTTTGTAAATATTTCTTTGTGTTCTCAAAAATATCACTGCCTTTCTAAAACAACATACCAGAATTTTGACCACAAAAAATTCAATTAAGGCAATTACAAAAAATATTAACCAAAAGTTTTTCATGATAGCACTAATAATTTAAAATTTAGTTGACATATAAATTTATTTTTGTTATTATATATACAAGATTTGACAATGTTTTTATTTCGCAGATTAGCATATTCCACGAAATTTCAGGTAATAATTTTACTTTATGTAAGGTTATTGCCTTTTTATATTGTATGATATAATAAGATAAATTGATATTAATTATTTTTGGAGGGTTAAAATGATTGCTATTATTAAAGATATTTATCAGGAATTATCTAATAGAAAACGTATAAGCATAATTGACGTTTTCGTATCTCTATTAGTCATTCGGATAACAGATCATTTTGTCGATATTAATACATATTTTTCTAAAATATTTAATAACAAAATCATATCTTCTATAATACCTATTTTAGCTGGGGTTTTACACTGCTTAAATATCTTAATTATAATTGTTTTTATAATATGTATTTTATCTCTAATATCATATAGTGTTTTAAATGCTATTTCATCTAGAACGCATTATGACCTTTTACGATTTATATACGATATGCACTACACTTCAACACATTCAATAGACTTTATGACTACACTGTTTTTTTATATGATTTCAATAGGACTATTTTTAGAATTAGCCTCGAAATTTGACATATATAACTATATTGTTAATATAACTAATAATTCTCCATTTCAACTGCTTCAAATACCATATGTCTTCTTAAGCATTGCTGCATTAATTGAACTATATAATAGATACTTTAGGGCTAAAATTCCACATGATGAATCTTCAAAAATTACAGTAAATAAACCTATAGAAATAAAGATCGTTGAAGATAGCAAAAAAAGTCATTAGTTTTCTAATCTTTCAATCCTATAGGCTAAAATCGGATGTGTACGTTTTAAGTTTTGCATTAGTCCCTTTTTATCTGATATTTCCATATCATACATAATATACAAAGCACATTTTAGCTGTTCACCATATCCAATACTTTTTGCGTACATATCTGCATTATATTCTTTTCTTCTACTACCTCCTGATATTATCAGAGTCCATATAAACAACACAAATTTTACAACTCCTTCGAGTAACTGTCGTACCATTCCAAACAGGTCACCTATAAAACTATTTTCAAATGACTTTTCTAACAATTTGAAAATAAAACTTACAGCAATGAAAATCCATAAAAATATTGTAGTGCAAAATTTTATTAATAATGCTATTTGCCCATCAAAATTATTTAGATGTCCAAATTCATGTGCTATTATTCCCTTAAGTTCTTCATCGTTAAAAGTCTCTATCGCACCCCTTGTTATTACAAGCGTATTTCTACCAATTATAAAAGCATTAATTTCGACACTATCCACTATGTAAGGTTTTATTTTTCTTCCAATTATTCTATTATTTCTAAAAGCCCTAGAATATACTTCCTTAAAAATTGGAATAAGTCGCTCTTTTTCAGTTCTAGTAGAAATACGCCTTACACTATTTGCATACCTTAGAATCTTTTCAGCAATATTTGATGACACAAAATATACAAAAATAATGTATGAGAATAGTACAATACTCATCATCATAAAACTAAATAAAGGATATACCGTAGATGAACGTACATATCTTGAAACCATTACAAAATAACTAACCAAAAACCATATAAGAATTCTTGGTTTATCAAAAAATACTGCCGATATACTAGATTTATCAGTTTTAAAAAAGTCACGCACTCTTTTTAAAACTTCTTTCAATGCAGTAATATTCATATACTTACTTCTCCCTTAAAATGGTTTAAATACTTTTATTCTGTCACATTGTTTCCTATCTCTGGAAATATATATCGCCTCTCCTACTCCCTGAGATTTTATTTCATCAGGATGAACTATAAATTCTCTTACTCTTCTTGAACTGCCCTTCTTTGTGCTTCCTTCTTCATTCATTTGATACGTCATTAACATAGTTTGTTTTGTGCCAATTGTTTTCGCCCATTCTTCTGCTGATTTAAAACTATTTTGGCGAAGTACAATGTAGTTATTGCAATTTTCAATTATTTGATTTTTAAATTTATCACCAGTCTCATTTTCTAGATCTGATAAACTCTGTGTAGCAGGGATACAAGTAATATTTGCGCTACGGCTTTTATTTATTAAATCCACAAGCACAGACGAAGCATATACGTTTATTTCATCAAAAATAAAGAATTTACGATTTTCACTATTAAATAACTTACTAACAGCTTTCTTAGTATCAATCAATATTAATCTTCCCATAGCTTGTGCCGTTTCCGGATAAAGCAGAGGATTCAATACAAAAATAATAATAGCCTTTTCCTTTAAAGCCTTGTATATATCAACTCCACGTTCATTAAAAAGCTCTCCAACTTTACTTTCTGAAATAGTTAAAAATCTTGCACTTGCATTATCAGCTATTTTAGAACTTGCCTTAGCTATGTCAAGATTACTTAAATGCTCATCTTTAGAAATTATTTTATTGTTTGCAAGATTTTTGGATAAAGCAATAAATTTATCAGATTTTATATTTTCTACTATAGAATTAAAAGAAAGATTTATATTCGCCAATTTTAAAAGTTTAATTAAGCGTTGTAAGTATCTTTCAGTATTAGTCTTATAATGTTCCTCACTCCAAGTTGTCATATTGATTAACATATCTTTTGCTACTGTTTCATTTGCTCTAATAAATGGATTATACTTGTTGCTTATTTCAGGATCATTCATACTAACAACATATAGCTTACGATTATATGTTTTGCAAAACAACTTGGTGATTTCAAGCAATGATCCCTGCCCTTCATCACCTTTACCGTCAATAATCAATGCACCGTAATTTTTTATACAAGCAGATCTTATAAAATTTGACAATGCCACAGTTTTTCCACTACCTGTTGTACCTGATATAAAGATGTGCTTTGAGTTGTCAGGAACACATATTTTTTTGCCTGATTTATTGTAACCAATAAAAGTGTCAGTATAAGAATTACACTTACATGGATTTTCTCTGAACGAATTATATGCATTAGAATTATTAATATTTTTTACTTCATCATTAAGTGGTTTTATTCCTGCCCTTTCATTATCTTTGTTTTTATCTATACATATCTTAAAATAACTTGCAAGAAACATAGACACAAATAATATGACAATCCAACTTGTATTTTTATATGTAAGAAAACCGAAATCATAATTAAAGTTTCCATGTAATATACAGTTCAAGAAGTTTGATAATGATATTTGAAACTCTCTTAAAAAATCATTTAATATTTCATTGAAAAATGCACCTATAATCAGTAATCCTATTCCACTTACTATAACTCCATACTTTCCTTTTAAATTTACAAAACGCATTAACAATAATAAGCCAAACAAAAATGGAATTATAGGAGTTAAAATAAATAGGATTACTATAACCAAAATAATATTAAAAGGTTGATAGTCCCTTTCCTTAGAGCGTTTTGACATAGCTACTCACCTCTTCTAAGGAAATTAAAAAAATATTTGAATATGTTCTTTTACTCTTTTCTAACACAGTCCATATTTTTGTTTTATCTTTCGGAACAACCCATACTTGGTTGTCATAATTAAGATAATTTTTCTTAATATTGTTTTCCAGTACATTTTTATTCTTAACAGTCATTTCAATTTCAACCGCATAAGTTGCACTTCCTATATTACATATAAAATCAGGATAATGTCCATCACGTTTAAAACCACTATCATGTCTAAATTCTCGTTCAGACTTAATATTTACTACTTTTAACTTTTTCGTAAAATAAATTGCGGTATCAACAACAGATATATCATGAACTATCCTTGCAATCTTAACATCAGTAGTCACAAAATCAAGGTTAAAAACATTTTTTGCCTTGTTTGTTGCAAAATACAAAGCAGGTACACCATAGAGCTTGTATGCTCCTTTGATGTATCCTGCTTCTTTTAATATCTTTATTCTTCTGTCAACTGTCCTTTGACTTGGAAATTCTGCAAGTATTTTAATTTGTCTGCCTAACAAAAATCGCCATTTACTTATTTGTTGCATTAGTATATAGTCTCGTGAAACTAGCTTCAATAACACCACCTCATTATATTTTATTCTGTTATTTTAGCTTTATGAATTAAGAAAAAGTTCAATTTCTCTATCATTATTAATTAATAATGATAAATATTATTCCCTGAATTCCTATTTTATCTCTCCCCATTCCACTCACATAGAAACTCTGCCACATAATTTCTTGCGTAATCTAATCGACCTTTAGCAATACGCTTAGCTGATTGTGTATAAAAAAATTCAGGAGTAAGTTTTAAAATTTTTTCAACTATATGATTAAAACTTGAATTTGAAACACCATCATATTTCTTTTTAGGAACATCCTCTGGTAAATAAATTGGTCTTGCAGAATCATATGAAAAAGTCCTCGCTATAGCAATAGCTCCAAGTGCATCTAATTTATCGGCATCTCGTAAAATATGCACTAAAATATTATCAGTTTTTGTTTTTTTGCTTGCTCTATGATTCATAATACAGTTCTCTATCATTGTAATAATTTTTTCAGAAATATGATATTCTGACAATATTCTTTTTGCTAACAAAGAACTCTTTTTTTCATGTTCATCTATCTTTGTTGAATCATTTACAGAATTTTTTCCAATATCATGAAGTAATGCACTTGCCAAAACAATAAATTCTTCGTCTTCAGTCAGTTCTATTTCCTTACATATATTAACAGCATTATTAAATACTCTTATTAAATGGTAATAATCATGGCTAGAACCGCTGTTATAAATTCTTATATCTTTTTTCAAATCAAAAATAATTGCTTTATAATTCATTTTTCTTCCTTTCACTTCACATTATCTTTAATCCAATCTCTTAATTGATTATTAATTTCATCAGTATTTTCGTATTGTATGTATTCGATTCCCTGAACATCACTTGGTTGTTTAGAATTTTTTCTCTTTAAGATAGCACACGGTTTACCTAAACCATACATTAACCCTAACTCAAATGGGATATTCAATGACTCTTCAGATATATCCGCTATACCATATTTGCATGTTTGTATTAATTGGCAAACTTTACAAAGAAGTACATCTGACTTTTGTCTATTTTTAGCAATCACTACATTTAATCCACTTTTTCTAACTGTTGCACGAATTTGTTTTTCATATGTTAAATAAGAATTTTGATACGGAATATCTAGAAAAATGTTCATATCATTATACTCTAATTCTATTTTTTTCCTTAAATTACATTTGCCGCCATTTAGTGGACAAACACTCATATAAATTGGCATACTATTATCCTCCATAATCTTTAACATTTGTTCTTTTATAACTTCTATATCATTAAGTTTCTTTATTTTAATTGATTTTCTTTGACAATCCATATTCCAAAAATTTATACATAAAACTGATAACGCAGTTGCCCACGAATATATTTTTTTATTATGTATATCCGAAGACCATCCTTTTCTATCAATAATATTATTTGAAAACCACTTCATCAAGAATAATACTATAGGATGATCAGGCTCTAAAAATTTTCTAAAAAACATATAAAATCCAGGAACATACCATGGAACATAAAAATGATGTATACCTGAACCTGGTTCAACTATCGTATAATTAGCTAATTCATCAACATTTTCATTTATAAAATCAACAACTATCTCTCTTTCCTGTATTTTATTTCTATCCTCTATTTTAAATAAAGTCAACAAATAATATTTGATAATTTTCTCACAAGTATCTTTTGGATTATAATTTTTAATAAAATGTATTGCCTTATTTATTGCGTTATCTACTTTTGAATTTTTATTAGTCGTTTTGTATAAAACTATAATAGTATATAAACAATATCCTATTCTACTTATTTCATCCTCTTTACCATTATAAGACCACCCCCCATCTTTTGATTGGACATCACATAACCACTCTATTGAATCAAAAAATAAATCTTCGTTTGTCCCTATTTCAAATAAAGCTAAACATGATTGAGCCGTTGACCATACAGTAACACTATCCTCATTACCTATTGATTTGTAGTAAAATCCCTTTTTATTTATTTTAAATGATAGAATATCTTGTTTAAGACATTCCTTTTCCTCAACAGATAAACTTCCTAATTTACTTAATACATATGTAATAATAGATGTGGTTGTTGCTGAAAATGAATTAGTACCGACAATTTGAGATGTAAAACCTCTCGAAATCTTACAATCTTCTTTTAATACCTTTATCGCATTTTCAAATATTTCTTTGTTAAAAACACTACTATAGATCATGTCCTATCATTCCCAATGCTAGATTAAATGTAAAGTTATATTTAAAATTTGCCAATTTAAGTTATATTATATCACAAAAACAAAAGTTTACAATAACTTAAAATAATAAAAAAGAAATTTGTATACTATAATAAAATTATATCAATTTTATTGTGAACTATTTTCATACTTTTATTAATAAGTAACAGGGGAAAGTTTAAAAGGGGTTGTCCTTTTTGAAAATGAAGAGTTTTAGAGGAGAGAAAAATTATTTGTATTTCCTCTTATTTTTTACCCTATCTCCTACCATCACACACCACTAACACTACACACATCACACTAACACCAACAGCACACCACACTAATGTATTTACTGCAATTATATATAGATAAATATTACATGTAGCCCCAGCAAGGTCTCGGGATTTATGCCGAGACCTTGCTGGGGCGTAAAACCTAATATAAGTGCAGTAAATTGCGTTCTTTCAACGTAGGCTGTTGTGTGTTTAGGTGTACTAATAATATGTACCTTTCAAATAAGATACGTTTGCGTACATGTAATTAGCATAATAAATTTCATAGTAAATATTGACTATTTGCAATTTTAGATGTATAATTTCATCATAATTCTAATAAAGAAATAATATGACAAGATAATGATTTTATTTGTAAAATAATGATATGCTTATTTGGAGAAATGTCGTTGTCCAATTACCAGATTGACTTAGTATTTCTTAGAAGCTCGTGCCGCGAGGCGTGAAGGTTCAAGTCCTTTTACCCGCACCATTTTTATTTTTAAAATGTACAAGCCACTTTTGTTTGTTGGACAAGAGTTTACAATAAAATATTATTATGAGTGCGTCAGTCTTTTTTAGGATTTTTAAAGAGACTGACACACTATTTTTACATATTATTACATTTATTTTAATAGAATAAATTAAGGAGTGGTTTGTGTGAGTATTATTAAAATGAATGATTTTTTTAAGATTTCTATTGCAGAAGCTTTCGATGAATATGAACTGCATTGTAAAGCTAGAAATTTATCTAAAAACACATTAAAAAGGCATTTGGAAGATTACAAATATTTTGACAAGTATTATGATACCTACAATATGTGTTCAACAATTGGTGAAGATATAATAAATCGGATATAAGATCTATCTTCTAAGTCAAAATATATCAGATAAAACCGTTGAAACAAGAATAAAAGGTATTCGAGCTTTTTTATATTTTTGCATGGATAAGGGGTATATAAAAAAATTTAAAATTGAAAATATAAAAACTGATGAAACCATCAAAGAACCTTACACCGAATATGAAATGAACCTATTATTGAAAAAGCCAGATTTAAAAAAATGTAATTTTTCTGAGTACAGAAACTGGGTTTTAGTAAACTACTTTTATTCTACACGGTAATAGACTAAATACTGTTAGAAACATTAAAATAGAAGATTTAGATTTAAAGGAAAAATGTGTGTTTTTAAGAGTTATTAAAACAAGACGTCAACAAATTATTCCATTAAGTAATACGATGACTGCAATCCTTACTGAATATTTGAGATATAGAAAAGGAAATCCAGAAGATTACTTATTTCCCACTATTCAAAATAAACAATTATCGCCACGTGGACTTGAAACAGCAATCGGAGAATATAATTTAAGACGAGGTGTTACCAAAAAATCTGTACATTTATTTAGACATACATTTGCTAGAGATTGGATTTTAGCAGGTGGTGATGAGTTTACATTACAAAATTTACTTGGACACACAACATCTGATATGACAAAACATTATGTTAATATATATGGTAAAGATTTAAAAAACTCACAATTTTATAATCTTAATCCCCTTGACAGACGTTCTACAATTAATTCAACTATAACTATGAAAAAAGGCAAAAAATGATTTTATTCAAGTAAAAAGCAACAGTTACTTAGTAAACGTAACTGTTGCTTTTCGCTTGAATTTGATGTTATTACACAGACAATGAGAGCTTATGCAATCACTCATTGCCTATCAAATTGCAAGTAGTAAATAGCTGATTTTGTATTTGGTTTGTTCACTGTCTCCTTTATAAGGATTTTCCATAAGTTCAACTCACCAGATGGTGAGTTGGGTGCGTCATTGCGATATCTGAGTCAACGATTTGCAATGCCCTTGCCCGAACTCAAAGGCACTCTCACCGACATAGGCACAGAGGAACTTAATCATCTTGAAATGATCGGTGCAATAGTATATCAGCTGACGAAAGACCTCACCGAGGATGAAATCAAGGAACAGGGATTCGGTGACTATTTTGTTGACCACACAACCGGAATTTTCCCACAGGCGGCAGCAGGTTTTCCCTATACAGCTGCATCAATGCAGGTTAAAGGCGACCCGATAACCGACCTGCACGAAAGTATGGCGGCTGAGCAAAAAGCCCGAACAACCTACGATAACATCCTCAGATTCTGCGATGACTACGATGTAAAAGATCCGATTCGCTTTCTGCGTGCCCGTGAGGTTGTCCACTACCAACGCTTCGGCGAAAACCTCCGCCTCTTAACCGATAAACTCAACGAAAAGAACTTCTACGCCTTCAACCCCTCATTCGATAAAAAATGCTTCAAAAATGAATTGAAAAAGAAGAAGTAACACTAAAAAATCGTCCCGACTTATGGTTGAATATAAAGTTGGGATGATTTTTTATTGACAAAATGTTTTTATGTAGTATAATTTATTTGTTCACGAAATTCAAAAGAGGCAAAGTTATGAACATTAAATTAACCACCTATGACTACGATATTTTAAAAGCAATTTGTTTTACTACTAATCCCACTCAAAGAATGCTTGCTGATGAATGTAATTGTTCTCTTGGCAAAATAAACAAATCTTTGGCAAAATTAAAAGAATACGGTTACATTGACACAAACCTTAATCTCACTGAAATATCTAACGATATAATAAAAAAATGCAAACCGAAAAGAGCAATAATACTTGCTGCAGGATTTGGCATGAGAATGGCTCCTGTTAATTCTGAAATACCGAAAGGTTTGATTGAAATTCATGGAGAACCTTTAATTGAAAGAACCATTAAACAACTCAACGAGGTTGGAATCTCTGAAATCTATGTAATCGTAGGATTTATGAAAGAAATGTACGATTATTTGATTGACAAATACAATGTAAAGCTTATAGTCAACACTGAATATACGACAAAAAACAATCTTTATTCATTAAGTCTTGCAAATGAATATTTGTCAAATTCCTACATCATTCCTTGTGACATATGGTTTAAAAACAATCCATACAGTGAATATGAGCTTTATTCTTGGTATATGGTAAGTGATTATAACACTAATGACAGCAATGTTCGCATTAACAGAAATAAAGAACTTGTTACAGTATTCCACCCAAATCAAGGAAACAAAATGATTGGTGTTTGTTATTTGAAAGAAAATATTTCTTCAGAAATTTCTGAAAACATAAATATTCTTCTTGAGAATGCCGGAAACGATAATTTGTTTTGGGAAGAATCATTATTTAATAAAGGGAAAATGATAGTGAAAGGAAGAATTGTCCATTCTTCCGAAGCATTTGAAATAAATACATACGAAGAATTAAGAGAGCTTGACAGTAATTCAAATCAACTTAATTCCGATGCCATCAAAACAATTGAAAGTGTTTTATCGTGTAGTTTATCAGAAATTAAAAATATACAGATTTTGAAAAAAGGAATGACAAATCGTTCGTTCTTATTTGAATGTAAAAATCAAAAATATATTATGCGTATTCCGGGACAAGGTACTGATAATCTTATAAACAGAAAACAAGAGTCGGAAGTTTATTCAAGTATAAGTAAAATCAACATTTGCGATACTCCTGTGTATATAAATCCTGAAAACGGGTATAAAATTACACGATTTTTAGAAAATGTAAGAAGCTGTAATTCCGACGATGTGAATGATTTAACAAAATGTATGGAACTTTTACGAAAATTTCACAATGCAAAACTCACTGTAAAACACGAATTTAATATATTTGAAAAAATCGAGTTTTACGAAAGTCTTTGGGAAGGTCAACTATCTGTTTATCGTGATTATAAAAATGTAAAGACTAATGTTCTATCATTAAAAGACTTTATAGATAAACATAAGTCAGATTATGTATTGACCCATATTGACGCAGTTCCCGATAATTTTCTGTTTTACAAAAACGACAGCAACTCTGAGGAAAAATTACAATTGACTGATTGGGAATATTCAGGTATGCAGGATCCACATGTTGATATTGCTATGTTTTGTATTTATTCCCTGTATGATAAATCACAAATTGACAGACTAATAGACATTTATTTTGAAGGAAAATGTACTGAAATTACTCGGATAAAAATTTACTGTTATATTGCCGCTTGTGGTTTGCTGTGGAGTAATTGGTGCGAATATAAAAGAAATCTTGGTATCGACTTTGGAGAATATTCACTTCGACAATACAGATATGCCAAAGATTACTATAAAATAGTATCGTCTGAAATAGAAAAAATACAAGGTGGCGGTGATGTTTAATGAGCTATAAAGTTGATAATGCAATTATAATGGCAGCAGGGACATCCAGTAGATTTGCACCTCTCTCCTATGAGTTCCCGAAAGCATTGATAACTGTAAAAGGTGAAGTTTTAATTGAAAGGCAAATCTGTCAGCTAATAGAAGCAGGAATAGATGAAATTGTTGTAGTTACAGGATATAAAAAAGAACTTTTTTATTATTTAAAAGAAAAATACAATATAATCATTGTTGAAAATGATGATTATGATAAGCGAAATAATAACTCAAGTATTTATGCGGCAAAAAAATATTTAAAAAATACTTATATCTGTTCAGCGGATAACTATTTTCCAACTAATCCGTTCAAATCAACTGTCGAATTTCCCTTTTATTCAGCCTTGTTCTCAAAGGGCTATACTGATGAGTGGTGTATTCAAACTGACAACAGCGGTTATATAGATAATGTAACTATAGGTGGCTCAAACTTGTGGTATATGATAGGACATGTTTTCTGGAACAACGAATTTTCAAATAAATTCGTAAAAATTCTTGAAGATGTTTATGATATGCCTGAAACAAAAGATAAGCTGTGGGAAACAATTTATTTGGAACATCTTGATACATTAAAACTAAAGATTCAAAAATATCAAGAAGGCTATATTTTCGAATTTGACAGCCTTGATGAGTTAAGGAAATTCGATACTTCATATATTAGCGATACACATTCAGAGATTCTTAAAACAATCGCTAAAAATCTTAATTGCGGTGAATCTGACATTACAAATATTAGTGTGCTAAAATCCCCTGATAAAATATCAGCTATTGGATTTACATTCGTGGTAAATCAAAAAAAATATGAGTATGTGTACAATACAAAAAAGTGGAGACAAATAAATGAATAAAATAAAAAATGCAGTTAAAAATATTGAACTGCCTATAATTATAATTCCAACAATGATTGTATTGGCTTTGTTTATAACATTTATGACATTGCCAAAAGAATCAACTGCAGTCGTATCAACTATCCGTTCAATTTTAAGTAATGAATTTGGTATCTATTACCTTTTGCTTGGACTTGGTGTCTTTCTTTTGACAATAGGTATTGCATTCTCAAAATTCGGAAAAATTAAACTTGGAAACACTGAAAAACCCTTATATTCAAATTTTAAATGGGGTGCAATGATATTCACCTCAACACTTGCGGCTGATGTATTGTTTTATTCTATGAGCGAGTGGGCAATGTATGCTAATGAAAGCCATGTTAAAGAAATGGGCTCTATACAAGAGTGGGCGTCTACATATCCACTGTTTCATTGGGGTCCGATTGCGTGGAGCTTCTATATCGTTCTTGCTGTTGCTTTTGGATTTATGATACACATAAGAGGAAGGAAAAAACAGAGATTTTCAGAAGCCTGCAGATCTTTATTTGGTGATAAAGTAGATGGTGTACTTGGAAAAGTCATTGATATTGTCTGCATAGTTGCACTCATAAGCGGTACTGCTACCACATTTTCAGTTACAACTCCTCTTCTCTCCGAGGGAATAAGCAGAGTAACAGGTTTGCCTAATTCAACAGGACTTGTGATAATGATACTGGCTTTGATTGCGGTTACATATACTATCACTGTATTATTTGGTATAAAAGGAATTTCAAAACTTGCCTCTTTCTGCGTTTATCTATTCTTTGCTCTGTTAGTATATGTACTCGTTGGCGGAGGACAAATTGTATATATACTTGAAACAGGTGTTTCCGGAATAGGAAATGTTGTCCAAAACTTTTTCCATCTCGCAACATATACCGATCCGCTTAGAGAGAACAGCTTTCCTCAAAACTGGACAATGTACTATTGGGCATATTGGATGGCTTGGTGTGTTGCAACCCCATTTTTTATTGCTACAATTTCAAAGGGCAGAAGCATTAAAAATGTTATCCTTGAGGGATATTGTTGTGGTTTATCAGGAACATTTTTATCATTTATAGTATTGGGTAATTTTGGTCTTGGTCAGCAAATGGAAAATGGTACAGGACTCGCAGATACAATTTATAATGTAGATTCCAGCATAAATTATTCGGCTATTCTTGACACATTCAATTCATTGCCCTGGCCGGCTATCGGAATAATTCTTCTTGTTATAAGCATGATAGCATTTTACTCAACCACATTTGATACTCTGACACTTGTTGTATCTAACTATTCATACAAAACAATTCGTTCAGAAGAAGAAAACGGAAAATTCATGAGGGTATTCTGGGCAGTTTTATTTATTCTCTTCCCTATTGCGTTGATTTTTTCAGACGGAACGCTTGCAAATCTGCAATCAGTGTCAATCATAGCCGCCTTCCCTATAGGCATTATAATTATACTGGTAATAGTATCTTTCTTTAAAGATGCAAACAAGTTTCTCCAAGAATCCGGATACAGCAAAGATTATATTGTTGCAAAAGAAAATAAATAACAACGATGATAAAAAGCGTGTTAACCATAGTGGCTAACACGCTTTTTTAAGACTTGGATAATTCTTTTTGATATTCTGAATAATCTTTATTTAGATCAAATATTATATCGCCTAAAGTATCTGCATGACCGCCTCTTTCGTTTTTCGGAGGAGGTGTCATATAGTCACCGTACATATTACTTAAATATGCCTTATAATCGCCATATGTATTAAAATAAGCATCTTCAAACTTAACTTGAGAAAATGTATGAAAAAGAGAAGTTGATTGAGCAGGAACGGAATCCATAGAATACCATATTTCGCAACAATCTTCAAATTTGTTTGGGTCCAGCATAATATTATGCTCATTTATCCTACATATCAATCTACGAATACCCCTTGGTATAGCATAAATCAACTTCAATTTTGAACTTATCGGTTCATCTAATGCTTTGGCATATGTATCATGTAGAAGCATTCTATTCAAGGCTAAGGCTTTCTTCTGTTTATTTCTCTTTTTAGGATCATTGCTAACACCAACCAATGGAAAAATATCCATACACATGCCAAAATGAATTTTATATTTGTAGTCTTTTACAGGCATTGATGTTGTACCATTTGCTCTTATCTGAGTCCACATTTCAGAATAATTCTTATCTGTTTTGTAGTTTTGGACAAAATACTTTTCACCCAACTCACGCTGTGCTATTTTCAAAAATTTTTTATAATCCGAAAGTGGCATATCTATATCAATATCGTCATCCCACGGAATGAACCCACCGTGTCTTACAGCTCCAAGCAAAGTACCTGATGAAATTATGTATGTAATATTATTGTCATCGCATACTTTTACTACATCTTTTAACATCTGCAATTCAAATAACTGTATTTCTCTTAGTGTAGGCATTATATTTCACCTCAATAAAATCAAAATTAAACGCATCTTTAAGTTCCAACCACTTTTTATCCTTATCGAAAAGATTAAGCGGTGTGCTGTCAACTGTGTAGCCATCCGAATCGGCATCAGTTAACTCCCGAATAACTGTCGGCAATACCAGTTCCGATTCCGTCGTATCCACGCTTTGCAATGGTTCTCAACATAAAGCCAGTCACGGACATTCAACCCCTCACCATGAGGGGTTATCCTGCGGAGTAGATATGATAAGAATATCACGGATTCCTGCATTCATAAGCACCGACATAGGATAATAGATCATCGGCTTATCATATATCGGCAACAGTTGTTTAGATGTTACCTTTGTCAGTGGGTAAAGTCGAGTCCCAGACCCACCTGCTAAAATTATACCTTTCATAGAATCACCCTATAAAAATCATTTAATCTTTTTCATTCAAAAAGCTAACATAATCCCATTCTTCAAAATATCTTTTTCCTGACAGTCCCTTGTAGGAAAATTCTTTAATTATTTCGTCATTTTCACCGATGCACTTCATTCTGTAAAAATTATTTAATCCTGGTATATCACTATGGATCAAGGCGATCTTATGCTTAATCGGTAATTTATCAAAATCATAAAGCAAAGATGAATCAATATCCTTATCATTAAAATCGTAAATCACATATATTTTATTCCAAAGTATTCTTTTTTTTCGTTCCTCCCACTTGGCTCTTGCGGAAGTGAAATCGTCATAATGATTAAAATATATGTTAATGTCTTTGTGATTATCATCACCTGCTATCAGCGTACCAACAGGATACTTCCAATTATTTGATTCTAACTCATTTTTAATTAGTTCACACTCACAATAATACTTTAAATTTTCAATAAAAAGCATATACTCGTTCATTTTCATCCATTGATTTATTGTTGGCGAACAGAACTGCATTCCAAGAATATTATATATCGTCCCTGCAATACAATTGTTCGAAATAATTGTAATATTCTCACCATTGTATTCTTTTCGAACATTCTTTTTATGAATATTTATTTTGATGTTTAATATTTTCGTTTTTATTTTATTTATTATTTTATGCAAATTAAATTTCTCCTTTTACATCGCATATTTCAAAAATGCGAAGAATTTCACATTTTTGTTTAAAAATACGAGAGCCAAACCTACTACTGTTGTAATAGCAGAAATAATCACAAAATATAGCAGACTATTCAGTTTACTTCCGTCAATAAAAATCGATAAAACAACAATTACCAAAGGATGCATGCAGTAGATTATTGTACTTAATCTTCTCAATATATAGCTGTGAGCTATGCTTATATTTATATTCCTAACAGACAAAAAGATAAATACAACTGCCGGTATTGTAAAAATACTATAAGACGAAGCTGTCTCAGGTGAATAAAAATTGAGAATCATTACCTCAGCAGAAAACACCAAAAAGAGCACCATTGTAATAACATTTATAACTTTTTTTGACAAATTAACCTTATCACAAAAAATAGCAAAAGTACATATTGGTATTACATTAAAAATAACCGTACGCATCCTCACAAATTTATCCCCGAAAATATTCCACAAACTCTCAAATGGCATTCCCGCAAAAGAGTATGAACCATACAATAAACCGACCAGATATATAACCACCGAAATAATTGCAAAAGTTCTTAACTTAACATAATGCAATAAAAAATACATAATCGGAACGGCATAAACTAAACTAATTAAAAACCAAAGGTGATAATGACTTGAATTGGTAATACAACTCAATGCAAATCCAATAAAATTTTTAAAAGTCAAGTAACCTAAAGAATACCATTTTGGAATATCACTCAAAAAATAAATAAATGACCAAATAACATACAGTAATGTTATTCTAAAAAAATACTTTTTAAACTTTGAAAAATTCTCTTTACACTTAACTATTTTACTATTTTCAAACTTCAATCCTCTAAAAAAGAAATATGCAGACGCCACAAAGAAAAAATATACTGCAAGCCTTGCAAAAACATCCGTAAAATAGAAATTAAAAATATCTGAGTATGATGAAAAAATACTTGTATGTATTGACACAACTAAGTAAGCACCAATGAGTTTAAATAAATCAACAGCACTGTTACTTTTTAATGAACCTTTGTTTTTCAATTAAACTTCTCCCAATAGCACCTTTAGCAAAATATATATTTTTAAGCAGTGTTTTATTATATGTAGTATATAATTTTCGACTAATATATTACCAATTATTACCTGTCTGAATTTATTTTCTTTTTAATTTCAGTTGTAGACACACCTTTAGTATATGGTAAATATTCAATAGATACGCCAACTTTGGAAAACTGCTCCTCCGTTCTATTATATCTTTCTGAGCCTTTCCAATCATCTCCGGAAAATAAAACATCAAAATGGAATCTTTCCCATGCTTTCATTTTGTCATCTATTTCGTCCAAAGTAATAGTACTTACTTCATCAACACATTTTAAAGCACCTATAATTCTTATGCGTTCTTCTTCAGTAAAAACCGGTGTTTTTTTCTTAACTTGTGTAACATAGTCATCACCGCATACAGCAACAATTAAATAGTCACACAGTTCCTTGCATCTTTCCAGTAAATTAAGATGACCTACATGGAATAAATCAAATACACCCATTGTAAAACCGACCTTATATTTTTTCATTTTGATCATACTTTTCTGACAATTCTTTTTTGTATTCGCTGTAATCCTTATGCAAATCAAAAATAATATTTCCTAATTCATCGGTATGTCCACTTCTTTTATTCTCAGGAGGTGGCGTCATATAATCGCCATACACATTTTTTAAATACAAATCATAATCATCAAATGTATTAAAATATTCATCTTCAAATTTCATCTTTGTGAATTTTTCAAGAATTTTTTTTGGCTGTACTACCGAAACCTCCATTGAATACCATACAGCAGCCCATTGATTATATTTCATCGGATCGAGCATAATTCTATGTTCGTTGATTTTACAAATCATTCTTCTTATACACCTTGGAATGGCATAAATTAACTTGAGTTTATAATTCATCGGTTCATTAACAGCTTTGGCATAGGCATCATGAAGTAACAATCTGTTCAAACTCAAAGCCTTTTTTTGTTTTAATTTCTTTTTTGGAGCATCACTTACTCCCACTGCCGGAAAAATATCCATACACATGCCATAATGAATATCAAATTTGTAAGCCTTAACAGGCATAGATGTAGTTCCGTTTGCTCTTATCTGAGTCCACATTTCAGAATAATTCTTATCTGTTTTGTAGTTTTGGACAAAATACTTTTCGCACAACTCACGCTGTGCTATTTTCAAAAACTTTTTATAATCCGAAAGTGGCATATATATATATATATCAATATCGTCATCCCACGGAATGAATCCACCGTGTCTTACAGCTCCAAGCAAAGTACCTGATGAAAGTATGTATGTAATATTATTGTCATCACATACTTTTACTACATCTTTTAACATCTGCAATTCAAATAACTGTATTTATCTTAGTGTAGGCATTGCAGTCAATTCCTCCAAGAATAAATTAAACAAATTTTTCTCTTACAGCTTTTAATTTATCAACAAAAAAAGTCAACAATGTATATTTTTCAGAAAATCCTCTTATTTTTTTAAGCTGTTGTTTCCAACTGTATTTTTTATCTCTAACAAGGAAATAGATATAATTATCTTTTAAATTTTTAACAGCTTTATTATATTCAAGTTCAGCATCCGAATTGTATTTTACAGCTAAATCGTAAATCATTTTTAAACTTTTGATTCCATCTTCAGCATTACCTCTTGCAAAATCTGACATAAGCGTATTTTCTGATAATTTTGTATAATGATACAGATGCGCAGAAAAAACATAAACAAACTCTGTATCAGATTTTTCAAAATATTCTACTGAAAATCTTAAATCCTCACCCATCGACAAATTCTCGTCAAACCGGACATTGAACTTTTCAATAATCTGCATATCAAACAGTTTATTCCACAAAGCGGTAAGGTAAAGCTCTGCATTAAGCTTAAAGGCGTCGCCCAGGCTTACCTTTTCTTCTCCGCCGCTCCAAGAATATTTAACAGGTTTGCAATGATTAACCTCATCATGATATATAAATCCACAAATTGGCACTGTATTATACTTTTTAAAATTATTCAACAATTGTTCAAGGTAATCGGGTTCAACATAGTCATCACTGTCTACAAAGCAAATGTAATCTCCCTTTGCTTTTTCAATCCCGTTATTTCGTGTTGCAGAAACGCCTACATTATAAGGATTATCTATAGCAACTACATTAGAATATTCTGACTCATACTGTTTACATATACTGCTGCTGTTGTCTTTTGAACAATCGTTTACCAGAATTATTTCCGTATTTTTTAAAGTTTGTCCAATGAGAGAATCCACGCATTTTTTCAGCGTTTTATCAGCATTATAAACTGCTACAACTATACTTATTTTATCCATAATCACTCAAACGCTTTCCTGATTGCTTTGATTAGAATTCCGTCTTTGTAATAACGCCTGCCCTGTATTATATCCGGCAGATACTCACAATTCTCGTATTGAGAAAAATAAACCGAGTCTTCACATTCATACACTTTATTATTTACAAAGAGAATCTTCGGATATTTAATCTTTTTGAAATTTTCGAAGTCCTCTTTTGAGAACCCATTCTGTTCAACCATAATTACAAATATTTTTTTTGGATTAACCCTTTTCTTTCTATCTTCCCATTTTTGTAAAGCATCTTCACACGAATCATAGTGCATAAAAAATATCTTTATGTCATCAAGTGTTCCAATCGGATACTTATCACCCATTTCAACTACAGGTGTAAAAGATAAATAATAATCAAGATCATTTACAAATTTAATAAAATCGCTTGCTGTAAAAAAGAGATTTACCGTAGGGGTTAAGAATTTGCAATTCATATCATGATAAAAAGTTCCGCCGATACAATTCATAGATATAAGCGAAATATCAGACAAGTACACTTTGCCCTGCACCTTTTTAATCATAACTTTATTTCTGATTATATTGTAATATTCGGATAATTTCATAGCTAACTCAATCAAATAAAAGACAGTTTTTAGTATCTATAGGTGGTTCATAATTTTTTTGTCTGCTAAATCTATTAAATATTTTAGTGATTACACTAGGTCGTTTATATGGATATTTAAAAAACAATCCCTTTAATTTATCATCATCTGTACCTAACTTTGACTTATACAAAAGCAGTGAATCGAACAATTTATTGTAATATGTCTTTCGAAGTTTCGGGAATCTACTGCTTACATATTCATATCTCTCAACAAAACAATCTATTCGATCATAAATCAATCTATTTTTCGCATTATTATTCATAACGCTTGATTTTCTCATTCTGTAAAAATAAAAGGGCTCTGTAGTATTTACAATCCTTTTTGCATTACATACAAGCTTATATGTAAAAAACTCATCATCAATTTTTCTGCCTACTGGAAATCTTATGTTATCTAATAATGAAGATCTAAAAAGCTTATTCCAAAAAACAGCAAACTTCCAATCAGATAAAAAGTGTTGCAAATATTTTTGCCGGGTTAACACTGTGCACGATTTTTTAAGAGTGGAATATTGTCTTATGATAGTTTTATTTGTATACACTTGTTTAAATAAGCATTGTGCAATGTCAGAATCATATTGTTCCATCAAAGAAACCATTATTTTGTACATCGACAAATCTATATAATCATCACTGTCAATGATTGAAAAGTATTCACCTTTAATTAAATCAAGGCCGGCATTTTTAGCGGCACCTGCACCCTGATTCTCTTGATGAACAACTGTAATACGACTGTCTTTCTTTGCGAATTCATCACAAATTTTGCCCGAATTGTCAGTTGAGCCGTCATCTACAAGAATAATCTGTAAGTTCTTGTAGGTTTGATTTACAATTGAATCAAGACATTCTCTGATATATTTTTCAACGTTATATACCGGTACAATTACAGATATTAATTCTAAATTCTGCATTTCTTCTCCTTGCTAAAAAAGTGACTCATCAAAATCAATATTCAATGCTTTTAATCGCTCTTTTGTTGACTCATTTTTCGGTACGGCAGGAACTCCAACTAGAACTCCATATCCTCTCTTGTAATCTCTTATCACTACTGCATTAGCTCCAATTCGAGTATTATTACCAATTGTAATTCCACCTAAAACCTTTGCTCCACACATAATCATGACATTGTCCCCAATAATCGGAGATTTCATATCATCATTATATCCAATAGTAACCTGTTGATTAACAGAAAAATTTTTACCTATTTTCTTAGCTGCAATATATGTTGCAAACCCGTGTTGAATATAAAAGCCACCACCGATATCAGGACACTCTATATACAATGTTTTTTCAGGAGGATACCATAAAGCTACCCACTTACAAAACAATCGATGCGGTTTTGCATACCTGTTCCTATATATGAATAAATTTCGAAATTCTTTATATTCTGATAACAAAATTATAATTTTTTTTAAATACGAGCATTCTGATTTTGTCCACCTGACAACATCTTCTTGCAACAAAATATTGTTTCTATATATAGGATAAAACAATAATATCGGAATAAACCTAATAAATGATAATAATAAACGCATAATAAAACAATCCCAACATTAATCCATATTTACTTTTTTAAAAATCTTTTCAAAGGTTTTGAAAAGATATCTTTTTCATAATGATTCATCGAAAAAAACCAACATGACAAAAAATAAACTAAAACAAAACCCAGTATTACAAACAGCAAGTTCCAATATGAATTTATATTTATAAAGCAATTTATAAAAACACCATACACAATAGGAATAATCATACCCGGCAAGATTCGAAATATACTTTTCCAAAAAGCAGGAATATCAATACCGACCTTTTTATAATTGTAAATATTCATAAATATAACGGTGCCGATAAACATACACAAACAAGTTGCAAATGAAGCACCAATTCCACCGTATAAAAGTGAAAGCGGTATAGTAATTATAATATTCACAATAGCAATAAGAAAATATACAACACTTCTCGCTTTATGCATATTCTTTGCTTTCTGTATTTCAAGACCTATATTTTGAAAACACGGTACATACACAGAAATCATAAGTAATAATCCAATCCAATATGCGTCACTATATTCATTACCTACCCATAAATACACAAACTGTCGTCCCAAAAAAATATATCCCAAAAGAATTAAAGTTACAATGTAAAACTGTATTCTTCCAATTCTGATAAAAATCTCGTTAGTTTCATCATCAGGTCCGCTTTCTGCTATAATTTTGTTAATTTTAGGTGCAAATACACTTGATGCTGAAGTTGAGAATGCCATAAAATAATTTTTAAAATTAGAACCTACAGAGTAAATGGCAACCATTATCGAACCTGAAAAAATACCTAAAATAATGTTATCAGTTGAGAAAGTCAACTGATCAGTTATCGTATTTAGGAACAGAAAAGCCGAAAACACAAAAATATTTTTAAATAAATTCTTGTCAAAATTATCAAATTTATATTTTAGATCCAACACTTTTTTTGCATAACAATAATAAACTACATACGTCAAAAAACTTATAACAAGAGTTGCAACTGAAATTGTTACAACATTTCCGCCGTGATAAAGCAACAATAAATTAATACACGGTTGTAATACACAAGCGATAATCAAACACAATCTAATAAACACAAATCTTTCATATGCTTGAATCGTCATAGCCGTGGTATTAAATAAAAATGTGATTACGAACTGTATAACAGTACATATCATAATCGACTTTATTTCCTCTAATTGAGTATCAGAATAATTCGCCTGAAAAATATATGGCGATAAAAAAACAAGAACCATACCAACTATTAGGGTAATAATCGAAATGACAATGTATATTGTTTGAAACATACCATTAGTTCTATATTCTTTTTCCTTGTCACCCGTAGCTCTTGCCTGTGCGTTAAATCTAACATATGATGCACCTATTCCCATACTTAATAAGCTTAAATATGATGTAATTGAATTTGCTGTTCCAATAAGTCCATATTCACTTTGACCTAATATTCCTAGCATAATCGGAGTATATATCAGCGAAATTGTATTGCTGAGAAATATGTAAATATAAGAGAGTATAGAACCAGCTTTTCTTTGATTTATCGCCATAACTTTATCTTTTCCCTTAAAATGTAATAAACTTTTTCTTTGAAGTTAAGCTTTTTATAATAATCTTTTTCATCAATTTTATGAATTAAATCAATAAAATCTGTTTTACCGAATTTTTTATAAAAAACATCACTGTATTTCCCTTTGGCAACAGGAGTTACTAAGCACGGATTCTCCTTAATAATTTGTTCTAAAGGTGTGTCCATAGAAAATAACTTATCACTGATTTTTTCAAAGAAACTTTGCCCTTTGGAGGAGTTCAATAGCACTACCGAAACACCATTGTCATCAGAAACATCATAATACTTGTCAAATCCCCAATAATCACCCAATGAAATATCTGAAACACGAGGTATTTTCTTAAAATCACATTCGTAGCAACAAGGCCTTAAATATAGATTATGTTTTAAATAACCAATCATATACTCATCAAGCCATCGTTCTTTTCGATAAAATGATCCATCTTCAAGAGAAATCTTAGTTGTTGAACTATTCCAGCCTAAATCCTTATTTCTAAACTGAATTTCTGTAATTTTCGATTTGGTATGTCTTTCAACTGATTTAAGATAGTCTATATATATTTTTTGACTAATTACTCCCCTACAAACCAAATCAATTGTCAAAAGTTTCTCATAATCTTTTAGTAAAAAATTTTTTAAACCGGCAACCTGACATGGTGTACCTACAAACATAACATAATTATCTTCATAAAGTAACTTTTTTATTTTAACAAATAAATCAGACAACTCACTTTGTGCATATTTGGTTTGTCTGAGTTTATTTATATCTTTTTTATCAGAAATTATCGTGTGCTGAATTCTAAAATTTTCAACAAACTCAGCTGCCACTATATAACCGCCATTTGAAATAAATTTTTCAGCTATTGCTGAAAAGACTCCACCTGATGTACTCTTTACTCTTATATCATTATCCAAATTCCATGCAGCTTTAACAATCGGTTCAGCATAGCTATTATCTGTACACACCGTGTTTATTTCAGGGCATACTTTCTCACAAAGGTTACAATTAACACATTTGTCAACATTAACAGTCGGATACTTAAAACCTGAAAAGTCTTCTTTCAAAGTTATTGCTTTTTTAGGACAGATGCTATAACAAGCGCCACATCCGGTACAATTAGCTTTGTCGTTAATTGAAATCATCGTGTTTATCCTTTCAAAATAAATATTCTCTCAAATATAAAATACAATAAAAGGTTATTTTAAATTTCTAAGTTCACCGACTGCAATACCTGCCTTTTTCTTGTATTTAGGAATTATATCGTTCAAAGTATTTTTTATTTGGCTTTCATTATCAAAAATGTATTTAAAAGCATCTGTAAGCTCAGAATCATTTTTCATATTCTGGACAGAAACAACATAGTTCTCATATGACCCGAATAAATCTGTTGCAATACCTCTTGACTTGATTGAATAACCTACTGCAAGAGTCGGAATACAAGTTGAATATGCCGCAATCGTTGCGTGTGTTCTTGCACCTACAAAAAATCTACATCTGCTGATAAACCCTTTTAGTTCTTCACAATTGTGATCTTCAAGCAAAATAACTCTGTTTGTGTCTTTGAATTTTTCAAACAAAGAATTAAGAGGTTTTCTATCGTTATTGTACTCCCACACAACATGGGGAATCAAACAGATACTCATATCGGTTTCGGACAAAATGTACTCAATCAACTTTACATAGTTGTTAAAAGCAATACTGTCACCATTCTCGTAATCGTTAATAAGAGGACTAATATTAATACCTACTGTATTTCCTTCAACAAATCCTTTTGGAAGCGGAAGTTCTTTTTTATTAAGCAAAAATGCTGGATCTGCAACCTGAACAGCGGAAATGCCGTAATTCTTCAGCACCTCATAAGAAAGCGGTTCTCTAACGGTGATTAAATCAAAACCTTTCAAATCCTCAACAACTTCGGGAGTCATAAATTCTTCTTCAATTGAACAACCCCAGAACACATTTTTTCTACAATACTGTCTTATCTCTTTGTCAAGCTCAACTCCCTGTTTAGCAGACCACGGATAGCAATAATTGTCACCGCCTATTGAAATTGCGACAGAATCCTTGAAAAGCTTTTTTATAAACAATTTATGTAAAGCATCGCTTTTTTTTAAGATTTTAAATTTAAAATATGACCACAAAAATGAAAGACTTTTCTTGTTCACCTCATCAGTGGCAACGATTTCGTCAACAACATTTGAAACACCATACTTGTAATCCTCTGACACATTTTGCGACCAAAGAATTACATCCGAACCGGTTGCATCTTTTGCAATTTTAGTTGTAGTCCTGACGAGTGCCTCACATCCGTGATTTCCACTTCCGCCATGCATATACAATACTGTTTTCATAAAAACCTCATTAAAATCCAATTTTTAAAACTGATTTTATCTTACAGCAAAGATAAAAATTAAACTTTGCAAGCATAAAATATTTTTTAGAACTGTCTTTTATTGTATTTATTTCATCAAAAGACAAATTACAATTCTTTTTATACTTTTTTATTATGCTGATAGCCTTTTTCTTATCTGCACCTGACATAAATTTCAACACAGACTGATAGGCAAACATACATGAACCATACAAATCAATCTTTGCTTGCGTACTGAGTTCAGGAAAATTGTTCTCAATATATTTTTGCCGGTTAGCTTTGCCCTCAAGTGCATCTAACCTACGAATATTATAGCCAACGCCCATAATACTGCTGTTTCTCTGGAAATAATAATACATAGTTTTATTGAGCTTTGAAACCTTGTTTGCTCTGCCAAATACCTGATAAGTCCAAAATTCATCCTCATTCAGTTTACCGACAGCATACGGAATATCTTTGACAAGTTCTGTTTTGTAAAGCTTGTTCCAGACATGCTGATGAAACGGATTTTCCGCAATCAACGCAGACATTGCGTCCTGAGCATCATATGTTTTTTCCAATAAATCATCGTTAAACTCATCAAAGTGGTTATCCTCATAGAATTTTACAACACTGCACTCAGCAATATCGCTGTTTTCTTTGTTCATAACATCCAACAGACATTCAAAAAAGTCATCAGAGACATAATCATCGCTGTCAATAAAGCTGATATACTCACCTGTTGCAACAGCCATTCCTGCATTTCTGGCATCGGAAAGTCCACCGTTGTTTTTATGAACAACCTTGATTCGGCTGTCTTTTTCGGCATAATCATCACACATCTGAGGACAACGGTCAGGTGAACCGTCATCAACAAGGATTATTTCAAGATTTTTATATGTCTGATTTACAATGCTGTCAACACATCTTGCAAGGTATTTTTCAACATTATAAATCGGAACTATTACACTTATCAGCGGGTTCATAATAAACTTCACCTATTCATACAATTTTTTCTGAAAATGCTTTGAATAAAATCTATACATTGGATCAAATAAAAAAGGCAAATAAGTAATTACATTTCCAAGAAATCTTGTTTTCTTGCTCAAAAGAGAGATTTTATTCTTCTTATTGACAATAATATGCCTAACTGTCTTCTTTTCATTAAAAAAGTTTTTTCTTATATCTTTATCAGCACACGCAATAGTTGAATAAACATTTATACATGTGCTCAAATAAGCAGCTTCACCTTTTTCTTTTAAGTTAACATCAATGCTGTCAAGAATTATTTTTTTTACTTTTATTGGATCAAATATTAAATTTTTATTCAACTTTTGTCTTGATGCGGAAGTCATACGAACAATATAGTGATACGGGCAAAAATCTTCAAAAACCGATTTTTTGGATTTTAAAAATAAATAATAATTCCACAATAAATCCTCATTGATTTTTATATTCAAGTCTACTTTATCAAAAAAATCGCTAAAAAGTGAAGATTTATAAAGTTTATTACATAGTCCTGGCTCTACTATTGAACCGTCAAGTAAATCTTTTATACCCGTGTCTTTATCCTGTATTCTAATTTTATCGGTATTATGGAAATAATTTATTCTACCGTCAGAAAAGATCATCTGATAACCGCAATGTGATATGTCAGCATTATATTTTTGGGCATTATCAAACAATCTCTCATACATATCAGGTTCTATTACATCATCACCGTCAGTAAAACCTATCCAATCGCCCTTAGCCGCCAAAACACCTTTCATTCTCGCAACCGACACACCGCTGTTTTTGATATGTAAAATCTTGATTACACCTCTATGCAAATCGGCATAATCATCAATAATTTTAGCAGATGAATCAGTTGAACCGTCATTAACAACTATAATTTCAATGTTTTTATAAGTCTGAGATAAAATACTATCTAAGGTTCTTACAATATAATTCTCTAAATTATATACCGGAACAATTACACTTATTAAATCACTCATCATAAAGCACTCAACATTTCTTCAACAGCTTTTACTGTTTTTTCGGTACTGAAAGCTTTACCACGCTCTTTTGCTTTTGCGGCATAAGCTTTAAGCAAATCAGGCGTTGTCAGTATTTTTTTAATGCCCTCATAAAGTGCATCTTCATTATTTTCTGTTACGATACCGTACTCGTTGTTTTCGCCGAGCATTTCCTTCATACCCGAACAAAGGGTAGCCACAACAGGCGTACCGACAATGAGTGACTCCGTTACAGATGTACTGAATCCTTCGCTGTGGGATGAACATACATACAAATCACAATTTTTTACATACTTGTACGGATTTATTCTATAACCAACCATATGGAATGTATTTTCAACACCAAGGTTCTGTGCAGCTTTTTTTAAGCTACCTTCTTCTTCACCGATGCCGAACAAATAAACTTTATTTTTAACTCCGTCATCAAGGAGTTTTTTATGTATGTTCAGTAGTCTGTCAAACCCTTTTAACGCAGTAAGTTTTCCGACAGAACATATATTTACACAATCATCGTCAAATTTAATATCATCGACAGGTTCAACAGACTTCTCAAGTATTTTGTCTGTTTCGATTGTGTTATAAAGCACCTGAATAGGTTTTTGAAATTCGAATGTCTTTGAAAAATAATCCATAACCCATTTTGAAACACAAACAGTATTATCAAATTTGTTATAGCACTTCTTTGCCTCTTCAAAATTTCTAAAACCTACTGCACCGATTGCGGGGTTGTCCATTTTGCAGTGAATCCAACTGACAAGCTTAGTATTTGGGTTATTGCAGCCACTTACAATTCGTGCGGTAGGACCTTCTAAATACGAAACAATAATATCATAGTTATCTCTTATAAAATACTTAAACAGTTTTTCAGGAGAAAAAAGTTTCATCACATATGTATTGCCACGAGGCATTCTCTTGAACCCGCCGATATATTTTACATCAGAGTTAAGATACTGTCGATTAACACCTACATCAAACAAAGTTTGAACTGTTACATCAAATTTTGTTTTATCCATATTATTGGCGAGATTAACCAAAACTTTTTCAGCCCCACCGTGTGCAAGATTAGGTATAAGAAATAAAACTTTTGTCATATCCAGGATTCCTCACTCCAACTATTTACAAAGAATAAAGATCGTTCATGCCAATTTAAGCCATATGTAAACAACATCTGATACAAAAAATATATTGTAAACAAACCGTATGATGCAATTTTTACCCAGTGATATTTTTCAATATGTACCATCTCATTAATGTTCCACACTAATAATGTAACAGCAAATATTTCAAAATATAAATTAAATCTGGCATATACAGCGGAGAAAACGCCAGCCGTAGTGAACATCAAGAAAAATAGGCTCATATTAAATACTATATCATAATATTTGTATTTTTTCTTCATCAAATCTCTATTTATGTATGATATAGCAATCGGTACAGCAGCAACTAATACTCTAAAAATATTTATACTATAATTCCAATCGTCATTCACATATTTTGCTCCATAATCAGTATCAGAAATAAGGTTATCGATAAAACCTCCCGTAAATGGCGATGCAACCACTATTATCAATAACAATATTATAATTAATTTAGTCATTTTACCCCAAGCTTCTGCATACAAAAAGAAATACAACACAAACCATATATAAGCCGATGTATGTATTTGTGCCACCACAAAAATTAACGGAAAGAATATATACCATCTTCGTTTTGCAATCAAAGGAAAGCAAGCAACAATAATTGATGTAACTAGATACTGTCTAAGAGCATTCAACGAATGATCCCAACAACCAAATGTTACAAAAATATAAAATGCGAACTTCAAATCACCACTATAATTGTACAAAAAATACATCAATGGAAAAATTGTCAAAAAAGATGTAATTTCAATAAACACTCTGGGATTACTGGAAACATATGTATGCAAAAAAGACAAATATAATTTAAAAAGCCATTCTTCACCTATCTTAAATGTTGATAAACACTGATTAAACGGCATCACATTTTCAAAGAAATGCATATAAGTTACAGTATCTCCATATGCATATCTTTGACCTGAAACATACACTAATAGAAGAGTTCCAAGAATAAAAAATAATTTATTAGTATCTCGAACAATCGTTCTTTCACTAGTTATATTATACTGATCCACTGGTATATTGCCAATATAAAAAAGCAATAAAACCAATAATGGAGTAAAAATAAATACATTCATTAACTAATTCCCTTCAACTCGCATATGTGAAGATTTAGATTTTTTTACTATCACTAATTTTAAGAAAAAACCACAAGGAATACTGACAATTGTAAGGGCTTTTTCAGGAGATTCAGATATAAAGTGCTTGTTTCGGGCAATTAATGAACTAGACACATAATGAATACAAGCTTTAATTTTTTTGCCAAAACTTTCACTGTATTGCATTTGTATCTTTCTCCAGAAAGCAAAGCTCTTTGGGCATTTCATGTACTGCTTATACATAATGTGCGAATTACCGTCTTCCTGGTATTCTACATCGCACACTACTTCATTTAAAACAGCAAGTTTATACTTCTGATCTATCAACTTATATTTATATGCAAGTGCAAGATATTTTTCATTATCAAATACCGGATACTCAGGGACTGAATTAATAATATCAGTCCGATAAATAAGTTTCTTATCCCCTGAACCACCTGACGCATAATAACCCGACAATGTGGTTTCTGTCATATCTTTAGGAAAGCCTTTTCCTATAACCTTTCCCGTATTCATATTGGCGTCGAGTGCAATAATACCTGCATAACCCCTGCTTTTAACCTGATTCCATTTGTTTATAATTTTTTCAACAGCGTTCTCAGATAAAGCGTCATCAGAATCTATACAAGTATTGAGTTCGGTATGTATATTTCTATACGCAACATTGTGTGCGGTATGCATACCGCCGTTTTCTTTATATATGTACTGAATTTCAAAGCCGTTATCTTTGGACATCCAGTCTTTTACTAATTCAGCCGTATTATCAGTTGAACCGTCATCAACTATAAGCCACACGAAATCCTTGCATTTTTGGGAACACAAAGATTTATATGTACGACCTATTGTATGCGCCCTATTATAGGCAGGTGTAAATACTGTTAAAGTCTTCATAACTATTATTCCTCAACCGAATTTAAATAAAATTCTTCAAGCTTTACAACATTCTGTTTAACATCAAAGCCTGATTTTTTTATATCATCTATCGTGTTTTTTCTAATCGTACCTTGTTTTTCTAAGACAACATCCGCCCACTCATCAATCGGCAAGTTTAAATCTAACGACTCTGCAAGGTCTGTAACTCTGCATTCAGACGGAACACTGTCAGAAATGATACACGGCAATCCTGCAGCCTGCGCTTCAAGTGCTGCAATACCTAATCCTTCGTACAAAGACGGAAACAAAAAGACATCCATTGCCTGTAGTATTCTATTCACATCTCCCCTGTTCCCTAAAAAAATCACAGAATCCGATAAAGCAAGATTATCAACTTTTTCTCTTATATTACTCTGTCCGTTACCTGTTCCTACAAGAAGCAGTTTGGAATTTCTGTTTTTATCATGTACACTCTTAAAAACATCAATCAAAAACGGATGATTTTTGGGTGGATTAAATCTTCCGACATGTCCGATTACAAAATCAGATTTACTGATTTTCAGTTCGTCACGCACTTGTTTTCTTATTTGACAGTCATACCGATATTCTTCAGCGTCAATTGCATTATTTAAGACAGTATATGCATTTCCGCCAAACATCCAATCTCCTGCCTCTTTACCGCAAGAAAAAAGATGCGTAGCGTACTTAGAAATTAAATGTTTTGAAAGAAGCTTAATCGGATACTTTAAATTTTTATCTTGACTTTTTGAATGCGAATGTGCAATTCTCACCTTAACGCCATGTTTTTGTGCAATTTTCAAAGGATATGCACTCATGCAATCCAAATGTGAATGCACAATATCGTACTTATGATTATCAAAGAAGTCATCAAGCGCATTAAAATAAGCCTTAGAAAAGGGATTCAGCATAGGCATATGATAAATATGTCCGCCTAAAGATAATATCTCATCATCATAATCAGCCTTTTCCTGACGATGCACAAGAAAATCAAATTGAATTTTAGTACGGTCTATGTTTCTGTAATAATTCATAATCATAGTTTCAAGACCGCCGCGCCCCATGTATGTTACAATATGTAATATTCTTAACATAAAATTCAATTACCCTTCATTTTATAGAATTAAAGTTTTAAAGCCTTTATTGTATCGTTTACAACGATTTTTTTATCAAATTCGTCCACCATTTTTTGTCGGGCGTATTTCCCCATAACTTCTCGTTTTGAAATATCTGTTTCAAGAAAAGCTTTCATTTTTTCATAAAGGCTGTCAACGCTTTTAGGTTCACAAAGCCAGCCTGTATATTCATTTTCCACCGACTCTCTGCAACCCGGAATATCAGTGGTAATGACAGGTCTGCCTGTTGCCGAAGCTTCGAGATTTACATTACTCATACCCTCGTGATAGCTTGGCATTACAACACAATCGGCGGTCGCATAGTAAGGTCTTGGTTCTTCCTGAAATCCATGGAATTTTACAACGCCCTTACTTTCAAGTAACTCAACTCTTTCCTTGTATTCATCTTCAAAAAAGCCTACAAGGTCAAGTACAAATTTATAGCCGTCATCGTGAAGCTTCTCAGCCGCAGAAAACAATTCATCCATGCCCTTTTCCTTCATGATTCTGCCAAGATACAAAAAATGCGGCGGATCACTCTTCGGGTAAGGCTTGTACTCATAAATTTCAAGATTGATTCCTGCGCCGTTCAAAATAGTTTCTTTCTCGACAGAAATAATCTTTCTGTCAACAAATTCATCTGCATTAACCTGATTTTCAAAAAATACCGTTTTTACCTTTTTAAAGGCTGTTTTATAAAGAACTGTCGCAAACTGAGCAAGTCCGGGCTTTTGAAACGCCGTTCCTAATCCCTGAACATTCGCATAAAACGGAATATTTAACTTTTCACACATCAATCCGCCGTAAACATTAGGTTTGATAGAGTATGTAATTACCAAATCAGGGTTTTCTTCCTGTAATATTTTTTTATAAAATTTCATAAGTGAAAAATCGTGAATTGGATTAACCCCTCTGCGCTCCATCTTAGTTTCAATACAGCGCAGTCCCATATTTATGAAATCCTCATGATGTCCTACAAAAGGCATACTCAGTACGACCTCATAGTTTTTCATAAGTTCTTCAATCAATTCTTTTCTGAAACGATACAGCATGTAAGAATGATTGGTAAGAATCATAACTTTTTTACGATTATTCTTCATCAGCAATTGCTCCTGTTCCGCCCTCAACTACACCATCATGCTTAAACACGCTTACAACTGTCATAAAAAGGCATTTTACATCAAAAACAAAACTGACATTGTCACAATAAACCCTATCCATCTGAACTTTTTCAGGGATAGGAAGCTCATCTCTGCCGTTAATCTGTGCCCAACCCGTCAAGCCGGGTTTTAAATCATTTATACCGTACTCATCTCTTTCAGAAATCAAATCATCCTGATTCCAAAGTGCAGGTCTTGGACCGATAACCGACATATCGCCCTTAAAAATATTAAAAATCTGAGGCAATTCGTCAAGACTTGTCTTTCTTAAAAACGCACCCACCTTAGTTATATACTGTTCAGGATTTTTAAGAAGATGTGTAGGACAATCCTTGGGAGTATCAATTCTCATTGTGCGGAATTTCAGAATATTGAAATATTTTTTGTTTTTTCCTATTCTTTTCTGCCTAAAAAAAACAGGACCTTCGCTCGTGCATTTTATTATGGCACATATCGGAAGGTAAAGTACTGACAGACACACTATCGCTGCAAGTGAACAGATAATATCAAGCATTCTTTTCACAATTCTGTTATAAAACGACATTTTTCTGTCTTTCATATTTAATACTCCTCAACCCAAAACTAACTTACGCAATACATCTATAGAATTATACCACAGAAAGCATAAATAAGCAATAAAAAAGGAGAATATGGAAAAAAGCAATTAAAAAAAGTGTTTTTTAACAAATATAGAAATAATTACGCAAGGGTTTGTTGTAATTATGATTTAATTTTGCTAATGCAGTAAACAATTCTAATCGTTTTTATTGATTTGTGCAATTTTCTTATGAGATATAATGACTCTGCCGCAAAGCAAGCACAAATTTTAATGTCAGAATGCACACTTTCAAAGGAAACACAAGACCTTTTATACAGATATTTTGCGGCTGCGGCAAATCTTTACGGAGTTATCGAAATCGGCAAACTTCTTAAAATTTACAACAGTCAAAATGAGCCTCTGAGCAAAGAAAATTTTCTGTCATTTGTTGAAAATATGAATTTTAAGGTCAAGCATTTTTGACGAAATTTCTTTTGTACCCGAACGGAACCCATCGGTATCAATTTTTGTATCAAATCTCAAAATACCGTCAACCGCCATTTTTTCATATCCTTTCAGTTTTTCGGGTGTCTCCCGTAGTTTAATGTCTTCGGACAATAAAAAAGCACTCTGATTTCTCAAAGTACAGATTTGATGCGTTAAGTTTTTTCGGCTCTATAATAAAAGTTGGGGTAGAAAAAGAGCCTACAAATAAAAAGCAAAAAAAATAGAGCATATTTTACAGAAAAGCTCTTAGGGTTCTGCTCGAATGTACTCAGCCAAAGACATCGAAGAACTTAACGCTATAAACATTGAATATCCCGACGGCTCAATGCACACGCTTTACGAAGCGGAACAACAGCAAAGAGCTTTTGAACGCAAAATCAGGGCAACCAAAAGAACACTTGCCGCTTGTGATGAGGCTCTTAATAACCTTTCTGACGAAGAAATATTACAAAAATTAGAAAAAAATTTTCAGCCACTATTCAAGCAAGTTGAAACGGCAGGAATCAGAACTGAATAGCTTTTGTAAAAAAACAGGATTACTTCCTGACGGTTCACGCTCGCAAGTTTACGGATTTGGTCGAAGTACCTCTCAAAAATCTACTGGCGTTGCTAAAAAGCATTACAGAACTTGGAGCAAAGAACATAATATCAATAACATAGAAACACTTGCAGAATATTACAATGTGAAGTATAATGATGTTGAAAGGTATGAACTTTTAAAACATTATGTTAAATCTATTGATAGTGGTATGATGTCTCCTTTATATGGGTTTGACAAATACGAAGAATATCGTGACAGAATAGAAAATGAATTAGTTGGATTAACAGCTGCATCAGGTATCCAAATTAAATCCCAAAGTTATCATTTTCTTGAGCGTGTTTTTGGTACTTGGCACGACCCGAAACATAATGATGAGATAAGGAATGGTGTATCTTTAGAAGATATAAAAGATGCTATACTCAATGGTAAAATAAAAAATTACACATGGCGGCGATAGTATTCTACATTCAATAGAAATATGTGGCGTTACCATTAACCCACATACTGGTAATTTAATTCAAGTAAATCCAAAGTAGGTGATTACATGATTTTTATACTATCTAAAAAGGATTTTAATTTTTTAAAGGATAAAATTCCTTATGCTTATAAGTTAGTAACTACAAAAGAAGAAAAAAATAACAATATTTACTTCGATGTAAAAGAAGTTAGCGATTTTCAAGATGAAATCAATATGGAGATAGTTGATAGTGGTATGGATGATGAGGATACCGTTAACAAATTAGGTAAACGAATGTATCAGATTTATGACAATCTGCTTTATCAAAAGCGCAATAACTCTTAGAGTGCTTATTTGCCTTGTATCAGCTTTTGTTGCTAAAAGGTAAAGTTACATAGTTGATTGAATAAAAACAAAATTAAACGAATTTAAAAGGGTATTAAAGGGGTGTTTGAAACATCCCTTTTACTTTTATCCTGAAAATTACAGATTATGGTTATAAGCTCCCGAATTTCGGGGGCTTTTAATATTGCTCAAATATCTGAGCACACACAATTGCTAATAAATTGAAAGGAGCAAACAAATGGACTTAATGGAAATTTTAAAAGCCCTGTTTGGTGACGAGGCATTAACCTTTGAACAGTTTGCCGAAAAGGTAAACAATGCGGCAAATGTTAAGCTCGGCAACCTTGCAGGTGGTCAGTATGTCGAAAAGGACAAGTACGATGATGTATCAAATCAGCTTGCAAGTGCAAACGCAAATCTTGAGGGTTATGACCATGACTGGCAGGATAAGGTTAAGCAGGCACAGGCCGGACTATTTTCAAAACACATAATTCTCTGCGGTCTCCTTGATTTAAATTGTCAGGCGACTCCCGTAGTAATCTCAGCAGGTCAGTATGATAAAATAGCGCCTGAACATTCCTTTTTCGTGAGTATCTTACATTATTTACTTCAAATTCAGCTTCTGAACGACAATGTTATTCCAATTCTTTGATTCCTACACTTTTCAAATACCGGTAAATTCCGTCATAATATTCTGGTTTTGCAGTCGTGTCAGTTTCATCACCTGACGGTACAAAAATAACAAATCCCTGTCTTGCCCTCGTCAGGAGGACTCTATAAGCGTTTTTCAAGTAAAGAATATTATCTGCAGATTTTATATTTTGCCATTTTGTGCCAACAAATTTCAGATGTTTGAAATCACCGTTTTCAAATCTTAAATCTGCATCCCAACAAACAATTGTCCAATCGAGTTCAAGACCTTGAATGTCAAATTCCGTTGCGGTTTCCTCTAAATGAAATGATGAACGAACATCGTTTTTACCGTTTAAAAACCAATTCGTGGCTTCAATTTTATTTTGAACCCATATACCGTATTTTCTGAGTCTTTTGGCACCGGAGCTTGCAGTAAGCCCATATCTTTGCGATCCTTTTGCCTGACTTCTAACCCATAGTTTTGCTTTGTGTAGATTTCGCGTCACAAAGACAGGATAATCATTGTTAAACTGCTCATACAATCTTTTAGCAGTATCAATATCCACATCAAGAAGAGCCTTTACAAAATTTGAAACATTTTCACTTCTGAATGAACGTAACGAAACGGCTAAGTGCAAATCTTCAATTATGTTTACATTCATATTTTTCGTCATTTCGGCAAAATTATGCCCTTTGGAATATTCATCATCAGTGATTTTATCGGAAACGTAAATGTCCCAGTTTGGATAATTATTTCTCAAAGAATCAAACCATCCATAAATACCGGCCGATTCACCCTTATTGATTTCTTGACCACCACCGATTAAACATATTATTGTTGCCCAGTCATTGTGACGGTTTAATATACTAATCAGGAATTCAGGTTCTGACATATTAAAATCTTCAATATGTTTCTTCTTTTTCATAAAATCAGTCAAATTTTGTTCGTCCCAAGCTCGTTGAGCTTCATCGAAAATTGCAACTTTTTCAACAGGAGGAGTATCAACAGATATTGCGTCGTCTCTAAAATGATGAATAATTTGTATAAATTCTTTTACTTTTCTGGAGGCTTCTTTTCTTGAAATATGATTTCTCTTTGCATCATCACGAGCAAGTGCTTCTTGTAAAACATCAACAAGCGGTCCATTGCCCGAGAGAAATACAGCATGCTCATCTTCAGCTATTTTCTGCCTTTCTACAGCTATATTAAGACCTGCAAGAGTTTTTCCTGCACCCGGAACACCTGTAATAAAACAAATTGATTTTCTGTTATGAGCTTTGCTATAATCTATAATTTTATTGATCGCTTTAGTAGTTTGATTAAGATTTTTCGCACTTGCATCATTTCTCGAAATATCTTCAACATTGTGACCGAGATACAAGGCCTGTGCAGCCTCTATAATCGTCGGTGTTGGCATATAAAGAGAGTTAATCCAATCATTAGGTATTATTTCATCCTGAATAAATTTTAAAGAAACTTCTGTTATGTATTTGGCAATTTCGTATTCGTTGCAACAAATCGTTTCTAAAACATTATCTTTTGAAATCCGAATTTCTTGTTTTACGCTGTGAGCCTTAGTAGAAATTAAAATTGGAACTAAAAGTCTGTTATGACTTTCTTTGTGAAAACAACTCAAATCAAAAGCATAGTCAGTTACTTGTTCAATAGCATATGAAGGGTATTTCTTTTCACCAACTTTAAATTCTAACAGAAAAATTATTCCTTTATAAATAACAATATTATCAATTCGATTACCTATTCATGGAATGGTATATTCAAATATAATATATCCATCTAAAAACTGAGATAACTCCCGCTTCAAAATTTCAATTTCTCTATTCCAAGTATTCTTTTGTAAGTCCTCAGCAGAAAATTGGTCATTCGTTGTTATTTCGCCAAATATACTGTAATTATCTTGATTTAGGAAACTTTGAATGTCATTTGAATAATATGAACGTTTTACCATTATGTATTCCTCATTTAAAATTAGTTATATGATTATCATAACATATATATGTATTATTGTCTATTGTATGGTTGAAAATGTCAATGTAATAAAAGATAGATTAAAAAGTTTGGCACCATGCCCGCGGTGATATTTTAAGATTTATAGTCAGGCGTATGTTCATAAACATATTAATCCTACAACAAAACAAGCGACAGCTTAATTCGCTGCCGCTTGTAATTATCATATATTCTATTTTTTCGGGTTACCCCAACTATTGACATTAAGCCTTACTTTGCAAGGGAGGAAAGTAACTGTCTCGCATACCACGTTTGGTTCTTAAACAGCACTCACACAATCCCAGTTCACTAAAAACAGTCCACAGGACTGTTTTCTTAACGCTCACCTTCTCGCCCGATTTAGCAGTAAATTTAGATAAAAAGAAAACAGAGTAGTCAAAAGACTACTCTGTTGTGGCTCCCCCAACTGGGCTCGAACCAGTGACATCATGATTAACAGTCATGCGCTCTGGCGAGTGTAGGGAAATAGCCATTCACATTAAGCTGTTATATATTAATATATTGAAAAGATTGCGGGGCACTTTTTATACCAAAGTCATTTAAATCCTTTGGTATCTCATATTCTATTATATTACAAAGCTTATAGGCGATAGCCTGAAATTTATCTTCATAATATTTATCATAAAATTTCTTATTCACACCAGAATCATTTTTTGTTATCTCCCAGATTTTACTTGGAGAGCCTTCTAATATGCTTTCAACATCAGCTTCACCAACAACTTTCATTATTGGGCTTGTCGAATAAATAAATATTTTATTAACCTCTTGTTTGCATTTAGATTTTCTATATTCATAAATCTTCTCTCCACGCATAATTCTATCTACATATTGTGGATTTATAGATAACAATATTGCACACATTTTTATTACTCCTATATAAACAATTTTAAAGTTAATTATATTTGATAAAAAACAAAAATCAAGAGACTTTAAATATTTTAATAAATTATATTTCTGTTAACTCCTCCTAATTCAACTATACTATCAAGCTGGGAATCATTGAGTTTAAAAAATCCCCAATATCCCTTTCTATCTAAACCAACTTTTTCAATTAAACTATGCCGTGTCAGTCTATTTTTTAGAGCAATATTGTAAGTAAACTTTATAATTTTGCACCCACCTTTATTATACCAATATAATAAATCCTTCTTATCAAACACACTGTATTGACATGCATATTGAAAAAAATCATTAAAAGAAGTAAAAGCGCCCTGATTTTTTACTTCTTCAACAACACAAATTGAAGTAACAACAGATGAATATTCTGCTATCTTATTAAAATCAGACGTTCTATAGAGTACTAATATATCTCCTCTTTTTAGTATTTCAACGTCCATTCTACATACATATATTTTATGTATAGAATTTCCATAAGAAACATCTTTTATAATTTCAGCACTTTCAGTTTTTAAGATAGAATCGGTAAACATGATAGAATGATATTTAGGATATATGCTTAAAAGATATTTATTAACACCCGTGGCTTTCACTAATGGATAATCTATGCTAATATTTCCAGAAATTTTTCGCATATCTTTCACAAAAACTTTCTCACAATTAATCTCATCACCTTTTTTGCCATATTCATAAAATCCAAACTGTTTAAGCAAATTTATTAATCCAAAATGTTTAGGAAATATTGTAACATAACACAAATCAGCATTTTCATTAACTGCAGTATCAAATATAATCTTAACAAATCGTTCTCCTAATCTTGTTCCATGTGCATCAATTTTAAAAGTACCAACTTTTAAAATTGTATTAGCGAATATTGTTGGTTTCACATCAGCTACAATATCTTTCTCACTTTTCAGATAAAGAAAACCCATTATCTTCCCATTATTATCATACTGAACATAAGCTTTTTGGTTATATTTTCTACGAAACCAATTTTCAAATCCAGGATAGTCATATTTTAAAGAATCAAAAAACTCGTCTTCAATGTCTATCTCATTAAAATATTTTTCATTCATTCTTTACCCTCCTCATATCACCCTTATTCAACTTTTAACACATTATCCTTAGCGACAGAAGCGTAATACAGTTCTGTAAGTTCTGAGCGTAAAAAATCATCATTTAATAACTTAATAAATGCTGTTTTAGAAACTTTAGTATCTAGTCTAATTTTTTTGCCATCTTCACTATATTTAAATTTACCAATTAAACCCGGTGTTGTTTGAGTAAATTTAATTATTTTCTCATTTGGAATATTTAATTTGATTATAGGAGAATTATCCATCACCTTTGAAAGTTTTCTTGCATAGGCAAGGTCTTCAGTAGAATCTTTTAGCACCTGTATATCTTCCAATAAATCGATATTCTCAATTTCAGCAATTGTTTTTTCCGCTCGCTGATGTATAAGTGTCTCAAACGCAAAATTTTTTTCAAAAGATTTTATATCAATAACCACTAAAGTATCTTTTACTTTTATTAGTTGAACTGTGCCATTTATTCTTATAATATCATCTCCATCAAACTTAACAAATCTTTTATTACTTTTGCATAACAAAAATGAGCCTTTTTTTATCAGTGAAATAGGATAGTGTTTCTTAAACATAACTAATCCTTTGTCCATAGTTCCTAGGTAGATAATATAACCATATAAGTCTGACAAATTGTCTTCTTTAAATAAAAAATGTTCTAATTTAATTGCTTCATTAATATCAAAATTTCTTATAAATCCAATTTCCTCAGGAAACTCTTCATAATCATACTCGTACACAGCATTTGTTCTTTCGTCAGCAGTCGATAATTTACACAAAGACAACTCATCGTAATTTGAAATCGTATCTTTGAGATAATCTATAAACATATTCTTCAGTTCAGTATCTGTATTTTTATTATCCAAATCTGCAATTTTACAACTCAGAGTTTTATCTTCATTCTTCAAAATAAAGAATAATTTTATTGAACACACATCAGATATTATATTTTTGACTTCCGATTTAAGCTTTTCTATCCTCATTGTTACACCTCTTAACATACCAGCATTGCTGATCCATTTCAATCCATTCTATTGAATCACCATTAATTAATTTATTACTTGAAATAACCGTAATTACATCATTATAATCTTTTAACCTTATTTTATATAATTTGTATCCTAATAAAACAAGCGTTGGATTTGAAATATAAAGATCCATTTTTACAAAAATAATACCTGTGATAATAAGTATTAATATAAATGCAATAATATATTTAACATTATTAAAATCAAAACAAACCAAAGGTATTATATATGTTGTCAAAAATGTCAAATATTCATAATTTGAATTTTCCACATGACATATCTTGTAAATTGGATTTAGAGATCCCTGCAATTGATACTTTAAATTAAGCATAAATAAAATTCCTACGAAAGCAAACACCATACATACTATTGGAAAGATATTTTCACATAGTAAATTTTCCCAACCAATAAAATTATTTTTGCTATCTATAATTTTAAATGTAATAATTGATATTAATAATAACAAAAACCACAGAGACATTATATAAAACTGAATTTTTCTCCAAGTGCTGTTATATCTATTCATATAATAATCTCTCTTTCAAATCAGTAAAATTCATATCTTAACGCTAAGCCAATTTTTCAATAAAGGATAATATACAGTTAACCATAAAAAGGAAAATTTGCTGATGAAGCATTTTAAAGAAAATATTTTATTTAAAAAGTCAAAATATAGAATTATCAGATATATCAAATCAAGAATACTAGTAATACTTTTTTATGTATTTCGAATTATTCCGATAGATAATAAAAAAATTGTTGTAGATAGCTATAGAGGGATGGGTTATTATGGCAACCCTAAATATATTACTGAGGCACTTATAAACAAGAAAGTTGACTGCAAAATAATATGGCTTTCCAAATCTTATAAAGCAATAACTTCAGAAAAAATAAAAGTTATACCATTTCATACCATACGATCTGTATTTCATCTGTGCACAGCTAATATTTGGGTTGATAACTGTAGAAAAGATTATTGGACCAGAAAAAGAAATAAACAATTCTATATTCAAACATGGCATGGAGGCATCGGGCCCAAATGCGTAGAGAAAGATGCAATTGGAAAAGTCAGTAATGAATACATCTTGGGTGCTATCAATGACTCTAAGATGGCAAACCTATTTATTTCAAATGGCGATTTTGCTACTGATTCATTTAGAAAAAACTTTTGGTATAACGGAAATATTTTGGAGAAAGGATTGCCTAGAAACGATATATTAATAAACGAAAATAAAGAAACTTCAGAAAAAATAAGAAAAGAATTAAAGATACCAAATAATACAAAGATAATTCTATATGCGCCAACATTTCGAAAAGATTTTAATGTTGTACATCATCAAAAAAATTTTTCGCAACTTATAAATTTTCTGGAAAGTACCACAGATGCTAAATGGACCATACTATTACACTTACATCCTAATCTTTGGGAGAAATCAAATTTATTAATGTATACCAATAAATTTATAAATGCTAACTGCTTTGATATTCAGGAATTAATTATTGCAAGCAATATTTTAATTACTGATTATTCAAGCATTATGTTTGATTTTGCGTTAACAGATAAGCCGGTATTCTTGTATACATTTGATTTGGATGCTTATAAGGGAGATAGGAATTTTTGTGTTGATTTTAACTCATTGCCATTTAGCCATGCAAATACTTTAGAGAATCTGATAAAAGAATTTAAAAATTTTAATTATAAAAAATATGTTAATAAACTCAGAGATGTATTTAATGAATTTGGAATAAAAGAAACTGGAAAAGCCAGTGATGAAATTGTAAAAATAATTATAGATAAAATTTCGGAGGAATTATGAATATTACAATTATTATAACTTTCTATAACGGAATTAATATACTCAAAACCTGCTTAGAAAAGCTGATTGAAACTTTACCTGAACAAGGGATTACTTTAACGTATGAAATAATAATAGTCAATGACAATCCATCAATTTGTTTAGATGAAATAGAAAAACTATATTTAAATAAATTGAAATTAAGAATTATAAATATGGATGAAAACAGAGGTTATTCTGCTGCATGCAATATAGGGGTTGCAAATGCAAGATATGAAAATATTTTACTAATGGATTGCGATATAATACCTTATGGCAATTGGTTATTTAACATGACGCAATCGTATGATGCAATTAATCGAAAAGGTTCTGTTTCAGCATCGATAATTAATATGACTTCTAATACATATTTCAGTTACGGAGTTTGTATATATGGTGTTGATATAATTTTAATTAAACGCAATGGCAAAATGTCAGAATATACAAGCATTGACAGGGACTATCCTATAGTAACTTCAGGATGTATATTAATGCCTAAAGAACTTTATATGTCACAAGGTGGACAAGAAGAAATGATGATTAATGCGTATAACGATTTTGATATTACATATAAAATATATAAGATGGGATATAAAAATCGAATGTGTAGCAATGCTATTGTCTATCACAGAGGCTCTGTGTCGGGGAAAATACGGCACTTACCATTTAAGGCAGACGCTAAGGCATTGATGTTTCAACGCTGGGGTAACGAACTCCAAACTCCTACTGAAGAAATACTTGAAGAAATTTACAGAGAATATTGCAAACTTAAAAACACAAATATTACAGTAGTTAATTTCAGCAACTCGTTATTTTCTGATTTTTATATTAATAAATTTTGCGAAATACATAGTTTGGTGGTTTTACAGCATCTTCGATTTAAAAATATTACTTTAGAAAAAATAATTCTGAACGACTATTTGTCATGGGATATATGTAGGACAAACACACCTATACTCTATTTTGTGGATGATTATACATTATTATCATCTAATTATTTCTGGTTTGTTAACAGACCGGTAAATAATGATACTATTTTTGATGTTAATGCAAATCTTATTTCACTTAATGAAATTATTAAAAGCTGAAATATCCTTCTTTTATTCTTAGTATATCAAAGTTTCTTTCTTTATTTTCATTGTTATAACGTAATTCTTCAAAAAGCATGTTTAATTCAGGAAAAGAATGCGTTGCAACTAAATTCTCAGCCCCCGTGTCGTCTGCTATATAGAAATAATAAGTTAAAAGATTATAGAACAACTCACGGTAAGATGTTTCATGGAAACTTGTTTGTTCATACAAACTTAAAGCAATTTCAAAATTCTCTTTCGCCATTTTAATCTGTCTGTTTATGAAGTAATAGGCTCCGATGTTATTGTATATTCTTATATGCGTGTTAATATTTGAAGTTGTAGTACATACATATGCGGCTTTGTTCCAATGTTCTAAAGCCGCATTTTCCTTGTGAAGCCCTAAACAAGAGATGGCTAAAATATTTATCGCTTTTGCATACATGAATGAGCTATCAAGCTTTTTACATAGATTTACTGATTCTTTAGCAGAAGAATAAGCATCATCATAATCTGCATTTAAAACATCATAAAATGCTTTTTGGTGTAACAATTCAGATTTTCTTTGTAATGTCTGGTGTTCTGAATCTTGACAATCAAAAGCTTTCTTAAAATAATAAATTGTCATTTTCTTGTCGTTTAAAGCTCTATATGAAATATATCCGTAATCAGAATAAACTATACTTTTCCATAATGCGTTATTTTCAGATTCTGCAATATCTTTTGCTTTCTTTATATTTTCTTCAGATTTTTCAAGTTCTCCAAGTCCAAGATAAATTAAAGCGTATCTATCAAAGAGTATTAATCTGTAAAATTTAGACGATAAATCTGTTTTTTCAAAGTCTTTAGTAATCTGTAATGCTTCATGTAAATTATCAGTAATCAAGTTTGCATTAATTAACCGATGAAAAAAATTATCTTTCTCTTTTAAATTAAGATTTATCTCATTTTTGTTATCTTTATAAAACTGATATAATTTGTTAAAGCTTTCCGCTCCTTTATTCTGGCTAAGATGTTCTCTGAAACTGTTAGCGAGCGAAAATCTTATATCGAACTCTTGTGATACATTAAGTTCTATTTTGTTTAAAATAGTTGACCATATTTTATTTGATTCTTTAAAATTATAATTATTTTCATATTCTTTTGCAGAAATAACACCATATTTATATGCTAATTCAGCGCTTTTAGTATCTAAAAAGCATTTAAACAGAATATGGTTGACGTTTTCAGGTTTTTCATCATCATCTAAAGTTCCAAACCATTTAATAATTGAATTGGCTATTTTTTTGTCATATGAGTAGATTAATTTGTTTGAGAAAAATCTTAGAATATTATCATGAAAAAAAATAACATCAGGTGACTTATCGTCATATTTTACAAATGCAGACTCAATTATTTCTTCAAGCTTAATGTCCTCTATATTGATATATTGTAAAAAATCAAAGGGCACCTTTCCTTGAAAATACATTAAACTCTTAATAACAATAACAAATTCTACCCAGAACTCTTTACGTTCTTTTAAAAGTTTCAACCTTTTTGATAACATTTGCTCGTTTGGCTTTGGAATAGTTGTTAAAAACTCGTAGAATTTATCATAATCTTCTATGTACCATACACTATTGTTATGCCATTTAAGAACATTCTGATCCTGTAAGTATTTTATTGTCATAATTATGTCATATGGTCTTCTCCCTGATTTATCAACAAGCATAGACAATATATCTATTCCTGGATTATTAAGCGATTGAGAGTATAGAAGTAAAGCATCCGGATAAGACATATCTTCGATATTATAGACAACGCAATAATTTTCTTCATAATTTTTAAGTGTGTTGGATAATTTATTGAATTCAGTATTTCCGGGAAAATCTGTATTTGTTCCTAATACAAAAATAATTTTTGTCTCAATATTTTCCAACTTTAAAAATATTCTGTTAAAAAAAGATGTAACATTCTCATCCAGTTCTTGTATATTGTCAATAGAAATAAAGTATTTGTTTGGATACCACGGATTAATCAAGTAATATATAAATGTATCTTCAATATAATATACCAACTCATTATCAAGACTTTCGCCAAACAAAAATTTAAATATTTTTTCCGCTCTATCCAATGACTTGTTTTGAACTTGCAGTATATTCTTTATATTTTCTAAAGTAACATTAATATTCCCGTTATAGTAAGGTATACCGATAAATGAAGATAATAATTCCTTTACAATGCTGAAATCATTTTGTTTTTTTGCGTCATATCTTTTTATTTTCCAGTCGTTTTTTTCCGCAAGTGCTTCTAATTCCTTAATCATTCGGGTTTTTCCTACACCTGAACTACCACAAATGTTAAGTATGTAAGGAAATAGTTCATTCGAAGAAAGTTTAGTTTTATTAAAATTCAATATAAAACTGTTTATATTTTCCCCGATTAACGGTATATATAATACATTAGTTGCTTCTGCAAAACCGAAAGTTAACATTTTATTTTCTGAAATATCGTCCTCTAGTATGTATTTAATTTTTATATTTGGGATTTTACACTTCTGTTTGTTATTTAATATTTCACATTTGACCTGTACAATTCTGTCACAACCGGAATTCAACGAGAAATTCTGGTTATATGGTCTGATGTAATATTCAAAATATGAACTGTTTTCAGGTTTGAATTGAATGTCTTTAATTTTCTTATTACCGGCATTTTTCAAATATATATCGATATAAAAATGGTTATCTCGTTGCAAACTAATATTAAAGTCTTTTTCATAGATCGAAGAATATTTATATTTAGTGAGAAAATATTTAATGTTTAACGCTTTCTCTTCAACATTTTTTATATCCTTTTTTTCATCCTCCTCATCTTCAAACAGAGGGAGTTTTAAAAACTCTTCAAAAAGATTATCTCCAAAATAAAAAGAGAGTCCAAATCCATGCTTGGCAGCCACATTAGATATATGTTTTTGAGCGTCTTCTGTAATGTCAGAAACAGAGAAATATATTAATTCGTTTATATTTTCTGAAATAACTAATACAACATTTTTTGACAGTTCACTCAAGCCAATAGATTTTGAATGCTTTTTGCATTCAGCCCATATTTCATATGGAATTGAATTATGAGTCCCAATAATATCTTTACCGCCATCTTTTACATAACGTGTTCCTTTAATTATTAGATTATCTCCTCGTGTTATTTTCATATAATCAACACACAATTCTTCGAAAGCTTTTGGCGTTATGTTTTCAACAAAATTTTTAATTTTTTCTTTTCTCATAATTTCACCTTTATTTAGTAAAAGATAACTGTATATTATCCTTTATTTGTTAATATTTGCCACAATCGCTATGATTGTGGTCTTTATATTTTTAAAATTCTAAACATTAATTTTTACTCTCTCCCTATACTTCTCCGACAAATGAAGGATAACTTACAATTATAGGAGATTCATTATGAATGAAATTAAAAAAAGCAAATACTTTAAATACAAAAAATATTGTGATTATACTTCAATGTCATTGACAGATTTAATCTTTGAAAATTTAAATTTTAAAAATGAAAATAGTATAGTATCTTTCTTCAGATGTGACTTCCGAGGCTCTTCATTTAAAAATGTGCATTTCTATAAAAATATATTTGATAGAGCTGATTTCATTTCTTGTACTTTTATTGATTGTACTTTTGAAGAAACTGACTTCGGACGTTCACAAATTAAAAATTGTTATTTTGAGAACTGTAAATTATTCAATAATAAATATAATACTAATACGATTCAAATATCTTCTTTCAAAAACTGCAAATTTATTGATGAAAAAATAATGTCTAATATTTGCGAATGCAGTTTTATTAATGTGGATATTATAAAATGTGACTTTAATAGGTCTTCAATCGATAAAATTAGTTTTTATATATGTAATATTAAAGAAACAAATTTAGCAACTCTACATGCGGAGCAACTGTCTTTTATTTCATGTTCTTTAGAATGTATACAGTTAGGTTTACCATATTTCTTTGGCTACTTATTTGCCAATACAAGTTTAAATAAGGCCGAATGTTTATACAGAGGAAAATTGGTCTCATCTCAAATGTTTAAAGAATATGCTGCAAAATTATTATATGAAAATCGTTATGCTGAATATTGGAATTCTTTTGTTTCTCTTGAAAAATTAGACAAACTTCCTTTTGTTCTTAAAGAAATTATTATAAAAATATTATCTGTAAATAATGAGTTCTATATTTATAATGAGTTAAGCAATTTATTTGAATGTATTATTTTTTATATTGAAAATGAAATATTTAGTTACGATATTATTTTCAATATATTGTCTGAATTGTATCAATTAGACAGTAGTAAAATGTCTAAAAACATTGAATTGTTGTTTTTGTTGAATTTGAACAAAATACTGTATATTCTTCAACAAAACAATTTTTCAGAAGACTTTTATAACTCTTCTAAAAAATACACTTCAGTAGTGACATTTGTTTGCAATACAACTGATTATGAAATAGCGTTAAATTCAACTTCAGAGCTTTTGCATAAGATTGGTAACCTATATAATTTAACTGACGGTTACTTCTTGTTAGATTCTAAAAAAGGATCTTGGATTCTTACATTTATTGTTATTTCAGCTGTTGCTTTAACTATTCCTAAAATTTTTAAATGTTATTCTGATATTATATTAGAATTTAACTTCAAAAGGAAACTATCAAGAAAAATACTAAAGTTAATGGATAGCATTGAAAGTGTAAATAAAATAAAGAAAATAACAAATATTGCAAAAGAATCAAAAATAGTAACGGGAAAAGAAAAAGAAAATATCTCAGTTGAAGATATAAAAAAAATAATTGAATCAATTAAAATCGATTTGTAATAATTTATAGATTTGAGGGATAAGCAATTCTTGTGAATAGCTTAAATTTACCCTGAACCAATAATAAGACGTGGAGCACATTAAGTATCTACTATGTGGAATAGTTAATATATTTGATTTTTCCATAATTATTTTAGATATATCATCATCAGTTTTATTTATTTCAAAAAGACCTTTGGGAATACCTATTAAGCAAAAAATACCACTTTTGCATTTGGTTATTAATAGTCCTTTTTGGGAACATGAGCAGAGCAATTTTATTTGTTCATAATTATGTTGTACATGTGTACGTATTTTTCCCAATATATTTAATACCATCGTTTTATTTTCTTTACTGTAAATCAATTTAAAAACCTCTAGTTGACTTTGTGACATGGAACCAATTTTATAAACCGAAGCCTTTTCAATTTTTTTGATTAATTCTGAATTACTAAATACTAAACAGGTTTTAGCCCCATTAAGAAATAAATTTTTACTTAATGATGTTAATAAAACAGTATTTTCGTTAATATCATTGATTATTGTTTCCGGTAATATTTTCAGATTATTATTCCATTCAAGATCTCCATATATATAATCTATAAGAATATTTATATTATACTTTTTACATGTTTGCAAAAGTTGTTTTAAATCCATAATATTCATTGTTATTCCACTGCCAAATATGGGATAAGTCAATATTATCAAATTAATTTTTTCTTGAACAATTAATTTGATAATATTATTAATATTGAATTTATATTGACCTTGAGCGGAAAGAATAGGGTAATAATTAATCATGCAATTATTATCTCTTAATATATCAATGTAAGTAAAATAAACAGGTGATATAAGTAAAGGTATTATCTTATTATCTTTATTGAGGATTTGTATTATAGTATCTGCTGCAGTAGTACCATTTGGAAAAATAGAAAAGTCAATTTTGTTATTTTGTTTTTCAAGTGCCAAATTGCAATTATTTTTTAGCCATAATTTTTCTTTAAATCGCTCATTAATAAAAAAATAGTCGTTTATACTATAATTGGCTTTTGCATAAAGCTTACTATAGAAAAACGCAGAATCTATTGAGAAATCCGCATTATGAAGATCCCAATCAGAAATAAAAAAATAATCATTGGGTATGTTTTTTGGAAATAAATTTCCTATTTTTGAATCATAATTGTTATCAAGTTCCATTTTCTATTCCTAACACTAGTTTTCTCATTCTTCGATCAAAATTAAAAGCAACATAACCTTTTTCTAATATTGAGCTTATTTCAGAAAATTGATCTGGATATAAATACTTATAATCTGTAAACTTTGCCTTATCTATACTTTTAATTTTTCCAATCATAATATAGCGAATATTTTTGTTATAGAACTTACTTAAGCATATGGCTCTTTGATGAATCTTAAATGCTGTTACTAAACTTGGAAAATTTAGCGGATGAACAGTACTTATTATGTATCTATAGCCTAAGAAATAAAGTTCTTCACAAATGTGTTTTAGCATTTTTTCTAGTAAATTATTACCTTGGTACTCAGGTAAAATTACACCATGTTCAAATTGAATAATTTTGCTGTTATCATTATATATTTTTTGATATTCAAGTAAAGGCGTAATTGCTTTATCTGCATACACAACAGAGGCACATCCTATTAATTTATTATCCAAGTAAGTCCCATAGCTTTTTCCTTTTCCACATAAAATTTCAAATAAATATTCTTTAGTTGGATGGATAAAATATTCTTTATTTTTCATTGAAGCGTAAGAACGCATTATGCATGAATACATATCCTCTGTATCATTAATATTTAAATGTCTTATTTTATATTCATTTAACATATCAAATACCAATCCATAATTGTAAGTTATCCTTTATTCATTATTTTCAGATAAGGTCAATAATACATTTCTGTTAACAAAATACGCTACACATCTTACATTCAACTGGTGTATGTCTAAGTAGTGCTTAATCTCATTCTAAGGAAAAAGTATTAAACCTTAACTAAATCTATATTTCGGGTACGTAATACAAAAATATTTATAATTACCCTTATGGTATTGATTATAACATAATTCGACAAATGTTTAAATAACTTTTACGCAAATCAGTTATAAAATTTCACACGGTATTTTTATGTATTTTGCATAATAGAATCTTGTTCACTGCTTTATAAACATACTTTTATGCAAAATAAATCTAGGCATTTGAATAGACTTTCTTTGTTTTCTATTGCATAATAATTTTATTAAATATAAGGAGCTATATGCGATGGAAATAAAAAATATACAAACAACTAACTTGACAACCGATTATCTAAACTTTTGCCTTTCAAGGAAAAATCTCGACCAGAAAACAATAAAATCATACACTATTGATTTAAGGCAGTATTTTGAATTCACTATGGAATCTGCTATCGAATGGACAAACAAAAAATCCATTGAGCAATACATTGATTTACTGCATTTTAAGTACAAGCCCAAGAGTGTTAAACGAAAAATCGCTTCGCTAAAAGCGTTTTTTCACTATCTTGAAATTGAGGAACTTATTGATATTAACCCTTTTCATAAGATACAAATCAAGTATAAAGAACCCTTTATTCTCCCAAAAACTATTCCCATAAATAATATTGAGCAAATTATTAGGTTTGCTTATCTACAACTTACCAAAGCGAAAACTGAGTATGCTAAAAAAGTTGCTCTGCGGAATGCACTCATACTTGAGTTACTGTTTGCCACCGGAATGAGGATTTCAGAATTATGCACACTCACGACTGAACAAATTGATTTTAATGATTACATAATCAAAATTTACGGAAAGGGCTCAAAAGAACGCCTGATTCAAATCTGCAATCAAAATGTTCAGGAGTTGCTCAAAAAGTATAATCAATCATTTAAATTTGAAATAGCAAACAACAAATTTTTCTTTATAAATAGACTCGGCAACCGTCTATCTGAACAATCTGTTCGTAATATGATTACCAAATATGCAATCGGTGCAGAAGTGCCGCTGCACATTACTCCGCATATGTTTCGTCACTCTTTTGCAACTCTACTGCTTGAAGAAGATGTTGACATACGCTATATTCAACAAATGCTGGGTCACAGCTCCATTACCACAACGCAGATTTACACGCATACGAGTATCAACAAACAGAAAAATATTCTTTCAGCCAAGCACCCAAGAAACAAACTTGAAATTGGGATATAATAAAAGCCTTGCGGGATTTTTTAACTCACAAGGCAATCAGAATACTTTATTCACTTTTATCAAAATCATTTTCTATTACATCGGAAATGAGATTTGAAAAATCGACGGCATTTTTTGAAGTAATAACAGGTTTTCCTGTTCTTTCCTCAATATCTTTTCGTGCATTTCCGGCGACTTCTCCGCCCTCTTTTGCAACACTTCTGTTTTCAGAAAAAGATTGAGGATTTTTCTCTTTGGAAATCTCAGTTGTGGTAGCTTCTGCCAACATATTCAGTACCAACTCAAGCGTACTCATATTATCTCTCAGGTTTTCCTTTTTCAATCCTTTGAGATTTTTATACTGGCGGGTTGTCATTCCTGACCACGCTTTTGTAATTTCATCAGTCAGAATTGCATATTCTACACCCTGCTTTACACCACGAGAATCCCATTCATCAGTAAGCTCTTTTCTCACCTGTATAGCCTGAAGTCTTTGATTTATCCACTCTCTGCTATATCCTTTTTTCAGGTATGTTTCAAGAGCTCGCTCTATGGTAAGTTCGGGATCAATAGTTTCATCTATTCTTTCTCTGCCAACTTCTGCAAGCCACATTTTAAATGGTTCTGCTTTTGGTGACGGAATAGATTGAATTATTCTCAAAAGTTGCTCTGTATTTGCAACATCCGTCTTGTAATTTTTACCATCCTTAGGAGATTGCATTTTCAGTTGTACGATATTTTCGTACAACTGGTTTGCTCCTTCAGCTTTAAGCTTTCGCTTAAGATCGCTCCAGTAACGACGAGGTTCGTTACTGTCAGTCAGAACTGAAATTACATCAACTATGGAAAAATACCATTCTTCTTCCGACTCATTCCACGCAGTACGAATCTTTTTATCTTCAAAAATTTGTATCTTATTTTCTTCGCTCATATATATTCACCCACTTCTAAGCTGAAAATATTATAGCAGACTGAATTTGTAAATTCAATCAATTAGTCTTTATAGAGATAAGAATTGCTCATAATTAAGATCGAATACAATTTCTAATTCATACCCTCGTGATACTTTTACTTCTCTGATTAGCTGACAGGCTATCATTTTCTTTTGCTCCATTGTTGAGTTATTAAATTCGTCTGCCCATGTTCTGAACTGTGAGTAATAAAAATCAAGCCTGCCCATCGCATTTTGCTGATTGGCAAGCTTGTACTTTATATCACTTAATTCAATTTCTTTTTTATGGAGCAAATCGTTTGTATTGTCAATAGAAGTGGACAGTATATCGGGAGTGAAGCGACTTTCGCCGAGTAAAGAGCGTCCTATTTCGGCGGACAATTCAACCACCTGTCTTTTAAGCTTTTTAATTTCTTTTTCAAGCTTTGTCTGTTTTCTCCTATACTCCGATATTTCGGATTTGTAGCGTTTTTCCAGTGCTATATCTTTTGGTGTTGATTTGATTTTGGCGAGATAATCTCTTAATGTTGCAAGCACAGCACCGTCAATTCTGTGTGCTACATAAGCCGACTGTCCGTCACATGCACCTCTTTTCATTGTTCTATTGGTACATATATACCGCTGTCTACGAACTCTGTACTGACTTCTGTCTGCCCTGTCGTATCTGTCAATATAGCTTGTTGATACCATTTTCTGACCGCAGTGGGCACAATATATATTTCCGGACAGCAATGTACTGCCTTTGGTAGTCCTTGCTATCTGTTGCTTTTCTTCATTCTTTGAGGAGCGTTGTTTCAGTATGAACTGAGCTTGGTCGAAGATATTTTCATCAATTATATGCAATCTTTCGATATACGGTGATTCAACACCTCCTGATACTAGATAGCCACAATATAATCTGTTCTTAAGAATCCGATTAACCGTATTACATTGAAATTTGCTGTTATTATGGGTTCTGATTCCGTGACTGTTCAGATAGTCAGCCATTCGATATGAACCGTAACCCTCTTTAACTGTCATCTCAAATATCTTCTTGACTATCGGAGCTTCATCATCGTCAACGACTATGTCCATAAGCTCTTTTCCCTTTTTATTGATTTCACCGCTTTTGATAAGTTTGTAGCCGAATAGTGCAACACCTCCGGTAAATTTGCCGTCTAACGTCATCTGGTTAAGGCGAGTTTTAACACGAGCGGACGTTTTCTGACTCTCACCGTTGGCTTGCCAAAATCGTATGTAATTCATAAGCTTGTCCACATGATTATCCATACGCTGTTCGCCCTCATTAACGCTCCACACCTCTATGCCGTGCTTGATGAACCATTGACAAACGGGATTTCGTCATCAATTCTGCCTATTCTGTCAAACATAAAGACAAGAAGTACATCGAATTCTTTCTTTTCTGCGGCAGCTTTCAAATCCTGAATAGCATCTCGATTGCTTGCCGAAACCTTGAATCCCGACACACCTTTTTCCTGAAACTCTTTCAGAATGGTCCAGCCGTTGCGTTCTGCAAATTCTCTGCACGAGGTTTTCTGCATTGGAATATCATCTTTATCAACCTGACCTTTGGTTGATACTCTGTACAAGCAATATACTCTTTTCATTTTATCACCCATTCATACGATTTTTGCAAACCAACAATACTACATAATTCCTATAATATCCAGCAAATCTGAAAAATAACTTAAAGAAATTCAGCATCCAATCTGAGCTTTCATTCTGTTCTCAAATGTATCCAAAAGATTTTCGAGAATATTCCTTTCAACATGGTTATTTCTGTTTTTAGAAAAGTAGATTGTGACCTTACAGTCATTTATAACAGATTCTATTTTGTGTTCAGAATCAATTTTATTTTCATTTATATAGTTTTCGTTCAAATTACCACCTGTTCCTTATTTTTTGTTTTTGTCGTTTATATGATCTTCCATCTGCTCATCAGCTTTTGCCGCTGCATTGCACAGGCACATAACGCAAACGCCGATAAAAGCACCGACAAAAAGACCAATCATAAATCCTAACATTTTAACACCTTCTTTCAGTAATTTTCTTCTAAATACCCCGACAGCAGAAAATTAAAAATCTTCTGCTGCCGGGATAATATCAATCGTTTGTGGATAGCTCTAATTTTCACGCTATCCTGTTGTCGCTATTTATCCTCAATGCCCTGCGACAAGGAACACATCAGACGGCTATTGCATATAGCTCCATTGGAATTTCACCACCGTGAGGATCTCCCACGGCCGCCATCTTTGGTTGCGACGGTTTTATCACGCTCGACTTTTGACTGGGCGGAAGTATCATTATCCCCTCTGCCTGTCATCGTCCTCATTGAATTTGCCTTTCAATGTCTGAGTCCTGAAGTTCTGTATAGAAGTTCGCTCATTTAGCTTGTCCGCTCGAACAGCAGAAGGAATGTATCTGATGTGCTGATATTTTATTTTCAAAGAACAATGCCTGCTCTATTTTTGGCGAGTATAGAAAACAGGCAAAAGAGAAATAATCCCTTTCACCTGTTTTCTCACTTAAAAGCTAAAACACACCCCTAATTTATGAATTTTTTAAAATATTTTTGATTTTTTCTACTGCACGATACACCGATCTTTGCACACATTGATAAGTACAGTCTTCTTCAAGTGCTATTTCGTCAAAAGTTTTTTCTTCAAAATAGTACTTTTTTAATCTGCTTTTCTGCACCTCGGGTAATTTGTTTATTGCAATATGCAAATTTTCTGTAACCTGAACATTTTCAAAGTATTCTTCTAACGACCATCCACTTGAATCTTTCTTTTTATGCAAAGTATGTTCATATACTTCGGAGTGCTCCAAATGTCTGTCGTACTCATTCATTTGAGAAATATCTTCAAGTTCAAACTTATTAAAGCTATCAAATATTTACTTGGATATTAAAACTTTTTGAATACAATTATTAGCATCTGTAAATGAGATATAGTACTTTCCCTTTTCTGTATGTAATGTGTAAGGATTATACTTATCCTTTCTTCTTTTGGGACGTTTGTTGTCCATATTTTGTCCTCCAATCAATCTGAATTCAAAAAATCAAATTGACTGGAGGACTCCTGCTCTTGTATAACAACAAAGTCCTTTCTGCTTTCAATGCAAAAAAGAGCATAAAAATACCGACAGGTAATAGCATTAAAAGCTAAAACCTGTCGGCATTTAACAAGCACATATTAAATATCTTCTTATTTTTTCTGTTTTTGTTATTTCCCGTTCTCAAACACATACAGATACAAATCCTCAAGGGTTGCTTTTACGGATTGTATTTTATAGTTTTCAGGTGGGATATCAGTTACTAATCTTACAATGATTTTTTCGTCGTTATGATAGAGATTTGACACACGGTAATTATCTTGAAAATATTTAAGTTCTTCCTTATTAATTTCGACTTCAAATACCTTATTTTCAATTTCTTTTGTAAGGTTGGTACAGGTATCATGCGACACAAGCTTACCGTTCTTGAGCAATATTATTTCCCTTGCGATAAACTCAATATCTGAAACTACATGTGTTGAAAACAATATAATCTTATCCTCAGCAATCTCACTTATAAAGTTGCGAATACGAATTCTCTCTTTCGGATCGAGTCCCGCAGTGGGTTCATCAAGCAGTATTACTTTTGGATTTCCAAGCAATGCCTGCGCCAGAAGAACACGTTGCTTCATTCCGCCCGAAAAAGAACCCACCTTTTTATGTGCTACATCGGACAAATTAACAAATTCTAACAACCTGTCAGTTTGTTCCTTTGCTTCATTCTTTTTCAAGCCTTTTAATGAGGCTATATATAGCAAAAAAGCTCTTGCTGATATCTGATCATAAAAACCTTGCTGCTGTGACATATAACCAAGATGTTTTCTGAACCTATTACCGAGTTTCAAAATATCTGTCCCGTCATATAAAATCTCTCCTGAGGTCCTCTTGACATTATCAGTAATCAGATTCATAAGGGTACTTTTACCTGCTCCATTTGCTCCGAGAACACCATATATTCCATTTGAGAGCGACAGGCTGAGGTTATCCAATGCACAGTTGTTACCATAGTATTTTGTTAAATTTTTCATTTCAAGTGTCATTACCAAACCTTCTTTCTTTGCACCATTTTTGTCTTGCAAAAAAGATAGATGATATTCCCAAGATAAGCATTAAAACAAGCTGAATAAAATAAGTTGTACCATTAGATGACAGTATTAACTTCATTGAGGCTAATGGAGGAATAACCGAAATATAACCCCAAAAATCAATTCCAAGTATATAGAGCAGAGCAGGTACAACCAACAGAATTGTCGAGATAATCATACTAATCTCATATTTTCCCAATGTAGAAATCAAACATACAATGAAGCAAGCAGAAATCATAATAAGCAGTTTTGAAATATATAATCCTAATAGAAAAATAATAAGACTGCAATTAAAAGGAATTATATTCAGGAATTCAATACTGTAAATCGGAGCATTTAAGTTTTCAATCGGGTATCTGATGCATACGTTAATAACTTCTACACAACTTGTACATAGCCATATTATTAGGGTAATAATAGTTGCTGCCAGAACCTTTTTCCTAAACAGAAATTGGCGTCCTTTAAACGAAGACATAAGCACAGGATATACCATTGACTGCTTTTCATAGGCAAAAACATTTGACAAAATAATAATAATACAAAAAACAGAAAGTAATGCAAAGTTCTGTTGCCTTGAAAAAGCCTTTGAATCCAGCAGTTCAATGTATCCTTCTGGGTTTACAAGCCAGGCATTGTCACCTTGCTTTTCAGCATAATTTATACGCTCCTGTATAATATTCAGAGCTTCTCTTTTACTATCAAAAGCATCTGATTTCAAGACATGCGAATTATAGTTATTTTGAGTAATTTTACCTTCTCTATAATCCAAATATGCTTGGGCAAGTTCAGAATCCACTTTTTCAATTTCGTCTTTCAAATTCACAGCGTATTGACGCGCAAAATCTGTTAATTGTCCACTATATTTCTCATAAAATTCGTTAACTATGCTTTCTGTTTCACTTTGATAAATTTCTGTTGTATTAACAGTATTAAAAAGGACAAATATCAGCACAGTTAAAACTATCCATCCCTTTTGAATGATTAAGAGTTTATAAAGTTCATAGCCAATAATAGATATTTTTTCAACTGTCTGCCAGTATAAATCAGCTAATTTTTTAAAGAACTTATTAAGCAGATTCGTTAACTTATTTCCGTTAGATTCAGGGTATTTAAACGCAGAAACCAACACTGTTATTAATCCAAAAATGAGTATAAACGCTATTAAAGAGTAAAATATAAGCCAAAATCTGTTTATAACGATATTCAAAAAATTCAGGTTATGATATTTTGCAACTTCTGTTGTTGGATCCACAAAGCAAAACAAGTTTACGCATTTTAAAATAGACAAATTACTTTGGATTGGCAATAATTTATACAATGTAAATTCAACAGCCAATATTACACCGGCAAAACCCAATGCGATATTAATTGTTCTGATGAGTGAAATTATTAACCAAACAAAAAGTATTAGGACGAATTGAGATAAGGCACTTATAAAAACATAAAATGCAATAAATCCCAGTACTGACATCGGAAATACAAAATTTTGAAATTCCTGGATTGATTGAACACTTCTAAATACATCACCTATGCCACCGTATAACAAAAAAGATGTAATAAATAAAATGGTATATGCAATAGCAGTAGACAGAAAAACACTTACCGTCAGAATTCCTATTCGCTTGATTGCAAGTGAAAATCTTCCTTTTTTAGTAGCATGGATAATATTCCAAAGACCCGATTTTCTCTCTTGAATAAAAGCTATGATGATAGCTAAGTTGAAAATAAAAATTATATAATGCACTAATCCAAAATTAACTACAGAAATAATTGGTTTATCATTACCAAGCTCAAGATCTATATGTTTTAGATTTGCGTAATCGTCCGCTGTTTTTTTAATATTTGAGTTAGACAGCGAATCAGCATTTGAAAAAATACTTATTTCGTTCATTTGTTCTGATTTAGAATCAATACTATCTAAATAATCCGGATAGTCAATGATATACTCAATTTGAGTTAAAATTTCCAGAAGCACGGCTTCTTTAGCCGAATAATCATTTTCCGAATATAAGTTTTTATTTTCATCATATTCTTTCGATATTTCCGGATATAAATCACGCAACTTTTCCTCTTTATCTTGCCATATGTTTAAGTAGTTGTCTTTGTCCTCCAGTTTCATTCTCTCAAAATTAATTAATGAATTAACAGTCGAAACATAATCTAATTGTTCCGACACGATGTTTCGCGCCTGCAAAATAGTTTTATTACTTAAGTCATTAAAAAATTCTTTCCTGTAACTGTTTAGCGTTTCAACACTACATCCATTTGAATAAGTATTTTGGTATTGAGTGTAAAGGAAAAAGGAGAAGCATATTGTAATCAGTATTAAAAAGCTGAATATTATTTTTTTATTTAAGAAAACTCTTTTAGATTCATTCATTTAAAATTACTTCCCCGGTATCCGATACAGTATAAATTGTTTTCCAATTATATTTGCCGGTTCCTATTTGATTTTTTGCGAACACCTTTAGTTTTCTATCAGTTGTTTCAATATATAGATTGTCTGAAAGTCCGCCTCTGAAAAATTCACAATCTGAAATAGGAATTGTATCTATTATTTTTCCGTCCGTACTAACAACAAATATTTTGTAAGATGAGGAATCTGTAATTTCATTATCCCAATTTGTCAGGTATAAGTATTTAGTATCACCAACTATCAGCCAAGAATCATCAGGTGCATCAATAAAATTAGAATTGTTTTCTCCATTAAGTTCACATTGAAAAAACTTGTTTGAATCAAAGTAATAAATCTTATTATTCATTACTGTATAACAACCCGTTGTATTTATTAATTTTTTAGTTTGACCTGAATGTATATTAAGACGACATATATACCCGTCCCAATTATCATAACTTTCATCAGTTGCATATGAATATGAAAAATACAAATAATCTCCGGCTCCGATAAATCTCGTTATAAAGACACCATTATCATTTTCCCTGAATACTTGTTCTACTTTTTTGTCATCTAAATTCATTCGAAACAGTTGTGTACCCTTCTGTGTGTTTAATGACCAAAAAGCATATTTTCTATGAATCGTAAACACTCCTATATTATTAATATCAGAAGTTTCAAATAATTTTAATACTTCTTCTCGTTTTGATGCATCCGAGCTAATTTTGTAGAGAGAAACCGAGTTGTCGCTGTCACTGCCTCTTCCTAGCATATAGATATTATCATTATAATAGGCATAACCTTTATCAAAATAAAATATACTATTTGGGAAAAATGCATTACAGTCGCTTTCCCCCTCGTCAACATTTGTTATGTGCTGACAGTCGGGTTTTCCGCAAGCGATAACAGCTTTTTGTACTTTGTTATCATAATAATATAATGTATTGTTATAAAAAGTGTACTCTCCGCTTCCATTTGATATGTTCATACCTGTTTTTGAAATAAAAAACGGCTGATCATCTTTGCCAATTTCAAACGATGTTTTTTCATAAGCCTGAGTCCCGTAGTCTGTTACTGTATCACCGTATTCATTTGATTTTAACCCGTTATTTATTCCGTTAGTTGGATCATCAGATACAGGCTGACTATTTCCCTGCTTACCACAAGCACTTAGAGAAGAGAAAGCAATTATTAATAATAAAACAGATAGAAGTTTTTTCATTTTAGTCACCATACAAATTGTAAAGCTTTTATATAAAATCAATTGGGGGGGAGTATAAACTCCCCCTTTCTGTTCGAAATATGGTAGTTATACAAAATATTCATTTAACTATTTTGCTTCTTACCCTTACCTAATAACACAAAACCACAGGTGGTTGGTTTTATAAGTTATTACTCATTTGTAAATCCGATACTAAGAATATTAAGATATCAGGCCAAAAAAATTGGATACTCCTGAAGGGATTATCTTAGATATATCAATTTTGCCAATAATAGTCCATAGAATATGTACTGCCCGTTCCAACCTTATATTTTGTGTAGTCATATGTGCTGCTCGCTACAAGTTTCCAGCCGGTACCGGGAGTAACACCTGCGTAAATTGATGTACCGTTTCCAGTTGAGTTTGTATCCCTTACATAAGAATAATTCGATCCATTCTTTGTTCTGCACTGCAAAGGTGAGATGATCAAATTTGTGTAACCACTTGAACGAAGTATTACGCTCACCTTAGTACTTCCCTTTGCTGTGTACTCCAAACTGTGTGTATATGCACTTGCACTGATAGCAGAAAACGATGAGATTGCACAAACCGCCGCCATAATGGTAATAACCGTTCTCCTTACTTTGCTTTTCTTTGTTTTCATTATCGAAAACCTCCTTCTATTATTTATTATTTGTCTAAATTTTATCTGTAATTTGTTGCAACAATCACAAAACTTCAATAAATTGAACAATGTTACCATAATTCAATCTTCTTGTGATTAAATCATATCACTATTGACAAGGCTTGTCAATAATATTTTGAAATTCAAAATATTGAAATTACAATATTTTTATGTATAATAGAATTGCTGGTAAATAATAATTTTGAAAAGGTGTTTTATGGGTACTAAAAATAATTTTTTCAGCGGAATAACAGAAATTCTTATTCTCGCAATTTTGAATGGCCATGATAGTTATGCCTATGAGATTGTTAAATACATAAAAGAATATTCTGAGGGTTATCTTGCGATTTCCCAAAATACCATTTATGCCGTTACCTACAAGCTTGAAAATGAGGGTAAAATTTCTCAATATTCAAAGCTTGTTGGCAAGCGGAGAACAAGGGTTTATTATCATCTTGAACCTGAAGGCAAGGAATATTACACCCAACTGTTAAATAACTTTCGCAGTGCTTACACCGGTGTAGAAAAAATACTCTCATCTTTAAATGAAAATATGGAGGATAAGGAAAATGAATAAACTGTGTAAGGAATATATCAACGAAATAAAAGCTATGTTTCCTGTAAAAGGAAAAGAGGAAAGAAAATACATAAAGAATCTAAGTAAGGATATAGAGGACTACTGTGAGGAAGCAGACGCAACAACAAAGGAAGAACTTTATAAAAACTACGGAACTCCTGTTGATGTAGTAGCTGAATATTTTTCTGCTACCGGTGTTCCCTATGTTATTAAAAAGCTTAAAATCAGCAAATATATTAAATCATTAATCGCCGTAATCATTGCAGTTGCTTTAGTTCTTTCTACTGTGTATGGCGTTATATTATGGGAAGAACATCAAGCAATCATGAGGCAAGAAGTTGTTATCGCTGAAGAAGTAATTGAATAAAGGAGTAAAAACTATGAAGAAAACAATAACTATTACATTAATTATTGCACTTATTAGTTGTATATTTTTGAGTATTCCTGTAAGTGCTACAACTGCCGACAATACAGAAAGAACCATTGAATATTTAGATAATGGTGACTATATTGAAACAATAATTACTGACGATACTGCAAATCCAGGTATTTCTTTATATGCCACAAATACAATTACAAAAACAAAAACAAGATATTACAAAAACAGCAGTGGTACTGTACTTTGGTCAGTTGCAATTAAGGCTACATTTTCATACAATGGCAGTACATCGACCTGTACAAGCTGTTCCCATATTACAACAGCTCCAGCATCTGCTTGGTCTATAAAGAGTGCATCGCACAGCAAATCAGGCAACACGGCAACAGCAAAAGCAACAGCTACATGGAAAACAAGTGCTGGATCAAAAGATTATTCAATGTCAGTTACAATAAAGTGTAGTGCCACCGGCGTAGTGTCATAACCTTAAGTTAACTGGAATTATTTTAAACAGTAAACTACTTTTCTCACCGTTGCTTCTATATCTTTGCTTGGTTGTAATTAGTTTAGCATTTTTCAAATCCTTAATTGCCCTTCTTACTGTAGCAGGCGACAGCTTTATGTCGCCTGCTATTTTGTTTACTGAGGGCCAGCATTCGCCGTTTTTATTAGCTCGATCGTGGAGGTAGGTATATACGGCAACGGCTCGGTGAGGCAAGTCCATTTGATACAGAAAAGTTAATCTACTCATTGTCCAGCACCTCCTGAGGTGGTCTTTCGGTTCTTATAACTACTTTTCTTTGCTTGTCTGCGCTCTGTTCAACGCTTGAATTTTCGGGTTCTTTTGTTGGCTCATCTTGCTGTGCTGATGTTGGTTCATCCGCATCAACAATATCTTCACACTCAGTCTGTTCTGCATTTGGCGAGGTTTTAAGATTTTTATTTTTCTTCTTTTTCTCACTGCTTGCCTCATCAAAATCCGAATCAGTTGCAGGCTGTTCAAGATAGTGAGGATAGTATTTCTGAATTATGTTATTGAACAACTCCGAACGGTTTGCATAGTGAACTTCACGATTGCCGTTTTCCATGACCTCATACTTTTCCTTAAATTCTATACCACATTTGAAGAACAATTTAAGCTTGACTTTCATAGGATAAAAACCTGTTTTCATAACAACAAATGTGCCTTTTGGAAGTGACTTCAACTCATCGGGAGTCATCAAAGGTCTTTCTATCATCTGCAAGGATTGTGACGGATCGTTTTTGCTCCTGCTTACAGAACCACTCATAACTGTTCTTGAGCCGAGTGCTTTTGATAGCACTTCTGCACTTGTGCTGTTAGGAGCAAAGCCACCGAAGATAGTCAGCTGTGTGTTGTCAATGATAACATCAGCACCCTCTTTGCCGTAGTTGCGTTCAAGCTGTGCAAAGGATTGAATTATCGGCACTATCTGTAAACGCCTTGAACGGGATGCAGAAAACATCATCTCGGCTGAATCAATCTTTGGCAAAGTTCCAAATTCATCGCAGAAGAATACACAGCGATTTTTTCAGAACACCGCCGTTTTCATTAGCGACTGAAAGTATTTCACGGTAGAGCTGTTGGATAATGAGTGATACCATAAAGAAAGTGTTGGGATTTTCCTCGGGCATTACAATGAATATTGCACACTTTTCATTGCAGAATTTTTCAGCGTCAATCTCCGTATCAAAACACAAAAGCTGTTCAAGCTCAGAGTCGAGAAAGGCATTCAGCCTTGAAAGTGCCGTACTCATTACGCTTGACATAGCCTGTTCAGCTGTGTTGAGAGCCGCCCCGGCAAACCACTTTGCTTTGTGATCGTCGGGAAGATAGTCCATTAATAGCTGAAACTGATTTTTACCTTTCTTGTTGGTCGGAGCAAGCAACTCCTGAATGATTTTGAATACCGAAACAATATGCCTTTCTTCGGGTTCACAAAACTCTGCAACAAGTAATATCGTGGCAGTAAGCAGTCCCTCTGCCGCATCATAAAAGTAAGCGTTTTGTCCAAAAGATGCCGAGTCCATACCGGAAAGAATAATCGTCTTTGAAATGATTTTTGCGTATTTTTCGGCTTTTGCCTTGTAAACAAGCTGTTCGGGCTCGGCTTTGTATAAGTCCATATACTTATTCACAAGATGCAGGAGATTGTTGCCGTGAGAGCGTGTTGGGTTACGCAAATCTATTACTGAAATTTTGTAGCCGTAATACTTTTCTGCAATCGTTCCATAATTCCGAACTACATCACCCTTTGTGTCGGTTGATAAAAATGACATACCCGTTGCACAGGCATATTCAATGCATGGATAAAGCCAATAGGCAGTCTTGCCGACGCCTGCCGCACCAATCATCAGAGCGTGGACATCTCCTGTATCAATCAATGCGGTTGTTCCTTTCCTGCTGTTCTTACAGCCAACAACTATTCCTTGTTCAGTTGGTCTGCTTTCAGGATTATTTCTCCACTCGTTAGGCTGAAAATCAATTCGTTTGTATGTTTTTTTGACTTCCTTTTTGGTCGCCCAACGAGCCGTGCCGTGCTGACCTTGTCCGACTGTTTTATTCTTTATTCGGTTGAGTGAATAGTGATTGCCCACCATAGAAATAATTATGAACAAGGCAAACATTGAACCTGCAACAATAATCAGAGTTATAATACCTGAGGGCATAATTGCTCATCTCCTTTCGGTTCAAAAATTAAATCCTCGTTCCAGTCTTTATGCGTTGGAATGAGGATTTCATTTTGGATATTCATTGAATTTAATTTATCGGATATGCGTTTATTTGCTGTCTGTCCTGCCTTATCATTGTCAAAGCAGAGAAACACATTTTTGATGTTTGGATTGTCTTTAAGACATTGAAAAAGCACCCTATCCGAAACGGAGCAGGATGCCGCATAGCTATGATTTTTCCAATTTTCCTTATGCATACTTATGAACGATAACATATCAATAGGAGCTTCAAATAAGAATATCTTGTCGCTTGTGCCGTGCCAGTGGAAGCTGAACTCAGGTTGACTGCCTGCAACATTTCCCTTGTACGAATTACTTGTCACTGTTCCTCTCTTGTGTGCGTGGCGAAGTATACCGTTTAAATCATAGCCGACAAATACCGCATTGTGATAATAGGCTGACTCATAAATCATTTTCTTACGCACAAACTCAAAAAGTACATCCTTGTCAATGCCACGAGTCAACAGCAGATAAGAAAAAACTCTGCTCATTCTGTCATTCCTCGGCGGCAATTGAAAAGGTTTGTGGCTTTTTTCTATGGGTGGTGAGGTTATTATTTGACCGCCGCAGTTATTCAAAAGCATTTCTACCGCTTCGGCATAATTCTTGTTGTAAAATCTGCGGACAAAGACAATCGCATCACCGCCTTTTTGTTCGTACTGGTGATACCAAAGGTAACCTCTGATTGTTACCTTTTGCGAGCCGTCAAACCATTCGTATTCTGAGCCTGAACGCTTGACTTGCTCACCCTGACTGATTAAAAAATTAGCAAGGTCGGTTCTCCTTGCCTGTTCTCGCTGTTCTTTTGTAAAATGAATGTAGGTTGATATTTTAATCACTTCCTTGTATATATTTTTCTTTTCTGCTGTAATATCTTATAGTGGGTAGTTCTTCTCTTATCACTGTGACAGGTGGCACCTGTCAGCATTTGGGCATAGTTAATCCTTGGTGGAGTTTTTTATTTTTTGCCCTTGATATATACAAAATATTTGATATAATTTAATTGTGGATATAAGTCCTTAATGAGTGTGGTTGCTATTTTGATTGCTGGCATTTCTGTTTCAATTTCTTTTAAAATCAAAAGCAATTTAGAATTAGATTTTACTTTGTCTGGAGAGGATATTATGGAATTAATGGCGACAAGTATGCTGGCGGATATTACAGGCGGTTGTGGAGATTGTAACAGCTACTATGTTCAGCATCTCAACCACACATTGAAATAAGGTAACACGCCCGGGGGTTCGATTCCTCCGATCTCCGCCATTTACATCTTCAATCCCTGTGCCTGCTTTTTATCATTAATCTTCTGCTGTAATTTTCTATCCGTCCTTTGCACTTTCTGTTTTTCTTCAAAGCGGAGTTGATTTTGGATTATGTTGCAAAGGTAACGCAGGAGATAAAGAGAAGAAACTGCAACGCTGTTGCGGTTGGTTTTAATTGAATATCTGGGATACAGAACACCTCTGTCTGAATCAAAGACTGATTCGGCAGAGGTGTTTTCTTCATATTCAAAGGGTTTTGTAACAGATTCATTGTCCGAATTTTCGCTTTTCTCAACCACATTTTCAGTAAGATTTAGTTTCAACGCTTCCTTGATTATTGCATTCTTTATTGATTTGAATTCCTTGTTTTGAGCAAGCGGAATCCTGTCAGGAATTTCATCTGTGTAGGTGCGGATTGTATTTTCCTTTTGCTCATACCAAAGGTCATATAATTTTTTAATCCTGTCATCATTTGAAATCTCATCAACAATGGAATCCACAATCGCCTTTACATCAAGTTTAAGATAGCCGTAAACCTTTTTGCCTTTCGTTTTTGAAAGCCTGTCGGCAAGTTTCAACAGCTTGTGCTGAATTGACGCGCTGATATATATTTCAGAGTTGATTTTTGAAACTAAATCCTCTACAATGTCACGAGCCTCAGCACAGAGCTCATCCCTATGCTCGGTTTGCCTTTCATATATGCACAATAAATCTTGCTGAAAAATATCTTTTGCAAATGATGAACGCAGATTTTCAACTCCATTTTGCGTGAGATAGCCTTCGTTCTCCACAGTTGAATACGCAATCAAATGCACATGAGGGTGGTGCGATTCATTATGAAATGCCGCATACCAACGAAGATTCTCCATTGGTATTTTCAGATTTTTCGCAAGTGCTTCGGTCTGAGTGCGGAGCATATCCCGCCAACGAGTTCCGGTATTAAAACCAAGCCGTTGTGCATCCTCTCTGCGAATAGAAATTATCGCAGTCCAGATATTTCCCTTGTGTTTGTCAAGTTCTTCTGTTACTTTACTCAACTGAACCTGCACACCGTCATCGGTAAAAAGTCCGTGCGAGCCGAATCTTTCTGCACGAGGACGGGTAGCAATGTAATCGGCATATGCTTTTCTGCCCGAGATTTCATAAGCGTAATCTTCCATAACTCTTGAGATAAAATCAGATGCCGAGCCTTGATTTTGCTTTTCAATGTAATCAGCGTACTCAAACATATCCTTGCTGTCGGGAAAATCCTTTATAATTTTTTCAATTAAATTCTTCTGTTTTTCTGTTGCAGAAGCAAACTTTTGCGAGCTGTCAATCTTCTCAACTCCCTCACGGGTGGCAATATATTTTGCATAACCGCCTGCACTAACTTTACGGTTCGGCTTGAGATATTTAAACTTTGTAACTAACTTTGCCACAAATAATTATCCTTTCTGCCAATCGTATGCGTCATCAAAGGAAAAAGAACCGTTGAGCCGTTTGACTTCCTTGACGCACTCGCCACGAAGTTTTGTTAGAGTCATCTTGTCTATATTCTGTGACGAGGCAATAATATTCATTGTCATTGCAAGTTCAACAGCCAATTTAAAAATCAGTCTGCTCATTCGGTTGTCGCTCTCAGCGACTATAGACTTCAATGTAGAGGTAACCACATTGGGAAGATATTGACTGTTGTCGTTTGAGGACAGGTAACCCACATAGAAAATTATTGCCTTTTCAATAAATTCACTTCGACTCCTGCAGTTATCTTCCTCGTAGATATTCTGAACCATGTCAAGCGTGGATTCCTTTATCCAGAGTGCAAACTTCCGCTTTACTTCTTTTCTGTTATCCGTTTCATTCAAGTACAAAACCTCCTTTTTGTTACAACCCATAGTTGCAACTCCTTGAATTTTGGCATTATAATCGGCAAATCGGGCAGTTAAACCCACAAGTACAACCCCAAGTCTGAAAATTAACCCCTATGGATTTTTGAGGCTGAAAAGTGCGAAAAACCGCATAGCAGTCGGCGTTGCCGTCTGCCGTAAACCGACACGAGGGAGCGACTGCAACCCCGTGTCTTTCTCCTGCTTAAAATTCCACCCTTGAAAAACTGCCCGAATTGCCGTAACTTTGATTTTTCACACCTTGCCACAAACCGCCCTGTTTCGATTTTTATTTGGTTTCGGATAAACTTTCCCGACTTCTTGTGTAAAAGCCGACACATGGCGAATGTGGCGATAATACCGCCGTAATTCTTTACTTAATCACTTTGCCGTTTATTACTTCAAAATTACACTCGGTATATGACAGTCCGTACTCCTTGACTTCACGGTTCAGAATATCGAACATTGATTGTTCTATACTGCGAGGGGATAACTTGATTTCATCACCTAAAGTGTCATAGCAAATCCATTCTTCACTGTTGGGTGTATCCTTAACGAGAATGTCAAAGCCGAGGAGCATTTTATCGGGAGTTGGAAATACAACAGCATTGATTTTTACACAGCCGACTGTGAGTGAAGCAAAGAGAGTGTCGTGCTTGTCCTTTGGATTTTCAGAAAGTAATTTCTTGACTTCGTTCACCGACAAATACATTTTGAAAATATATTTATTACCGAGTTGCTTTTTCAATTTCTTTCTCTCGTTCATAAACTCATACCGCCAATCTCATTTGTAAAATCTTCAACCTCATCTTCATCGGGTGAATCAAACAGATTGTTCTGTTCAAGGTTTTCATAGAATTTTTCTGCACTGTCATTCACGGCTTCGTTTAAAACTTTCATATCAAAACCGCAGTCCTTATAACCTTGCGATACTGTATCGTAATAGCTTGCACTTGGCAAGCCGAAATCCTGCTTAAGATTCATAATGTAAACCATTGCAGTAAGTTCCAAACCGTTATTCAGTTTCACAGGTAATTCCTGTTTGAAGTAGTGTGACGGATAACCCTCGTAGCGGTCAAGCAATCTTTCATCTCTCGGCTGAAGCTCCCACAGTGCAACGGGAACGGACTTGCCACTGCAAGGTGCGATTGTTGCGTATGAACAGTGAGGCATACCCTTGAACTGCAATTCGTAATTTTCAATTGTACCTTTGCCAACGAGTTTGGCTGTGGGGCAACGAAATTTCATCTGTTCAAGATTGAGGTTACTCCCATAAGCAATGTATAATTTTTTACTCATAATAGATTTCTCTCCTTACATACTCATAATAAAACCCGAAGTTTCTTCCTGTTCATCATTTGGGACAAGATTGACTTCGGGTTCGTTGATATTTATATTTTCGTTTGTGTTATTAAGTTCTGCGGTTCGTTTTTGAGCAAGTCTTTCCTTTTGCTTTTCAGCCTGCGAAGGATCCTTCCACGCAATGTTTCCCTCGAGATTTTTAAGCAAATGATGACGAGCTGTTTTGAATTCGTCACCTATTAAGCCAAGACGGAGCAACCAAGTCCTGAAAGTGTACTTTTCATTATCCGACTGAGTTTTAGCGTGTCTTGCTGACTTCTGAATTAAAGCCTGATGACTGATTGCAAGGCACAGCTGAATCGCTGACTTTACTTCTCCTGCGTGTAAAGTGGAATTGAATAGACGAAATTCAATCGTACCCTTGTAGAACACGCTGTGAAGATTCAGTGCGTGGTAGCGTGTGTCATCATAGTGTCGGTAGCTGTAATCCTCGCCGTCATACCACATTGACTTGAATTGCTCCATAGACATCGGAGGACAGTTATTGATTTCATCAAGGAAGCGTGTGTCCATCTTTTGACAGTAATGTTCTCTTGATACATTCACTTTTAATGCCTTGTAGAGCAAATCCTCTTTCGCCGCCATAATGTTTACGATATTGCGAAGCGTTTTAGGGGTATGCGGAGCAGCATTAATATGGCAATGCAAACCGCAGCTTGAGTTGACTCTCGCTCCTGCACCACGAAGCTTTCTGACAAGCTCCTGTATAGTTTCTATATCATCATAGTTACAAATGGGAGTGACAAACTCTACCGAGTAAAGAGAACTTGCATTCTGTCCTGAACGGTTTTCACAATGGACACTTGCGTCACGCATAATCTTCCACATCCTGCCGTCATCATCTCGAACAGAATATGCATCGTAGCAGCCACCGACATGAGTTGCATCTGTATTAAAATAACCGGCAATCACTTTCGCCGCCGTACTGCGAGTGATGCCGGTCATTTCAATTTCTATTCCGAAGTTTTGATTTTTCAAGTTACCACCTCGGTATTTTCTTCCTGTGGCTTCGGCTTTTTAGGCTTGGGCGGTTTTGCCTGCAATCCTTTCATATCAATAAACTCTCTTACATTTGCAGGAACATATTTTGCATACAGAGAATCCACAGATTTTTCAAGCTCTTCCTTGAAATCCAAATCACGCTGTGACATATACAGCCTGATTGCATTCAGCTTTTCGTCATCATACATTATGCTCACGCTTGTTTTCTTCATTAAAATCACCTCGTCATTTCTTCTTTTGATTTACATATTTTATATTCGGTATCTTCAGCCACTTTGTCCACCCTCGACCGTTAAGCTCTGTTTTGACAACTCCGTAGGCTGTGCCTTGTGCTTCAATAACTTCACCGTTGCCGATATACACTCCGATGTGTCCGTCCATCCAGACAGCAAGCCCGGGTGTTTCCGGCATACTTGAAATCGGTCCGCTTTCAGTAACATTGTTCCAAATAGAATTTGCTCCGCAGTCGGTAAAGCCGTTTGAGCCTGCAACAATTTCTCCGCTGTCAGCGTTGTACCAAGCATAAGATTTTATCAAGCCTATGCAATCGCACACTCTCTTGCCGAGCCATTTCTCTCCGACCTGTCGCATTTCACCGCCTGCTTCGTTGTTGCCGGGAAACAGACTCGCCTGTTGGTCGAGATATTGTTTTGTGCAGACCTGACCGTAACCGCCGTACACATAACCCCAGCCGTTTTTGTATGCGTTCTCGCACCATTTGACAAGGTCAAGATTATTTTTCGTGGTCTTGTCAGTAAAGCCAGCAGTGCTGATTTCTGCACCCTTGATTGACTGCATCATCTTTTGGAACTCGTCATACTTTATCTCCGTTCCGAATTTCTGATTGACGGTTTTTATCAAATCCTCATCAGACTGATTCTTCTTGAAACAGGATACAAAGTTTTTTACAAAGTCCTCATCCTCTGATTTATCGGACAGGGAAAACAGATAGATAACCTCTGCCTGTGTGTTATAGTCGGACAACTTTTTATTTTTCAGTTGATTTTCAACCTCTGTCATAGTGTTGTTGATAAGCTGTAGATTTTCCATCTGCTCTGCTGAGATATTTTCCTGTATGGACTGATAGAGCTTGTCAGTGTCAATATCCATACTGCCGTTGAAAACTGACACAACTGCAACAATCGGCATAACCACAATTATGATTATGCCGATTATTATACCGCCTATTGTTTTTATTACTTTTTTATCTGTTAGCAGAGCAACTGCTATTTTCTTCAGTGCCGCACCTATGGTAGCACTCATTAAGACTCACCCACTTTCTAAAAATAAAAATTCTCAATTTAAAAAAATTAAATTTTGCCTTGACAAACGCAAATTCATATGCTAATATTAGGTCGTTGAAGTCGTTATAGTCGTTTTAGTCGTTACTGATGTTTCGAACATTTAGATTATTTCTACTATTCACTTTAGCAAAAATTTCAAAAAGGAGGTTCCATCTTATGGAGCAACACAGAGGCATAGCGCTAAAACTAGTAAACTCAAAATCAGGAATATCAAACAAAGAAATTATCAATTCGCATTACAGGATTGCACAAGAAAAAGGTAGCGTTTGGTTCTCCACAGCGATCCCAGTTAGCAATAACCGCCAGATTGACAAAGTACTTTTCGTGGTAAATGGAGAAAACGGAGAAATTTATATCACCGCTGATATTTTAGAAACAAACATTAAAAACGAACCCTTTGTTCTAGATGATTGTGAAGATCTAATTCCTAAAACTTACCAAGGAGAAAAAAAGAGAACATGGTTACATATAACAAATATGAGAAAAGTGGGTAACGAATATACCGATAACGCTATTGTTTATTACTCAGATGGCTCAGAAAAAAATGTGCGTACCCTTATGCATCAGCCACGTATCAATAGAGCATATTACACATGGAAAAATGAGAATGTTCAGGGCAATTTAATATAGTATTTCTAAATAAAACCATAGTTAAAATTTAACTTTTATTACTCAAAAAAACTTCCTTCTAGATTAGATTATAACCAACATAATTACCTAGTAGGAAGTTTTTATTTGCAGTAAAATTTTTTGTGAATTACTATCTGCCGCCTGCACTGCCGAAAATCTCTGCTTTGTATTCGGGAGCCTGAACGAGAAGCAGATACCTTTCGTTACCGCACCTATACAGACAGGTGCCACGCTCACCGAATTTGATTAGGGCGTACTCGTTTGGCTCAACCATTAGCGCATCTTCAAAATCCTTTGGATTGATATTGCCGGGGAAGAATAAGAAGTGATGAGTAGGAATTGAGAACAGGGGTTTTGTGTACTCCTTAACGCTGGGAATCAGAAAATCGTCGATGTTCTGACTGGCTAAAATCACGGCTGAATCCTTTTTGCGGACGCGCTTCATTGCGTTGCGTATATACTCAATTGCTGTGAGATTTGAAAGGAACAAATATAGCTCGTCTATTGATGCAACGGTGTTGCCCTCACCTAATAACTTGTTGGACATATAGGAAAGAATGTTGAACAGCATTGCATCTGCGTAATATCATTATTGTCAGAAAATATTTCTTTTACAACCGAGGGGAAATTTCGCCCCTCGGCATCTTGATTTATGCGGTTTTAATCTCTTTATGCCATACATTAAGCTGTTCCTTGCGCTCAACGGTGAAGTAAATCACAATATCATTTCCGCATTCTGTTGAATGCCATTTTGCCTTTTCGTGCACCTCAATTCTGCTGATGAATGCTCTGAGAATTTCAGGCGTCAGTTCCTGAATGTCAATGTACTTCTTTGCATTTTCAATAAAGTCCTGAATCAACTGCTCTCGCTTTTCGTTCTCATCAAGAAAGGCGTTCATCTCATTAAGCTTAGTTTTCAGTTCTGACTGCTCGGTTTCATATCCTGATGACAATGATTCGTAGCGTTCAACAGAAATTCGTCCGAGCACTCGGTCTTCGTACAGACAACGGATGATACTTTCAAGCTCTGCTATTCTTTGTTCTGCCGCTTCTTTTTCCCTCAGATAAGTTTTCATTTCACGCTCGGCTTCGGCTCTTGCATTACGGCTTGCTATTTCATAAAATTCTTCGGGATTCTCACGTACATATGCCGTTACCTCTCTCAGTTTTTGAAGTATCACAGCGTGTAAATCCTGTTCGCTGATTCTGTGTGCCGTACAGTGATTATTACCGTATCGCTGATAGGTTTTGCAAAGGTAGTTGTTTTCTTTAGGATACTTAAGCACTCGGCGAAGATACATTCTGCTTTTGCAATCGGCACAATAAACTAACCCGGCAAACACATCTGTCTTACCTGATTTATTCGGTTTTCTTCTTCCTGCAAACCACTTCTGCACCATTTCAAAGGTGGATTTATCAATGATAGCCTCGTGGGTATTTTCAAATATTAGCCAATCCTTGCGGTCGTTGTGAATTTGCTTTTTCAGCTTATTTGATTTGGTGGTGGTTTTGTAGTTCGCCGTTGTGCCGATATATACCTCGTTTACAAGCATTCCTCTAAGTGTAACATCACTCCACAGATAGGGATTATTCAGCTTCAAGCCATTTTCTTTTCTGCCGTATTTGTAGTAGGCATATGCGCTTGGCGACATAATTTTATCTCTTTCAAGAGTCATTGCAATCGTACGGGTTCCCACTCCGTTGACATACATATCAAAGATTCGTTTTACCACGGGAGCAGTGTCGGGATCGGGTACTAACCTGTTATCTTCGGATTTCATATATCCGTAAGGAAGCTTAGAGCCTATCCTTTCACCACGCTCTGCCTTTGCTCTTTGGACTGCCCTGATTTTTTTGGATGTGTCAGCAGCAAAGAAATCATTGAAGTAATTACGGATTCCGATAAATTCATTACAGCCTTTTTCGGAATCAACACCGTCATTTACGGCAATATATCTCACATCGTTCTGAGGGAATATAATTTCAATATATGTACCGGTTTTAAGGTAATCTCTGCCGAGTCGGGAAAGGTCTTTTGTGATAACAGTTCCAATTTCTCCTTTTTCCATATCGGCAATCATACGCTTGAAGTCAGGGCGTTCAAAGGATACTCCGCTGTAACCGTCATCAATATAGAACCGACAGTTGCCAAAGCCGTTATCGGCGGCATATTTTTCGAGCATACTTTTTTGATTTTTAATGCTGTTTGATTCACCCTCTAACTCGTCCTCCTGAGAAAGACGGCAGTAGAGTGCGGTAATCTTTTGTTGGTTTGATTTCATAATTTTTTCATCCTTTCCGAGCCGTTCAGGCTCTGTTGAATCAAACCGAATAGGATTGCAAGTCAACAATACTCCTACTCGGTTTGAATGTCCAGTAAAATATTTATCCCGTTTTTCGTTCAAGTAAATTTTTAATTTTTTCATCGGCACTTGGGTTGTCACCGTTCTCGGTTCCGATAGGAAATACCGATGTGACTAAAAATGTCTTTTTGCCGATTTTAACCTTATCGCTTTCGTACAGATGACGGCGGTTAAACGCAATATCGTTTCTTGTGATTGGTGTTATTCTATTTTCAGTTTCGTTCATGGCAATCCTTTCTTTACATCTTCATACCAAATCCGCCTTGTGGATTTTCTTGTATGTTCTTTCTCTCTTTACGAGGTTTTTTCATTGTAGTGCAGTCCTCTACAGGGTGGTTGCTGTCTAAAATATTTGTGAGATTTGCGACCAGATATGCAATATCATTTCCGTTATTGCTGTAATAGCTGTCGGTATCAAAGCCAGGAAAAACAGTATCCTCACATGATGATTCAGTTTCTCCTCCGCCTGACTGATACTGTATGAATATTTCTCGCTCGTGCTCCCAACCTGTTGTGAAGCATTCTTCGCCGCATTGTTTATCTGACTGACGTAATTGTTCGTCATATCCTGAAGCTCCTTCTTGAAGGTCTGCGCCATTGCATTGGAATTGTCGATAGACTTCTGCAAGGAATTCATCTGGCGGTTGAGGTATATCCGTATTTCCTCTTTCGTAGTCAGTTCTGAAATTTCGTCCAGTATTGATTTCAGCATATCTATCTGTGCTGTCTGAGTTGAAATTAATGCTTTCCAGTTCTGCTCCGTAACCGCTACGCAGGGTTCTGCTTTTGAGGCGATTTGCATTTGCTTTTTGGCTTGTTCCTTTAATTCCTGTGGTGATTTCTTCCCGTATTCTGAATTCATTTTCCATATTCTCCTTAAGATATTTTTCTTCGTGTAATTTATTATCCCTGCACTTCATTCCATTTGGTGTAGTGTAGGTAATGCTTTTTCTTTCTGCCGTCCATTTAACTTCATAGCCTTCGTTCTCCATCAGGCTTATGAAATGTTCCTTTGAGGTTGCATATTTCATAGCTTCATCAACAGCTATTGCAAGCTGTAACTTCCAGCTTTGACCTTTGTCTGCTGAACGATATTCTCTTGCCGACATCTGTTTTACTTTTGGTTGCTTAGGAATTACAACTGATAAACCGTATTTTCTGCATAGGTTGTCAGAATAATCTCTCAACCGTTGTATCTCATTTTTATCTGGATGATATTTCAATCCTGTTTCAGCACTGACAGAATTTAAAATGAAGTGTGAATGTATATGCTCTCTGTCAATATGAGTAGCAACTAAAACTTCATAACCTTTGAATTGCTCTTGTGCAAACTTCAAAGCAATTTCGTGAGCAGTTTCGGGTGTTATAGGTTCATCGGGGTGGAACGACTGAAACAAATGATAGTACATTCTGCCATCAGTTTTTCTATATTGAATTTTAGTATTCATCATTTCATTGAACGCTGACTCTGCTACACAATTCACTCCGCTCACCAGCTTTCTGCCATCGTACAAAGTTTTCTTATCCTGTTTGCAGTAGGCAAGGATTGAAGCTAACCCTTGCCGTGACTGCATTTGTTTGCTTGCGATAAATTTTACTGTTGCTATTATGACCACCTCTTTCTGTCAAGCAAATCGGTAAGTAGTTTATTCATCTCTGCATACTGATTTGTAAGTTCAGCAAGATTAAAGCAAATGACTTTACCCATATTGCAAAGTGTTGCAATTTGATTTAAGTTTCTGCCGATAGCCTTTTGCTGACGGATAATTTCATCAAGTCCGTCAACAACAAAGATTTGTTTTCCGAGGCAAGCCTTCGTTATATATTCGGTTAAAGTTAAATTTGCCTTGTCTGCTTTATTGTGAATCTTCTGTAAATCGGATTCCGATATTCTTATGCTCATTTTTCTGTCTTTCATTTAGGTTTCCTCCTTTGCCAATAAAGTGGGTTCGGGCTTCTGCCCGTATATTGCATTCGGCAGGTCAGCGACCAGCCGAATGCGTTGCTTGCCACAGCTTAAAAGCTGTGAAAATGTGAACCCCAACTTTACGCTGAATTCATAATCCGTTATATAGAATTACTTTCGCTCACAAACCGCCCAAATTTTGATTTTTGCTTGAAGTCGGGTACTTTATCCGTTTTCTCTTGAAAGTCGGACAAACCGCCAAATTCTGCTCAACATCTGCATTAAGGACGATAAAAACGATAAATCAAACGGCTATATTTTCATCGTACTTATCGTACCTAACGTACTCGCTATCTGAATTATCAATCTCAAAATCATATTTGATTTCAACCTTTCTGATGTTATTTTCCTTATACGATTTGAAATAAACGTGATTATCATTCAAGTCATACTTCCACTTGTTCATCATCCTTTTCAGAATACGAGCAGAAAGATTTTTGCCTGAATAAGCATTATATCGTTCAAGAAATTCCGCATTGCTTCCGTTGAAATATTTTTCTGCTTTCATCATCTCAATGAGCAAGTTCATTTCATCAGGCAAAAGCATATTCGGATTCTCTGCGCTGTCTGCAGTCATTTTCCAAGTGCAATCCTCTTTTGAAAATGCAAGCTCAATTTCTCTGTCCTCAATATCTCTTCCCGTGCAAAATAAAGTTGCGTTGCCCTGCGTGCGATTGCTTTTTTTCAAAACAAATAGAGCATCGGCACAGCCAGCTATACCATTTGTACCTGAAATCTCATTGATTGGGTCAGAGTCGCCTTGCTTTCTTAAATGATGAACCAGAAGAATAGCAATTTTCAACTCATCAGCAAGTTTTTTGAGTTTCTGTACCTCAAGATAATCATTTGAATAGCTCGAGTCATTTTTTGCAGAACGGATAAGTTGAAACGTGTCAATGATTATCAAGACAGTATCCATATGCTCATCAACAAAAGTTTGAATCTGTTCTTCCAACCTTTCATCAAGTTTTGAACAATCCGTAACAAAATGAACATCACTCGGCACTTCATCGGTTATCGCTGTCAGCCTGTCCTGCAATCTGCTTTCATCATCTTCAAGTGACAGATACAGAGTTGTACCGCTGTCGGTATGCAGATTCCATACATCTTTGCCTTTTGCAATCCGAACGCACCAGTCAAGAACAAGCCACGACTTACCTACCTTTGGTGAGCCGGCTATAATCGAAAGACCGCTTGCAAGAAGTGAATTGATTATAAACTTCTTTCTCGGCAAATCTTTTTCAACAAGACTTGCACCGTCGATTGAATCAAATCTTGCCTTACTGCTCAACTCCAAATTTAAATTCTTAATCATTTTTCTCCTTTCCCTGTTACTCATACCTCATATGATTTCAAAATATTTTAGCTTTGGTATGGTTATTCAGTTGTAATCCAAAAGCTGTTGGAATTTTTTCACCAGTGTGATACAATAATCTCATACTTTTCAAGAAAAATATATGACAAAATGAATTGAAGTGATTTTTATAATTTTCACTTCAGGACAGAGGTGTATATGGCAAAGCACGAAGGTTTATTATTAAAAATTGATTCCAAAGGAAATATTTCCGGCTATATGCAGGAAAATAACAATAAGATTCCAATTGAAAATACTACTATCAAAAATGAGTTGATTAGTTTCTCAGAAGAAGATTTTGAAGAGTATTCTGAACTGCAAAATGAAATAAGAAAAGTTTACAGAACATATCCTGATGAAAGTGAAGAAAGATTTGCACTGATTAAAAAGTTAACTGCAAAAGCAGAAAAGGCATTGGCGGAATATAGAACTTTTTACGGTCTTTTGAACAGACTTATGATTGAGGATTTTTTAGGAGAGAACGACGGAACTGAACATTATCTGCGTGAATATGCAAGCTATCTTGACCAGATAAAAACCGTGCAGTTTTTTGTTTTGCACTTTTTCAGCGATTTATCAAATCAAACAGAAATTGATGTTAACGAAGATTTCAATTACAACAGCGTACAGATTTCCACCGTATTTTATTTTGAGGATAACAAATCCAGACAGATGTACCATATCCGTAACCTGACAGAGTATTATTTTCTGCTGTTACATTTATTTGTTGAGAACGGATACCGCCTCTGCCGCTGTCAGCTTTGTGGCAGATACTTTGTGCCAAAGACAAAAAAGAAAACCCTGTACTGCGACAGAGTTCTGAATAATGGTAAAACTTGCAAGGAATTTGCGCCGAAATTAAAGCACCGAATCTTGGCAAACAGAAATGAGGTGCTGAAAACTTTTGACACACAGCGAGGCAAAATGTATAAGCGTTATGAAAGAACACTTAACACACCTGGTACTGTGGAAAAGCCTTTAAGTTTTGAGGAATATTACGATTGGCTTGAAAAAGCGAGAACTGCGAGAGATAATTATCTTGAGGATAAAATTTCCAAGGAAGAAGCATTGAATATAATTTGTATTGAGTAAAATTTGCAAAAAGTAATCGGATAGGCAGTCAAATTTCATTGATTGCTTATCCGATTTCTTAATTATTTACTACATCAATGATAATTCTTGCACCCATCCGAAATCCGTTCAGGAATATTTCTCGCTCACTGATTTCAGAAATCTCACGATTGCAGTCCTTGTATTTTTCGAAGGTTTCTTTCTGTACCTCAGTCAGGGTTGCCACAAACTTTTCTTCATTCCTGTTGAGCAGTTTCAATAGTTCTTTGACCTCATCGTCAAGCCTTGAACATTTTTCGTGAGGGAATAAGTTTCCATAATATAAATCTTCAAGTATATCCATATCTTATGCCACCTTTCGTAGAACAAACATATCCCACATAACTTTGCATAAGTCCTGATATACTTACCTTTATTACTTTAATTAAGTTTGAAATTTATTTTTATTATTACTTTACAAAAAGCAATACAAGAAGTATAATAGATATCACAATTTAGTAAAAAATGCATAAAATCAAAAATCTCAAATAATTTCCAGTTAAAATATATAATAGGAATAGGAGCATACAAATGAAAAACAAAATCTTATCAGCAATAATATCCATCGTGCTTATGATTTCACTCGTAGGATGTCAGCAGAATAATAAAATTATTAGGCCTGATGTAGAAACAAAAACGGTAACGGAAAACAGCCAAGAAGATTATGTAACTTTTTCACTTGACGTGCCATCAGATTGGAAAGTATTAACTCAAGATTATGTTTCTATTGCCTGTTTTAGTTCGAAAGCAAACGAAACAAATGCCAACGATAAAATTTCTCCCTACAAGTTAAGTATAGATAACTATATCATTCCTTCGCTAATGCCAATTGATGACAAATACAAACAAGCTTATAATGATTTATTTAATGGTAAATATGATGGTATTAAAGATTTAATTTGCGATAATATTGAATATATAAATATGGGCAAAGTAATGGACAATTTCCCGGATGTTACATTTGAAACTCCTGAAAGCATTAGGGATTACTTTAATATACTTGTTGACGGAATAAGTACACCGGATGTTACAATGCCTGATTCTTGGGAGGACAAAGAATGGGCAACCGATTTTACTTTCAGTAAATATAGTGGTAAGAACGGAAATATTATTGCAGTCGAATATTCCTACATAATTATAGATAAAACATATAAAGCTATTAATTGCTATCGCGATGATGACTATTCCGTATGCGGAGTTTTTGATGATGATGCAGAGCTTTCTTCGGGCGATTTAGCACTGTGGGTTGCTGATAATATGGAAATTACCAAACACTATAAAATTGAAGATAATATGCTAAAACAAGAGGGAGTAGATTATTAAATTTTATGTTTTTTAAATCTACGTATTGTAATTACAGCCGAAGTATTTTCCTACTTCGGCTGTTGTTGATGTTGTTAATATATTTATGCTTTCATAAATTCAAAAAGTGCTGCTTTATCTTGAGGTAATTCACTTAAAGGATTCATTTGAGGCAAAATATTTATACGATCAATTTCTGTACCCAAAAAATCTTTAACAACAATTTCAATTTTTTCACTATTATATATATGCGCATATTCATACATTTTTCCATCTTTGCCACAGAAAATTTGAGATACATATTTATCCTCTTTTCGTCTTTCATCAAATGTAAATATAATATCATAGTTATATGAGTTATTTGGTATTATTCCCTTAAATTTTGCATACTGTCCTTTTGCAAAATCATTAACAGTACTTTCCCATACTTGAGCAGAATACATATTAGCTCCTGACCAGCGTCCATAAAGAGCTCTCATAGATTGATTTTTAAGTGATAATAAATTATTAAAGAAATTGCAATACTTTGATTCACCGCATTCAATATTAGCCCATCTTCTACCTGAACTTTTTGCCTTGTAGTATTTAACATCAATATATAATGACTCCCAGCTTTCAGAAAACGATGTAATACCGCCAATAACAATACCATAAATACTGCCAATAAGTGGAGCTTTATCCATTTTATCTACCAAACTATCATCAAAAGCAAGTCCTGAAATAAATTTTGCTACATCAAATGAATTTTTTACTAATCTGGTTGTTTTTTCTTCATTTATATGCTCTTCTTTATAATAAGACTTACCATTTTCATAGTATTCAATCGGATATATTTTTCCATTTATGGGATTTTTAACTGCACCATATTTATATACAGGAGCAGGCGTTGGTGCAGGAGTGCTAGTATCCTTTTTTTCAAGAACAATAGCCTGATAGTTTAAACCTTTATACGCCACTTCAACGGAAGATTTGCTATAGTAGGTTTGTGGTTGATAAGTCAAAGGGTCATTAAAAATATAATGGCTACTATCGTATCCCACTAACAGCAAACAATGTTCGGGGGCTATCCAGTTAATTGTTTTTCCGTTGTAGGTCCACGTAGAACTTATGTATGGAGTATTCATATACATAGTAGCCCAAAGAATTACCGGTATTCCTTTGTCTATGTAGTTAGAACATAAATTTTTCAGAGAAACACCATATAATTGTTTTGCAGTATATTTTTGTCCGGATAAAGCTTTATCCAATGCCTTTTTTATTACCGATGCATAACATCCATACCCACTCGTATATCTGGGATTTCCTCCAAATGAAATATTGGGATCAAAAGGAACTCCTGTTTTAGTTAAGTACGAATCAATAAATTTATCTACAGATATATCTATGCCAATATGATTTAGTGCCATAACTGTTGTAACACTTTCGCATCCTGTTGGATATTTGCCTAATTGGGAAATAAACGGGGCTTGAATTATTTTACTATTACCTATAGGTGTTTGCGGCTTAGTATAAATTTCATTCTCCTCATATATATAAATTTCTACTCCGTTTATATTTTGGCTATCTATACCCGCATAGGAAGCCCCTGTGTCCAAAGTGCCACCTAAATTATACTTTGTCTGTACACTACGCATCCATTTTGGATCAGCATTACTTACCCAAGGCAGCCAACTTCCTCCTACATGCACTCTGTACATAACAACTACACCTGATGTTAGTTTTACATCATCCTTACTATATACTTGAATATTCAATAACTGCACAATGCCACCCGGATATCCTGCATAGTCATTTTCAGTGCTTTTAACAAAAGGATAATAGTATGATTTTCCTTCATTCCAAGTCCTGTATAAAAGGTAATATGGCTTATCCTTGTCGGTTTTAATTTTTATACCATTAATATGAACAGAGCTTGCAGTTGAAGTAAAGCTATGCCAATTAGAATCTTCGTCAATATAGCTAAGTGTTGAAGCTACTTTGCCTCCGGATAAATTACCGATTGATGATGAGATGGATTTGCCATTAAACACATAGATTTCAACACCGCTTATATTTTTACCGATAATTCCGGCATATGATGAACTGACATCCAATGTTCCACCTAAATTATAGTTTTCTTGAACATCCTGCATCCACTCCGGATCAGCATTACTAACCCATGGCAACCATCTTCCATCAACATAAGCACGATACATTACAACAACACCGGCAGTTAGCTTTGTTCCATCCTTACTATATGCACTTATACTCAGTCCCTGAATTGGTTTATTTGGATAACCTGCGTAATCATTTTCTAAACTTGTTACTTCAGGATAATAGTATGATTGTCCTTCGTTCCATGTTTTGTAACGCAAATAAAAATCCGAATTTGAATTGGTCTGAATTTTAATACCGTCAATAGGAGAAGCCATTACTTTATGATTGAAACTTTTCCAATTAGATGTACTATTTGCCATATACTGGGTTGTTATTAATTCTTCAGAACCAACGAAACTACCTGAACCCGCATTTAACGAATCTTCTTCAAAAATACGAATTTCAACGCCACCAATATTTTTACCGTCTATGCCGGCATAAGATGAACCTGTATCTAAAGTACCATTCAAACTATATTTAGTTTTTACATTTCTCATCCATTCAGGATCAGCGTTACTTACCCATGGCAACCACCTTGAATCAGTATATACTCTATACATAACAATAATTCCGGAAGTAAGTTTTGTGCCATTATTTCTATATACATTGATACTTAACCTCTGAATAGCTTTTCCAGGGGAGCCTGCATAATCATTTTCTGTACTATTTACGGCAGGATAATAAGATGACTGTCCTTCATTCCATGTTCGATAAGTTAAATAATAATCCTTGTTACTGCCTGTCTGTATTTTTATTCCATCTATTCTGGATGACAAAGTGCTTTTTGAAAAAGACTTCCAATTAGATTCATTTCCAACCATATAGCTTAGCGAAGGATTTGATTCACCACCAGAGTAGTTTCCTAACGATGATTCTTTATAAACACGAATTTCTATTCCGCTAATATTCTTTCCGGAGATACCGGCATACGAGCTGCTGGTATCTAAAGTGCCACCCAGATTATATTTACTCTGTACACTATCCATCCATTCAGGGTCAGCATTACTTACCCATGGTAGCCATTTATTTTCTACAAAGGCTCTATACATAACAACAATACCTGATACTAACTTCGTACCATCATTCCTGTATGCTTGAATCTGAAGTTGTTGAATTGGCTTACCTGAAGAACCTGCATAATCGTTTTCAGTACTTTTTACATATGGATAATATCCATTCATTCCCTTATTCCAAGTCCTATATTGTAAATAAAAAGATTCATTTTAACTTGTTTTAATCTTTAAGCAGTCCATAGTAGATTTTGTCTGATCACTAAAACCTATCCACTTTCCACCGTATAAATATGAAAGAGAAATTGCTTGCTTACTCAATAATTTTTTCCTCCTAATAAATAATTAATATTTTTGATCGATCGCATAGAACATATGTTCTATATATAATTTTAGCGTATAAATTCAAAGTTGTCAAGAAAATCAATAATACTTTTTTGCAAACTAGTTAATTAAAATAGTTTTTGAAATATAAACATATTTTTCACTAAATAAAAACGAGATAAACAATAAAGGTCATCTCGTTTAATTACATCCTATTCGGTTTCGAACAATAATTATATTTAACATCTTTGAGTCTTTTATTAGTATCAAGCAATCCCTTAACCCCGAAACAGAGGAAACTGTCATCGGTAATGTTGGTGTGACCATTGAAATACTTTGATTCTGAACCTACACACATACTATGAATACCCAGACAAACCTCCTGCAAGATTTCTTCTGTATAAAGATACTTTCGCTTGTGGTCATAAGTCATATATTCTTCCTCGCACAAGTCATAGAAATCGCTCATCACAGGAAAATCAGTAGGCTTTTTTATGCTGTAATCGGTTGCATCGGTAATTTCAAACCTTGCATACAGCTTCATAAGCAGAATTTCAATTGTGTCAAGCTGTGCGTCTGTGAAATCCTTGTAGGTTCTGAAAAAATCTTTCAAGAACGCAATGTGCTGTGATAATCGGGTAACACGCTTGAACGGTTCGGGTGTTTTGGAGTCAACTTCTTCATTTGCATTACCCCAATTCTTTGGTTCTAACGGATTGATTTTGTATTTGCCCGACATAAAATCAATGTAACAACCGCCGAGGGCATTTGTCAAATCCTCATACTCCGCTTCGGGATCAAGGCATAAGATTTTCTTTCCGCTTTCACGAATATTTGTAAGGATAAGTTTCAATAAATACGATTTACCCTGACCTGAGTTTCCGAGAATAAGAATGTTACTCGTTGTCTTATCCTCTGTTCGTCTGTCAAAATCAACGAGAATATTAGTGCCGTACTTATCTCTGCCGATATACAAACCGTTTGGATCTGTCTTACCACTGAAATTAAACGGAAACAGATTTGCAACAGATGAAGCAGGCAACACTCTTTCATACAAAAGTCCGAATTGATTTGAACCTATGGGGTTCACCGACAAGAAGCCTTCTTTCTGCCTTAGCGTTAATCTATCCACTTCAATCTTGGAGCGTGTCAGCTCCATTGCAATATCGGTTTGCAACTCCTTCAATTTCTGCTTACTCTTGGCTTTAAGTTCGATGAACACAGAACAATGCAATAAAGCCTCTTTGTTCTTTCGCAGATTTGCCATCAGCGTGACAACATCCTGCAAATTGCCCTGTGCTTCAATGGTTTCGTTTACATCGTTACCGCTTGATTTGAGCTTATTTTTGCGTGTTGCGTTCTGTATGATTTTACGCTGTTCCATACTCTCCACAAGTCTGTGATAGATGCGAAGCGTTACTCCGTTTCTGTCTGCAAGCTGTGAGAGTATTGCTTGTTCTTCCGTACTCGGCGGATATTCACGAACCGCCCATACACTGCGGTACGAGTCGCCGACAATGTAATAATCGGTGAAAAATTTTATTGTTGACGGCAGAATCATATCAAAGAAATCTTTTGTGTAAATTTCCTCTGCCTGTTCTGGTGTGAGCACCTTTGGTTTTCTATTGAATAGTCCCATAATTTTTACCCCCTTTAATTTCGAACTGCCAACACAAGTATGCGGTCATCTTGATTGTATCCGTAACAGGTTGAAAGCGTTAGAATCTGCTGACCGTAAACAGGTGTGATTTCTGTGTCGTATATGGATTTCTCTTTTGCATATTCAATTCTTGAGTTATAGCTTTTTTCCGTTCCAACTGTTGTGAATCTGTACCAATCATCATCGGATTTTACTTTCATAACAGAAAAGACGGAGTAAGCAAATGCCCCGTCTTTCGTTTCAAGTACAACTATAGGATGTTCTGTAAAGTATGAATAATCGGTATAGTTGCAGATGTCTGCAAACATTGTGCCGTTGTTCATATGATGACCGTATATGACTAAATTTGTACTGTCGGCAGAACATCTGCTGTCCATAAACGGTGTACCGCTGAAGCTGTACTCGCCGTTAAAGTTTTTGTTCAGATATTTCTGCGGATTACTCGGTGTGTGCATAACAGGATAGTTTATGTTTGTTCCTGATATGTTGATCCAGCCAAAGCATTCGGAATTCATTGAAATGAGTTCCGATATTGAATGAGGTTCGTAATAGGTTGTGCAATACACAGTTTGTTCAGCCTGAACTTCATTATCAAAATCGCTGACTTTTAATATATTTGGCTTTTTAATTGTTTCTTCAATGGTTGCATCTGTTGTATCCTCAGTAACGATTTCTGCAAGCTGTCTGAATGCTTCCTTTTCCTTGTTTTCGGTGTACATCCGTGAAAATATTGAAATCAAACAGGCAATTATAATTACAGAAAATATGCCTATCACAATTCCCGTTTGGATTTTCCTTTTATGCTTCTTCATTTTCCACCTCCGAAATATACTGTTCGCCGTCATAGTCGGGCATTAAATCTCCGTTCATACTTGCCTCAAAGTAGATTGCGAGAAACCGCTTGATGTCTGCTTTCTTCATTCTGGTTACTTCATTCTGGTTACTTCAAAGCCTTGGTCTGAAATAATCTTCTCAACCCTGTTTGCTTTCTGCAAAACATTTTCGGATTTTGAAGATTTACACCTTGCTATGAACAGAAACTGCCTTGCGGTTGAGGTTTCGGTCTGAATACTGTCGAGAAAATCCAGATCCTTATTCAATATTTTTCTGACTTTTTCATTCTGTTCAGCTTCAATTCTGCCTTTGATATAGCTTTTGTTTGTATCGAAGCACTCGCAGGAATCTGTACAAGTGATTTCAATATCCGGCACAGCAGAAAGCACCATCATCAGGTGGCGCACCTTGATTTCGATATTCGTGTGGGAAAGCACAGAAATATTTGTAGGCTGAACCATATAGAAGATTAGTTCTTCTTTGCCAACCTTTAAACCGTTTTTCGTAAAGGTTTTTATGTCCAGCAAGTCCTGAACGGACTTGCCTTTGTGCTTTGTTTTCTTCTGCTTGTTCTTCATTTATTTGCCCCTTTCTGCCCAAAAATAAATCTGTTGAGTTGATATAAAATACTTCACAGCATAGCGGATAAAATCAAGAATTGTTGTATCTTCAAGCCTTATTGACAAAAACCCGAAGCAAAGTGTCACTGCAAGCGGTACTATTATCCTCGTCTGTGCAAGTATCAGGATTGATAATAAAAGCGCTATGCTCATAATTGCAAAATCCCGTAAGCTCCACAGCCACAAGTTGGCTGTGGCTTTTAGGTTTTGCGGATATAAATAAGTGGTCATAATATAAATTCTCCTTTACTTTGCCGCCCTCGCAACACTTCTTGTCAGGTTCACGGCAGTTGTAGTTGCGTGAACAATGCTTGTCATATTCACCTTTACGCTTGAATCAAGTCCGAACTGCTGTGCAATTCTCGGCACTTCGTTTGCCGCCAACATAACTCCTAAACCGAGCAACATATTATTTGGAAATGTCAACAAACCGAGGAATAGCAGAGTAGTCTGCATAAATGCCGTAAGGCACAGTGCCGCTATCTGTTTCATCCACTGATTAAAGCCGTCCTGATATCCTCTCGGAACGCTGAACATATACAGCGCACCTACCGCCATTTGTATGGGCAGAATTCCTCCACGCTTGATGTTCGAAAAAAGATTTTTATTACGCAGTAGGCAAAGGCTATCATGCATAACAGATTCAATAATCCGAATGTTGTCTGGTTTGCAACTGCAAAACTGCCCTCTAAAACACTTGTGCTTTGTCCTGCTAAATCAATGCTTTGCTGTCCTGCCATTATGGAGGACAAATCCTTTGAGAATATGTTTTGCAGGCTGATGCAAAATTTATACAGTTCCACAGGCACAACGCCGAACAGCGAACAGGCAAAGAAACCTTTTAATACATTTATTGCTGTTGTTTTGATATTTGCTCTGCCGTTCTGATATTCAACAGCCACATCAAATACGGCAACGACCGTTCCTGCAACGAACAATGCCCAGCCAAAAAGCGTAAACAGGTTTATTGTCGCCTGCACCCATTCAAGGTCGAACACATCTGCTCCCATATTTCCCATCATTGTGAAGAAGTCGGCAACAGCGTTGTAAATCGTTTCATAAAGCCACTGAATCATTGTGTTCCATATAGCATTTGAGATTTGCTCACCGAGGTAATCGAACACACCTCCTATGGCACTTCCGATACCACCGATAAAATCTCCTAACCAGTCAAAAATATAAATCACCCCTTTGAAAATGGAAATTTGAAAGTTGAAAATTAAGGTGTGCGGCTTCGCCGCAATTTTAAATACTGTCGGGCAATAAAACTTTCCGTTATTGCAAGCTATCTTGCCGACCAAAATTTTCCATTTTACATTTTCCATTTTCAATTTTAAAGTATCGTCCAGATGTATAGCGGTGCAGTCAGAGAGAACACAAGACAGCCGAAAAGAATTGCCGGCGCGGTGAATTCAAACTGTCCGTGCTTGCGGTAATCGAGATAAGCAGTAGCAAGTTTAACAAAGAAAAGTATGGCAAGAATCATATCTACCGCAGGAAAGACAACATTGTTTACAACATTTTTAATCTGTGTTTGAGCCGATGTCCATGTGCTTTCGATTGCTGATGATACATCTCCTGCGGCAAAGACTGTTACTGCCGATATTCCGAGCATTAACAGTATTACTGATACGCCTGATAACCATTTAATTAACTTAGTTCTTCTTGATTTTATCATTTTTTACCTCCGATTTTTTTAAATCATTCTCCGATATATATCTGACTTCGATGTTCAGTTTTTCTGCAAAGCGAATTTCTGTTTTCATACTCTCAGTTATTTCATCTCCGAAAACCCAAACCGCATCACAAACCCAAAGCATAGAAAGTCCTGCGTTCATACCGAGATTCCTTTCTTCTTTGTTGCTGTCATCTAAAATCAGCACATAAAAATGCGGTATGAACGGAGCCATACCGCACTCTAACGCATAACGGGCATATCGTTTTGCGTTTTCAATGTTTACAGATACATTACCGCCCAAAGGCGAACAGATATACACCCTGTGCATTATTCATCGTCCTCATCTTTCTTCTTGAATTTGATGATGAGAAATGCAATCAGACCGCCGACAGCAACAGAACCCAAACCGATATAAAAGCCAAGATTTGAATTGTCGCCAGTCTGCGGTTTTTCGGGTTCAGGCTGTGGATGAATTGTTACAGTCTGACCCTTGTCATCAATGTCAGCGTGAACGGCAATTTCTGTTTCATCTCGATAAAGAGTTTCAAACACAACGATTTCTGTATCTTTAGTAATTGCAGATCCGTCAAAAGTAAATGATACTGTTACTTCACCGTCTGATGTTTCGGGTGTGAATGTTACTTCGGAACAAACTTCCATACAATCAGCTGAGTTGCCACCCACTTCTGATCTTCTGTTCCGCTTAAGCTTTTTTCCGAAGCGGGTTTGCCGTAAAGCAATGCAAGATTGATTGCTTTCTGCTTTGCAGAACCTAAATTCTTCCACACGGTTGAACCGTCCTCGGTCAGCGTATTGCCTGAATAGAGAGTGTGACCTGGTTCAATGCAATAGGCTTCTTTGCCGTCTGCAAAAATCTTGCAAAGCTCTTCTCCGGGAGTTCCGACCGTGTATCCGTCACTGACTGTGGTCTGCTGGAATTTGATTGTGTTCCCGGTGCTGTCATAACAGTAATCAAAGGTGATTGTAACCTTATCACCGCTTGCCGCACTTACAGGTAGCGAGAACATTGTTCCGAATATTACGGCAACCACGAGTAAAAGTGCAGTTATTCTTGTGAATTTCTTATTTCTGATTAACTTAGTCATTTTAAAAATCCTTTCATAAAAAATATGGGGCAAGATTTTACCCTTGCCCCGATTGATATCTTATTCTGTTTAAATACAATCATAATTTCATCGCCTGCCCTTCATCTATATTATCAAAGTGTTTAGGTTCGAAACCGCCGAGTCTGTTGTCCACATAATCGGACAGCCACATTCCTGCAAAGGCTGTGTAGGATTGCAATCTCCACATTGCCAGCTTACCGATATCAAGGTGAACATCTTCAAAGGGATAGAGAATACAGGTAACGCCGTCATTTTGAAACACAGAAACATGCTCAAACTTTGTATTGTCAAGAAGTATTCCTTTGTACGTGAGCATTTTATTGATGCCGTCCACCCATTCCTGTGTTTCACCGCCACACCCCTGCAAGATGCGTCCTTCTTTGCCGTTCATACGGCGTAGATCTGTTAAAGTTATTTGGTTTATTTTCATTGAGATCAGTCCTTTCAAAAAAATAACAGCACCCGATTAAGAGTGCTGTCATTATAAAACTTTAAATTGTCCTTACAACGACCTCAACTTGAGTTATTACATCACGAAGCCTGTCACCACCGACAATATATTCCAATATATCATCTGCCGTATCTCCCCACATTCCTTCTATGTCAATGCATGGTTCATTGCTGAGAACATTATAATTTTTTCCATCTTTTATATAGTAGCCCTCGCCAATGTTAATTCTCCCGTCAGGATGTGTGATAGAATAAGATTTGCCTTTCCATTGAAATTCAACTTCTCCACCACAATCTACACACCATTTAAACTCGCTAATTGTTTTAAATTGATCTTCTTCGTTTTTTACAATATTTTTATTTACTTTCATCTGTGTGTTCACTTCCCTATAATACTTAAATTCTGGAACTTCATCAGGATAATTTATAGGTCTCTGTGGCAATGGATTACCACGATTAGGATCCCAATTTATCATATGATCATGCGGATTTGTATGTTTATCAGGTCGATTATGGAAACTGAAATGTCTTTCCTTGGTTGCACGTCCATCATCACCAATTTTCGTTAACCTTCGTTCGCCATTCTTATCAAATGTTTCCTTGATTTCGCCCGGTTTTCCTAAAAATCGTTCATCTTCAGTCTTTTTTGGTTTCCACTTACCGCCGTAGGCACTACCTGAACCTTTCAGTGAATACATTTTATTGAAGTTCTCTGGCTGAAACATTGTTTTGTTAACAATTATACCCTTTTTATTATGCAATGGCAAGTCCAATGATTCTTTATTGAGATATTTCCAACCGCTAAGTTCATAATCAACATAAATTATGTCACCTTGCATTTCAGTAAAAGGTTCGCTGTAACATATAATTTTGCTCGGTTCTATTCGCCTGAGCATTTCTTCGTAGCCTTTCATAAAAAAGTCTTTTTGGTCTGCATGATTGTTATGTTCACGCACCATATATGTTGAAACCGCTACTATACTACCTTTTGGAATTCCATCAAAACAAAACTCAAATGTATTTTCATCACCCCAATTTACCGTAGGAATAACCTTTATATCTTTGCTTGCTAGATAAGCACCACACCAACGGTTACGAAAAGTATTATAGAGTTGCAGTGCTTTATTCATCTCTATATACATACTAAAATCAGGAGATAAAACAGCTTTGTATTTTTTAACTTTTCCACATACTCATCAGGCTTTTTCCATATATTTTCAAACTTGTAATCATATAAGAAAAAATGCACCATACGCTCATAATTACTTTGGTCTGTATTGATTTTATCAAACCCAATTAGCAATAAATTTTCAAGTGTATCATCAGAAAAAATTAGATTTAGGAATTTCAGGTATATCAAATTTTCCAACCCCATTAAATTGATTTCTCAGAAACAAATCACTTGTCCTATATTTATAATTTTCTTCTGTCATAAACAGCCTCCTAAAAGTATTCTTCACTTATAGTTCAAAAACAAAGAAAATTGCATAAATATATGCAACTTTTTAAAAATTATTTAAATTTTTCTGCCCCCCAGCAGAGAAAGATGTATAAGTGCATCTCTCTGTTCTTTCTCGGACAGACTGTCGAGGAAGTCTTCAAGGGTTATGTTTTCTTCAAAATCTTCTTCAAGGTACTGGCAGTTGTCGCAGAGTTTTTCTCGCCTGACAACTACCGAGCCGTCATCCTGCTGGATGAATGATAAAACATCGTTGTATCTAAATCCGATTCGCTGGCGGATTTCAAAGGGGATTGTAATTCTTCCTCTTTTTCCGAGAATTCTGTATATTTTATGCATTAATCACCCTCGCTTTCCGCAAGCTCTGCTCTGCACTCACCGCAGATGCAGTCGCAACAACATTCTTTGCAATCATCATCGCACCTCATTTCCTGCCATCTTGTAAAGTCTGCTGTCAGATAGTCCTGTTGCTTTTGCCTTGTCGAATTGATCATCTGTAAAGTCTTGCAATCTCCAGCACTCTCTCGGAGTAAGCTTTCTTATTCTGCCGATATGGACTTCTCCGTTTGGCTCAACAAAGGCTACTGCAAACTTTTCTTTATCATCTAGAACATCTGAATTTTCTTCAAACACCCCCGAATGTTCAGCTTTTCGGTTACTGATTCCCGAGTCGTGCCTTGCGGTTATGCATCTTGCAAATTCTGTCAGTTTCGGGTCAGGGTTAAGGTCGATGAAAAGGACACTCGTGTTCATTTCATTAGATTCATTTCGCCCGACCAGTTTGACACTTTGTGTCAACGGTCGATGGCTAATTCTATCATTTTCCCTTTCAGGTAAAAGATAGAATACAGCCTGCGTTGCTGAGGTTGTTAGAGTATGTGCTATCTGATTGCCGACTCTGCCACGCCTTGAATTTTCTCCCGAAAATGCAGTATCAATACTGTCGCCGGGATATGCGATCTGATAACCGTCTTTGGTCTTAGCTTTTATCAGCAAGCCGAAATTTTCAGTATCTTCAATGAGATAAAGTCCCGAATGACCGCCGAAACCACCCGAACCGCAAGTGAGCGTACAGCTCAGTCCTGTTGATGAGCAGATTCGCTCACCTTGTGTGGGATTTTCTTTGTATAAGAGTTTTTCCGCTTGTTTGCGTGAAAGATAATACTTCTCCGGCACATTGTCCTCTAAGATATCCGATAATGAACACTCGATTTCGTGACTGTGGAACTCCGAAATTTTTGCTGTTAAGTACCTGCCAGCACACATCATACCCCCCGTCGGTGCAAGCTGTGCTTACTCGTTTCCAACCGCAAGCGGTTAATAACTCGCACGCTATGCTGCACCTCCTCTCCCCAAAAAGCTTAATGCTTTTCGGGGACCCTGTATTCAATGTATTGAGGATTGTTTCAAATGTCCTGCCTTTGTCGTGGTTAAGCATACCGGGAACATTCTCGAGGAAGATATACTTAGGTTTTTTAACGGCAGCAATTCTCGCAATTTCAAAAAACATCGTTCCTCTTGTATCGTCAAATCCTTTTCTTGCTCCTGCGATTGAGAAGCTTTGGCAAGGAAATCCGCCGGTAATAAGGTCGAACTCGGGTAACTGTTCGGGTACGATTTTTCTTGCGTCATCAAAGTAAAGTTCACCTCCCGTGTCATACATTGCTTCATATGCCTGCTTTGCATACTTATCGATTTCGCAGTATCCGACGCACTCAAAACCGCCTATGGCTTCAAGGCCTGAACGGAAACCGCCTATGCCTGCAAACATATCAAAAAATTTGATTGCCATAAATCTTCATTCCAACGAAGATTTATATTTTTAAAATCACCTCACATTCCCATAGTCATTCCGCTATCCTCATCAGGAGTTTCATTTTCAACTTCTGATTTAGATTGGTTTTCTGCTTCGATTTCTTCCTGTGTGAGCTTTCTGAATGAGTCCTCACCGGGAACTACACCGAGTGAACGACCGTTGTCCCACTCAGGGAATATCGTTCCCATTGAATCAACAAATTTAACTGTTCCTCTTGTGCCTAAAGTCACAGGCGCATAAGGGTCATTCATAGAGATAAGCTCAATTCTTGTACCCGGCGGATACAATTTCTTTGTGCTTTCAGCTATTCTGCGCTGTCTTTCATATTCATTCAAGTTATACATCTCCTATTTTTTTAGTTTTGATTTAAGTAATAGCTTTAGTAGGACTTCTTATTTTTATTGTCATAAAATCAACCGACCTCTTTCTTATTTCTGTCTGTGTTGAAATTCTTGTTAACAGGGAAATGTGCGTTCTCATTTTCATCACAATCATCATTTTGCCTGTCAAAATTAGGTTTCTGCCGCATCTCTCCTTCAAACTTCCTGAGTTCGGGTGTGTCGGTAAAATACATTTTAATCATTCCTTTCAATTTTTTGTAAATAAAAAAAGGCAACCGTTCTAATCAAAAAAATTAAAACGATTGCCAAATAAAAAAAAGAGCGAATTACTATATCTCTAAAATAAGAAATATAATGATTGACTCATATATTTGATAATATTGAATTAAGCAGGTTAGCGAAAGTAATCAGTTTTCTTTACCTTTAACTAAATTTTGTAGCTTTTCAACAGCTTCATCTTTAGTTTCAGAATCTTACACTATTTGGATAATTGAGTTCATAAGAACATCAAATTGTTTGTATGTCATATTTCCGAACTCCATATCTTTTCCTTTCCGATAAAACAATTATCACTTCTACCGGAAATAAATTTTGTATATAAGTAATTGAGGCTCATAGAAAAACTATGAGCCTCTTTTGGCTCCCCCAACTGGGCTCGAACCAGTGACATCATGATTAACAGTCATGCGCTCTGGCGAGTGTAGGGAAATAGCCATTCACATTAAGCTGTTATATATTAATATATTGAAAAGATTGCGGGGCACTTTTTATACCAAAGTCATTTAAATCCTTTGGTATCTCATATTCTATTATATTACAAAGCTTATAGGCGATAGCCTGAAATTTATCTTCATAATATTTATCATAAAATTTCTTATTCACACCAGAATCATTTTTTGTTATCTCCCAGATTTTACTTGGAGAGCCTTCTAATATGCTTTCAACATCAGCTTCACCAACAACTTTCATTATTGGGCTTGTCGAATAAATAAATATTTTATTAACCTCTTGTTTGCATTTAGATTTTCTATATTCATAAATCTTCTCTCCACGCATAATTCTATCTACATATTGTGGATTTATAGATAACAATATTGCACACATTTTTATTACTCCTATATAAACAATTTTAAAGTTAATTATATTTGATAAAAAACAAAAATCAAGAGACTTTAAATATTTTAATAAATTATATTTCTGTTAACTCCTCCTAATTCAACTATACTATCAAGCTGGGAATCATTGAGTTTAAAAAATCCCCAATATCCCTTTCTATCTAAACCAACTTTTTCAATTAAACTATGCCGTGTCAGTCTATTTTTTAGAGCAATATTGTAAGTAAACTTTATAATTTTGCACCCACCTTTATTATACCAATATAATAAATCCTTCTTATCAAACACACTGTATTGACATGCATATTGAAAAAAATCATTAAAAGAAGTAAAAGCGCCCTGATTTTTTACTTCTTCAACAACACAAATTGAAGTAACAACAGATGAATATTCTGCTATCTTATTAAAATCAGACGTTCTATAGAGTACTAATATATCTCCTCTTTTTAGTATTTCAACGTCCATTCTACATACATATATTTTATGTATAGAATTTCCATAAGAAACATCTTTTATAATTTCAGCACTTTCAGTTTTTAAGATAGAATCGGTAAACATGATAGAATGATATTTAGGATATATGCTTAAAAGATATTTATTAACACCCGTGGCTTTCACTAATGGATAATCTATGCTAATATTTCCAGAAATTTTTCGCATATCTTTCACAAAAACTTTCTCACAATTAATCTCATCACCTTTTTTGCCATATTCATAAAATCCAAACTGTTTAAGCAAATTTATTAATCCAAAATGTTTAGGAAATATTGTAACATAACACAAATCAGCATTTTCATTAACTGCAGTATCAAATATAATCTTAACAAATCGTTCTCCTAATCTTGTTCCATGTGCATCAATTTTAAAAGTACCAACTTTTAAAATTGTATTAGCGAATATTGTTGGTTTCACATCAGCTACAATATCTTTCTCACTTTTCAGATAAAGAAAACCCATTATCTTCCCATTATTATCATACTGAACATAAGCTTTTTGGTTATATTTTCTACGAAACCAATTTTCAAATCCAGGATAGTCATATTTTAAAGAATCAAAAAACTCGTCTTCAATGTCTATCTCATTAAAATATTTTTCATTCATTCTTTACCCTCCTCATATCACCCTTATTCAACTTTTAACACATTATCCTTAGCGACAGAAGCGTAATACAGTTCTGTAAGTTCTGAGCGTAAAAAATCATCATTTAATAACTTAATAAATGCTGTTTTAGAAACTTTAGTATCTAGTCTAATTTTTTTGCCATCTTCACTATATTTAAATTTACCAATTAAACCCGGTGTTGTTTGAGTAAATTTAATTATTTTCTCATTTGGAATATTTAATTTGATTATAGGAGAATTATCCATCACCTTTGAAAGTTTTCTTGCATAGGCAAGGTCTTCAGTAGAATCTTTTAGCACCTGTATATCTTCCAATAAATCGATATTCTCAATTTCAGCAATTGTTTTTTCCGCTCGCTGATGTATAAGTGTCTCAAACGCAAAATTTTTTTCAAAAGATTTTATATCAATAACCACTAAAGTATCTTTTACTTTTATTAGTTGAACTGTGCCATTTATTCTTATAATATCATCTCCATCAAACTTAACAAATCTTTTATTACTTTTGCATAACAAAAATGAGCCTTTTTTTATCAGTGAAATAGGATAGTGTTTCTTAAACATAACTAATCCTTTGTCCATAGTTCCTAGGTAGATAATATAACCATATAAGTCTGACAAATTGTCTTCTTTAAATAAAAAATGTTCTAATTTAATTGCTTCATTAATATCAAAATTTCTTATAAATCCAATTTCCTCAGGAAACTCTTCATAATCATACTCGTACACAGCATTTGTTCTTTCGTCAGCAGTCGATAATTTACACAAAGACAACTCATCGTAATTTGAAATCGTATCTTTGAGATAATCTATAAACATATTCTTCAGTTCAGTATCTGTATTTTTATTATCCAAATCTGCAATTTTACAACTCAGAGTTTTATCTTCATTCTTCAAAATAAAGAATAATTTTATTGAACACACATCAGATATTATATTTTTGACTTCCGATTTAAGCTTTTCTATCCTCATTGTTACACCTCTTAACATACCAGCATTGCTGATCCATTTCAATCCATTCTATTGAATCACCATTAATTAATTTATTACTTGAAATAACCGTAATTACATCATTATAATCTTTTAACCTTATTTTATATAATTTGTATCCTAATAAAACAAGCGTTGGATTTGAAATATAAAGATCCATTTTTACAAAAATAATACCTGTGATAATAAGTATTAATATAAATGCAATAATATATTTAACATTATTAAAATCAAAACAAACCAAAGGTATTATATATGTTGTCAAAAATGTCAAATATTCATAATTTGAATTTTCCACATGACATATCTTGTAAATTGGATTTAGAGATCCCTGCAATTGATACTTTAAATTAAGCATAAATAAAATTCCTACGAAAGCAAACACCATACATACTATTGGAAAGATATTTTCACATAGTAAATTTTCCCAACCAATAAAATTATTTTTGCTATCTATAATTTTAAATGTAATAATTGATATTAATAATAACAAAAACCACAGAGACATTATATAAAACTGAATTTTTCTCCAAGTGCTGTTATATCTATTCATATAATAATCTCTCTTTCAAATCAGTAAAATTCATATCTTAACGCTAAGCCAATTTTTCAATAAAGGATAATATACAGTTAACCATAAAAAGGAAAATTTGCTGATGAAGCATTTTAAAGAAAATATTTTATTTAAAAAGTCAAAATATAGAATTATCAGATATATCAAATCAAGAATACTAGTAATACTTTTTTATGTATTTCGAATTATTCCGATAGATAATAAAAAAATTGTTGTAGATAGCTATAGAGGGATGGGTTATTATGGCAACCCTAAATATATTACTGAGGCACTTATAAACAAGAAAGTTGACTGCAAAATAATATGGCTTTCCAAATCTTATAAAGCAATAACTTCAGAAAAAATAAAAGTTATACCATTTCATACCATACGATCTGTATTTCATCTGTGCACAGCTAATATTTGGGTTGATAACTGTAGAAAAGATTATTGGACCAGAAAAAGAAATAAACAATTCTATATTCAAACATGGCATGGAGGCATCGGGCCCAAATGCGTAGAGAAAGATGCAATTGGAAAAGTCAGTAATGAATACATCTTGGGTGCTATCAATGACTCTAAGATGGCAAACCTATTTATTTCAAATGGCGATTTTGCTACTGATTCATTTAGAAAAAACTTTTGGTATAACGGAAATATTTTGGAGAAAGGATTGCCTAGAAACGATATATTAATAAACGAAAATAAAGAAACTTCAGAAAAAATAAGAAAAGAATTAAAGATACCAAATAATACAAAGATAATTCTATATGCGCCAACATTTCGAAAAGATTTTAATGTTGTACATCATCAAAAAAATTTTTCGCAACTTATAAATTTTCTGGAAAGTACCACAGATGCTAAATGGACCATACTATTACACTTACATCCTAATCTTTGGGAGAAATCAAATTTATTAATGTATACCAATAAATTTATAAATGCTAACTGCTTTGATATTCAGGAATTAATTATTGCAAGCAATATTTTAATTACTGATTATTCAAGCATTATGTTTGATTTTGCGTTAACAGATAAGCCGGTATTCTTGTATACATTTGATTTGGATGCTTATAAGGGAGATAGGAATTTTTGTGTTGATTTTAACTCATTGCCATTTAGCCATGCAAATACTTTAGAGAATCTGATAAAAGAATTTAAAAATTTTAATTATAAAAAATATGTTAATAAACTCAGAGATGTATTTAATGAATTTGGAATAAAAGAAACTGGAAAAGCCAGTGATGAAATTGTAAAAATAATTATAGATAAAATTTCGGAGGAATTATGAATATTACAATTATTATAACTTTCTATAACGGAATTAATATACTCAAAACCTGCTTAGAAAAGCTGATTGAAACTTTACCTGAACAAGGGATTACTTTAACGTATGAAATAATAATAGTCAATGACAATCCATCAATTTGTTTAGATGAAATAGAAAAACTATATTTAAATAAATTGAAATTAAGAATTATAAATATGGATGAAAACAGAGGTTATTCTGCTGCATGCAATATAGGGGTTGCAAATGCAAGATATGAAAATATTTTACTAATGGATTGCGATATAATACCTTATGGCAATTGGTTATTTAACATGACGCAATCGTATGATGCAATTAATCGAAAAGGTTCTGTTTCAGCATCGATAATTAATATGACTTCTAATACATATTTCAGTTACGGAGTTTGTATATATGGTGTTGATATAATTTTAATTAAACGCAATGGCAAAATGTCAGAATATACAAGCATTGACAGGGACTATCCTATAGTAACTTCAGGATGTATATTAATGCCTAAAGAACTTTATATGTCACAAGGTGGACAAGAAGAAATGATGATTAATGCGTATAACGATTTTGATATTACATATAAAATATATAAGATGGGATATAAAAATCGAATGTGTAGCAATGCTATTGTCTATCACAGAGGCTCTGTGTCGGGGAAAATACGGCACTTACCATTTAAGGCAGACGCTAAGGCATTGATGTTTCAACGCTGGGGTAACGAACTCCAAACTCCTACTGAAGAAATACTTGAAGAAATTTACAGAGAATATTGCAAACTTAAAAACACAAATATTACAGTAGTTAATTTCAGCAACTCGTTATTTTCTGATTTTTATATTAATAAATTTTGCGAAATACATAGTTTGGTGGTTTTACAGCATCTTCGATTTAAAAATATTACTTTAGAAAAAATAATTCTGAACGACTATTTGTCATGGGATATATGTAGGACAAACACACCTATACTCTATTTTGTGGATGATTATACATTATTATCATCTAATTATTTCTGGTTTGTTAACAGACCGGTAAATAATGATACTATTTTTGATGTTAATGCAAATCTTATTTCACTTAATGAAATTATTAAAAGCTGAAATATCCTTCTTTTATTCTTAGTATATCAAAGTTTCTTTCTTTATTTTCATTGTTATAACGTAATTCTTCAAAAAGCATGTTTAATTCAGGAAAAGAATGCGTTGCAACTAAATTCTCAGCCCCCGTGTCGTCTGCTATATAGAAATAATAAGTTAAAAGATTATAGAACAACTCACGGTAAGATGTTTCATGGAAACTTGTTTGTTCATACAAACTTAAAGCAATTTCAAAATTCTCTTTCGCCATTTTAATCTGTCTGTTTATGAAGTAATAGGCTCCGATGTTATTGTATATTCTTATATGCGTGTTAATATTTGAAGTTGTAGTACATACATATGCGGCTTTGTTCCAATGTTCTAAAGCCGCATTTTCCTTGTGAAGCCCTAAACAAGAGATGGCTAAAATATTTATCGCTTTTGCATACATGAATGAGCTATCAAGCTTTTTACATAGATTTACTGATTCTTTAGCAGAAGAATAAGCATCATCATAATCTGCATTTAAAACATCATAAAATGCTTTTTGGTGTAACAATTCAGATTTTCTTTGTAATGTCTGGTGTTCTGAATCTTGACAATCAAAAGCTTTCTTAAAATAATAAATTGTCATTTTCTTGTCGTTTAAAGCTCTATATGAAATATATCCGTAATCAGAATAAACTATACTTTTCCATAATGCGTTATTTTCAGATTCTGCAATATCTTTTGCTTTCTTTATATTTTCTTCAGATTTTTCAAGTTCTCCAAGTCCAAGATAAATTAAAGCGTATCTATCAAAGAGTATTAATCTGTAAAATTTAGACGATAAATCTGTTTTTTCAAAGTCTTTAGTAATCTGTAATGCTTCATGTAAATTATCAGTAATCAAGTTTGCATTAATTAACCGATGAAAAAAATTATCTTTCTCTTTTAAATTAAGATTTATCTCATTTTTGTTATCTTTATAAAACTGATATAATTTGTTAAAGCTTTCCGCTCCTTTATTCTGGCTAAGATGTTCTCTGAAACTGTTAGCGAGCGAAAATCTTATATCGAACTCTTGTGATACATTAAGTTCTATTTTGTTTAAAATAGTTGACCATATTTTATTTGATTCTTTAAAATTATAATTATTTTCATATTCTTTTGCAGAAATAACACCATATTTATATGCTAATTCAGCGCTTTTAGTATCTAAAAAGCATTTAAACAGAATATGGTTGACGTTTTCAGGTTTTTCATCATCATCTAAAGTTCCAAACCATTTAATAATTGAATTGGCTATTTTTTTGTCATATGAGTAGATTAATTTGTTTGAGAAAAATCTTAGAATATTATCATGAAAAAAAATAACATCAGGTGACTTATCGTCATATTTTACAAATGCAGACTCAATTATTTCTTCAAGCTTAATGTCCTCTATATTGATATATTGTAAAAAATCAAAGGGCACCTTTCCTTGAAAATACATTAAACTCTTAATAACAATAACAAATTCTACCCAGAACTCTTTACGTTCTTTTAAAAGTTTCAACCTTTTTGATAACATTTGCTCGTTTGGCTTTGGAATAGTTGTTAAAAACTCGTAGAATTTATCATAATCTTCTATGTACCATACACTATTGTTATGCCATTTAAGAACATTCTGATCCTGTAAGTATTTTATTGTCATAATTATGTCATATGGTCTTCTCCCTGATTTATCAACAAGCATAGACAATATATCTATTCCTGGATTATTAAGCGATTGAGAGTATAGAAGTAAAGCATCCGGATAAGACATATCTTCGATATTATAGACAACGCAATAATTTTCTTCATAATTTTTAAGTGTGTTGGATAATTTATTGAATTCAGTATTTCCGGGAAAATCTGTATTTGTTCCTAATACAAAAATAATTTTTGTCTCAATATTTTCCAACTTTAAAAATATTCTGTTAAAAAAAGATGTAACATTCTCATCCAGTTCTTGTATATTGTCAATAGAAATAAAGTATTTGTTTGGATACCACGGATTAATCAAGTAATATATAAATGTATCTTCAATATAATATACCAACTCATTATCAAGACTTTCGCCAAACAAAAATTTAAATATTTTTTCCGCTCTATCCAATGACTTGTTTTGAACTTGCAGTATATTCTTTATATTTTCTAAAGTAACATTAATATTCCCGTTATAGTAAGGTATACCGATAAATGAAGATAATAATTCCTTTACAATGCTGAAATCATTTTGTTTTTTTGCGTCATATCTTTTTATTTTCCAGTCGTTTTTTTCCGCAAGTGCTTCTAATTCCTTAATCATTCGGGTTTTTCCTACACCTGAACTACCACAAATGTTAAGTATGTAAGGAAATAGTTCATTCGAAGAAAGTTTAGTTTTATTAAAATTCAATATAAAACTGTTTATATTTTCCCCGATTAACGGTATATATAATACATTAGTTGCTTCTGCAAAACCGAAAGTTAACATTTTATTTTCTGAAATATCGTCCTCTAGTATGTATTTAATTTTTATATTTGGGATTTTACACTTCTGTTTGTTATTTAATATTTCACATTTGACCTGTACAATTCTGTCACAACCGGAATTCAACGAGAAATTCTGGTTATATGGTCTGATGTAATATTCAAAATATGAACTGTTTTCAGGTTTGAATTGAATGTCTTTAATTTTCTTATTACCGGCATTTTTCAAATATATATCGATATAAAAATGGTTATCTCGTTGCAAACTAATATTAAAGTCTTTTTCATAGATCGAAGAATATTTATATTTAGTGAGAAAATATTTAATGTTTAACGCTTTCTCTTCAACATTTTTTATATCCTTTTTTTCATCCTCCTCATCTTCAAACAGAGGGAGTTTTAAAAACTCTTCAAAAAGATTATCTCCAAAATAAAAAGAGAGTCCAAATCCATGCTTGGCAGCCACATTAGATATATGTTTTTGAGCGTCTTCTGTAATGTCAGAAACAGAGAAATATATTAATTCGTTTATATTTTCTGAAATAACTAATACAACATTTTTTGACAGTTCACTCAAGCCAATAGATTTTGAATGCTTTTTGCATTCAGCCCATATTTCATATGGAATTGAATTATGAGTCCCAATAATATCTTTACCGCCATCTTTTACATAACGTGTTCCTTTAATTATTAGATTATCTCCTCGTGTTATTTTCATATAATCAACACACAATTCTTCGAAAGCTTTTGGCGTTATGTTTTCAACAAAATTTTTAATTTTTTCTTTTCTCATAATTTCACCTTTATTTAGTAAAAGATAACTGTATATTATCCTTTATTTGTTAATATTTGCCACAATCGCTATGATTGTGGTCTTTATATTTTTAAAATTCTAAACATTAATTTTTACTCTCTCCCTATACTTCTCCGACAAATGAAGGATAACTTACAATTATAGGAGATTCATTATGAATGAAATTAAAAAAAGCAAATACTTTAAATACAAAAAATATTGTGATTATACTTCAATGTCATTGACAGATTTAATCTTTGAAAATTTAAATTTTAAAAATGAAAATAGTATAGTATCTTTCTTCAGATGTGACTTCCGAGGCTCTTCATTTAAAAATGTGCATTTCTATAAAAATATATTTGATAGAGCTGATTTCATTTCTTGTACTTTTATTGATTGTACTTTTGAAGAAACTGACTTCGGACGTTCACAAATTAAAAATTGTTATTTTGAGAACTGTAAATTATTCAATAATAAATATAATACTAATACGATTCAAATATCTTCTTTCAAAAACTGCAAATTTATTGATGAAAAAATAATGTCTAATATTTGCGAATGCAGTTTTATTAATGTGGATATTATAAAATGTGACTTTAATAGGTCTTCAATCGATAAAATTAGTTTTTATATATGTAATATTAAAGAAACAAATTTAGCAACTCTACATGCGGAGCAACTGTCTTTTATTTCATGTTCTTTAGAATGTATACAGTTAGGTTTACCATATTTCTTTGGCTACTTATTTGCCAATACAAGTTTAAATAAGGCCGAATGTTTATACAGAGGAAAATTGGTCTCATCTCAAATGTTTAAAGAATATGCTGCAAAATTATTATATGAAAATCGTTATGCTGAATATTGGAATTCTTTTGTTTCTCTTGAAAAATTAGACAAACTTCCTTTTGTTCTTAAAGAAATTATTATAAAAATATTATCTGTAAATAATGAGTTCTATATTTATAATGAGTTAAGCAATTTATTTGAATGTATTATTTTTTATATTGAAAATGAAATATTTAGTTACGATATTATTTTCAATATATTGTCTGAATTGTATCAATTAGACAGTAGTAAAATGTCTAAAAACATTGAATTGTTGTTTTTGTTGAATTTGAACAAAATACTGTATATTCTTCAACAAAACAATTTTTCAGAAGACTTTTATAACTCTTCTAAAAAATACACTTCAGTAGTGACATTTGTTTGCAATACAACTGATTATGAAATAGCGTTAAATTCAACTTCAGAGCTTTTGCATAAGATTGGTAACCTATATAATTTAACTGACGGTTACTTCTTGTTAGATTCTAAAAAAGGATCTTGGATTCTTACATTTATTGTTATTTCAGCTGTTGCTTTAACTATTCCTAAAATTTTTAAATGTTATTCTGATATTATATTAGAATTTAACTTCAAAAGGAAACTATCAAGAAAAATACTAAAGTTAATGGATAGCATTGAAAGTGTAAATAAAATAAAGAAAATAACAAATATTGCAAAAGAATCAAAAATAGTAACGGGAAAAGAAAAAGAAAATATCTCAGTTGAAGATATAAAAAAAATAATTGAATCAATTAAAATCGATTTGTAATAATTTATAGATTTGAGGGATAAGCAATTCTTGTGAATAGCTTAAATTTACCCTGAACCAATAATAAGACGTGGAGCACATTAAGTATCTACTATGTGGAATAGTTAATATATTTGATTTTTCCATAATTATTTTAGATATATCATCATCAGTTTTATTTATTTCAAAAAGACCTTTGGGAATACCTATTAAGCAAAAAATACCACTTTTGCATTTGGTTATTAATAGTCCTTTTTGGGAACATGAGCAGAGCAATTTTATTTGTTCATAATTATGTTGTACATGTGTACGTATTTTTCCCAATATATTTAATACCATCGTTTTATTTTCTTTACTGTAAATCAATTTAAAAACCTCTAGTTGACTTTGTGACATGGAACCAATTTTATAAACCGAAGCCTTTTCAATTTTTTTGATTAATTCTGAATTACTAAATACTAAACAGGTTTTAGCCCCATTAAGAAATAAATTTTTACTTAATGATGTTAATAAAACAGTATTTTCGTTAATATCATTGATTATTGTTTCCGGTAATATTTTCAGATTATTATTCCATTCAAGATCTCCATATATATAATCTATAAGAATATTTATATTATACTTTTTACATGTTTGCAAAAGTTGTTTTAAATCCATAATATTCATTGTTATTCCACTGCCAAATATGGGATAAGTCAATATTATCAAATTAATTTTTTCTTGAACAATTAATTTGATAATATTATTAATATTGAATTTATATTGACCTTGAGCGGAAAGAATAGGGTAATAATTAATCATGCAATTATTATCTCTTAATATATCAATGTAAGTAAAATAAACAGGTGATATAAGTAAAGGTATTATCTTATTATCTTTATTGAGGATTTGTATTATAGTATCTGCTGCAGTAGTACCATTTGGAAAAATAGAAAAGTCAATTTTGTTATTTTGTTTTTCAAGTGCCAAATTGCAATTATTTTTTAGCCATAATTTTTCTTTAAATCGCTCATTAATAAAAAAATAGTCGTTTATACTATAATTGGCTTTTGCATAAAGCTTACTATAGAAAAACGCAGAATCTATTGAGAAATCCGCATTATGAAGATCCCAATCAGAAATAAAAAAATAATCATTGGGTATGTTTTTTGGAAATAAATTTCCTATTTTTGAATCATAATTGTTATCAAGTTCCATTTTCTATTCCTAACACTAGTTTTCTCATTCTTCGATCAAAATTAAAAGCAACATAACCTTTTTCTAATATTGAGCTTATTTCAGAAAATTGATCTGGATATAAATACTTATAATCTGTAAACTTTGCCTTATCTATACTTTTAATTTTTCCAATCATAATATAGCGAATATTTTTGTTATAGAACTTACTTAAGCATATGGCTCTTTGATGAATCTTAAATGCTGTTACTAAACTTGGAAAATTTAGCGGATGAACAGTACTTATTATGTATCTATAGCCTAAGAAATAAAGTTCTTCACAAATGTGTTTTAGCATTTTTTCTAGTAAATTATTACCTTGGTACTCAGGTAAAATTACACCATGTTCAAATTGAATAATTTTGCTGTTATCATTATATATTTTTTGATATTCAAGTAAAGGCGTAATTGCTTTATCTGCATACACAACAGAGGCACATCCTATTAATTTATTATCCAAGTAAGTCCCATAGCTTTTTCCTTTTCCACATAAAATTTCAAATAAATATTCTTTAGTTGGATGGATAAAATATTCTTTATTTTTCATTGAAGCGTAAGAACGCATTATGCATGAATACATATCCTCTGTATCATTAATATTTAAATGTCTTATTTTATATTCATTTAACATATCAAATACCAATCCATAATTGTAAGTTATCCTTTATTCATTATTTTCAGATAAGGTCAATAATACATTTCTGTTAACAAAATACGCTACACATCTTACATTCAACTGGTGTATGTCTAAGTAGTGCTTAATCTCATTCTAAGGAAAAAGTATTAAACCTTAACTAAATCTATATTTCGGGTACGTAATACAAAAATATTTATAATTACCCTTATGGTATTGATTATAACATAATTCGACAAATGTTTAAATAACTTTTACGCAAATCAGTTATAAAATTTCACACGGTATTTTTATGTATTTTGCATAATAGAATCTTGTTCACTGCTTTATAAACATACTTTTATGCAAAATAAATCTAGGCATTTGAATAGACTTTCTTTGTTTTCTATTGCATAATAATTTTATTAAATATAAGGAGCTATATGCGATGGAAATAAAAAATATACAAACAACTAACTTGACAACCGATTATCTAAACTTTTGCCTTTCAAGGAAAAATCTCGACCAGAAAACAATAAAATCATACACTATTGATTTAAGGCAGTATTTTGAATTCACTATGGAATCTGCTATCGAATGGACAAACAAAAAATCCATTGAGCAATACATTGATTTACTGCATTTTAAGTACAAGCCCAAGAGTGTTAAACGAAAAATCGCTTCGCTAAAAGCGTTTTTTCACTATCTTGAAATTGAGGAACTTATTGATATTAACCCTTTTCATAAGATACAAATCAAGTATAAAGAACCCTTTATTCTCCCAAAAACTATTCCCATAAATAATATTGAGCAAATTATTAGGTTTGCTTATCTACAACTTACCAAAGCGAAAACTGAGTATGCTAAAAAAGTTGCTCTGCGGAATGCACTCATACTTGAGTTACTGTTTGCCACCGGAATGAGGATTTCAGAATTATGCACACTCACGACTGAACAAATTGATTTTAATGATTACATAATCAAAATTTACGGAAAGGGCTCAAAAGAACGCCTGATTCAAATCTGCAATCAAAATGTTCAGGAGTTGCTCAAAAAGTATAATCAATCATTTAAATTTGAAATAGCAAACAACAAATTTTTCTTTATAAATAGACTCGGCAACCGTCTATCTGAACAATCTGTTCGTAATATGATTACCAAATATGCAATCGGTGCAGAAGTGCCGCTGCACATTACTCCGCATATGTTTCGTCACTCTTTTGCAACTCTACTGCTTGAAGAAGATGTTGACATACGCTATATTCAACAAATGCTGGGTCACAGCTCCATTACCACAACGCAGATTTACACGCATACGAGTATCAACAAACAGAAAAATATTCTTTCAGCCAAGCACCCAAGAAACAAACTTGAAATTGGGATATAATAAAAGCCTTGCGGGATTTTTTAACTCACAAGGCAATCAGAATACTTTATTCACTTTTATCAAAATCATTTTCTATTACATCGGAAATGAGATTTGAAAAATCGACGGCATTTTTTGAAGTAATAACAGGTTTTCCTGTTCTTTCCTCAATATCTTTTCGTGCATTTCCGGCGACTTCTCCGCCCTCTTTTGCAACACTTCTGTTTTCAGAAAAAGATTGAGGATTTTTCTCTTTGGAAATCTCAGTTGTGGTAGCTTCTGCCAACATATTCAGTACCAACTCAAGCGTACTCATATTATCTCTCAGGTTTTCCTTTTTCAATCCTTTGAGATTTTTATACTGGCGGGTTGTCATTCCTGACCACGCTTTTGTAATTTCATCAGTCAGAATTGCATATTCTACACCCTGCTTTACACCACGAGAATCCCATTCATCAGTAAGCTCTTTTCTCACCTGTATAGCCTGAAGTCTTTGATTTATCCACTCTCTGCTATATCCTTTTTTCAGGTATGTTTCAAGAGCTCGCTCTATGGTAAGTTCGGGATCAATAGTTTCATCTATTCTTTCTCTGCCAACTTCTGCAAGCCACATTTTAAATGGTTCTGCTTTTGGTGACGGAATAGATTGAATTATTCTCAAAAGTTGCTCTGTATTTGCAACATCCGTCTTGTAATTTTTACCATCCTTAGGAGATTGCATTTTCAGTTGTACGATATTTTCGTACAACTGGTTTGCTCCTTCAGCTTTAAGCTTTCGCTTAAGATCGCTCCAGTAACGACGAGGTTCGTTACTGTCAGTCAGAACTGAAATTACATCAACTATGGAAAAATACCATTCTTCTTCCGACTCATTCCACGCAGTACGAATCTTTTTATCTTCAAAAATTTGTATCTTATTTTCTTCGCTCATATATATTCACCCACTTCTAAGCTGAAAATATTATAGCAGACTGAATTTGTAAATTCAATCAATTAGTCTTTATAGAGATAAGAATTGCTCATAATTAAGATCGAATACAATTTCTAATTCATACCCTCGTGATACTTTTACTTCTCTGATTAGCTGACAGGCTATCATTTTCTTTTGCTCCATTGTTGAGTTATTAAATTCGTCTGCCCATGTTCTGAACTGTGAGTAATAAAAATCAAGCCTGCCCATCGCATTTTGCTGATTGGCAAGCTTGTACTTTATATCACTTAATTCAATTTCTTTTTTATGGAGCAAATCGTTTGTATTGTCAATAGAAGTGGACAGTATATCGGGAGTGAAGCGACTTTCGCCGAGTAAAGAGCGTCCTATTTCGGCGGACAATTCAACCACCTGTCTTTTAAGCTTTTTAATTTCTTTTTCAAGCTTTGTCTGTTTTCTCCTATACTCCGATATTTCGGATTTGTAGCGTTTTTCCAGTGCTATATCTTTTGGTGTTGATTTGATTTTGGCGAGATAATCTCTTAATGTTGCAAGCACAGCACCGTCAATTCTGTGTGCTACATAAGCCGACTGTCCGTCACATGCACCTCTTTTCATTGTTCTATTGGTACATATATACCGCTGTCTACGAACTCTGTACTGACTTCTGTCTGCCCTGTCGTATCTGTCAATATAGCTTGTTGATACCATTTTCTGACCGCAGTGGGCACAATATATATTTCCGGACAGCAATGTACTGCCTTTGGTAGTCCTTGCTATCTGTTGCTTTTCTTCATTCTTTGAGGAGCGTTGTTTCAGTATGAACTGAGCTTGGTCGAAGATATTTTCATCAATTATATGCAATCTTTCGATATACGGTGATTCAACACCTCCTGATACTAGATAGCCACAATATAATCTGTTCTTAAGAATCCGATTAACCGTATTACATTGAAATTTGCTGTTATTATGGGTTCTGATTCCGTGACTGTTCAGATAGTCAGCCATTCGATATGAACCGTAACCCTCTTTAACTGTCATCTCAAATATCTTCTTGACTATCGGAGCTTCATCATCGTCAACGACTATGTCCATAAGCTCTTTTCCCTTTTTATTGATTTCACCGCTTTTGATAAGTTTGTAGCCGAATAGTGCAACACCTCCGGTAAATTTGCCGTCTAACGTCATCTGGTTAAGGCGAGTTTTAACACGAGCGGACGTTTTCTGACTCTCACCGTTGGCTTGCCAAAATCGTATGTAATTCATAAGCTTGTCCACATGATTATCCATACGCTGTTCGCCCTCATTAACGCTCCACACCTCTATGCCGTGCTTGATGAACCATTGACAAACGGGATTTCGTCATCAATTCTGCCTATTCTGTCAAACATAAAGACAAGAAGTACATCGAATTCTTTCTTTTCTGCGGCAGCTTTCAAATCCTGAATAGCATCTCGATTGCTTGCCGAAACCTTGAATCCCGACACACCTTTTTCCTGAAACTCTTTCAGAATGGTCCAGCCGTTGCGTTCTGCAAATTCTCTGCACGAGGTTTTCTGCATTGGAATATCATCTTTATCAACCTGACCTTTGGTTGATACTCTGTACAAGCAATATACTCTTTTCATTTTATCACCCATTCATACGATTTTTGCAAACCAACAATACTACATAATTCCTATAATATCCAGCAAATCTGAAAAATAACTTAAAGAAATTCAGCATCCAATCTGAGCTTTCATTCTGTTCTCAAATGTATCCAAAAGATTTTCGAGAATATTCCTTTCAACATGGTTATTTCTGTTTTTAGAAAAGTAGATTGTGACCTTACAGTCATTTATAACAGATTCTATTTTGTGTTCAGAATCAATTTTATTTTCATTTATATAGTTTTCGTTCAAATTACCACCTGTTCCTTATTTTTTGTTTTTGTCGTTTATATGATCTTCCATCTGCTCATCAGCTTTTGCCGCTGCATTGCACAGGCACATAACGCAAACGCCGATAAAAGCACCGACAAAAAGACCAATCATAAATCCTAACATTTTAACACCTTCTTTCAGTAATTTTCTTCTAAATACCCCGACAGCAGAAAATTAAAAATCTTCTGCTGCCGGGATAATATCAATCGTTTGTGGATAGCTCTAATTTTCACGCTATCCTGTTGTCGCTATTTATCCTCAATGCCCTGCGACAAGGAACACATCAGACGGCTATTGCATATAGCTCCATTGGAATTTCACCACCGTGAGGATCTCCCACGGCCGCCATCTTTGGTTGCGACGGTTTTATCACGCTCGACTTTTGACTGGGCGGAAGTATCATTATCCCCTCTGCCTGTCATCGTCCTCATTGAATTTGCCTTTCAATGTCTGAGTCCTGAAGTTCTGTATAGAAGTTCGCTCATTTAGCTTGTCCGCTCGAACAGCAGAAGGAATGTATCTGATGTGCTGATATTTTATTTTCAAAGAACAATGCCTGCTCTATTTTTGGCGAGTATAGAAAACAGGCAAAAGAGAAATAATCCCTTTCACCTGTTTTCTCACTTAAAAGCTAAAACACACCCCTAATTTATGAATTTTTTAAAATATTTTTGATTTTTTCTACTGCACGATACACCGATCTTTGCACACATTGATAAGTACAGTCTTCTTCAAGTGCTATTTCGTCAAAAGTTTTTTCTTCAAAATAGTACTTTTTTAATCTGCTTTTCTGCACCTCGGGTAATTTGTTTATTGCAATATGCAAATTTTCTGTAACCTGAACATTTTCAAAGTATTCTTCTAACGACCATCCACTTGAATCTTTCTTTTTATGCAAAGTATGTTCATATACTTCGGAGTGCTCCAAATGTCTGTCGTACTCATTCATTTGAGAAATATCTTCAAGTTCAAACTTATTAAAGCTATCAAATATTTACTTGGATATTAAAACTTTTTGAATACAATTATTAGCATCTGTAAATGAGATATAGTACTTTCCCTTTTCTGTATGTAATGTGTAAGGATTATACTTATCCTTTCTTCTTTTGGGACGTTTGTTGTCCATATTTTGTCCTCCAATCAATCTGAATTCAAAAAATCAAATTGACTGGAGGACTCCTGCTCTTGTATAACAACAAAGTCCTTTCTGCTTTCAATGCAAAAAAGAGCATAAAAATACCGACAGGTAATAGCATTAAAAGCTAAAACCTGTCGGCATTTAACAAGCACATATTAAATATCTTCTTATTTTTTCTGTTTTTGTTATTTCCCGTTCTCAAACACATACAGATACAAATCCTCAAGGGTTGCTTTTACGGATTGTATTTTATAGTTTTCAGGTGGGATATCAGTTACTAATCTTACAATGATTTTTTCGTCGTTATGATAGAGATTTGACACACGGTAATTATCTTGAAAATATTTAAGTTCTTCCTTATTAATTTCGACTTCAAATACCTTATTTTCAATTTCTTTTGTAAGGTTGGTACAGGTATCATGCGACACAAGCTGACCGCTTTTGAGTAATATAATCTCCTTTGCAATAAACTCAATGTCCGACACAACGTGGGTTGAAATCAATACTATTTTATCCTCCGCAATTTCGCTTATAAAGTTGCGGATTCTTATCCTCTCTTTCGGGTCAAGCCCTGCTGTCGGCTCGTCGAGAATTAAGATTTCGGGATCATTTAAAAGGGCTTGTGCAATTAAGGCTCTCTGCTTCATACCACCGGAGAATGAGCCCAATTTTTTATGTGCCGACTCTTTAAGATTGACGGTTTCAAGAAGTGAAGTGATTTTTACCTTTGCCTCTTTTTTCTTCAATCCCTTTAAAGCCGCCATATACCACAAAAATCGGTTGAGCGTAAAGTCATCGTACAAGCCCTGTTGCTGTGGCATGTAGCCGAGAACTGTTCTGTAGTCTTTGCCGAGTTTTTTAATTTCCTCGCCGTCATAGAGAACTTCTCCGCTGTCGGCGTTCAGGTTGTCGGTGATGATATTCATAAGGGTGCTTTTGCCTGCGCCGTTTGGTCCGAGCAAGCCATAAACGCCCGGCGTTAAGGTCACACTGAAATCATCAAGTGCCTTAACTACACCTTTTTTATATGTTTTACATAAATTTTTTATTTCAAGCCTCATTTTTACACCTTCTCATAGCTTTAAATTCAATATTAGAAAAGTTAAATGCAATTATAGTTAAACAAATCATCAGCAGGAATACGCATAATACTATCAAACTCGGGACAAGCCACATCCAACTGCCTTTTTGAAAGCTTGTGTATAATCTTATATCGGTCAAATTCATACATAACAGGCACGGAAATAATACTATCACCGCCCCGACAATCATAGACAATATATTATTCTTTAATACTTGAGAAAGCATAGCAACCGCCGTCATAACCGAGACAGCCTCCGCTATATGCACTGCCGCCGTAATAAAAATCATACTGTTTACGGAAATTGTACTGCCAATATTTGCAAAGTCCTGCATAAATACAACAGGAGTGTTTAACGACTCTGTTCCAAATGTTTTTATAAAATTTATATAATAAGGCAAATAAATTAAAGTATATGATATAAGCGTGGTAAGCGAAAGTGTCATTACTTTTGAAAGTACAAGCCTCAGCTTGCCCTTTTTTGTGCAGCGAATTAGATCAATCATATGCTTTTTATGCTCATATGCAAATATATCGGACGATATAAATATTATTACTGCCATAAGCAAGGTAAAATACTGCCATTCTCTTGACGGATTTTGGGCAAGTCTTTTATAAACAATATAGTTAATGAATATGGGAGTAATATGATAACGCTCTCCGACCTCTTTTATGTACGAGGCTTGATTTGAAATCTCCTCAAAGGCGGCGCCCTTGGTTTTCAAAATCGAATCTATAGCCGTTATCCTTATTTCTTTTTCTTCAGCCGATAAGGACATATCAGTTGAAATGGTGTTAAGCTCTTCATTCAGTCCGTCAAAATAATCCTGCTGTCGCCGCAAATAATCTTCTTTTTCCTGCGTAAGCTCGCCCTCAAGCTTATCAATATACGCGCTGTATGCGCTTTCCTGAGCCGAACTGTATACAACCGAAATATCATCAGTAGCATTACCATAGGCGACAAAAACAAGCAGAATAATCGCTATTATTGCCATTGAGCCTTTGTAGTGCTTAAAACATTCGCCTTTGAATATTGAAACGCCGCCTTGAATTTTATAAAACCTTCGTCTGAATTTTTCAAGCATTGGCGTAAATATATTGTTTGTCCTTATTTGCGCGGATTTTACAAAAGACATGCAAATTACCGTTACGGAAGCAATAGCGATCAATATCATAGCTATAACGTAAATCAGGGTAATATTTACAGTATGTGAAAAAATATTGATATTAAGATAATTTCCGAAAATATTATTTCCGCTTAAAAAGTATAAAAAGTTTATATACTTAAGCTGATTTAGGGGAGAGTTGCTTCCTATTGCAAGATAAAGAACTCCTTCAATGAAAACCCAAAATGCGGTAACGACAAAAACCATTCCCGTATTTTTTACTAAAACAAATATAAACGCGATAAAAAGGGCAAGCACGCACATCGTGATTATTTTTGATAAACCCCACAAAACAAGATATTGCCAAATTTGCAGCTTTAAATTACAATTCATAAAAAGCTCGCAGGACTGAATATTCCTTGTCATATCGCCGAAGCCGCTGTACAATCCGCAGAGTGCAATATTTGAAGAATAATATACTGCGCATATTAAAATCGTAAAAAAGATAAGGACGAATAATTTTGAAATAATAAGCGGCATACGTCCGTATTTTGCGGTTCTGATAAGCCCGTATAATTCTTTGTCCCTTTCCAATGTAAAAATATAGACGCACATTAAAAATACAAGCGCAAATACGAGCAAATCGGTCAGAACAAATGTTGTTGAATTTTCTACGGCAAAATTGTTTCCGATTTTAAGATTTGTATTATTAACATCTTTAAAATCCTCGGCGGTTTTTAATATGTTGTTGTATGAAAACGAACCTTCTTCCGCAAAAACCGAGAACTTTGTCTGCATCTGCGCGCGCTCATCCATATCGCCTATAAAAGAGCTATAATCAACTAAAGACTTGCATTGATTTACCAAATTTGAAAGATAGGTTTGTTTATCAAGAAGCTCTTGTTTTGTATAATGTAACGCCCGCGCCTTTTTGTATTCCTCCGGGTTCTCCGCCTTATATTGTTCGGTAATTCGCCCAAGATTTTTTAGATCATCGCCGTTGCTGTTATCTGCCGTTCTGTCAAATTGAAGAGCGATTTCAACTGTTTTTAATTCGCTTTCAAGTTGTCGTTGTGCTTCAGTCGGCACATAATCTGAATATTTAGATATTATATTCTCATAATCAGATAAATTAGTATGTACTGTTTTTACTTCAAGATTATTTGATTGAGTGTAAACCAAGAATATTGAATTTGCAGTAAAAAACAAAACAAGGCATATTAAAAGCAGTTTTTTGCTGAACAGTTTGTAAATCTCGAACATAATCAATTTCATATTGTTACAACCTTAATTAAATTAGATTTCTCCGCCAAAATCAGTGCTGTTAATTGGCGAAATAGGTTCATTTCTTATAATAGAAACTAACATATCTTTAATTTCTACAGGAATTTTATCAACAGATACAAAAGCTACATATTGACCATTTACAAAAGAAAGAGGATTTTCTTTAACGAATTTTTCGGCATTAGCTGCGGTTTTAAATTTCAATATTTGAAAATTTGCAGTATAATTACCTCCGTCACCCGCCCAAGATAAAGTTACTGAAAAGCCACTATTGACTTCATCAGAAAGCGTTTTGTCATATGATGTTGAAATCTTATACAACTTATTTTGTGTATTTTCAAAAACATTTTTCAATTCATTATCATTAGTATCAATTTTTTCATTCTCATCTACTTGGCTTAATGCGTTATTATTTTCACCCTCGACATTCACGGAACTTAATAATGTTTTATATTCCACTGTTTGTCCTGACAAAGATTCTGTTTTTGACTTATCAACAAAATAAATCTCGCAATTCATATTATCCACCTGTTTAACAAATATGAAGCAATCTGAATCCTGGGGAATGTTTAACACTGAACATTCAAAAGGTATTAAAAACGAACTTTTTTCATTAAATGAAGCGTCAAGAGACTTAACATTATCTCCGTCACTTTCAGTTGCTGCGTTTTCATCTGTATCTTCATTAAAGTTCTGTAAATACAGCTGTGATTCATTTGCAAACAAATTATCGCCGTAATTCATTTCCGTTAAAAGTTTAGGATTGCTTCCGTCGAGTTCACTTGTAAAATATTTAAACTTACCGTTAGTATCCGAATTATCAATGAGATATGTTAGCTGTCCATTATATAAAAACGGCGAGCAAACATCACCTTCATCATTTCTAATTTGGTTTATTTTTATCGTATTGATATTAATCGAATAAAATTCCTGATACGTAGAAACTGTTACCTTTCCGCTTTCCTCCTGCTTTTTAATTTCATCTTCTGAAATAGGAAGAACCGGCACATAAATATAGTCATCATATGCGGTAAATTGGAAAGTACCTCTAAGATTATCACTGTAATTTTTGCTGTTAAAGATTTCCTCCGGCTTAGATTTAATGTTATTTATTTTATATCTTTTTATCGAAAAGCTGTCATAAACTGAGTACGAATCAATATCATCGGCAAACTTATCCTGTGAGAAATAAAAATAACCTTTATGAATCAGCCAATGCGAAATGCCGTCTTTAAATTCAATCAGTTTTTCCCTTGTTGATCCATCGGGTGTAACTTTGTACAATATATTTCCGAGAAAATTACCCATAGCATCTTCATCTTTTACAACAATATATAAATTACCGTCATAATATTGCACAATATTAGCTGATTCTCCTGATGCATTTACAAATAAATTAAAGTATGCATTACAATCAACACTGTTATGCGAACAATTAGGCTTGTTACATAGCGGTGTTGCCGCCTGTGATTTACGGTCAATATAGTAAAGGTAATTATTAGGCAAAAACACATAGTACCCTTTTTCTGATTTTGTCACAGGAAAATTTATTCCGTTCAAGTTACTGTAATAATATTGAAAATTTGTTGTGTAGTCAAATGATAATTTATCATCTGAAGTTTTGCTTGCGTCATTACATGCAGACATCAACATCATAGTCGGCAACAATAAAGCAATTAGTAACGCACTTAATAATTTTTTCATTTTAAAAATTTTCCTTAGTTTAGGATTTTTACTTTTTATCTTATTTATTCGGTTAATCATACTTATATTCTCCAATACTATAATTTTAAATTCACTTTATTTTTTAGTTTTAATTCTATAGTCTAACAAAAAGTAACATATAACAAAATTCCAGCTAATCAAAAATATTATTGTCAGCCACAGTGACGCTGTAAATGTTCTTGAGAACAGATTTACAAGCATTTGATTTCCTGTTAGGCTTTGTGAGTTTAGTGTTTGTGCATTATCGACAAGCACATTCAGGTAATTTGAAATGTCGAAAATGTTATCATTCGGTATATATTTTGAGGGGATAAAAATGCTGAAATCACAAATATTAAACACAATCAAAAGCACGGCAGGTATTCCTGCAAAAACAAGCACAAGTGCAACATATTTTAGCGGAATATTTTTTAGCGATTTCAGAAAGTAGTTTAATTTGAGATTTTCTTTTATCTCCTCAAAAAATTTTCTGCTGAACCTATACCACAACTTCAATGCAATAATGCTAAATCCGATAAATATTGCAAGGTATAAAATATGTTCAAATGACGAGAGCGTTTGGTTTTTATCATTCAGATTAACCGAATAATACTGTGGCAAATCCATTTGCTCAACAATTGCTCCCGTATATACCGAGTTATCGTAAACAATCATATCAACCGTTCTGTCACCATAATTTTCGGATGTTGTATATGGAACATACACTCTCTGTTTGTCATCAGTAGAAAACTTATTTATTAAGCTTTCGTTTTCGCATATCACACCGCAAATTGTATATTGATTTTCGTCAATGCAAATCTTTTTACCGACTGCATCTGTTGTAAAAAACAGTTTGAGAGCAAGAGAACTTCCGATTATTGCAACCTTATCTCTGTTATCTATGTTTTTGGACGAAATATTTTCGCCGTTAATTTCGGTCTTATAATCCGAAAACCAGTTTTCATTCACAAGTACCGTAGTTACGGTTTCTTCCTTAACTTTTGTTTCTTTACCCTCGGAACAAAAAGCTATGCCTTTGTCAGTAATCCGTTCAAACAGCTTTTCAAGTTCCGAAACCGTTTTTGGAGCGGTTTCGGAATTTTTATCATAAGTTAATTGAGTAACATCAGGTAATTGCCCTTTTGCATTTTCAATAATTATAATATTCGCAATAAAAACGCTCACAGTCAGCAACAGCAGTAACAGAAACGAAACAATTTTTCTTTTGCTCACACTGTTTCCTCCTCAATATAAACACTTGAACCGTTTTCTATACTCTTGGTTGTTTTATATACAACTTGACTGTCGCCAAAAAGTGAGTCCGATGTCACCTCGCAATACAGCTCGTCACTGTTACATATATCCACCGAAACCTCTTCAACTGTTGCATCACCGTTTTCGGTTTTATTTATAACAAATACTATTCCCGTATTGCCTGCCCCATCCACCGATGAAACAGGCAAAAGATAATGTGTTTTCATATCATTTGAACCTGCGGTATCGTCAATTACACCTGTTTGAACCGAAACCACTTTGACCTTTGGAAGAAGCATATTATTGATTGTTTTTGAAAAATATGTAAGTAATGCAATCACAATAAAAAATACAATTGAAAATTTCAACACTACGCTCTTTAGCTTATCTTTTTTCATAAAAGCCTCTCTCCTATCCCTTATCAGTTCCGACAAACGGCGAATCAATATCCCTGTGTCCGTACAAATAAATCAGTAATGCCGGAATCATAAATATAACTCCGCAGGCAAATATTATGCCGTAATCCGAACTTCCGACATCAGTAAGCGTTACGGAAAGCGGATACATACCCTCATTATCAAAATAAATCAGCGGTTGTTCAACTACATTCCAATTATCAATAAAGCAGAGCAACGCAAGTGTTATGAGTCCGCCCTTAATCTGCGGAAGAATAATATTAGTAAATATTTTCAAATATGACGCACCGTCAACTCTTGCCGCCTCAATTGCGGAATCGGGAATGTATTTTATACTTTGCCTCAAAAGACAAATTCCGAATGCAGAAAAAGTTCCGGGTAAAATTACCGCAAGAAAATTATTCAGCAAATTCATATTTTCAAGAATCATATAATCAGGAACAAGTGTTACCTGCAACGGCAGAATTAGCAAAATTATGTATATGAAAAACAGCTTGTCCCTGAACGGGAATTTCAATTTTGCAAAAGCAAAAGCCGCCGATGATGATACTGCAACCTGACCGATTACTGTCGGAAAAGTACAAACAACCGAATTCCAGAACTTCAACAAATATTCGGGTTTCCTGAAAAGAGTCTGATAAAACTGCTCCAAAGTTGCCATATTCGGAATCATATTGAGTTCTTTATATTTTCCGTCAGAAAAATTGAGCATTTCGCTTACCTGTGAACCTGTCATAAATGAACAAGCAAGCATATAAATGACAGGAAACAAAAACAGCACAGTTACAGCAATCAGCAAAATATATTTTAGTATTTTCATAACCGTATCTTTCATAACAAACCTCTCAAGAATAGCTGTGTTTCCTTTCAAAGCAGAAGAAAATAAACAGCACAATAATTATAAACAGCGATAAGACAATTGATGCCGCCGACAATCTTGGATAGTTGAGATTGTAATAATTGTTGTTGATGAAATTCTGCAAAAAATACACATTGGTGTTTGGATAATCGCCGAACAAAGCAAATACCTCACGGAAAATTTTAAATGAATAAATAAGTTCCATCAGAAAAACAAAAAATGTAGTTGGCGCAATCATAGGTATAGTAATTTTAGTCACAAGCTGATGAGCTTTTGCACCGTCAAGCCTTGCACTTTCGTAGAGAGATTGCGAAACATTGGCAATGCCTGCCGTAAAAAGAATCACACAAAATCCGCAGTACTTCCACACATAAATAAAAACGATCATCACCATAGACCATTCCGAATTAAAAAATTCAACAGTATTAAATCCAAGTGAATTAAGTAATCCGTTGATTGCACCGTAATCATCAAAAACTAATTGCCACACGCAAATCAGAGATGCAATCGGAACTACAACAGGAATAAGCAATGCACTTCTGAAAAAGGAAGATATTTTATTAAAAGAATTAAGAAACAACGCTATCAAAAACGAAATCACCATTAACAACGGTATCGCCGTAACTGTAAATATACCCGTGTTTTTAAGTGCAAGCAAAAATGTGTTGTTTTGAAAAAGCTGTATGTAATTTTCTATGCCCACAAAAGTATCGCCGACATACAGGCTTTTGGTAAAACAAATTATGTACGGCACAATATAGAACACCGCTATGCCTAAAAAAGACGGTAATATAAACAGATATGCCGCTATATGCTCTTTTTGTTTCCTTGTTAATTTAGATTTTCTCATAATTTATTCCTACTCAGTTAAATAAATTTTCGTTGCCGCTGAAAGCTGACGTATAAACTTTTCCTTAGAAATATCCCCGTTTAAGTAATCGTTCACAATATCTCCGATAACCGAGGAGTTGTAATAAGTATTTTCAAATTCCAGATAATCATATAAAGTACAACTGCTTATACTGTTAATCATATCTAAATATTCATTAAAAAACTTAGTTTTTATTTCATCTGAATATTCTTCCTCAGATTTCTCATACTCTCCATCATCATTAATATCATATACACATTTTGACGTATGGTCAATTACATATTCAAAAGCAGCTTTATTTACAGGCAGTGCCCTTACCACTATTGATGGTGATGAGCTGCTTTCACTCCATAATTTTTGAATATCATAACTTAAAACATATTGAATAAAAGCCAATGCTTTTTCTTTGTTATTTGAATTATTATTCAATGCAATACCACATTGAACAAATGCTGATACTGCATTCGCCTTTTTATTGTAGTTTGGAATAATAACCGGCGTGCTGTTATTATTATAAATATAAAAATAAGAATTTAGCGTACTCATCATAGAACCGTCGAAAGATAATTGTGAAGTACGAAACAAATAATTACCTATTATATCCCATGTAGTTCCTTCTTTTCTTGAATTATCATTCCTAATCATTTTTCCAATATAATCTAGGCTCTCGGTAAATTCATCGCTTGAAAATTCTGTAGTTTTATTATAAAAATCCACATATTCATTAACATAGGAAAGGAAGAACTTATATGTTTCATCTTTATTTCCAAAAAGCGCATAACTATGGTCTTTGTCAGATAACCGTATCTCTAACTCTTTAAATGAAAAGTTAGTATTTTCCAGATTATATTTATCTAATATTTCCTGAGTTGTTATAAGTATATTGGGGCAATAAGCTATAGGTATAATATATCGCTTTCCATTGTAAATTCCGCAATCCATTATTGTTGAATTATAGTCATCAAAATCTATATCGGATTTGTATAATTCCGCAAGCTCATCTATATCCGCAAATGAACCGTTATCAATCAGCTTTTCAAAAGGTAATTTTTGATTCAATGAAATTATGTCGGGTCCTTTCCCCGCCATTATCTCCGTTGATATTTTTGTAAGCATAGTATCTTCCGAATCAAATTCCACAATTTCAATTTGATAGGACTCATCAAGGTTTTTAAGACAATAATTATTATATTTTTGTATCAATTCTACACAAACCGAATCTTCATTGTTTATGGTATAATATTTTAATTTTTGACCGTCTTCATTATTCTTTGAACAGGATGCAAAACATAATAATATTGCCAGCAATAAAAATATTGATGTCAATTTAATATACAACTGATATTTCACCTCAAACTTAATCAAGAAAAAACAGTTAATTCATACGGATAAGTAGCGAAATTAATATGCACTGAGTTAAATTCACTTCATTAATAATTGAAAGTAACATATAAACCCTTTGCAATTCCCTTTGCAGGGTCAAAAACTACTACAGTATCATCCTTAACTTTAGTTATAACCACATAATGCAATAAGGAATCGTCAATTATCATGTGTGCAATTGCAGGCAAAGGCAATTTATTAGTTAACACACTTTTATCCGCTTCAACAACCTTTTGCTGAAAGCCATAGTGTTCAATTACCTTTACTAGTCCATGTGCAGCTGGGTCGCAATCTGTTTCGTCATTTTGTAATATACATTTAAATCTAATCATAATATACCAGTTCATTCTGTTAAATAAATTTCCGTAGCAGCCGAGAGCTGACGAATAAATTTATCTTTTGATATACCTTTATTTATATAATTGTCAACAATGTCACCGATAACATTGTCATTATAATATGAATGTGACACATCTCGATACAAGGTGCAAGCGTTTACATTATCGGCAATGTCAATGTATGCTTTCATAAAATCGTTGTTAATCCCGATAATTTTATTGTTATCATCCGTTCTTGAGCCGGCAACAAGCTTGGCATTATCGTAAACAGACATATTCACAGGAAAACTCAAACTTCCTGATGCTGTTGCACCAATTTCTTGAATTTCATCACTAAGAGTATATTTTATAAACGCAAGTGCTTGCTCCTTTAGTTGCGTATTATTATTAATTGCATATCCAACCTGTATGTGTGCGGAATTAACATCTTTGTTTTTTGTCAATCCACGAAAGACTACAGGTGTTTCATTTATAGATTGATAATAAGAATAACTTCCTGCCATCAACGGAAATGACCGATTTATATACAATCCGTCAAACAATTCATTTGTATTGTTTTTTTGAGAAATCGTCAACATCTGCATCATTACATCTAAATTATCTTTAAATTCATCGGTATCAAAATACACAGCTTTATTTTCAAAATCAACATAGCTGTTTAAAAATCTGCAAAAGAGTTGCATTGGATAATCAAACCACAAAAAATCCGACAACTCATTAGATACAAATGAATAGCCTTCATCATTTAAAAAATAATTTTCAAATACATCCGAAAAATTACTGTATGTCAAAGAAAAGCCGTTATTTTCTTTGATATCGAAATTTTTCAATCTTTCTTCCGTAGATACCAATACATCAACTCCATAAAACAGCGGTACAATATATAAACCGTTATCATAAACTCCTGCGTTGAGTATGTTAACGTTATAATCATCAAGATTTATTGAATTTGAAGAATTATCATCTTTTAACAAATCATAAATATTCATTAATGAACGGCTTTCAATTAATTTTTCAAAAGGCAATTTTTGACTAAGTGAAATAATATCAGGTCCACTTCCTGCCATAATTTCAGTTGATATCTGCGTTGACATTTCTTGTTCAGAATCGAATTTAACTATCTCAACTTGGAAAGACGGATTATTACTGTTTATGCAGTATTTATTGTATTTTTCTATAATCCAAGACAGAGAGTCTTCATCATTTAATGTGTAATAAACAAGATGATTTTGTTCGCTGTTATTTTTTATTGCACAACTTGAAAATGAAGTAATTATTATAACACTTAAAAGTATAGCTAGTATGACTTTAATAGATTCATGCGGTTTAAATAAAAAGCGTGTGAACATAATTACATTTTATCCTTATCCGTGTATACTTCCATCAGGCCAATCATAGTACTGACCATTTGACATTTTTGAGTTTTTAGCTGATGAGTAAGCTTTGCTTAAATGCTTTGAATAACTTGAACATTTACCTGAAACTGATGCAACATAATATGTACCATTTTTAAGGCAACGACCAATGGTAATGCGCGAACATCCTCCATTTATTTCTTTTCATACTACCCTCTTATATCTCTCATACACAAGAAAATTTCTGTAAGTTTTCTATTACATATAATAAAATTTTAACATAATCTATTCCTTCAAATAAATCTCAGTTGCTGCTGTAAGTTGACGAATGAACTTTTCATTTGAAATATCCCCGTTTAAATATTTATCAACTATATCACTGATTACTGAAGAATTAAAATAAGTATCCGATAAATAATTAAAGCTATATAAGTTACATTTTGTTATGTTGTTTATAATATATTTATAATCTCTTATCGCCGCACTTTCAGTAGTTTCAACAATAGCTTTTTCTTTATCACTAACAATTAAATCTTCAAAATCTATTACTTCATCTATTGAATCAATGCATTTTTCCATAGCATCGCTGTTTACAGGCAAATACATACGTTCTTCACTCATATTTTTTTGCACATCACAGGACAAACAGTACTTAATGAAAGGCAGTAATTTTTCTTTATTTTTACAATTATCATTAACGGCAATACCAACATCTATAGAGGCAGAAATTGAATCATCATCCATATTGTAATTATTTACAAACACAGGAGTTGATCCTAAATATTTTAAATACGAATATGTCCTTACTATACTACTAAAAGCAGGCATTTCCTTATATAAAATAGAAGCACCATTAATTATATTATCATATAAAAAATAATAAACATTTTCGTCGGTAGTGTCATTCTTAATCAAGCTATAGATAGAATCCAAATCTTCCGAAAACTTATCGCTGTTAAATTCTGTATTTCCGCTGTTAAAATCTATATATTGATCTAAAAACGAATAAAAAAAGGCAATATTATCATCGGCACTTCCAAAAAGAGAATATTCTTTTTTATTTTTTGAAAGTTTCTCAGATAATGCTTTAAAAGAAAATTCAGATGATGTTAAATTGTACTTATTAAGTGTTTCCTCTGTAGTTATAAAAACATCAGGTGAATAGAACAAAGGTATAAAATATCTTTTACCGTCAATCACTCCTGCATCCATAATTTTTGAATTGCAGTTATCTATTCCTATATCATAACTAAATTCACTTATAAGCTCGTTTACATCTGCAATAGTTTTGCTATCTGTTAATTTCTCAAATGGAAGCTTTTGACTCAGAGAAAAAATATCAGGTCCTTCACCTGCCATAATTTCTGTTGACATTTTTAATTTCATTTCTTCCTGAGATTCAAATTCCACGATTTCAATTTGATAGGACTCATCGTAATGCTTTGTACAATATTTATTGTACCTTTTAATAATATCGCAAATAGCATCCTCATAGTATGCACAATATGTAAGCTTTGAAGAATTGCTTGAAGCTGTGCTTTCACCACATCCGCTGAAAGCAAACACAGTAATAATAAATTGTAATGTTAAAATTATCGCAATTTTATTTTTCATAATGATTCGCCTTGTGATTTTTTATATGTCTTAACATAATTCTAAATTATTAATCTGTAGTCTATCTGAATTTTTATTATTTAAATCAACAATAACGCTCTACTTGTTAATTCATACGGATAAGTAGCGAAATTAATATGCACTGAGTTAAATTAACTTCATTAATAATTGAAAGTAACATAGTTATATATCAGATATGATTTTTAACACTCGAATATAATTTTCTTTATTATCTGTTTCACTTCCTATATATAATTTAGCTTTTTCCATATATTTTTCAAATGCTGCCACATTAACCTGTATATCATTTGTTTCAATTTTCATTTGCTGTTTGTTACTCAAAACAAATTTTATAAATTCATATGCAAATTGTTTGTTATTAGAATTATTATTAATATGCAGCTTAATATTTTCATCGCTAAACCTTTATTTTCTTAAATTATATTTCGAGAAAACATCTTATAAACATCGTTTTACTTTTCAAAAATATTTACTCTTCAAGATAAATTTCAGTTTTTGATTTGAGCTCTTTAATAAATTTATTTTCATCTATTTCATCGGATAAAAATTTATCTACAATATCACCTATAACCTCTGTGTTATAATAATCATACAATCCATAAAGTCTATAGCTTTTTATGTTATCAACGTAATCCTTTGCATACATAAAATTAGCTTCTGAAATATTTGCAGTGTTATTAATATACTTTACCTCTTTTGCTTTATCAAATAATTTACTGTAAGATTCATTGTTGACGGGATATTCCCAGCCACTTCCGTAAGAGGTTGTCGGTAGATATTCCTCTATATTCGCTCCGCAAAAATCACTCTGCACCTTTTCCGATAACGCATACTCAATAAACTCAAGAGCTTTTTCTTTGTTGTCGGAATTATTGCTAATAAAAATTGCATCGGTTATAACACCCGTGGACTCACCGTCTTTATTCGGTGTATTCAAAATTATAGGCTCGTCATTATCATTTTCAATGTCTGCAATTTCATCATATAACGCAAATAATTCAATCTGACCGTTTGATGATAACATTGACACTATGTTATCTTCATTTTTCTCATTACTGCTGTATAGTTCTTTTAGTGAGGTGACAGACTTTCTAAAGTCGTCGCTGTCGAAATCATATTCCTGAGAATATAGGTCAACATTTTCATTTATTAAATTCAGAAAAACATTTTTATAATCCTCAACGCTGGAAAACAGAGCTTGATTATTATCATCATTATTAATACTTCCGCTCAATTCTTTGATGTTATCGTATGTTAAATTCGGTTGTTCGTTGTCTAAATATTTTGATAATTTGCTTGATGAGGAGAGTAAAATCTGAGGCTCAAATGTTACAGGAATAAAATATCTTTTTCCATCGTAAACACCCGCATCAAGAATATTAGAATTATAATCGGATAATTTCAATTTATCCTTGTCTTCGCTATTAGAAATAATATCGTCAATATTTGCAAATACACCCTGTTTAATAAGTTTTTCTGTTGATGATGATAATAGAGATAATTCACCAGATGTAATAATATCAGGACCTTTCCCTGCCATAAGCTCAGTTGTAAGTTGACTTGTCATTTTTTCAATATTATCAAACTCAACAATATTGATTCTATTTTGAACATTCTCACATTTTTCATTATATTGATATATTAAAATAGAAACTGGTGATACATACGGCTCATAATGATAATAAGTAATTGTATTCTCCTCTTTTTTGTCTGCTTCACATCCGACGCAGGTTAAAACAGAAAATATTAATACGACTGCCAATAAAATACTTACAAATTTTTTCATCAGCTTACTCCTCTGTATAATAATAATTTACTTTAAACAAAAGTTTATTGATACAACTATGTCAAAATTTACGGATAACATGTTAAAAGTATATAGGAAATGATGTTGCTATTTAATTATTATCCAAGAAATGCAACACTTGATTTTCCAGTTACCTGATATAATCCTAAACCTGGACTGTACGTATTTGCATAATTTAGTGCAGCTTTTGTATGTGCTGTTGCATTAGTGCATTTTTTACTCCGTCCTTAATTTTACTTGATAATGAATTTTTGTTTTTCGTTGTAATCAACCTTCTTATTATAAATTTATCAAAAAAATATTTGTGAATGTTGATTTTTGCAAAAATGGTAATAAATCAGACAAAAATTGCACTCTATAATTCTTATTTAGGGAAGCAGCTTTAAACCTTATTTAAATTTTTCGATAATA
>ENA-OPDF01000003-OPDF01000003.1-human-gut-metagenome-genome-assembly--contig:-NODE-3-length-195777-cov-7.203513_pt1 | contig 195777 bp, 154 predicted proteins | sample MGYA00241575_ERZ501501 | MGnify/ENA primary metagenome ERZ501501 (study PRJEB25962, sample SAMEA1972229) | human gut metagenome | biome: human gut; feature: human-associated habitat; material: faeces... | reverse complement strand
ATCAGCGGTTACAACTCAAAAGGTTGGTCGAAAAAGTATACTCCTGTTGCTCCGACAATCAGCAAACTTGAGAACACAACAGGCGGTATCAAGCTGACTTGGAACAAAATCACTGGTGTTTACGGCTACAGGGTTTATCAGAAAACATCGTCCGGTTGGTCAAAGCTCAAAGATACAACCGCAACAAGTTTTACAGATTCAGCGGTAAGTGCAAATCAGACAAAGACTTACACAATCCGTTGTATTGACAAGAACGGTAAAACCGTCAGCGGTTTTTATTCAAAGGGTTGGTCGAAGAAATACACTCCTGTTGCTCCGACGATTACAAGGCTCTCGAACACATCAAAGGGTGTGAGTGTAACTTGGAACAAAATCGCAGGAGTTTACGGCTACAGAGTTTATCAAAAGACTTCCACAGGTTGGAAACGAATTAAGGACACAACCGCAACAAGCTATACAGATTCGGCGGTAAGTGCAAATCAGACAAAGACTTACACAATCCGTTGCATCGACAAGAACGGCAAAACCGTCAGTGGCTTTAACTCAAAGGGTTGGTCGAAGAAATACACAGCCGCAACACCGAAAATTACAAAACTTACAAACAGATCAAAGGGTGTAAGTGTGACATGGAATAAGATTGCCGGAGTTTATGGCTACCGTCTTTACAGAAAATATGACGGAGGAAGCTGGACAAAGGTAAAAGATACAACTTCAACCTCTTTCACAGATTCAGGTGCTAAAAAGGGTAAGAAGGTAACCTACACAGTTCGTTGTATTGACAGAAAAGGCAAAACGGTAAGCGGTTTCAACTCAAAGGGCTGGTCAATTACAAGAAAATAGTATTTTAATCAGAAATCCCGACAGGTTTTGTGCTGTCGGGATTTTTGCTTGTTTTTACCATTGAAAAGACTGAATAATAATGTTATAATAAATCCGAATATCGGAAATTGTGAATAACTTTATCGAAAATGGGAGATGGAAACTAAAAATGGCAATAAAGGTAACGCTCCTTACACACACACCTAATCCTGAACAGACGGTTGCAATGGCGGCAAAGCTTTGCTATTCACCGTCAGGGATTGAAGATATAAGAGAGGGTCTTGACGAGGAAAAAACTTCCTCATTTATTGATATGCTTGCAAGCCTCGGCCATGCAAGTCCGACCGAACACGCATATTTTACATTCGGCATTGAGGGCATTTCAAGAGCCTGCTCACACCAGCTTGTCCGCCACAGAATTGCATCCTACAGTCAGCAGTCACAGCGATATGTTGACGGCACAAGGTTTGACTTTGTAACTCCGCCCGAGATTGCAAAGAACGAAAAGGCTCTTGCCGCCTATGAAAAGGCTCTCAAGGTTGAGGCTGACGCTTACAAGGAAATCAGAGATGCACTTGCTGTCGGTTACATCAACGAGAAATGTCCCGATAAGTACAGCGGAACGGATGAAGAAATTATCAATGCCTACAAGGCTGACGATAAAAAATCCTGCAATGCTTTCATCAAGAAAGCCAATGAGGACGCAAGATTTATTCTTCCGAATGCATCGACAACAAAAATTGTCTGCACTTTCAATGCAAGAAGCTTGCAGAACTTTTTTGCACACCGTTGCTGCAACAGAGCACAGTGGGAAATTCGTGAGGTTGCCGAACAGATGCTTTTGCAATGTCTTGAGGTTGCTCCGCACCTTTTCAAAAACTGCGGCCCGTCATGCCTGTTCGGACCATGCCCCGAGGGCAATATGTGTTGCGGAAAGCAAAAGGAAATGCGTCAGAAATACGGCAGAGAAAAGTAAGGTATATATATGAAAAGCAAAATTATTGTTATTGAGGGACTTGACGGCAGCGGAAAAGCTACGCAGACAAAGATTTTGTGCGAAAAAATTTCCGCTCTCGGCAAAAAGGTCACAAAGCTTGAATTTCCGAATTATGAAAGTCCTGCCGCCGCTCCTGTGAAGATGTATCTTGACGGCAAATTCGGCGACAAGCCCGATGATGTCAATGCCTATGCGGCGAGTGCATTTTATGCGGTTGACCGTGTTGCAAGCTATCTTCAGTTTTGGAAAAAGGAATGTGACAACGGCGGTGTGATTTTAAGCGACCGCTATGTGACTTCAAATATAATTTATCAGATGTCCAAACTCCCGAAAGAGGAGTGGAACAGCTTTATTGATTGGCTGAACGATTTTGAATACGAAAAGCTCGGGATTCCGAAACCCGACCTTGTAATCTACCTTGATGTTGAACCCGAGGTTTCGCAGAAGCTTATGGAAAAACGCTACGGCGGTGACAACAGCAAGAAAGATTTGCATGAGAAAAACCTCTGTTTCCTTCTTGACTGTCGAAAAAGTGCAGTTTATGCCGCTAAAAAATGCGGCTGGAAGGTTATTAATTGCTGTGAAAACGGAGAGATTAAGAGTATAGAAAAAATATCGGAAGAGATAGAGAGGGTAGCGGCTGAAATTTATGCTGAGCTTTAAAAAAATTGAGCAAAGTGACATAAACGAACTTAAAAAATACTACGATTATGATGAGTGCATGGGTTGCGATACCAACCTTTTGAACGCTTATCTTTGGCGAAACGAATACAATATTAAATTTGCTTTTTATGATGATACAATTGTCAAGGTGTATTGTAATCCCGACGAGTCCGTCTGGGGTTACTGTATGCCTACAGGCAAAAATATAAAGGGTGCGCTTGAAGAAGTTTTCAAAGATGCCGAGGAGAGAAACGGCAATTTGCAAATTGTTATGCTGACAAACGGCAATCGTGCAATGCTTGAAACAATGTTTCCCGACAAATTTGATTATGTCCGTTCACCCGAAAATCAGGATTACATCTACACTTCCCGTGACCTTGCAACCCTTGCGGGCAAAAGGTTTCACGCAAAGCGTAACCACATTTCAAAATTTTACAGAACCTACACCGATACCCGTTTTGAAACTCTGTCGGATTCAAACATTCCCGATGCATTAACGGTTGCAAAACTGTGGTGTGCGGAAAATGACACCGATCCCGAAGCTTCAAGCGAAATTACGGCAATCAGGGAAATGTGCGACCTCAAAGACGAATATAATGTCAAGGGTGCTGTACTGTATGTTGACTCAAAGCCTGTTGCCATGACTCTCGGAAGTGAAATTTCACCCAAGGTGTATGACATCAACTTTGAAAAGGCACTTCGTGAATATGACGGTGTTTATGCCGTAATTAACAACGAATTTGCCAAAACTCTTACGCAGTATGAGTATATAAACCGTGAGGAAGATATGGGACTTGAGGGACTCAAAAAGTCTAAACTTTCATACAATCCCGTTATTATCCTCGACCGCTGGAATGCAATACCGAAAAAACGATGAAAACGATATTTCGCAAAACCGAAAAATCCGATACCGAAAGCCTAAAAAAGCTGTGGCTCTCGTGTTTTGACGAGAATCAGACTGCCGTCAACCTGATTTTTGACAGCGACCTTTTTGACGGCTGCTGTGCCGTTGTTGACGATAGAATCGTTTCGGCTCTTTACCTTGTAAAAGGTACGCTCAACGGCGAAAAATCGCATTATCTTTGCGGTGCGTCAACCAATAAATCTTTCCGTGGCAACGGGATAATGTCAAGGCTGATTGATTTTGCACTTAATGACGCAAAGAATAACGGTGATGTGTATTCTCTGCTTTTTCCTGCAAATGACGGCTTGTACGGTTTTTACACAAAGCTCGGATATGCTTTGAACTGCACCGTAAAAAGCCGTGAAATTTCAAGGCAAACGCTTGAAAGTTTTGCAGAGAAGGGTTTGAATATCGGCTGTTCAAAAGAAAATTCTTTCGTATATAATGAGAATTTTTTTGAATTTGCAAAGTCCTATTATGAGATTTACGGCTCAAAAGTAATCAATAAGAATGACTGCTTTGCCGTATTTGATGAAAACGAAAATACTGCCGATGTTTTTTACTCGGCTTATAAAAATATAAACGAACTTTCCGCACTTTTGCTTGAAAATACAAAATCAGAAAGGTTTGTGTTTACGGGCAAATCCGACAACGCTCTTTTTGAAAACTGCCAATCACAAAAATGCGGAATGATTAAATCACTCGACAAAAACCATAAAATTCCCGACGATGTCTATATCGGGATTACTCTTTCCTGAAAGGAAGTTTACTATGTTCTATGTATTTCTTGCAGAAGGCTTTGAAGAAACAGAGGCGCTTGCCCCCGTTGATGTAATGCGCAGGGCAAAGCTTGATGTTAAAACAGTCGGTGTAACAGGCGAATGTGTTACAAGCTCACACGGTGTGCCTGTAAAAGCCGATATCACAATTGACAGTATTGACCTTGACGATGTTCAGGGTGTTGTACTCCCCGGCGGTATGCCCGGAACTCTCAATCTTGAGGCAAACGAAAAGGTTCTTGAGGCTGTTAAGTATAGCTGTGAGAACGGCAAAATCGTTGCCGCAATCTGTGCCGCTCCGTCAATTCTCGGTCACCTCGGAATCCTTGACGGCAAAAAGGCAACCTGTTTCCCCGGCTTTGAAAAGGAGCTCAAGGGTGCAGACTATACAGGCACTCACACCGTAACGGACGGCAATATTATTACCGCAAAGGGCGCAGGCTGTGCAATTGAATTTGGTCACGCAATTGTTTCTCTCGCAGTATCAAAGGATGCCGCCGACAAGGTTATCGGTGATATGCAATGCCTGTAAAAAATGTCCGTGAGCTGAAAAGTCAGCTCCGTGCAAAATATAAAAAAATCCGCAAAAGCTGTCCTCCCGAAAAGAAACAGCAGCTTGACCTTGCCTTGCAGAACGCTTTTCTGGCAAGTGAGGAATACAAAAGCTGCGATGTGCTTTTTGCCTTTGCTTCATCACCGATTGAGGTTGACACCTCGCTTATCCTTGAAACAACGCTGAAAGACGGCAAAAAACTTGCTCTGCCAAGGTGCAGGAATAATTTCGGTGAAATGGATTTTTACCTTGTGACCTCACTTTCTCAGCTTGAAAAGGGTGCGTTTTCAATTATGGAACCAAACCCCGAGGTTTGTGAAAAGTACGAGGATTTCTCACACGGACTCTGCCTTGTTCCGGGACTTTGCTTTGATACGCAGGGATTCCGCCTTGGATTCGGCAAGGGTTACTATGACAGATTTTTGCAGAGCTTTTCGGGAACGAGCGTTGGTCTTTGCTACTCCAAATGTATGGAGCATACTCTGCCCTCGGGAGTGTTTGACCGCCCCGTTGACGCCGTGATTACCGAAAAATATACCAACCGAACAAATAACGAGTTTGTAAAGGAATGATACATTATGAACCCTGATAATTTTAATATGAGCGAACAGGAGCTTAACGCTCAGCGCCGAAGAAGAGCCGAAAACTTTAAGCTCAACATTGACGAAACCGAGTATGAGGACGAAAATATGTACGGTGAAACAGAAGGCGAGCCGTCAAACCTCAATTCATACAGCGGTCAGGATGTTCGAAAGCAGATGGCGAGAGAGTCAAAGCATGTTCTTAAGCAGAAGAAAAGGGAAGAAAAAAAGACTCTTAAAGCGAAAAATAAGCATAACCGCAGAATTTTCCGTGTTATGTGGATAATCTCAATTCTAATTGTCGGAGCAATGGCGGCTGTATATATGATAACAGGTATGAACGATTTGCTTGCCGTGAACAGAACCGATTCTTCAACAGTCAAAATTGAGATTCCCGAAAATCCAACGGTTGACGATGTTGCAAAGGTGCTTGCCGACAACAAGATAATAGGCGAACCGTCATACTTTAAGCTCTTTGTCAATGTCACAAAGTCATCCGATGATTTTACTCAGGGTACATATGAAATCCGCAAGAATATGGACTATGAGGCAATCGTCAATTTTCTTTCAAGCAACAACAACAGAACCGACACGGTTTCTGTTACAATTACCGAGGGTGAGAGCGTTCTTGAAATTGCCGACACTCTTAAAAAGAACGGTGCTTTGGGTGACAGGGATGAGTTCCTTTCATTGTGCAATTCCGACAAATTTGACGGCGATTTTGATTTTATCAAGGCTGAAACAAATGCGGACAAGCGTTACTACAAGCTTGAGGGTTATCTCTATCCCGATACCTACGAATTCTACAGAAACGAAAATGCAGAGTCCGTAATCTACAAGCTTCTTAATAACTACGAAACAAAGATAAACGAAAAGCAGACTGTTGATGGCTATTCAAAGAAAACAACAGTTTTGAAAATGGTTGAGGAGAGCGATACAAAGTATTCGCTTGATCAGGTTATGACAATTGCGTCAATCATTCAGGCAGAGGCGGCTGACAAAGAGGATATGTACTACATCTCATCAATTCTTCACAACCGTCTTACAGCTGACAGCAGTGCCGGTGTGTCAAACCTCGGTCTTGATTCAACAAAGTTCTATCCGTACAGAAGCCTTGAAGATGTTCCCGAAAATGACAGAAGTACATACAAGAGCAGATACGACACATATGACAAAAAGGGACTCCCATACGGTCCAATCTGCAATCCGGGTATGGACGCAATAATTGCCGCACTCAATCCGAACAGCTCGGATTATTACTTCTTCTGTCATGACAGCAAGGGACAGGCTTATTACGCATCAACACTTGAACAGCAAAATGCAAATATGGAGTATATTAAAAGCTATGATAACTAATTTTGAAAAACCCGAAATTTTATCGCCGGCAGGTGATATGGATTGCCTTAAATCTGCATTAAATTTTGGCGCAGACGCAGTTTTTCTTGCAGGAAAAATGTTCGGAATGCGTTCCGCACCGCAGAATTTTGATAACGATCAGCTGAAAACTGCCTGTGACCTTGCACATAAAAAGGGAGCAAGAATCCATGTAACCTGCAACACACTTCCACGCAATAATGAAATTCCTCATCTTCAGGAATTTATGGAGAATGCTCAGGCTTGCGGAGTTGATGCGTTCATAATTGCCGACCTCGGTGTTTTTGAGGCGGCTAAAAAGTATGCGCCAAAGGTTCAGCGCCACATTTCGACTCAGGCAGGAGTAACAAACTATGCGGCGGCAAATGTGCTTTACAATATGGGTGCGTCAAGAGTTGTGCTTGCAAGGGAAATTCCGCTTGATGAAATTGCCGAAATGCGTGCAAAAGTTCCGAAAGAACTTGAAATCGAATGCTTTGTACACGGTGCAATGTGTGTTTCGTTCTCGGGCAGGTGCCTTATTTCAAGCTATATGACAGGCAGAGATGCGAACCACGGCGACTGTGCTCAGCCGTGCCGATGGAAGTATCATCTTTATGAAGAAAACCGTCAGGGACAGTATTTCCCTGTTGAAGAAACAGGCGACGGCACATATCTTTATAATTCCAGAGATCTCTGTATGATTGAGCATATCCCTGAGCTTGTAAAGGCAGGTGTTTCAAGCTTTAAAATTGAGGGCAGAGCAAAGTCGGCTTACTATGTCGCTGTTACAACAAACGCTTACCGTCACGCTGTTGACGATTATTTTGCAGAGGGTGACGGTTATGTTCTCAAACCGTGGATAAGGGAAGAGCTTGAAAAAATCAGCCACCGTGAGTACAACACGGGCTTCTATTTTGGCAGAGAACCGGGTCAGGTTACCGGCAACGGCGGATATATCCGTCATTATGACAATGTTGCGTTGTGCGAAGAGCTTATTGACGACACAACCGCAGTAATCACTCAGCGCAACAAATTCTATGTGGGCGACACACTCGATGTGCTTCCGCCAAGCGGAGTGCCGTTTGAAATCAAGTGTGAGTCGCTTACAACTGACGATGGTATGCCCGTTGAAAGTGCGCCGCATCCGATGCAAAGACTTACAATGAAATGCAACGCTCCCGTTCCGTCAGGCTCAGTTATCAGAAAAAAGCGTGACTAATCCCAAATTTTGCTATTGACAACACAAAGAAACAGTTTTATAATCTAAGTACTGATGTTCCCCACCTTAAAAACGGTGGGGAACAATTCAGCCTTTCAGCGTGAGCAAATCTCTCGCTGAAATACTGAGGAGCTGACGCTCCTATGCACTTGATTGCAATCTGTCGCAAACTCTGCTACTTGCAAGCAAAGCAGAGTGTTGCTCCGATTTAAATTATTTGCTACAATTGAATTACAATATTCGGCTGTGACGGGATTAACCGAGGCGTCAGCATTTCAGAGAGAAAGCCGTTTGGTGCAAGGCTTTTATGTAAGGCTTCGGTACGCTGCCCCTGAGCTCTGTGTGATTAAGCACAGCGTATTTCTGCGTTAAGGAAATGTAATCTATATGACGATTACTCAAAGCGGACGCTTGGCGTCAATTTGGGTGGTACCGCAGGATATTCCTGTCCCATTGTATTTTTATACAATGGGATTTTTTATTTTGCTCGGTTGCATACTTTAAACAAATTTGAACGAATATTGTATTCCCCTGTGAATTTGTATAAGGAGAGATTTTTTATGAAGTGGACAGGACTTAACGAATTAAGAGAAAAGTTTCTTGAATTTTTTGAATCAAAGGGTTGCTTAAGACTCCCCAGCTTTTCGCTTGTTCCAAAGGACGACAACAGCCTTCTGCTCATCAACAGCGGTATGGCTCCTATGAAAAAATATTTTACAGGTGAGGTAACACCTCCCCGCAAGCGTGTTACAACCTGTCAGAAATGTATCCGTACTCCCGACATTGAGCGTGTCGGCATCACAGCCCGTCATGGTACATTTTTTGAGATGCTCGGTAACTTCTCATTCGGCGACTATTTTAAGCACGAGGCTACAGCATGGGCATGGGAATTCTTTACAAAGGTTCTTGAAATGCCTCCCGAAAAGCTCTATGTTTCAATCTATGAGGACGATGACGAGGCTTTTGACATTTGGACAAAAGAAGTCGGCGTTGATCCGTCACATATGGTAAGACTCGGCAAGGAAGACAACTTCTGGGAACACGGTTCAGGCCCCTGCGGTCCGTGCTCCGAAATCTACTTTGACCGTGGCGACGAAAAGGGCTGCGGCAGACCCGACTGTCATGTAGGCTGTGAATGTGACCGTTTTGTTGAGGTTTGGAACCTTGTATTTACTCAGTTTGAGAGTGACGGCAAAGGTAACTACACTCCTCTTGAACATCCGAACATTGATACAGGTATGGGACTTGAAAGACTTGCCTGTGTTATGCAGGGTGTTGACAACCTTTTCCTCGTTGATACAATTCAGAATATTATGAAACACATCTCACAGATTACAGGTGTTGAGTACGGCAGAGATGAAAAGAGCGATGTTTCACTCCGTGTTATCACAGACCATATCCGCAGTACAACATTTATGATAGGTGACGGTGTTCTTCCGTCAAACGAGGGCAAGGGTTATGTGCTCCGCCGTTTGCTCAGAAGAGCCGCTCGTCACGGCAGACTTCTCGGCTACAACGAGCCCTTCCTCTATAAGGTTTGCGATACGGTTATCAAGGAAAATCTCACAGCTTATCCCGAACTCAAGGAAAAGCAGGAGTTTATCACAAAGGTTATCAAGGTTGAGGAAGAAAGCTTTGCCAAGACAATTGATCAGGGCTTTAAGATGCTCAACGGCATTATGGACAACGAAGATGTAAATGTTCTCAGCGGTGAGGATGCGTTCAAGCTTAACGATACCTACGGTTTCCCGATTGACCTTACAAAAGAAATTCTTTCGGAAAAAGGCATCAAGGTTGATGTTGAGCGTTTCCGTGAGCTTATGAAGGAGCAGAAAAAGCGTTCCCGTGACGCAAGAAAGAACGCAGGTGCAGACGCTTGGATTTCTGACACAACAGACCTTTCCGATGTTGCAAATACAGAGTTTGTCGGTTATACAGACCTCAAGTCAACTTCAAAGGTTCTTGCAATCGTTAAGGACGGTGTGAGAGTTGACAGTATCGGTGAGGGCGAAAATGCTATTATCGTTCTCGACAAAACTCCGTTCTACGGAGAAGGAGGCGGTCAGGTTGGCGACACAGGCGTTATGGAGTCGGGCAGTTTTTCAGCTGATGTTGACAACACAACAAAGAATCCGTCAGGCACAATTTACCTTCACGCTTGTACAGTAAAGAGCGGCAGCATCAATGTAGGTGCAGAGGTTTCAACTGCCGTTGATGAAGAGCGCCGTGCGGATATTACAAGAAACCACACAGCGGCTCACCTTCTTCAGTCGGCTCTCCGTGAGGTTCTCGGCAACCATGTTCAGCAGGCAGGTCAGCTTGTTTCGGACGACTACTTCCGTTTTGACTTTACTCACTTTGAGGCTCTCACGGCAAAGGAACTGATTGAGGTTCAGGATCTTGTAAACAAAAAGATTCTTGAGGCAATCCCCGTTACAACACAGGAAATGCCTATTGAAGAGGCTAAAAAGCTCGGCGCAATGGCACTTTTCGGCGAAAAGTACGGTGATGTTGTCCGTGTTGTAAGTGCAGGCGACTTCTCTGTTGAATTTTGCGGCGGTACTCATGTTAAGAATACCGCAAACCTCGGTCTTTTCAGAATCAGACAGGAGGGTTCGGTTGCCGCAGGCGTAAGAAGAATCGAGGCTCTCACAGGTATGGGCGTTCTCAAATATATTAACGGTATGAGCGCTGTTATTATGGATGTTTGCTCATTGCTCAAGATTGCGAATCCAAAGGCGGTTGTTGAGGGCGTTCAAAAGGCTGAACAGATTATCAAGGAACAGCAGAGAGAAATCAACGATCTTAACTCTAAGCTTGCCGTTGCTCAGATTGGACAGCTTTTTGCAGGCACAACAGAGGAGCACGGTGTAAGAGTGGTAACAGGCAAGGTTGACAAGGTTAATGCCGACATTCTTCGCACAATGTGTGAAAAGGCAAGAGATTTTGCTCCAAAGTGCGTATGCGTTCTTGCAACTGAAAATGACGGCAAGGTGACATTTGCCGCAGCCTGCGGTAAGGAGGCTCTTGCTCTCGGCGCTAACGCAGGCAAAATAGTCAAGGCTGTTGCTCAGAAAGCCGGCGGTAACGGCGGCGGTAAGCCGGATATGGCTATGGCAGGCGCTAAGCAGCCCGAAAAGATTGAAGAGGCTCTTGACAGCGTAAAAGAAACCGTTTACGCAATGTTGAAATAATCATTTAATGTGCATTTATGGCGTGCTAAAAAGTAAAATTGTGAAAAATAGCCAAACTGTCACATAAAACCTTGTGCAAATAACAGAAACGGTTTTAAACCAAAACTATTGCAGTTTTGTTATTTTTATAGTATAATAAGCAGTACTAAGATATGAAAATCTATCTTGGATATTTATGAACAATTTTAGGAGGAGATTAAAAATGTTCAAGAAAATTGCAGGTCTTTTTCTTGCAGCCGCAGTAATGTGCAGCTCAGCTGCCATCACAGCAAGCGCTGCAGAAGCAGAGGATGATGCTGCTGTTGCTGCAGCAGATCAGTCAGGCGAAGTTTCAGCTGATGGTTCTTCAGATGTTTCAGCTAACGGTTCTTCAGAGGTTGAAGCAGGCAATGTTATTAAGTTTGATGTTAAGAAGTCAGGCTGGAGTAATGTTAAGACAGTATTCTGTCACACTTGGAAGGTTGATGGTGAACTTCCTGTATGGCAATCTAAGAAAGAAAGATGTAAGTACGATCCTTCAACAGGTATCGCAACTTATGATCTTTCAAAGGCGAACTACCAGATTTCTAAGTCAGACGGTAAGAATTACCTTGTAATCTTCAGTGCTAACACAGGTATGCAGACATATGATACTGTAATGAGCGGTGATTGCATCGGCGATACTATGTATTGCACAGGCGAGCAGATTGAAAACCCTGTTGACTCAGAAAAGAAAGCTAATGTAGCTAAGTGGGAAAACCATTCAGACTGCGGTCCTCAGAAAAAGATTACATCAACAGGTAAGATAGTTGGTTCTGCTCTTCCTGAGGGACAGACAGATGCTGTCATGCTTGCACAGTACCTCATTGACTACTATGATGATGAGGCTAAGGCAAGTCTTACACAGAACCTTCTTGACACTCTCAAGGTTAGCCCTGTAGATGTTATGGGTGCTGTAACAGATAAGCTCAATGCTACAAACAACGCTGATAAGGATAAGATTGCTCCTGCAGTTGAGAAGATTCTCTCAACTTGCACAGATCCTACAACAGGTAAGAAGACTAACACAACACAGCTTGATACTGCTAAGAAACAAGGTGCTAAGGCAACAGGCAGCGGCTCTAACAACGGCGGTTCTGGTTCAGGTTCTGCTTCAGGCTCAGGCTCAGGTTCAGGTTCAGGCTCAAGCAGTAACGGTTCAAACGGCGGCTCAGGCAGCAGCGGTTCAGGCTCATCAGGCTCAGGTTCTTCAAGCACAGGTGCAGTTAAGTCAGGCGTTGAAACAACAATCGTGTTCGTAATGGCAGGTCTTATGGTTTCAGCAGCAGGCGTTATGTTCCTTGCAAGAAAGAAGAGAGAAGAATAATTTAAAAGATTTTTCTTTAATCTAAGCATTTTTCGGACACTGTCGAATGGCAGTGTCCGTTTTGCTTTGCTGTTTGTGTTCGTCTTAATTGCAATTTCTGTTGATCAGCAGAAAAAATTTTAGAAATGCCTTGACAACAGCCTGCTGTTTTGCTAAAATAATAATGTTGCATCGGGATGTAGCGCAGTTTGGTAGCGCACACGTCTGGGGGGCGTGGAGTCGCAAGTTCAAGTCTTGTCATCCCGACCAAATAAAGGTGGTTTTTTAACCGCCTTTTATTTTTTGCCGTTTTGTGTCAACGGTTGGAACAGAAAATGTAATTCATTGTATAGATTGGCTTAAAAATGCGGATTATAATTTCTAAATTCGGCATTTCTGCTCTTTGATTTCAAAGCATTTTATGATAAAATATAAGAAAGTGGTTACAAATTGGTAACAACCGCTTTGAAATTTAAAAAAGGAGTGTTTCTTTGCAAAATGTTTTAAAAAGAATTTTTAACAAAAAGGTTTCTGCGGCAGTTCTCACGGCTGTAATGCTGTTTGTGTCGGTCTTCTCAATGTCGATGATTGCGAGTGCGGCATCGTTCTCACCAAGACTTTCTGCCCCGAGTTCAAGTAACAAGTATTATTACAGTAATTTAAATGTTTTTTATAGGTACGATTACGGTATGCCGAACTGCACAGCATATGCTTACGGCAGAGCTTATGAGATTCTCGGCTCTGAGCCGAAGCTTTCGTGGAACAATGCAGAGCAGTGGTACGGCTACAACAAGGCTAACGGCTACTATAAGTACGGCCAGACCCCGAAGGTCGGCGCAATTGCCTGTTGGTCATACAGCTATGGCGGCGGTCATGTTGCTGTTGTGGAAAAGGTTGAAAACGGTGTGATTACACTTTCAAACTCTGCATACAGCGGTGCTAATTTTTACATTTCCACAGCGAGTATCTCCGACCCGAAGGTTGGCGGTAACAAAGGTTGGAATTTTCAGGGCTACATTTACCTTGGCAATTTCAGCAGCAGTACAAGCACTACTCAGGCTACAACCAAAAAGGTAACTTACACAACAGGTACATATAAAACAGATGTTGACGATTATCTCAATATGAGAAGCGGTGCGGGTACAAGCTATACATCTGTAGCATCTGTTCCGAGCAATGTTACTCTTAATGTAACAAAGGTTTCGGCTTCCGGCGGTCACACATGGGGTTACACCTCGTACAACGGCAAGACGGGTTGGGTTGCTCTTGATTTTTGTACTTTTGTTTCTTCATCAACGGTACAGCCTACGACAGCAAAACCTACTGTACAGCCTACGACAGCAAAACCTACTGTACAGCCTACCACAGCCAAAGCTACGGTTCAGCCGACTACTGCAAAGCCAACTGTTCAGCCGACAACAGCCAAGGCCACACAGCCTGCAACAACTGTTCCTGCTGCAACAGTACAGCCGACAACGGCTAAGGCAACACAGCCGGCAGCAACTATTCCTGCCGCAGCTGTTCAGCCAACAACAGCTCCTGCATCAAACGGTGAAGTGTCGTTTGCAATCGGTGATGTAAATCTTGACGGAAGTGTTGATATTCTTGACGCAACCGAAATCAGCAAGTTTGCCATTTCCACTGCGGCACTTTCCGATGTTCAGATGAAGCTTGCGGATTTCAATCGGGACGGTGTGGTCGATGTTGTTGACGCAACAGAAATTCAGAAAACTCTTATAATCAGTTGACGATGAAAACAAAAACACGCCTTGTTTCTGCAAGGCGTGTTTTTTTGCAATTGTCCGAATACAAAAAGGGTATGCCGCTTGTGCATACCCTTTAATATTTAGTATTTCATTACGATATTTACGAAAAATTCGCCGTCATTGTTGCCTGCTTCAAAAATACCGTCATAAACATCTGTTATGCTTTTCATTGAGTAAAGTCCGATTCCTTTGCCCTGATGTTTTGTTGAAGAAAATTCCTCGCCGTCCATTATCAAGGGCTTGCCGTAGTTGTTGGTTGATACAATGTACAGACAGTCGCCTTTTATTTCGGAAGTCAGGTTAAAATATCTTTTGCCTTCTTCTACGGTACAGCAACCGTCAATTGCGTTTTCGAGTATGTTGCCGAAAATACTGCAGAGGTCAACATCAAGAATTCTCGATTTGTCGGGCAAATCAATCCGCCAGTTAATATCAACATTGTTCTCAATCGCCTGTTGACGATAGTGATTGAACAATGCGTTAAGCGCCTCACTCTTGCAGATTCGCACAGGTGCTGTTACAGTCAGCGAATTTTCATACTGGGCAATGTAGTCTTTCAGTGCCGAAAGATTTCCTTCATCTGCAAGCCGGCTCATAACATGAACAGAATGTTTAAAATCATGTCTTGCTTTTGATGTGTATTTTATGTACGACTGCAACGATTCTGTGTAACTTTTCTGAATTTCAAGAATGTTGTTTCGTTCTGTAAGCTTTGTTTTTTCAATAGTAGTCTTGCTGAAAATGTAGAATAATATGAATACTATAAGATACAATGCAAGCTCAAATATTGTAATGATGAATCCTTTTGCATAAACCTTTCCAACACGAATATTTGCGTAGGAAATCGGTATGATATAGATGTTTGACACCATAAGTGCAATGGGCAAAATTGAAAACAAATACCACACCTTGCCGATATTTATGTTGTCAATCATCCATGCGTAATATTTTGTGAGCGGAAACAACAGCGCCATTGCCGCAACCGAAAGCCCCATTTGAATCAGGCTATATGAGGTGTTAACTCCTCGTGAGATTTCTTCCTGAAAAAATGAGTTGATAAAATATGAATACAGCGAAAAGAATGAAATCAAACAGCACACACTTATAAAAACAAACAAACAGCGTGCTGTTCCGGCCTTTGTAACGCTTTTAATAAGGAAGAAAAATATTACAAGGTCGGGGAAGAGAACAAAGTTTAAATTCTGAATGTCAAAAGCCGTCATCACAATTGACGAGAGAGAACCGAGTATGATAAATGAACACAAAAAGGGCGTTACTATCTTTGAAATCGGGTATTTTAATTGATTTTTTAATGGTAAAAGGCAGAATAAACTTAACGGTATTATTATGACAAAGCTGAAAAATGCCTGAAGAAATTTTATGAATGCGTCCATGTTCACCTCCGCTGGTTTTCTCTGATTTTTTTGAACATATATTCACGGATGCTCTGTTCAATCCGAGTTTTTTCACGAATTTTAATCGGGAATCTTTCGCCGTTGCCTGTAACACATACAGAGCCCTCAATGTCCTTTATGTAATTGGCATTCAGCACGATTCCCCTGTTTACGGGTATGAAACGGTTGTCGTTGTCTGCAAGCTTGAGAAACTCTGCAATGGTCATTCGTGTGCGATATCTAAGTCCCGAAACAACACCTATGTTGATATAATGTGCATCGGATTCAACAGAAACAATTTCCTTAAGCGAAATCAGCGTGTTTCGACGGTCACACATAACTTCAATGTATTTTGAATTATCCGATACATATGACGAGGCATCATCAAGTACCTTGTAAATCTGCTCAGCTTTGTAGGGTTTTGTTATGTAATGAAAGGCGTGAACGGAAAATGCCTGCATCATAAAATCGGGGCTTGTTGTGACAAATACAATAAGAATATCACGGTCTTTTTCACGAAGCTTTTCAGCCACGGTAATGCCGTTCATCTTCTCCATAAAAATATCTACAAAGGCTATTTTGTAGGTGTTTTCCTTGAATGAATTGAAAAAAGCTATTCCGTCAGGAAAACAATCAATCTGCACATTTTGCTTGTGTCCGCCAAAATATGCGTTGCAGATTGAGTAGAGAATGTCTGCCTGAGGCTTTTCGTCGTCAATAACTGCAATTTTCAAGATATCGCCTCCTTTGAAATAATTTAATTCGGAGCAATGATTAACTGCACTTAGATTATACCATAAATTTGAAAAATATTATATCCGATTGTCATATGTTTTTGCCAAAATATTGATGTTTGTGCCAACTTGTTGAAATGTTGCATTAAATTGGCTATTATTGAGGTGATGAAAGCGAAACACGAAAATTGCGGTGTTTCCGTAAATCAAAATCGGAAAGTAAAAAATATCGGAAAGAGGTAATCAACTATGAAAAAAATCAAGAAGTTAGCTTTATTGCTTGCAATTTGTATGGTAGGTACAGTAGGTCTTGTAGGCTGCGGTAATGACGGTGGCTCATCAAGCAAAAACGAAAGTTCGGCATCACAAACTGCTGACGACAATGCAAACAGCGCAGATGACAGCGCCGCTGATTCAAAGGACGGCGATTCATCGGCAAGCGTGGTAGGTACTTGGACCGTTACCGCACTTGAGGGTACAGACGGTAAAGCGGTTTCAATTGATGACTACGCAACAGCAAACGGTGTTGATCCCGAAACTTTGAAATGTACATACACATTTGCAGAGGATGGCACATTCTCAGGCGAAATGAGCGGTGTGACTGTTTCGGGCAATTACACATTTGAGGGTACAGATCTCGTTATGACAGTAGGCGAACAGCAGTTTAACTACACATATGACGCTGACAATGATATGCTCAAATACACAGATCCTAACACAGGCCTTTCAAGCTATTGCGAAAGACAGCAGTAATTGTAATCTAATCCCAATTTCCTAATACTACACTACACAAAACAACCGCTCACCGAAAGGTGGGCGGTTGTTTCTGTTTGATGACATGATTGTTATTCTGTAGGAGCGGATATTATCCTTCCGCAAGTAATCGTCGTACAATGATATGGATAAATCCAATTATATAAATAGAATAGAATTGCCGCTACAGTAGGTCAATTACATTGTGACATTTATAAAATATATCTTAATATATAATTTGTGTCATTACTTACTCGCCGTTAATTTACTTTATTTGTCGGAGTTCCGTTCAGAAAATTTTTGATGTTGTCCGAAACTATGCCCATAAGGCGTTCTCTGGTTTCAACGGGCGCCCATGCAATGTGGGGGGTGATGATGCAATTTTTTGCGCCCATAAGAATACAGTCCTCAACCATAGGCTCAACCTTGAGGGTGTCGATTGCCGCACCGCCGAGGTGACCGCTTTCGAGTGCCTCAAGCAAATCTTCTTCAACCATAACACCGCCTCTTGCCGTGTTTACGAACAATGCACCCTGTTTCATTTTGGCAAAGGCATTTTTGTCAAACATATTTTCCGACTGTGGATTTAGCGGACAATGAACGCTTACAATGTCGCTTGTTTCAAGAAGTTCGTCAAATGAAACATCTTTGATTCCGTCAATATTTTTCGGAGTTCTGCTCGATGCGATTACATTCATATCAAAAGCGTTTGCAATTTTTGCAACAGCCTTTCCGATGTTTCCGAGTCCGACAATGCCGAGTGTTTTGCCTGCAAGTTCATTCAGCGGATATACAAACGGTGAAAAAGTTTTGCTTCTTTTCCACTTGCCGTCCTGAACAAACCGATTATATTCCGCAGTGTGATTGAAATGTTCAAGAATGAGCGCAAATGTGTGCTGTGCAACCGCATTTGTTGAATATGAACCTGCGTTGCAGACGGTTATGCCGTTTTTGGTGCAGTAGTCAAGGTCAATGTTGTTGTAGCCTGTTGCAAAAAGTCCTATATATTTCAGATTTTTCGCAAATCGCATTGTGTGCGAATCAAGCAGAGTTTTGTTGCACACAACGATATCTGCATCTGCAATTTTCTCCGCAACTTCTTCATATTTCAAAAGACCGAACGACTCAACCTCGCCGAACCGATTAAGCACATCGGCATTTACAATATCGTCAAGAACGGTCTGTGCGTCTGTTAAAACTATTTTCATCTTATCACCTCGTTTTTTACTGACTATAGTATATACCGAAAATTTTTTCCTTGCAATCCAAATCGAAATTTTGTATAATATTTGTGCATAAATTGAAAGGAACGGTATGTTAATGTATAAAAATTATCTTTTTGATTTGGACGGAACTTTGCTTCCCATGGACATGGAAAAATTCGTAAAGCTGTATTTTTCATCGCTCTGCAAGCGGTGCACTCCTGTTATAAAAATCGAACCCGACGCCCTTATAAAGGCGATGTGGGCAGGTACTGACGCTATGACAAAGAACGATAACAGCCGCACAAACCGTGAAGTTTTCTGGGAAACAGCGGGCAAAGTCAGCGGTGCCGACCTTGAAAAGTTTGATGACCTTTTTACCGATTATTACGAAAACGAGTTTATCGTTCCGAAAGATGCTACAAGCTTTACTCCTTATGCAAAGAAAAGCATTGATTTCATAAAGAAAAACGGCGGCAGACTCATTGCCGCAACAAATCCGATTTTTCCGTTTGTTGCAACAAAACGCAGACTTGAATGGGCGGGAGTTTCTCCCGATGATTTTGAACTTGTTACAACATACGAAAACTTTGGTTGCTGCAAGCCTAACCTCAAATATTTTGAAGAAATCTGCAAAAAGCAGGATATCAAGCCCGAAGACAGCATTATGATCGGCAACGATGTTGACGAGGATTTGTGCAGCGCAAAACTCGGCTTTGATACATACCTTATTACCGACACAATTGTGAACAGAGATAATAAGGATTATTCAGACTACAAAAACGGCAGTTTTGAGGAATTTTACAAAGATTTTCTCAAAGGCGATTAAATATGATTATATTGTGCGGTCAGACGGCATTTTGCTTTGTCTGACCGCTTTTTCTGTGTGCATTTAATTTTACTTTTACAGAATACCTTTTAATGCCTTAAATGAAATAAAAAAATAGTCGAATGTGGTATTATGTGATGTGATACAGGTTATCAGACGGGATTTATTTTGTTTTATATCTTAATTAAGCAGGTGAATGAATTATGTCAGAAGTAATCAGAATTTTTGTTGAAAAAAAGGATGGCTTCAATGTTCTTGCAAAGCAGACGCTTTGGGACATCCGCCACAACCTCGGTATGAAGTCTGTCGAAGATCTTCGTTACATTGTGCGTTACGATCTTGAGGGACTTACTAAGGAAGAATATGACAAGGCGAAAACCATTGTTTTGTCAGAGCCTAACGCCGATGTAATCTATGAAGAAACTCTCCCGATTGAGGACGGCTGGAAGGTATTCGCAATGGAGTATCTCCCCGGTCAGTACGATCAGCGTGGTGACTCTGCCGAGCAGTGCGTTCAGCTCCTTACTCAGGGCGAGCGCTGTAAGGTTCTCACAGCAAGAGTAATTGCTCTCAAGGGCAATATTACAGATGAAGAGCTTGTAAAGGTTGAGGAGTACCTCATCAACCCTGTTGAAAGCCGTCTTGCATCTCTTGAAAAGCCAAAGACTCTTGATATGGAAATTCCCGTTCCCGAAAATGTTAAGAGGGTAGAGGGCTTCAACGGCTGGAATGACGATGAGATGCAGAAGTATTACGATTCAATGGGCTTTGCAATGACACTTGCAGACCTCAAGTTCTGCCGTGATTACTTCAGAGATACAGAGCACCGTGATCCGTCGGTTACAGAACTTCGTGTAATTGACACATACTGGTCGGATCATTGCCGTCACACAACATTCCTCACAAGACTTGAAGAGATTGAGATTGAAAAGTCTGCTCTCGGCAAGGTTATCGAGGATGCACTCAGCGAGTATTATGCAACCCGTGACGAGGTTTACGGCAAGGATACAAAGAGAATCGTTTCACTTATGGATATGGCTCTCATCGGTATGAAGTCACTCAAGAAAAAGGGACTCATTCCCGACCTTGACGAAAGTGAAGAAATCAATGCCTGCTCAATTCAGGTTCCCGTTACTATAGATGGAAAAACAGAACAGTGGCTCGTTCAGTTCAAGAACGAAACTCACAACCACCCGACAGAAATCGAGCCTTTCGGCGGCGCTGCAACCTGTCTTGGCGGTGCAATCCGTGATCCGCTTTCAGGCCGTTCGTATGTATATCAGGCTATGCGTGTTACAGGCTCGGGCGATCCGACAATTCCTTTCAAGGACACAATGCACGGCAAGCTCCCTTCACGCAAAATTACAACAGGTGCCGCTCAGGGTTACAGCTCATACGGTAACCAGATCGGTCTTGCAACAGGTCAGGTAACCGAGCTTTACGATCAGGGCTATGTTGCAAAGAGAATGGAAATCGGTGCTGTTATCGGTGCATCTCCAAAGGAAAATGTTATCCGTGAAACTCCTCTTCCCGATGATGTAATCGTGCTTCTCGGCGGAAGAACAGGCCGTGACGGCTGTGGCGGTGCAACAGGCTCTTCAAAGGCTCACGATGAAAGCTCAATCGAAACCTGCGGTGCAGAGGTTCAGAAGGGTAATCCTCCTACAGAAAGAAAAATTCAGCGTTTGTTCCGCAATCCCGAAGTTGCAAAGCTCATCAAGAGATGCAACGACTTCGGTGCAGGCGGTGTTTGCGTTGCTATCGGTGAACTTGCCGACGGTCTTACGGTTGACCTCGACAAGGTAACAAAGAAATATGACGGCCTTGACGGTACGGAGCTTGCTATATCCGAAAGTCAGGAAAGAATGGCTGTTGTTCTCGATAAAAAAGATGTTGACAAGTTTATTTCACTTGCATCAAAAGAAAACCTTGAGGCTACAGCCGTTGCGGTTGTAACCGAAAGTCCTCGTCTTACAATGAACTGGAGAGGCGACACAATCGTTGACCTCAGCCGTGAATTCCTCAACACAAACGGTGTTACTCAGGTTGCCAAGGCTTATATCGAGGCTCCGAAGTGGGAGGGCTGCTACCGTAAGGTTGCTCCCGCAAAGCTTAAAGATATGCCTGCTGACGAGGCATTCCTTGAAAATATGTCAAGACTTGAAGTTTGCTCACAGATCGGTCTTGCAGAAAGATTTGACGCATCAATCGGTGCGGCTACGGTAATTATGCCGTTCGGCGGTAAGAATCAGCTCACTCCTCAGGAGGCTATGGCTGCAAAGATTCCGCTTGAGAAGGGCGAAACAGACGATGCAACGGCAATGAGTTACGGTTATATCCCCGGTGTTTCACGCTGGAGTCCGTTCCACGGCTCGGCTTATGCAGTTGTTGAGTCGCTTTCAAAGCTGCTTGCAATCGGCGCAAACCCGATGACAGCAAGACTTACATTCCAGGAATATTTTGAAAGACTTAAAGATGTTCCTTCCCGTTGGGGTAAACCTGCCGCAGCACTCCTCGGTGCTATGCAGGCTCAGCTCAAGCTCGGACTTCCGTCAATCGGCGGTAAGGACAGTATGTCGGGTACATTTGAGGACATTGATGTTCCGCCTACACTCGTAAGCTTTGCCGTTGCAATGACAAAGGCATCAAAGACAATTTCAACAGAATTTAAGAACGCAGGTTCAAAGGTTATCTTTGTTCCCGTTCCCGAAAATAAAGAAACACTTATGCCTGTATGGGATAAGCTTATCGAAATGTACAACGCTGTTTATGCTCTCTGCGAGGACGGTAAGGTGCTTTCTGCATCGGTTGTTAAAGAGGGCGGTACTGCCGCAAGCGTATGTAAGGCTTGCTTCGGTAACGGCTTTGGCTTTAAGTTTGCAAACGAACTCACAAATGACGAGCTTTTCGCTCCGCTTTCGGGTTCGCTTGTTATCGAACTTGCAGACGGTGCAGAGCTTTCAAACGATGTTCTTCACTATGACCTCGGTACTGTTACAAACGATGCAAAGATTACTGTAAACGGCAAGGAAATCGAACTTTCCGCACTCCTCGAAAAGTGGACTGCTCCGCTTGAAAAGGTATTCCCGACAAAGGCTGAAGTGCCTGAAATCGAAGTTGATGTTCCGCTTTACAGCGAGAGAAATACATCTTCACCTGCAATCAAGACTGCAAAGCCTACTGTATTTATCCCTGTATTCCCGGGTACAAACTGCGAGGTTGATACGGCAAGAGCATTTGAAAAAGCAGGTGCAAATGTTGAAATGCTCATCGTCAAGAACCTTTCTTCAAACGATATCGAAGAAACAATTGACGAAATGGAAAAGCTCATTGCAAAGTCACAGATGATTATGCTTCCGGGCGGTTTCTCAGGCGGTGACGAGCCTGACGGTTCAGGTAAGTTCATTGCAACAACATTCCGCAACCCGAGAATTGCAGAACAGGTTAACAACCTTCTCAAGAATCGTGACGGTCTTATGCTCGGTATCTGTAACGGATTCCAGGCTCTTATCAAGCTCGGACTTGTTCCTTACGGCGAAATCAGAGAGCTTAAAGCAAATGATCCGACGCTCACATTCAACACAATCGGCAGACATATTTCACATATGGCTTACACAAGAGTTACTTCCGTTAAGTCACCGTGGTTTGCAAATGTCAACGCAGGCGATGTGTTTGCTGTTCCCGTGTCACACGGTGAGGGCAGATTTATGGCTGATGTTGAAACTGTAAAAGAACTTGCAAAGAACGGTCAGATTGCAACACAGTATGTTGACCTTGCCGGCAACCCAAGCAGCGACATTGAGTTCAACCTCAACGGTTCTGTTTGTGCAATTGAGGGTATCACATCACCTGACGGCAGAGTTCTCGGTAAAATGGGACACAGCGAGAGAAAGGGCGAAAACCTTTACAAAAATGTTCCGTTCGCAAAAGACCAGCAGATTTTTGAAAGCGGCGTAAAATACTTCAAGTAATTTATAACCGAATCTTTTATATAAAAACTAAGGACATCCGTTTTTCGGATGTCCTTGTTGTTTGTGCGGTATAGTACGCAATAATATTGTATTGTTATTGTAGCGGCGAACGAGGTTCGCCACTACTGTATGGCAGTAGCTTTGTGACATTGAAATATAATTGGCAATGTTACGCTCGGGCATTTATAGCTTTGCATTTGTAAAACTGTCTGCACGAACGGGGGACGGCGACACGCAGACAATAGATGACTTACCGTAATCGGAAATGTTGCGCTCGGGCATTTATAGCTTTGCATTTGAAAAACTGTCTGCACGAACGGGGAACGGCGACACGCCGTTAATAAATGCCTTGTACGGTGACTTCGCCTGAATTGATAAGCTTGGTGGTTTTGTCGGGAAGCTCGGCAATAAGCTCGCCGTTACGGTTAATTCCTACGGCTTTGGCTTTTACGGATCTGCCGTTGCGGCTGAATGTTATGGTTCTGCCGATTGTTGCGCAAAGGCTTGTGTATTCTTTTAACGCAATGTCGGAGAGTTTTAAACCGTTTTTGATAAATTCTTCCTCAATGTGATTAAGTACACTGGCAAAGAATTTGTTCTTGTCAAAATGACCGCCTGTTGCAAGATAAATTGAAGTTGCCTTTTCTTTGATGTCATCGGGAAAATCCTGAGTATCGGCATTGATTCCGATGCCTGTAATTACATATTCAACGGCGTCAAATTCGGCACTCATTTCGGTTAGAATACCGACAAGCTTTTTCTTGCCGATGATGATATCGTTCGGCCATTTGATACGGCAGTCAAGTCCTGTGAACTCTCTGACAGCCTTGCAGACTGCAAGACCTGCAAGCGGAGTGATTGACGATACCTCGGACGGGGCAATCTTAGGTCTTAACAAGAATGAAAAGGTGATGCTGTCATCCTTTTTTGCTTTCCAAACTCTGCCGAGCCTGCCCTTGCCCTGAGTTTGTTCTCTGGCAACGACAACCGTGCCGTTTTCGCAGCCGTCTGCGCCAAGCTTTTTGAGGTAATCATTTGTTGAACCCACCTCGTCAAGGACGATGAGGTTTTTGCCGATTACAGAGGTTTTCAGGTATTTTTCTATTGCAGACTCGTTGAGGTGCGGGGGATAGGCAACAAGGCAGTATCCGCGGTTTGTTACAGAGTCGATTTTGTAACCCTGTTCCTTGAGATTGTTCATCGCTTTCCACACAGCCTGCCTTGACACACCAAGCTGTTCGGAAATTTCACTGCCTGAAACATAACCGTCTGTTTTTGTTAAAAGTTCAAGAATTTTCTTTTGCATAACATCACCGATTTTAAAATATAATGTAAAAAATTACGGACGATTCTAAACAAAATCGCCCGTTTTTGAATGTTAATTATTTTGTGCGGTTCTTCTGAACAACATCGACTACTCTTACAATAACAGGGTTTACGATAAGGTTTACGCCAAGTTCAATAATGAAATTGATACCTGCAAGTGAAATAAGAGCATAGTAAACAATGTCTGTGCCACCTGCCCATACTTCGAGAACAGGTCTGAAGAAGAGAAGTAAGCCAAGAATAAAGATGCCTGTGTTTACAATAGGTGAAACAATGCCTGCAAGTGCGGCTGCAACAATTGAGTTCTTTTTGCTTATTGCACGGTAAACAACACCCGAGCAAAATCCTGCGGCTGTACCTTTAAGCATACAAACTACAATGCACATAAACGGATTTGCGTTCCATACCATTGCACCGCCGAGATCAACGCCGAAGATGCACATGAGAACTACAACCGCGCTGAATACCGCACCGAGATATGCACCTGCACCCTTGCCGTAAATAGCCGCACCGATTACAATCGGGATAAGTGCAAGTGTGATTGATACGGGTTTCATCGGGAAGAAGCTTGCAAGTACCTGTACAACAATGATGAGCGCTGTAAGAATTGCAAGTCCTACAAGTTTGTAAGTCTTTTGTGTTTCTGTCTTATTCATAAAAAATTCCTCCTGCTGTTTCCCTGCTCATTTTCCGCAGGTGAAACGCAAATAATATTTACAAGGGGGAGAACCCCGTTGCATCAAATTAATAATTCAAAAACAAGTTGTATATTAAATTGTCTTTATTTTTTATTTCTCTCGTAAATAATTTTGAGTCCGTCAAGAATAATATTCTCATCAAAGATAATATCGTGACGGCAGTTTTTGATTGCAAGCGGAGCAAGACCGCCTGTTGCAATAACCTTGCATTCTGTCTTGCATTCCTCGTTAAACATATCAACCATTCCGTCAAGCATACAGGCTGTTCCGAACATAATTCCCGAACGAATGCAGTCGGATGTGTTTGATGAAATTACCTTCTTTGGAGCTTTCATATCAACCGATGAAAGCAATGCGCCGTGATTTGTGAGTGCGTCAAGCGAAATTCCCATACCGGGGGCGATTGCACCGCCGTGATACGCATTGCTTGCGTCAACATAGACAATTGCGGTTGCAGTTCCCATAAAAATCATAATGAGAGGACCGCCGTATTTTTCACACGCTCCAACACAGCCCGCAACGATATCGGCACCCAAGGTTTCGGGATGCTCAATCTTGATGTCAAGACCTGTCTTGAGTCCCGGACCTATGAGCAGACTTTTTTTGCCTGTAACGGTCATAATCGCACTTCTGAGGTTATATGTAAATTTCGGAACAACAGAGCTTATAATAGCGCCGTCAATGCTTTTTGCGTCGATGTTGTAAATCTGCAAAAAAGTGTAAAGCTCAACGGCAAGCTCGTCGCTTGTTTTGTTTTCATCGGTTGAAAAACGGAGTTTGAATTTTAAATTATCTCCGTCAAAAATACCGAGCTTGACATTGGTGTTTCCGACATCGGCCGCAAGCAGCATTACTGTTCCCTCCAAACGGTTTTCATAAATAAGCTCTTACAAAAGTTTAGATTTAATCGTACTTTACTTTGCTTATTATATCATAAAAAATTATTTCTTCAAGGGTGAATTTAAGGAATTTATCCGATTTTTGGAAAATCCGAAAAAATTGTTGAAATTTGCGTTGAATTGTGTATAATTGAAATAGGTGCGCAGACACGGTCAAGTACTGCGCAAAATTCTGAAAGGAATGGTTTATTAAATGGATAGTTCAGAAATCAAGCAGCTCCAAATCCTTGCTGCAAAGTCAAGAATGGGCGCAATTCTCGGCACTTACCACGCCAAATCAGGTCATCCCGGCGGATCGCTTTCTGCAGCAGATATTTTCACATATCTTTACTTTAAGGAAATGAATGTTGATCCTAAAAATCCTGATATGCAGGACAGAGATCGTTTTGTTCTTTCAAAGGGTCACTGCTGTCCGGCTCTTTATGCAACACTTGCACTCAAGGGCTTTTTTGAATGGGACGAGCTTACTAAGCTCCGCCATGTGGGCGCAATGCTTCAGGGCCATCCCGATATGAAGGGTACTCCCGGTATTGATATGAGCACAGGCTCACTCGGTCAGGGCATTTCGGCTGCCTGCGGTATGGCGCTTGCGGCTAAGCTTGATAACAAGAGCTATCGCACATATACGGTTCTCGGTGACGGTGAAGTTGAAGAAGGTCAGGTTTGGGAGGCTGCAATGTTTGCCGCTCACAACAAGCTTGACAACCTCGTTGTAATTGTTGACCAGAACGGACTTCAGATTGACGGTACTGTTGAAGAGGTTGCAGGCATTGAACCTCTCGATAAAAAGTTTGAAAGCTTCGGCTTTGAAGTAATCAAAATTGACGGTCACGACTTTAATCAGATTGAATCGGCTCTCGAAAAGGCTAAGACAGTAAAGGGCAAGCCTACTGCAATTCTTGCAAAGACCGTCAAGGGCAAGGGCGTTTCATTTATGGAAAATCAGGTTGGCTGGCACGGCACTGCTCCAAACAAGGAACAGTATGAACAGGCTACTGCCGAGCTTCAGGCTGAAATTGACAGATTGGAGGGCAACTGCTGATGGCACAGGTTATTAAAAAGGCTACAAGAGAAAGCTTTGGTATGGCTCTTTGTGAGCTTGCAAAGACAAATAAGGATATTATCGTTTTTGACGCAGACCTCGCAGCTGCTACAAAGACAGGAATTTTCAAGAAAGAATTTCCCGACAGATTTTTTGACTGCGGTATTGCCGAGGGCAATATGGTAGGTGTTGCGGCAGGCATGGCTGCGGCAGGCAAAATCCCCGTTGCAGCATCATTTGCAATGTTTGCAACAGGCAGAGCATTCGAGCAGATTCGTAACTCTGTTGCTTATCCTCACCTCAATGTTAAGATTGCCGGCAGTCACGCAGGCATTTCAACAGGCGAAGACGGTGCTACTCATCAGTGTCTTGAAGACATCGGTATTATGCGTACAATTCCGGGTATGGTTATTCTTAACCCTGCCGATCATTACGAAATGATGGCTGCTACAAAGGCAGCAATTGAGTACAAGGGTCCTGTTTATATCCGTCTTGGCAGACTTGCAATCGACAGCTTTAACGATCCCGATACCTATACTTTTGAACTCGGCAAGGGCATTACTCTTCACGAGGGCAACGATGTGGCTGTTATCGCAACAGGTCTTGTTGTAAACGAGGCTTTAAAGGCGGTTAAGGAACTTGAAGCAGAGGGTATCAACGCTCGCCTTATCAATATCCACACAATCAAGCCTATTGACAGAGATATCATTATTAAGGCTGCAAAGGAAACAGGCAGAATCATCACAATTGAGGAGCATAATGTTATCGGCGGTCTTGGCGACGCTGTTTGTGATGTTGTAAGCGCAGAATGCCCTGTTAAGGTTACAAAGATTGGTGTAAACGATCGTTTCGGTTACAGCGGTCCGGCTCTTGAGCTTCTTGACAAGTTCGGTCTTACACAGCCGCACATCGCAAAGGTTGTCAGAGATGTTGTTAAAGAGGACAAATAATTTCTGAATTAATTTAATAATTGCAAAATATCAGCGGTCGGTTTGTTCAAGCCGACCGCTTTTTGTATGTCAGATGTCTGCTCAATAAAATTTGAGCAATATTAAAAGCCCCCGAAATTTCGGGGGCTTTTGTTCGGTTATGACCGTTAATCAGTCAATTTCAACCATAATTTTTTCTTCACTGCGGATAGCTGCACTGCGGGCAATTGTGCGGATAGCCTTGGCAATTCTGCCCTGCTTACCGATGATTCTGCCCATGTCGTTTTCTGCAACATGAATATGGTAAACAACTGTTCCCTCTTCGTTGGGAGCATCTGCTTCAACTGATACGGAATCTGGATCGTCAACAAGACCCTTTGCGATAACTGCAAGTAAATCCTTCATTGTTTGTCCTTTCCAAAGCGCAATTATTCAATTACGCCGTTCTTCTTGAGAAGAGCCTTTACTGTGTCTGTTGGCTGAGCGCCGTTAGCAATCCATTTCTTAACTGCTTCAGCATCAACCTTGAACTCTGAAGGCTTCTTGAGAATATCATATGTGCCGATTTCTTCAATGAAACGACCGTTTCTCGGATATCTTGAATCTGCAACTACTACTCTGTAGAAAGGAGCCTTCTTTGAACCCATTCTTCTAAGTCTGATCTTTACTGCCATAATGTTCACCTCATAAAAATTGTTAATTTATATTCACCAACCGTAATTGGATGAAAAACTTTGTTTTTGTTTAATGTTTGATAAATGTTAATTATTTGAACGGAGGCATTCCGTCAGGACCGCCCATGCCGCCCATTCCGTTCATCGGCATACCGCCGAGCCCCGGAAGACCTTTCATTTTTCTTCGTTTCTTAGAGCCTTTTCCGCCCTTTGTCATCTGACGCATCATCTTCTGCATTTGGTCAATCTGCTTGATAAGTCGGTTGACTTCTTCAATGCTTCTGCCCGAACCTGCCGCAATTCTGCGCTTTCTTGACGGATTCATAATGTGCGGATGACTTCTTTCTTCGGGGGTCATTGAAAGGATAATTGCCTGAACCCAATCAATCTGCCTGTCGTCAATGTCAACGCCCTCAAGCTGTTTTCCAACGCCCGGAATTTTTGAGAGAATGCCCTTGAGCGGTCCCATTTTCTTGACCTGCTCAAACTGATCGTACAAATCGTTAAAGTCGAATTTGTTGCTCATCATCTTCTGAGCCATTTCTTCGGCTTTTTCGGCATCCATTTTATTCTGTGCGTCCTCAATGAGAGTAAGCACATCACCCATGCCGAGAATACGGCTTGCCATTCTGTCGGGGTGGAAAACTTCAATATCGTCAAGCTTTTCGCCTGTACCTGCAAATTTAATAGGTCTGCCTGTAACAGCCTTTACCGAAAGTGCCGCACCGCCTCGAGTGTCACCGTCAAGCTTTGTTAGAATAACGCCCGTAATGTCAAGAAGCTCGTTAAAGCTCTTCGCAACATTAACTGCGTCCTGACCTGTCATCGAGTCGATAACAAGCAAAATTTCGTTTGGTTCAACTTCTTTTTTGATGTTTTTAAGCTCATCCATAAGAGCCTCATCAATATGAAGTCGGCCTGCGGTATCGAGAATAACAACATCGTTGCCGTAGTCTTTTGCGCGCTTAATTGCCTCTTTTGCAATCTTAACGGGATTTGCTTTTCCCATTTCAAAAACAGGAACGCCTGCCTTTTCGCCGACAACCTTCAACTGGTCAATAGCGGCGGGACGGTAAACATCACAAGCCGCAAGAAGCGGACTTCTGCCCTGCTTTTTGAGCATTTTTGCAAGCTTTGCCGTGTGGGTTGTTTTACCTGAACCCTGAAGACCGCACATCATAATGACTGTCGGTGGCTTTGACGCAAACTCAATTCGTGCGTCCTCGCCGCCCATAAGGCTTGTAAGCTCCTCGTCAACAATCTTAACAACCATCTGTGCGGGAGTAAGACTTTGCATAACATCCTGACCGACAGCACGCTCTGTTACTTTGTTTGTAAAGTCCTTTGCAACCTTGTAGTTTACATCTGCCTCAAGAAGTGCGAGTCGAACCTCTCGCATTGCTTCCTTAACATCTTTTTCAGAAAGCTTGCCTTTGTTTTTCAGTTTTTTGAACGCATTGCCAAGCTTATCTGCAAGTCCTTCAAACGCCATAAAAACTCCTTTAATCCTTCAGCGAGCCTGATTTTCGGATAATAACATCCGCAAGCTCTGTGATTTGCATATCCTGTGAAAGTTCTTTTATTTCAAGTGCAAGAGCCGAAATCTCGTCAAGCCCCTGCTCAAGCTTACTGAACTGTTTGAACAGACCGAGCTTTTCTTCAAACTCAAAAAGCTGCTGCTCACTGCGCTTGATACTGTCACGCACACCCTGTCTTGTTATTCCCATTTCATCGGCAACCTCCGCAAGCGACAAATCTTCGTTATAATAAAGATCAACCGCCCTTTTGCCCGAGGGCTTTAAAAGCTCGCCGTAAAAATCAAACAAGAGGGATACTTCAATGTTTTTTTCCATATTGGACAGCTCCCGTGATTGGTCTGTGTCTGTAAAGAGATTTTCTTTACACCTGTGATATTATAATATATGCTCGACTGTTTGTCAAGCCTTTAAAGCGGATTTCTGCGATGCGTTTACCGAAATGACAAAAGCAGAATAAATTTTGACAAATTTTTAAAAAATTATCAGAAATTGTACGGTTGTGTCATAAAAAAGACGATATTGTAGAATTTTTGGTGAAATCCGATAATTAAAACGAGCCTGTTACAATGTGATTTTGATAAAAATTACGAATAATTGATGATTATATTTCTAACCTTTACAAATGAGGGGGCTATGTGCAGTTTAGTTTTCGTCATTTTTCACAAAAATTAAATTTTTAGTAAAAAAGGCTATTTTTCTCGTGTATTTTTTGGTGAAATGTGTTATAATTGTTTTGAATTATTGAAGAAACAGGAGTTTTGCTTTACGGAACAGATTATAAATATCGACAGAATGGAAAATGCTGTAGCACTTTTTGGCAGTTTTGACGAGAATATTAAGCTGATTGAAAAGGAATTTAATGTTCGCGTTACCTGTCGCGACAGTGAACTGAAGGTTGAGGGTGATGCGGAAAACACGGCAAAAGCCTGCAAGGTTATTGAGAGCCTGCTGCAGTTCATCAACCGAGGTGAGGCGCTTTCCGAGCAAAATATCCGCTACTGCATTTCGCTTGTCAATGAAGGCAGCGAGGACAAAATAGAACAGCTTGCGGGCGACTGCATCTGCATTACTTCAAAGGGAAAGCCCATTAAGCCGAAAACCATCGGTCAGAAGCGCTATTGCTCGCAGATTGCGAAAAATACCGTAACAATCGGCGTAGGTCCCGCCGGTACGGGCAAGACCTACCTTGCCGTTGCAATGGCTGTTACGGCCTTCAGAAGCAAGCAGATTAACCGAATTATTCTTACAAGACCTGCCGTTGAAGCCGGTGAAAAGCTCGGCTTTCTTCCCGGTGATTTGCAGAGTAAGGTTGATCCGTATCTCCGTCCTCTGTATGACGCATTGTTCGATATGCTGGGTGCAGAAACATATCAAAAGTATGTTGAAAGGGGCAACATTGAGGTTGCGCCCCTTGCGTATATGCGAGGAAGAACGCTTGACGACAGCTTTATAATTCTTGACGAGGCTCAGAATACTACGAGAGAACAGATGAAGATGTTCCTTACCCGACTCGGCTTTAACTCGAAAATGGTAATCACAGGCGATATTACGCAGATTGACCTTCCGAACGGTGCAAAGAGCGGTCTTAAGGATTGTATAAAAATTCTAAAAAATATTGACGATATCAGCACTTGTTTCTTTGATGAAAAGGATGTTGTCCGTCACCGCCTTGTTCAGGATATTATCAAGGCGTACGCAAGGTTTGAAAGCAGCAATAACAATTTGCGTGGCAGTAACTCCAAAAACTAATATTGTATAACTAATCCGAACCTTAGGATTAAAAATAACGAAAGGACGATCACATATGGCAGAACACAATAAAATCAGAGTAATTATCACAAACAAACAAAAAGCAGTTAAAATTCCGACGGGTATAAGAATGTTGGTTCGCCGCTGCTGCAATGCGGTTCTCCAGCTTGAAAAATTTGAAGGTTCTGCTGAAATCAGCGTTACTTTCACGGATAACGAAGGTATTAAGGCTCTTAACAAGCAGTATCGTGACAAGGACATTGAAACCGATGTTCTTTCTTTCCCGATGGGCGAAAACGGTGTTTATGACACCAATCCCGAAACAGGCGCACAGATTCTCGGTGATGTTGTAATTTCTATGGAAAAGGCAAGAGATCAGGCAGAGCTTTTCGGTCACAGCCTCCAGAGAGAGGTTGGATATCTTACCGCTCACAGCGTTCTGCATCTTCTCGGTTATGACCATATGGAAAAGCTTGAAAGAGTAAGAATGAGAGAAAAAGAAGAGCTTGTTATGGAACAGCTCGGTCTTCCTGCATCATCAAGCTACATAGTTGACGACGATATGGCTTGATGCAGTTTAAACAGTTGTATTTCGGGATATGAAGAAGCAAATCAAAAGTTTTAAAAGTGCATTCAAAGGCTTTTGTTCAGCCGTAAAAAGCGAAAGTCATATGAGATTTCACCTTGTTGCGACATTTTATGTTTTCGCTTTCGGCTGCTTTTACGATTTTTCTGCCGAAAAATGGGCGTTGCTCGCCTTTTTATGCAGCTTTGTAATTGCACTTGAACTGGTCAATACCTGTGTTGAAAGGCTCTGTGATTTGCTTTGTGACAGATATGATTTTTCTGTTAAGATTATCAAGGACATTGCAGCCGCAGCCGTGCTTGCCGTGTCGTTTTCGGCTGTGTTTACGGCTGTGCTGTTCTTTCTCAATTTTGAAGTAATAGGAAAAATATTTTTGTATTTTGCAAACAATCCCGTTATGCTCATTTTGCTTATTTTGTCTGCGGTGATTTCTGCCGTCTTTGTATGTGCAGGTCCCGTAAAGGTGAAAAATGCAATTTTGAGTATCAAAAGAAAAGATAAACATTAACAAAAGGGGCGGCATTTTAGCAGCCCCCGATTTTTGTATAGTGAGGTAATATGTTAAATACAGATAATAAAGATAAATCCGCATTTATTGCCATTGTCGGCAGACCTAATGTGGGCAAAAGTTCAATTCTCAACAGACTTATGGGACAGAAAATTACAATTGTTTCAAGCAAGCCGCAGACTACCCGCAACAGAATCACAGGTGTGCTTACTCAGGGCGAATATCAGCTTGTTTTCTTTGATACACCGGGTATGCACAAGCCGAAAACCTCTCTCGGCAAGTATATGGTGCGTTCCGTCAATGAATCCGTGGGCGGTGTTGACTGCTGTATGCTCGTTGTTGAGGCAGGAAAAGAACCGGGTGACACAGAACTTAACCTTATTGAAAAGTTCAAGTCAATGGAAATGCCGGCAATCCTTGCAATCAACAAGATTGACACTCTAAAAGAAAAAGAAGAACTTATGAAACAGATTGCCCGTTACAGTCTGCTCTATGATTTTGACGCAGTTGTTCCCGTGAGCGCACAGGACGGCAACGGTATGAACGAACTTCTTGATGAGCTTAAAAAGCAGGCAGGCGAGGGCGGTCATTTCTTTGATGACGATACCCTTACAGACCAGCCCGAAAGAGTTATTGTTGCCGAAATTATCCGTGAAAAAATTCTCCGCCTTTGCGACAGGGAAATTCCGCACGGCACGGCTGTTGTAATCGAAAAAATGAAAACAAGGGATAACGGTATGCTTGATATTGACGCTACTATTTTCTGTGAAAAAGAAACCCACAAGCGTATTATTATCGGCAAAAACGGCTCAATGCTCAAGAAAATCAGCACATTTGCCCGTCAGGATATCGAAAGGTTTTTCGATTGCAAGGTATTCTTGCAGACATGGGTAAAGGTAAAAGAGGATTGGCGAAACCGTGCCCAGATTCTCCAGAATTTTGGCTATGACGAAAAGAATTTCGACTGATAAATCTGATTCTTATGCGATTTCGGTACACGATTTGACACAATGTCAGATTTTTCATAATATAATAAACGGCGTCCGTGAAACACTAACTGCGGAGGTGTTTTTATGGATAACTGGAGTGCGTGGCAAATATTCTTTACCACGGGAAGCGTTCTTGATTACATTCGCTACAAAAGTATTCAGGATGCCAAAGACACGGGTGCAATCACCGTGAACAGGGAGGAAACCGATGAAATTCCGAACAGAGGGACTGATTATAAAGGAACAGAATATCGGTGAGCAGGACAAGCTCGTTTTTGCTCTCACAAAGTCAAACGGTGTAATCCGTGCATTTGTAAAGGGTGCAAAAAACATCAAAAACGGCAAATGTGCGGCGGCATCTCTCCTCTCATATTCCCGACTTACAATTTATAAAGGTCGGGAAAGTTACATAATCGGCGAGGCACAGCCGATTCGCATTTTCTCAAAGCTCCGTAGTGATGTTGCAAAAATGTGCCTTGCACAGTATTTTTGCGAACTTGCTCTGACAATTTGTCCCCGTGAGCAAAAGGCAGACTCATTTCTGAGCCTTGTGCTTAATTCGCTCTACCTTTTGTCGGAGAACAAACGCAGTGCAGACCTCGTCAAGCCGTGTCTTGAAATGAGGCTTGCAAGTATGGCAGGCTATATGCCCGACCTGAGAATGTGCAGAGAATGCGGTGAATACATTACTCCGCTTATGTACTTTCTGCCACGCATAGGCGCTATTGAATGTGCCGATTGCAGAACGGATGTGTCAGAACCTGCAATCGCTCTAAACGAGGGAACGCTCACGGCGCTTAGGCATACTGTTTATGCCGATGACGACAAGCTGTTTTCGTTTGCATTGCCGAAGGATGACCTTGTTGTGCTGAATGCGGCGAGCGAAAGTTATCTTAAATACAGATTTGAAAAAGACTTTAAAACGCTTGTTTTTTACAAAACAATAAGCAGTTAATCAGACAATGCAGTTTTGTGTGATTAGCGAACACGGTTTGCCGCTACAAACAATGCGATAAATCGGTTGTTTTACTGTAATATTATTTGACACAAAATTGCAATTATTGAATTTGGTAGAACTATGAACAGACATTACAAAACACTTGAACTTGATAAAATCCTCGAAAGGCTTGCGGGAATGACTTCGATTGAAGACGCTCACGAAATGGCATTGAATCTCGAACCCGTGTTTGAACTGAAAAAGGTTGAACAGCTTTTACAGCAAACCGATGACGCAGTTGCGTTAAGCGGAAGATTCGGTGCTCCGTCATTCGGCGGAGCCGGAAATTGTTCGGGACATTTACGCAGAGCACAGGCAGGCGGTTGCCTTACCACAGGCGAACTCCTGTCGGTTGCATCAACGCTCAGAACAATCCGCACGGTCAAGGAGTGGCACTCACGCTCGGGCGGAGGAGCAAGCTCTCTTGACGGCTATTTCAGCGGACTTGTTTCCAACAAGTTTCTTGAGGACAAAATCACCTCGGCTATTATAAGCGAGGAGGAAATTTCCGATAAGGCAAGCCCTGCTCTGTCGGATATAAGAAGAAAAATCCGCACAGCCTCCTCAAAGGCTCGTGAGGTACTCGATAAAATTATTCACAGCTCAACATACATAAAGTATCTTCAGGATACTATCGTCACACAGCGTGACGGCAGATATGTTGTTCCCGTAAGAAGTGAATGCAGAGGCAATGTTCCGGGTCTTGTACACGACACCTCGTCAAGCGGTGCAACCGTGTTTATTGAGCCTATGGGCGTTGTTCAGGCAAACAATGACATCAAGCTTTTGCAGTCAAAGGAAGAACAGGAGATTGAAAGAATCCTCTTTGAGCTTTCCGCAAATGCAGGCGAGTTTGCCGACAGCATTATCCACAGCTACAAGAACCTTGCACAGCTTAATTTGATTTTTGCAAAGGCTGACCTTGCGTATTCAATGAAAGCGTCAAAGCCAATTATGAACGACAGGGGAATGATTGAGCTGAAACAGGCTCGTCATCCCCTCATCGACAAAAACAAGGTTGTTCCCGTTGATGTTATGCTCGGAAAAGAGTTTGACACGCTTGTAATCACAGGTCCCAACACGGGCGGTAAAACCGTAACCCTAAAGACAATCGGTCTGCTCACGCTCATGGCAATGTGCGGACTTCTCGTTCCGTGTGCCGACAACAGCGAGCTTTCCGTGTTCAGACGAGTGCTTGTGGATATCGGTGACGAACAGAGCATTGAGCAGTCGCTGTCAACATTTTCGGGACATATGACAAATATCGTTCAGATTATAAAGCTTGCAAATGCGGGCTCGCTCTGCCTTATTGACGAGCTCGGCGCAGGAACAGACCCTGTCGAGGGTGCGGCTCTTGCAATTGCAATTCTTGAAAGACTGCGTGACAAACACGCAAAAATTGCTTCAACAACCCACTATGCGGAGTTAAAGGAATTTGCTCTGCGTACTCCCGGAGTTGAAAACGGCAGTTGCGAATTTGATGTTGCAACTCTCAAGCCGACTTACCGACTTCTCATCGGTGTTCCCGGCAAGAGCAACGCGTTTGCAATTTCAAAAAGACTCGGAATAGATGATGAGATAATCAGCCGAGCAAGCGAACTTGTTTCAAACGAGAACAGACAGTTTGAAGATGTTGTTGAAAAGCTTGAAAAGCGCCGTCAAAGCCTTGAAAAACAGCTCGAAAACGCAAACAGACTTACTGCAAAGGCTAATACCGAAAAGCAGAAAGCAGAAAACGAAATGCAGAAGGCAAAGCAGCGTGCAGAGCGTGAGATTGAAAAGGCAAGGCAGGAGGCTCAGCGTATTATTTCACGCACAAGAGCACAGGCCGACGCAGTTGCCGAAGAACTTGAAAAGGCGAGAAAAGCCAAGGATATGAGCGTTCAGGCAAGAACACAGCTAAAGAAAAATATTGACAAAATGGAGGCTCATGCCGATCCTGTCAAGGCTCGCAATACTCCCGATGAGGAGTACAAGCTGCCAAGACCGCTCAAAGTCGGCGACACGGTTCTCATTTACGATATCGACAAAAACGCAACTGTACTTGCACCGCCGAACAAGGACGGTGTTGTGCTTGTTCAGGCAGGCATAATCAAAACGAGGGTTGATATTAAAAATCTTCGTTTGCTCAAATCAAACAACAAGCCCGCAAAGGACAGATTTTCAAGCACAAGAAATGTGCCGAGCAGAATGGATGTCCGTCCCGAAACAGAGGTTGATGTCCGTGGTGAAACCGCCTTCGACGCAATCAATATTGTTGACAAGGCAATTGACAATGCCGTGCTTTCGGGTGTGAGCAAAATGACGATTATTCACGGCAAAGGCACGGGTGTGCTTAAGCGTGAAATCAACAAGTATCTTAAAACAAACAAAGCCGTCAAAAGTCAGCGACTCGGTGTGTTCGGCGAGGGCGAAGACGGTGTTACAATCATTGAATTAAAGTAAAATCCGACTGAATTTATTTTGTGGAATTTGAGGTAATTATGAAAAAACAGTTTCTTGATTCGGGAAAAATCGTGGGTACACACGGCATAAAAGGCGAGGTCAGAATTGACCCGTGGTGCGATTCCCCTGAATTTCTCTGTGCCTTTAAAAAGCTGTGGCTTGATGAAAACGGAACAGAGTTCATCGAGGTAAAATCCCGACCGCACAAAAATATCGCTCTTGCAAAAATCAAGGGAGTTGACACAATCGAGGCAGCCGAAAAATACAGGGGCAGGATTGTCTACATTAACCGTGACGACATCAATCTTGCAGAGGGTGTTCACTTTGTTCAGGATCTTATCGGTCTTGAGGTTAGGGATGCCGTCAGCGGCAGAGTCTACGGCGAAATTTCCGATGTTTTGCGTACAGGCGCAAATGATGTTTACGAAATCAAAGACGCTGACGGCAAGACATACCTTGCTCCCGTAATTGACGATGTTGTAAAAGAAATCAATGTTAATGACGGCTATGTTCTTATTGTTCCCATGAAAGGAATTTTCGACGATGAGAATTGATATTATAACGCTTTTCCCCGAAATGTTTGAGCCTGTTTTAAACGGAAGCATAATCGGCAGAGCACAGAAGAGCGGTGTGCTTGAAATCGTGTGTCACCAACTGCGTGATTACGCTTTTGACAAGCACAAAAGAGTTGACGACACTCCCTACGGCGGCGGAATGGGAATGCTTATGAAAGCCGAACCCATTGCCCTCTGCTTTGAGGATATCTGCAAACAAATCGGCAAAAGACCGCATTTTGTCTATATGTCACCGCAGGGCAAAACATTGAAACAGCAAAGACTTCGTGAGCTTGCCGATGTTGAAAATATCTGTATTCTCTGCGGTCACTATGAGGGTGTTGACCAAAGACTTCTTGACGAGTTTATTGACGAAGAAATTTCAATCGGCGACTATGTTCTCACGGGAGGAGAAATTCCCACAATGGTATTTGCGGACGCACTTTCAAGAATGGTTCCGGGTGTGCTTTCCAACAACGAATGTTTTACCGAGGAAAGCCATTTTAACGGACTTCTTGAGTATCCGCAGTACACAAAACCGTCAGTCTGGAGAGGCAAAGAAGTTCCCGAAGTGCTGATGAGCGGTCACCATGCAAACATTGAAAAATGGAGAAAAGAAAAGAGCATAGAGGTGACAAGACTCAAACGCCCCGAAATGCTTGAAAAATATGACGGAAAGTGAATTTTGCGGACATAATCTAACTGTAATTACATAAAATAAGACAAGGAAAATCATACGAAATACCGTATCTTTACGATAAAAACATAATATTTTGTAAAAATGCACAATAAACGGGGGGATAAATTCTCTCAAGGTGCATATTAACACGAAATTAATTTATTGTATTGACCTTGTTCGGAAAAAAGATTATAATACATATTAAATTGAGCCGCAGTTTGCAGGCATTGGTGGTTAAAAAATTAAAGGCAAAGAGGGTTTTAAAAATGTATGTTAAGGAAGTATTAGTACAGAATAAAGCCGGTTTACACGCTCGTCCGGCAACTTTCTTTATTCAGAAGGCTAATGAGTATAAGTCAACAATTTGGGTAGAGAAGGAAGAGCGCCGTGTGAACGCAAAGAGCCTTCTCGGCGTATTGTCCCTCGGTATTATCGGCGGCACTACTATTAAGGTAATTGCTGACGGTTCTGACGAAACTGAAGCAGTTGAGGGTCTTGTTTCTCTCGTTGAGTCAGGCTTTGCTGAATAATCAGCTTTAAATTTTACAAAATACCAAGGGGGCGGTTTTCCGCCTCTTTTTTGTTTCTTTCAAACAAATCGAAATCTGAAAAGGCGGTGATTTTGTGAATCCGAAAATGTCACAGCTTCGTAAAAAAGCAATGGCGCTTCCGCTGTTGCCGGGTGTGTACATCATGCACGACAAAAGCGGAAAAATTATATATATCGGCAAGGCAAAGGCTCTTAAAAACAGAGTCAGCCAATACTTCGGTTCGCAGAATAACCATGCCGAAAAGGTTCGCAGAATGGTTGATAATGTCGATGATTTTGAATATATCATCACGGACAGCGAGTTTGAGGCACTCATTCTTGAATGCAGTCTTATCAAACAGCACACCCCGAAGTATAATATTCTGCTTAAAGACGACAAGGGCTACAGCTATATAAGAATCAGCTCGGGTGATTGGAAAAAGCTGTCATATACATTGCAGAAAATGGATGACGGAGCGGAATATATCGGTCCGTACAAGAGCAGTTATTATGTAAAAAATGCCGTTGAGGAGGCCAACAAAATCTTTATGCTCCCAACCTGTAACCGCCAATTTCCGAGAGATTTCAGAAAGGGCAGACCGTGCCTTAACTACCACATAAAGCAATGTATGGCTCCCTGCACAGGCAGAGTAAAGCTGAAGGACTACAACGAAAATCTTAACCGTGCGCTTGAATTTTTGCGTGGCGGTTCAACAAATTCAATCAAAAAGCTGACCGAAGAAATGGAAACAGCCGCAGAAAATCTTGAATTTGAAAGGGCGGCGTCAATCAGAGATATAATAAAATCCGTCCGTAAAATGAGCGACAAGCAAAAGGTTGTTGCAACAAAAATTGATGACGGCGATGTTATTGCAGGCTTTTCGGATGACGGCAAAACCTGTTATCAGGTGTTCCGTTTTGAGGGCGGAAGACTTTTTGACCGTGAAAGCTTTGTGTTTGACAGCGGTGAAAGTGAATCCGAAACCGAAGAATTTTTACTGCGATATTACACTCTGCGTGACAGTGTGCCAAAGAGCATTGCAATTGACAGGGAATTTGACGGTATGGAAGAAATTGCCGAATGGCTCTCGCAAAAGCACGGCAGTAAGGTCGGCATAACGGTTCCGCAGAGGGGTGACAGGGCACAGCTTGTGGCAATGTGCAAATCGAATGCCGCAGAAACCCTTGCACAGAAAAAGGGCGCAACCGTTCGTGAGTACAATGTGCTTGAAGAACTGCGTGATTTGCTCGGACTTGAAAAGCTGCCCGAATATATCGAATCCTACGATATTTCAAACCTTGCAGGCACTGAAAATGTTGCGGGTATGATTGTTTATAAAAACGGCAAACCGCTCAAATCGGCTTACAGAAAGTTTAAAATCAAAGGCTTTGAAGGACAGGATGACTACGCATCCATGGCGGAAGTTTTGACAAGACGATTTGACGAATATTATAAAAATCCCGATGAAGAAGAGGGCTTTGGGAAACTCCCCGATCTTATCCTGCTTGACGGCGGTAAAGGTCAGGTTGCGGCTGTAAAAGAGGTTTTGCAGAGTAAGAATATTGATGTTCCGCTGTTCGGCCTTGTAAAGGACGATAAGCACAAAACCCGTGCCGTAACGGGCGAGGGCGGAGAAATTGCGCTCAGTCCCGGACGGTCGCTGTTTGCGTTCCTCGCAAAAATGCAGGACGAGGTTCACCGCTTTGCAATCGGCTATCACCATTCAAGACGAAGTAAAAACACATTCAAAAGCTCGCTTACAGGCATTGATGGCATAGGCGAAGTCAGAGCAAGGTCGCTTCTCAAGTATTTCAGAACGGTTGAAAATATCTCAAATGCAGATCTTGCAGAGCTTGAAAACGCTCCTAAAATGACGAAAGACGCCGCACTTGCGGTGTTTAAATACTATCATCCGCTGAATGACAGCAAAACAGAGTAAAATATTGTTGTAAATTATCTTTTAATGTGTTATACTAAAGTTTGCAATTGCAGACGGTTGCACAAAACTTAACTTTTTTCGGCAATGCCGTATGCCTGCTTGCGGTGTTGTTTTATGATTTTGCAGGCGGAAAGGCTGCGTGTGTTTTATGAGAGTTATTACAGGCTCCGCAAGAGGCAGACGACTCGAAACCCTTGAGGGTGAAGATGTAAGACCGACAACCGACAGAATTAAAGAGGCTGTTTTTTCGATTATTCAGTTTGAAACCGAGGGCAGAAATTTTCTTGACCTTTTTGCAGGCTCGGGACAAATGGGTATTGAGGCTTTGAGCAGAGGTGCAAAGTCGGCAAGCTTTGTTGACAATGCAAAAAAATCGCTTGAAACGGTAAAAAGAAACCTCAAGGCTGTAAAGCTTGAAAATTCGGCAAAGGTTTTTGCAATGGATTTTCACAGCTTTCTTTCGATGAACTCACAGCGTTTTGATATTGCATTTCTCGATCCTCCTTACAGAACGGGAATGCTGCAGGATGCCCTTGAGCTTGTTGTCGATGCGATGAACGATACTGGTGTTATCATTGCGGAAAATCCTCTTGCCGAAGAAATTTTGTCGAATTACGGTGATTTTGTACTTGACAGACAGTATCGCTATGGTAAAATAAAAATAACTACATTCAGACATAAGGATTTTCAAAGATGAACAAAACAGTGATTTGTCCGGGAAGTTTCGATCCCGTAACGCTCGGACACCTTGATATTGTCACGAGAGCGTCAAAGCTTTTTGACCGTGTAATCGTGGGTGTGCTTGTCAACTCTTCAAAAAGTCCTATTTTCTCAATTGAAGAGAGAATTGAACTTTTAAAGGAGGTTACCGGGCATCTTGATAATGTTGAAGTAGTAGGCTTTAACGGCTTGCTCGCACAATATTGTGAGGAACACGGTGTTGACGCAATTGTTAAGGGACTCAGAGCTGTGACAGACTTTGAATATGAATTTCAGATGGCGCTTACCAACAAAAAGCTGAATCCGAACCTTGAAACCCTGTTTTTAACTGCTGAAGCGGATTCGATGTATCTCAGCTCGAGTATGGTTCGTGAGATTGCCTCAATGGGCGGCGACATCAGAAACTTTGTTCCTGCGTGCATTCATGACAGAATTGTGGAAAGACTGAAAAATAATTAAGCGTTTGTTTTTTTAATTAAAGATGGATTAAACCAAACATATAAGGAGTGGACAGATAATGAAAGTTGAGGATTTGATTTTACAGCTTCAGGATGTTATCAGCGCTGCCAAGTCAATGCCCTTTTCAGGCGGCAAGGTTATGGTAAGCAGTGACGAGATTTATGATATTCTCGATCAGATTCAGGACGCTATGCCGGCAGAGGTAAGACAGGCAAAGAATATTGTTGCCGACAGAAAACAGATTCTTGCCGAGGCTAACCGTGAATCGGAGAACATAATCAGGGGTGCGGAAGAACGCAAAAAGGCTATGCTTAACCAGAACGAGCTTGTTCGTGAGGCTCAGGCAAAGGCCAAGGAAATTGTTGACGATGCAAAACAGAAGTCGGCGGAAATCAGAAAGGCTGCAAATGTTTATGTTGACAGCATTATGAAACGCACGGAAGAGGGCGTTGCAACACAGCTTGAGGCTCTCAGAAAGACTCATGCCAACATTGTAAGCTCGCAGAAAAAGCAGGGCTGATTTAATTAAAAACGGCTTTGCATCAACAGTCGGACAGCCCGAAAAAACAAATAATGTATAATTACAAGCGGCAGAGAATTAAACTGCCGCTTGTTTTTTTGCCGCAAAGGTATACTTGTCGGAAAACGCGAAAAATGTTGAAGAGAAGAAAATAAAATTGCATCGAAAATGTTTTTACAAAATTGTAAAAAATATTGTCATAATTCCTTTAAGTAAATAACAATAGGGGTTAATCTTGTAAAATAATAAGATGAATGAAACAATATGCGGTGGTGAGGTTCTTGAAAAATGCTTTGCTGATTTCACACTCTGAACAGAGTGCCGTTTCTTTGTCACAATTGCTCGAGAGCGAAGGCTATACGGAGATTTCCGTTTGCCAAACCTCACATGAGGCTAAGGAGCTTGCAAAGGGTGAGGTTTTTGATCTCATTTGCGTCAATGCACCGCTTGAAAAGGAAAACGGCATTGAGCTTTCAAAGTACTTTGCCGGAACAACCCGTTCAAGTGTTGTGATTATCGTTCCGCAGCGAAATGCGGATTATGTGAACGATGCACTCACGGAGCACGGTGTTCTTGTTATTGCAAAGCCCGTAAACAAGCACCTGTTTCACCACTTTTTGCAGTTTACGGAATGTTTTAAGATGCGGATGTTTCGTGTGATTGAGGAAAATGAAAAGCTCAAGCATATGGTTGCGGATATGAAGATAATAAACAGAGCAAAGTTCCTGCTTATTACCTGCCTTAATATGTCCGAAGATCAGGCGCATCGCTATCTTGAAAAACAGGCTATGGATCTCAGAACAAGCAAGCTTGAGGTTGCAAAGCAGGTTATCAGAACATATGAGAACTGACTGCAATTTTTTAGTTTATTGAAAGGAATGTGTTTTTATGAGCCGTGCGGCATACTTAATCCTTGAAAACGGAACAGTTTTTGAGGGCAAGGCGTTTGGTGCCGAAAAAGAAACTACGGGAGAACTTGTTTTTACTACAGCAATGACAGGTTATCTTGAAACACTCACCGACCCCAGCTATTACGGTCAGGTGGTTATTCAGACATTCCCTTTAATCGGCAACTATGGTGTTATCCCTGCCGATTTTGAAAGTGACTCTCCGTCACTGAAAGGTTATATTGTACGAGAATGGTGCCAAGTTCCTTCAAACTTCCGTTGTGAGGGTGATCTTGACACCTTTTTAAAAGAGTCGGGAATTCCCGGCATTTACGGAATTGACACCCGTGCGCTCACAAGAATTGTGCGTGAATACGGTGTTCTGAACTGCAAAATCTCCTATTCTCCCGATGTGACAAAGGAAGAACTTGACGAGATTAAGAACTATGTTATTACAGAGGCTGTTGAAAGCACTACTATAAAAGAAAAAGAGCATTTTGACGCTGAAAACGGTGACCTCAATGTTGTGCTTATGGATTTTGGCGCAAAGCATAACATCGGCAGAGAGCTTGTTAAGAGAGGTTGTAACCTTACAGTTGTTCCCGCCCACACAACAGCGGATGAAATTAAGGCTATGAATCCCGACGGCGTAATGCTTTCAAACGGACCGGGAGATCCTTCGGACAACACAGAGATTATTGCGGAGCTTAAAAAGCTTTGTGACTTCGGGATTCCGACCTTCGGTATCTGTCTCGGTCATCAGCTCCTTGCGCTTTCACAGGGTGCAAAAACAGAAAAGCTCAAGTACGGTCACAGAGGTGCAAACCAGCCTGCAAAGGAAGTTGAAACAGGCAGAGTTTACATCACATCACAGAACCACGGCTACGCTGTTGTAAGCGACAGTATGCCCGAAAACGGTAAAGTAAGCTTTGTAAACGGCAATGATAACACCTGCGAGGGCGTAAACTACACAAATATGCCTGCTTTCTCGGTTCAGTTCCATCCGGAAGCTTGCGGCGGTCCTCATGATACAGCATTTTTGTTTGACCGTTTTATTGAATTGATGAAGAACAACAGAAAATAAGAGTCCGAAATTCGGATTACTATTCAGCATAAGAACAGATACAATAATTACTTGAACGAGGAATGATTATATGCCACTCAAAAAGAATATCAAACGAGTTATGGTAATCGGTTCGGGCCCTATCGTAATCGGTCAGGCTGCCGAATTTGACTATGCAGGCACACAGGCTTGCCGTGCGCTTAAAGAAGAAGGACTTGAGGTTATTCTCGTAAACTCAAACCCTGCTACAATTATGACTGATAACGCAATGGCTGATAAAATCTACATTGAGCCGTTGACGCTTGAAACAGTTAAGAGAATCATCAAAAAGGAACGCCCTGACAGCCTTCTTTCAACCCTCGGCGGTCAGACGGGTCTTACCCTTTCAATGCAGCTTGCAAAAGAGGGCTTCCTTGATAAATACAATGTTCAGCTTCTCGGTGCAAACCCCGAAACAATCGACAAGGCAGAGGACAGACAGCTTTTTAAGGACACAATGATTGAAATAGGTCAGCCTGTTATTCCGTCACTTGTTGTTACAGATGTTGAATCAGCTGTTAAGTTTGCCGACGAAATCGGTTATCCTGTAATTATCCGTCCTGCATTCACACTCGGCGGTACAGGCGGCGGTATTGTCGATAACGAGGAAGAACTTCGTGAAATCACATCAAACGGTCTTGAACTTTCTCCTATCACACAGGTGCTTGTTGAAAAATGTATCTCAGGTTGGAAAGAAATCGAGTTTGAGGTTATGCGTGACAGCGACGGAAATGTTATTACTGTTTGCTCAATGGAAAACTTCGATCCTGTAGGCGTTCACACAGGCGACTCAATCGTTATCGCTCCTACGGTAACACTTGCCGACAAGGAATATCAGATGCTCAGAAGTGCGGCTCTCAACATTATCTCTGCACTTAAGGTAGAGGGCGGTTGTAACTGCCAGTTCGCACTCAACCCCGAAACATTTGAATATGCGGTTATCGAGGTTAATCCCCGTGTATCCCGTTCATCGGCACTTGCGTCAAAGGCAACAGGTTATCCTATTGCAAAGGTTGCCGCTAAAATTGCTATCGGTTACACACTTAATGAAATCAAAAATGCCGTTACAGGTACAACATACGCTTGCTTTGAGCCGGCGCTCGACTATGTTGTTGTAAAATTCCCAAAATGGCCTTTCGATAAATTTGTATATGCAAAGAGAACACTCGGTACTCAGATGAAGGCAACAGGCGAGGTTATGGCTATTGCTCCGACATTTGAACAGGCTATTATGAAAGCTGTAAGAGGCGCCGAGATTTCTCATGATACTCTCAACGACAAGGAATTTGCAGAGCTTTCAAACGCATCGGTTTATGACAGACTCAGCGTTTGCGATGACAGAAGAATCTTCTGCGTATATGAGGCTCTCAAGAGAGGTATTACAGTAGAACAGATTCACAACATCACTCTCATTGACGAGTGGTTCCTTGAAAAGCTCAAAAATCTTATTGCCGTTGAAAACGAACTCAAGAACGGCGAGCTTACGGAGGATCTCTATGTTCGTGCCAAGAACAAGGGATTCCTTGACAAAACAATTGAAAAAATCACAGGCAGGAAGGTTGAAAATCCACTTGTTCCTGTTTATAAAATGGTTGATACCTGCGCCGCAGAATTTGAGGCTGAAACTCCTTACTTCTATTCAACATTTGATAAGGAAAATGAAGCTGAGGAATTCATCAGAGAGCAGAAGAGCGATAAGAAAACAGTTATCGTATTCGGTTCGGGTCCTATCAGAATCGGTCAGGGTATCGAATTTGACTATGCATCTGTTCACTGCGTATGGGCGCTCAAAAAAGCAGGCTACGATGTTGTTATCGTAAACAACAACCCTGAAACAGTATCAACAGACTTTGACACAGCCGACAGACTTTATTTTGAACCGCTCACAACCGAAGATGTTATGGGCATAATAAAGACAGAAAATCCGTTCGGTGTAGTTGTTGCATTCGGCGGACAGACAGCAATTAAGCTTACAAAGTTCCTCAGCGACAACGGTGTAAATATTCTCGGCACATCATACGATGCCATTGATATGGCAGAGGACAGAGAGCGTTTTGACGAGCTTCTTGAAAAGTATCACATCAAGCGTCCCCGTGGCGTAACGGTCATGACAACAGACGAGGCTCTCGATGTTGCAGACAAAATCGGTTATCCTGTTCTTCTCCGTCCGTCATATGTTCTCGGCGGTCAGAATATGATTATTGCATTCAACGAAGATGATGTCAAAGAGTATATGGCAATCATTCTTGCACAGAATATTGAAAATCCGATTCTTATTGATAAGTACCTTCAGGGTACAGAGCTTGAAGTTGATGCCATTTGTGACGGTGAAGATATTCTTATTCCGGGTATTATGGAGCATATCGAGCGTGCCGGTGTTCACTCGGGCGACTCAATTGCGGTTTATCCGGCATGGAATCTCTCAGACAGAATGACTCAGATTATTATTGAAAGCTCAAAGAACCTTGCAATCGAACTCCGTACAAAGGGACTTGTAAACATTCAGTACCTTATCTATAAAGACGAACTTTATGTTATCGAGGTAAATCCCCGTTCTTCAAGAACAATCCCTTACATCAGTAAGGTAACAGGCGTTCCTATGGTTGACCTTGCAACAAGAGCGATGCTCGGTGAGAAGCTCAAAGATATGGGCTACGGCACTGGCCTTTACAGAAAGAGTCCTTACATTGCGGTTAAGGTTCCCGTATTCAGCTTTGAAAAGCTTATCAATGTTGATAACCACCTCGGTCCCGAGATGAAGTCAACAGGTGAAGTTCTCGGTGTTGCAGGCACACTTGAGGAGGCTCTCTATAAGGGACTCATCGGTGCAGGCTACAAGATGAAGAAAAAGGGCGGTGTGTTCATTACAGTCCGTAATTCGGATAAGGCTGAAATCGGTGAAATCGCAAAGAAATACTACGACCTCGGATTCAGAATCTACGCAACGGAGGGTACAGCGGATGTACTCAAGAAGTACGGTATCGATGCCGTAAGCGTAAAGAAAATTCACGAGTCCAAGACAAACAATACTCTTACACTCATTGAATCGGGCAAGATTCAGTATGTTATTTCAACATCTGCAAAGGGCAGAATCCCTTCAAGAGATTCTGTTAAAATTCGCCGTAAGACTGTTGAAAGAAATATTCCGTGTCTTACATCTCTTGACACGGCAAATGCGCTTGCGGATTGCCTTAAGAGCCACTATTCACAGCACAGCACGGAGCTTATCGACATTAACCATATGAGAGAGGAAAAGCTTATGTTAAAATTCACAAAGATGCAGGGTATAGGCAACGACTATATCTATTGCAGCACTTTTGATCAGGAAATCAGCAACCCCGAGGCGCTTGCCGTAAGACTTTCCGACAGACATTTCGGTATCGGCGGCGACGGTATTATTCTTGTTTGCCCTTCAAAGGTTGCAGATGCAAAGATGAAAATGTACAACCTTGACGGTTCAGAGGGTAAGATGTGCGGTAACGGTATCCGTTGCGTAGGTAAGTTCCTCTATGACCACGGTATGGTTGATATCAACGAAAAAGACGAAATTACAATTGAAACACTCAGCGGTATCAAGAAACTCAAGGCTTATACTTCAGGCGGAAAGGTTAACCGTCTCAGAGTTGATATGGGCAAGGCTATTCTTGATCCTAAGGAAATTCCCGTTGCTCTTGACGGTGACAAGGTTGTTGACAGAACTGTTGAGATTGCAGGCAAGAACTATAACATCACCTGCGTATCAATGGGTAACCCTCACTGCGTAGTATTTATGGACGATATTGATAATCTTGACATCGAAACCATAGGACCTGAGTTTGAAAACGATAAGCTTTTCCCTGAAAGAGTGAATACAGAATTTGTAACAGTTCTCGATGACCATACAATCAAGATGAGAGTGTGGGAGCGTGGCTCAGGCGAAACATGGGCTTGCGGTACAGGCGCTTGTGCCGTTGCGGTTGCCGCTTGTGAAAACGGTTTCTGCAAAAAGGGTGAAGACATTAAGGTTAAGCTCAAGGGCGGCGATCTTATTATCAACTATACTGATGAAACGGTATATATGACAGGTAATGCGGAAAAAGTATTTGAAGGCGAAGTTGAGGTGTAATCGTGGAGATAACCGAACATAAGAAGAATAAAAAATATATATTTGTAACAGGCGGTGTCGTATCCGGTCTTGGCAAGGGTATCACAGCCGCATCTCTCGGCAGACTTTTAAAGGCAAGAGGACTCAAGATTGTTGCTCAAAAGCTTGACCCGTATATCAATGTCGATCCGGGTACAATGAGCCCGTATCAGCACGGCGAGGTATATGTAACGGAGGACGGTGCAGAAACCGACCTCGACCTCGGCCATTATGAGCGCTTTATTGATGAGGATCTTAACAAGTATTCAAACCTCACAACAGGTAAGGTTTACTCAAATGTTCTTGAAAAGGAGCGTCACGGCGACTACCTCGGTAAGACAGTTCAGGTAATTCCTCACATCACAAATGAAATCAAGTCTTTTATCTACAATGTAGGTGAAAAGACCAATGCCGATGTTGTAATTACGGAAATCGGCGGTACGGTGGGCGATATCGAAAGCCAGCCGTTCCTTGAGGCTATCCGTCAGGTATCTCTTGAAGTCGGCAGAGAGAACAGCATCTTTATTCATGTAACTCTCGTTCCCTATATCAAGGGCAGCGAGGAACACAAATCGAAGCCGACACAGCATTCTGTAAAGGAGCTTCGTTCACTCGGTATCAATCCCGATATCATCGTTCTTCGTTGTGACGAACCTCTTGAGGAGAGCATTTTCAACAAGATTGCACTTTTCTGCAATGTAAAACCGGATTGTGTAATCGAAAATATTACTCTCCCAACGCTTTATCAGGCACCTCTTATGCTTGAAAAGAGCAATTTCTCAAATGTTGTATGTCGTGAGCTCAATATTGTAACGGACAAAAAGCCAGACCTTTCCGAGTGGGAAGAAATGCTTAGCCGTATCAACAACCGTACAAAGAAATGCACGATTGCTCTTTGCGGTAAGTATGTTGCACTCCATGACGCATATCTTTCTGTTGCAGAGGCACTTCGTCACGGAGGCTATGAAAATTCCGCCGATGTTGAAATCAAGTGGGTTGACTGCGAACTTCTCACAAAGTACAAGGTTGACGAGCTTCTCGGTGATGTTGACGGTATCCTCGTTCCGGGTGGCTTCGGTAACAGAGGTATCGAAGGTAAGATTATGGCTGCAAAATATGCCCGTGAGCATGATATTCCGTATCTCGGAATCTGCCTCGGTATGCAGACTGCAGTAATCGAATACGCAAGAGATGTTCTCGGCTATGCTGACGCCAACAGCGGTGAATTTACACCCGAGGGCAAGCATAATGTTATTGACCTTATGCCTGAACAGGAAGGCATTGAGGATATGGGCGGCACAATGCGTCTTGGTGCATATCCGTGTGTTATCGAGCCCGATTCGCTTATGGCTAAGGCTTACGGTCAGCATGAAATTTCAGAGCGTCACCGTCATCGTTATGAGTTCAATAACGATTTCAGAGAGGAAATTGAAAATGCAGGTATGAAGATTACAGGTACTTCACCTAACGGACTTCTTGTTGAGGCTGTTGAAGTTCCCGACAACCGTTTCTTCGTTGCTGTTCAGTATCACCCCGAATTCAAGTCACGCCCGAACCGTGCTCATCCGCTTTTCAGAGAATTTATTAAGGCATCACTTGAAAAATAATTTATATTCCACTTAACTTACAGACAAAAGGACTGATTTTAATGAAGATTAACAGAAATTTTGACAATCTCGTTCCTAACTATCTTTTTGCAGATGTTGCAAAAAAGACAAATGCATATATTGCGGCTCATCCCGATAAAAAGGTTATCAAGCTTGGTATCGGTGATGTAACCCTTCCGCTTGCTCCTGTTGTTGTTGAGGCAATGAAAAAGGGCGCAGAGGATCTTGCTCACAAGGAAACCTTCAAGGGTTATCCCGATTATGAGGGCTACGAGTTTCTCAGACAGGCTATTTCAGATTATTACAAGAGCTTTGGTGTTGCAGTAGGCGCTGACGAAATTTTTGTATCAGACGGTGCAAAGTCGGACTGCGGTAACATAGGCGACATCTTCTCAAAGGATAATGTTGTTCTTGTAACCGATCCTGTTTACCCCGTATATGTTGACTCAAACATTATGGCAGGCAGAGAAATCGTTTATGCCGCATCAAATGAGGCAAACGGCTTTGCCGCTCTCCCTGATGAAAATGTAAAGGCAGACATCATCTACCTTTGCTCACCTAACAACCCGACAGGCTCTGCATACAATGCCGAACAGCTCAAGACTTGGGTTGACTACGCTCTCAAAAACGATGCAATAATCCTCTACGATTCAGCGTATGAGGCATTCATCACAGAGGATCTCCCTCGTTCAATTTTTGCAATCGAAGGTGCAAGAAAGTGTGCAATTGAAATGTGCTCACTTTCAAAGACAGCAGGCTTTACAGGCACAAGATGCGGTTACACGGTAATTCCTAAGGAGCTTGAGCGTGACGGTCACAATATCTATGCAACATGGTACCGCCGTCAGGCAACAAAGTTCAACGGTGTTTCATGGCCTGTTCAGTGTGCTGCTGCCGCTGTATTCAGCGAAGAAGGTCAGAAGCAGATCAAGGAGAACATTTCTTACTATCAGGAAAATGCAAGAATTATTGCATCTGCTCTTGATGAACTCGGCATCTACTACACAGGCGGTAAGAACTCACCTTATATCTGGCTCAAGTGTCCGAACAATATGGGCAGTTGGGAATTCTTTGACCTCCTCCTCAACGAGGCAAATGTTGTAGGTACTCCGGGTGAGGGCTTTGGCGAAAACGGTGCCGGCTACTTCCGCCTTACATCATTCGGTGACAGAGAAAACACGATTGAGGCTGTTGAAAGAATCAAAAAGGTTCTCACAACCCTCTCAAAGTAATTTGATTGAATTCAGATTATTATATTGAATAAAACACACAGCGGATAACCCGAATTTTAAGGTTATCCGCTGTTCTTATACGGCGAGCCGCCGTTCCCGATTCGTGAAGACAGTTTTAATTAAATGTAAAATTGAAAATGGAAAATTGTGGTCGGGCAGACAGTTTGCAATGTAAAAACATATTATGCCCGAGCGTAACATTGCAACTGTTCACACAATTCCTTGTGGACGGATATCATCCGACCCTACGCAAAAAAGGACATTCCATTTGGAATGTCCTTTTGATATCATATTAAAATCAGAACTTAATCTTTTCAGTGATATAATCGTTGAGCTTGTCAATTGCAACTCTTTCCTGCTGCATTGTGTCACGGTCACGAACCGTTACACAACCGTCGTCAACAGACTCAAAGTCATATGTGATACAGAACGGAGTACCGATTTCGTCCTGTCTTCTGTAACGCTTGCCGATTGAGCCTGCATCGTCATAATCAGTCATAAAGTCGGCTGAAAGCTGTTCATAAACCTTGCCTGCCTGCTCGTTGAGCTTCTTTGAAAGCGGAAGAACGCAAGCTTTGTACGGAGCAAGCGTCGGATGAAGTCTTAACACAACTCGTGTATCCTTTTCGTCAATAACTTCTTCATCATAAGCCTCAACAACAAGAGCAAGGAAAAGGCGCTCAACACCGAGCGACGGCTCAATAACATACGGAATGTACTTCTCGTTCGTTGTCGGGTCAAAGTATTCAAGCGTTTTGCCGCTTGTTTTGCTGTGCTGTGTAAGGTCATAGTCTGTTCTGTCGGCAACGCCCCAAAGCTCGCCCCAACCGAACGGGAAGAGATATTCAAAGTCTGTTGTTGCCTTTGAGTAGAAGCAAAGCTCCTCTTTTGCATGGTCACGAAGACGGAGATTTTCTTCCTTAATATTGAGAGAATAGAGCCAGTCACGGCAGAAACCTCTCCAGTATTCAAACCATTCAAGGTCAGTGCCCGGCTTGCAGAAGAACTCAAGCTCCATCTGCTCAAACTCACGAACACGGAAAATGAAGTTACCGGGAGTGATTTCGTTTCTGAAAGATTTACCGATCTGTGCAACGCCGAAAGGAACTTTCTTACGGCTTGTTCTCTGAATGTTAGAGAAGTTCACGAAAATGCCCTGAGCGGTTTCGGGTCTGAGATAAATTTCATTTTTGCTGTCTTCGGTAACACCCTGAAATGTTTTGAACATAAGGTTGAACTGACGAATGTCGGTAAAGTTGTGCTTGCCGCAGTTAGGGCAAGGAATCTCTTTTTCCTTGATGTAATTCATCATTTCTTCGTTTGTCCAGCCTGCAACATTTGTGCCGTCAAAATCTTCAATAAGATTGTCGGCACGGTGACGGGTTTTACATTCCTTACAGTCCATAAGCGGGTCTGAGAAACCGCCGAGATGACCTGATGCAACCCATGTCTGCGGATTCATAAGGATTGCTGAGTCAAGACCAACATTGTACTTGTTCTGCTGAACAAACTTCTTGAGCCAGGCATTTTTAATATTGTTTTTTAGTGCAACACCGAGCGGACCGTAATCCCAAGTGTTTGCAAGACCGCCGTAAATTTCAGAACCCGGATAAACAAAGCCTCTGTTTTTACACAAAGCAACGATTTTATCCATGGTTTTTTTGCTGTTTTCCATAACTTAACCTCTCTTTGCGGATAGATAAAAATAACCACTAAAATAATACAATTATTTGCAACTGTTGTCAAGTAAAAAGACTTCGTTACAGCATTTGTTGCGGTCTGAAAATAATAATTTGAAAAAAATTTACAAACTTGCCAAAAAACACTTGTAAATGTAATCGTTTTGATATATAATGTAGTTACTCAAAATTTGAGTAACAAAAAAGGAGGAATTAGCGATGAAAAAATCATCCAAGGTTCTCAGTTTGGTACTTGCAGTTCTTATGGCAGTATCCTGTTTTTCAGGTTTGACCATTTTTTCTGCATCAGCTGAAGAAACCGACACAAAAATTTATTTCGATGTAAGTACTATCCCTGCAGAATGGGGTACTACAAAGAACGTTTATTGCCATCTTTATGCAATAGCAGGTGATGAATTCCCTGAAACATCTTGGCAGACACCGCCTGAGAAGTGCGCTAAAGACAAGGAGACAGGTCTTTACTACTTTGATACAGCAAAGATCAAGAATGAAGACGGTACGCTCCACGGCGGTCTTAAGGACAATGCTGACTATGCTGTAATCTTCTCAACAAAAGACAACAAAAAAACAACTCACCAGACTTGTAATGTAACACTCGGTAAGCCTTGTCTTGGCGACACAATTTACCTCACAGGCGGTACAGTTGAGAATACCGAAGATTCATCAAAGCGTGACTATGCTGCAACTTGGAGAAATAACAGTGACAACTACGGCCCGAAGGCTGCAATCACATCACTCGGTCATGTAACTGAGGGCAGATTCCCGATTTACCTTTCAAGAGCTGAAATGGTTGCACAGGCACTCTTTAACTGGGCTGTTAAGAATTCTAACCACTACACTCCCGAAACTGTAGCTAATATTTGTGCAGAGGTTGAAGCTGAGCCGATGGATGTTTACAACACTTATGCTGAAGTATATGCAACACAGCTTGCTGATCCTGAAGCATATCCTGATTGTGCTCCTCTTTCAACAATTGCTACACTTCTCGGTGTTGATCCTTCTGTTACAGAAGAACCAACAACTACAGAGCCTGCTACAGAAGAGCCGACAGAAGCTCCTACAACAGAGCCTGCTACAGAGCCTACAACAGTAGCTCCTACAACAGAACCTGTTACAACAGAGCCTGTTACAACAGAGCCTGTTACAGAGCCTACAACAGAAGCTGTTACAACAACAGATCCTATTTATGTAGTAGCCGGTGCAGAAGAATTTGCCGGTCTTAAGTGGATTGGTGACCCTGTAAACGGTGCTCAGAATGTTATGACAAAAGACGGCGATATGTATTCAAAGACATTCGCTGCAACACCTGCCGGCGATAGCTATCAGGTTAAGGTTGTTAAGAATGTAGCTAACGGTACAAATCCTGAAACAGGTGAAACAGTTTGGGATCAGACTTGGATCGGTTACGATAACACAGAAAACAACCTCACATTCGATGTAACAGCTGCTTGCGATGTAACAGTAACATACAATCCTACTACAAATGAAATCAATGTAACAGGTGACAGTGTTAAAATCGTTAAAGATCTTAAGGTTGATTATGTATTACCAGTTGGTAACGGTTTCCAGAGCTGGCTCAACGGCGAGGACTGGAAGGTAGACGCTGAGTCAAACAAGATGGAAATGGTTTCTGACAAGGTTTACAAGATTACATTTAAGGGTGTAACATCGTCAGATAACTATGAATTTAAGTTTGCTGCTAACGGTTCATGGGCTGCTAACTGGGGTCTTCCGGCAACAGAGAACAGTGCTCCTGTCGGTAAGGACTTCGACCTTACATTCAACGGTGAGAATATGGTTCTCGATACTGTAGCTCTCGGTTATGCAGAGGGTTCATCAATTGATGTAACACTTACACTTGACCTTTCAGGCTTTGACTATCCTTCAAAGCAGGGCGCTAAGGCTAATATTACAATTGAAGGCGATCGTGTTCCGCTTCTCGGCGATGCTGACGGTGACTTCTCAATCACAGTTAAAGACGCTACAATGATTCAGAGAATTGCAATCGGTCTTTTAAGCACAGACGCTTCCAAGGTTTGCGACGCTAACGAAGACGGCAGAATTTCTGTTAAGGACTCAACAATTGTTCAGAAGTATGTTGTTAAGGGTTACAACAACACAGGTAATGTAGGTTCACCTATTGCCAGTGCTGAATAATTTTGATTGATTTAATCTGAAATTACATTTTACCTCGCAGGGAATCCCCTGCGAGGTTATTTTTTGTCATAAAACAAGGAAATTTTGCCGATAAAGATGCAAAGTGTAATAATGTGTGTTATAATAATTCCAGTGAAGTGTTACAAGGAATGTTCAAAAGAAAAGAGGCGAAAGATATATGTATATCCATGATATTTCAAAGGATACTCTTACAACCGAGGTATATCCGGGAGATCCGAAAACGGTTGTAACTCCGCTGAGAAGTATGGATGATGAAGAATGCAATCTTTCGCAGATTTCGATGTGTGTTCATGCCGGAACACATATTGATGCTCCGCTCCACTTTTGCCCTGACGGCAAAGGGATAACCGATTTAAGGCTAAACACCTTCTACGGAAAATGCACCGTAATAACGGTCAAGGGCGTTTTGACGGGCGAAGATATGGACAAGCTGTTGCCGTATTGCAGAAAGCGGATACTGTTCAGGGGGAACGGCGATACCTATCTTTCGCATTCTGCCGCAATTGTACTTGCACAAAGCAGAGTGGTGCTTGTCGGTACGGACGCCGAGTCAATCGCTCCGCCGTTTGATGAAGTAAAAACGCACCGTGAACTGGGCAGAGCAGAAATCGCCGTGCTTGAAAATCTCAATCTTTCGGGGGTTGATGACGGCGAATATGATTTGTGCGCTTTCCCGATAAAGCTCGGCGGTCTTGAGGCGGCGCCATGCAGGGCGATACTTTTTGAACAGGAAAAAGGATTAAACTAAGGTGATATTTATGGTAAAAATGGTAGTATTTGATCTTGACGGCACACTTATAAATTCTCTTACCGATCTTGCTATAAGCGTGAATTATGGCTTGAAGCTTAACAGGCTTGAGGAAAAGCCTGTTGAAAATTATAAAACATATGTCGGAAACGGCAGAGAAATGCTCATCAGAAGGGCGATGGGAGATGCGTGGACCGACCACGAGCTTTTTGAAAAGGTCAAGGCTGATTACGACAGACACTATGCCGTCCATTGCAACGACCACACTGCCGCATATGACGGTTGTGCAGAAATGCTTGAAAAGCTTGCACAAAAAGGTATTAAAACGGGTGTGCTGTCAAACAAACCCGATGAATTTGTTGATAAAATGCTAAAAAAAGCATTTCCCGACCACAAATTTACTCAGGCATGGGGGCAGAAACCGCAGTACAAGACAAAACCCGAGCCTGATGCTCTGCTTGCACTCCTCGATATGAGCGGTGTAACTCCCGAAGAATGTTTCTATGTCGGCGACAGCGATGTCGATGTGTTTACGGCAAACAATGCAGGCATAAAAATGGCAGGTGTTTCATGGGGATTCAGAGGCAAAAACGAGCTTATGAACGCCGGTGCGCCGTTTGTTGCAGACACAGCCGAAGAACTTTTTGATTACATTTGCAAATTTATATAATAGTATGAACAAGATAAATTATCAGAAAGAACTCGACAGGGTGATTGACAAAATAACGGGGGAGGGAAAAGTCCCAAAGCTGCTTTTGCATGTGTGCTGCGCCCCGTGTTCGTCATACTGCCTTGAGTATCTTTCAAAATATTTTGATATCACGGTCTATTTTTACAATCCGAATATTTCGATTGCGGATGAGTATAATTACCGCCTGAGCGAAGAAAAGCGTCTTGTGTCGCTTATGCCGTTTGAACATCCTGTAAAGGTGGTCGAGGGCGAATATCTGCCCAAGGATTACTTTGAATATGTCAAAGGTCTTGAAAATGAACCCGAGGGCGGAAAGCGGTGTGAAAAATGTTTCAGACTGCGACTTGAATCCTCTGCACGCTACGCAAAGGAACACGGCTTTGATTATTTTACAACCACGCTGACAATCAGTCCGCTGAAAAATGCGCAGTTGCTCAATTCAATCGGTTCGGAGCTTGCCGAGAAGTACGGCGTTCTGTGGCTGTACAGCGACTTCAAAAAGCGTGAAGGCTACAAGCGTTCAATCATCCTTTCAAAAGAATATGACCTCTACCGCCAAAACTATTGCGGTTGCGTTTTTTCAAAAAGGGATAGTGTTGAAGAGAAAAACTAAGTTAATACATCAAAAGACAAATCCCCGTCAGAATTTCTGACGGGGATTAATCGTGTTTGCAAATTATTTAACTGAGGTTAACGCATATTAACTTGGTTGTTTTACACAACCGATTTGAGGTATTCGACAATTTCCTGCTGTGTACTCATTTCAAGCACCTTTGCAGTAACTTTGTCTGCCTCTTCTTTTGTCCATGTGGAAATTATCTTTCTCACATTGAGAACCGACGGAGCGGAAACGCTGAATTCTGTGAGTCCGAATGAAATAAGCAACGGAATCATCAGCTTGTTTGCGGCAGCCTCACCGCACATTCCGACCGAAATGCCGTTCTGAACACCGCACTCAATTGTGCGCTTTATCATTCTGAGAACGCTTGGCTGAAGGGGAGAGTAGAGGTAAGACACATCGTTGTTGCCTCTGTCACAAGCCATTGTGTAGCCTGTGAGGTCATTTGTGCCGATGCTGAAAAAGTCTGCCTCTTTTGCAAGCATATCTGCGATAACTGCCGCAGACGCTGTTTCAACCATAACACCAACCTGAATGTTTTCGTTGAAATTTATGCCCATATTGCGTAAATCGGCTTTGCATTCTGCAACAAGCTTTTTGCCCTCACGAAGTTCATCCATAGTTGTGATGAGCGGGAACATAATCTTGATGTCACCGAATGCGCTTGCACGCAAAATGGCTTTAATCTGTGATTTGAAAAGTTCACGGTTTTTAAGGCAATATCTGATTGCACGGAATCCCATGAACGGATTTTCTTCTTTTTCAAGTCCAAGGTACGGAATGTCCTTGTCACCGCCGATATCAAGTGTTCTGATAATCAGCGACTTGCCCTTTAAGATAAGAGCCGCCTTTTTGTAGGCCTCATACTGTTCGTCCTCTGTCGGAATTGAAGTTCTGTCCATGAACAGAAACTCTGTTCTGAAAAGTCCGACACCCTCGCCGTCTGCGTCAACTGCCTTGACAGCGTCTTCAGGTTTTCCTATGTTGCAGAAAAGTTCATAAACTTCTCCGCTTGCGGATTTTGTTTCTCGTCCCCTGTAATTTTCAAGCTCTTTGCGTTCTGCAAGAAAAGCGTCACGCTTTTTGGAGTATTCTGCAACTGTGTTATCATCGGGATTAACAATTACAGCACCCTCACTGCCGTCAACTACAACCGTGTCGCCGTTTTTCAGGCTTGATGCGACACCCTCAACACTGAGTACGGCAGGAATTTCAAGCGCTCTTGCAAGAATTGCAGAGTGGGAAGTTGTTCCGCCTGTTTCAGTAATAATGCCTGCTATGTTTTCTTTTACAATACCTGCCGTAACAGAAGGAGTAAGCTCTCTTGCAACAAGCACCGTGCCTTTTGGCGCGTCACTTACTTTAATTTCGTTTACTCCGAGAAGAATGCCGAGAACACCGCTCTTGATATCTCTGACATCAGCCGCACGCTGTTTTGTAAGCTCATCGTCAGCTGCCGAGAACATTGCAATAAACATATCGCATATATGCTCAAGGGCAGATTCTGCACATTGACCGTCTGCAATCAGCTTTTCAATTTCACCGCTGAGATACGGATCTCTGATAATCTGAATGTGACCTGCAAGAATTTCTGCCTCTTTTTCACCGGCTGAACTGCGAAGATTTTCTGCCTGCTTTTCAGTGTTGTAGCAAAAAGCGTCAACTGCTGTCTTAAAACGCTGTGACTCTGCTTCGGTATCTGTTACGGTTCGTGGAGTGTATTCAAGCGAATGTTCTTCAATAAGCATTACCTTACCGATTCCGATACCCTCGGATGCAGCTGTTCCGTGTAGCATAATCTTCACCTCTTGTAACTGTTTGTCCGTTGTCTTACTCGCCAAGACCGCTCTCTATGAGCTGTGTTGCTTCTGCAAGCGCTTCGTTTTCGTCAGCTCCGTCGCAAACAATCTCAATGTCGCTGCCGCACTTGATGCAGGCTGCAATAATGTTGAGAAGGCTCTTTGCGTTGTACTGATTGCCGTTGAATTTGATCGTTACATCACAGCTGTATTTGCCCATAGCTGTTGCAAAAACCGATGCCGGACGCATATGGAATCCCTGTGCATTTGTGAGTACAAGTTGTTTTGATACCATAATAAAATCTCCTTTATAAATAGATTTTTGTTTTGAAGTTTTGAATCTAATGTCGTGAAAGTTCTTTGAGTTTTGAGGGGTGGCACCGGCTTTTACACCGGTGCCGAGGAACAAAACATTTCAAAAAACGGGTAATAGCAAATTAATTATTTTTTAATCGGTCTTTTGAGAAGTGCAAGCATAAACATTGAAACTACTGCACCGATTGCAAGAGCAAGGAGGTAGAAATACCATGTACCCTGCATTGTTGCGAATACGAAGATACCGCCGTGAGGAGCCATAAGCTTACAGCCAAAGAGAGCTGAAAGTGCGCCTGCTACTGCAGAACCAACGATACATGAAGGGATAACCTGAAGCGGATGACCTGCTGCGTAAGGAATTGCACCTTCTGAGATGAATGAAAGTCCCATTATATAGTTTACGGGAGCATTCTTTCTTTCTTCATCTGTCCAACGATTCTTGAAGAATGTGTTTGAAAGAGCGACTGCGATTGGAGGAACCATACCGCCGATCATAACTGCTGCCATAATGATGTATGCCTGATCGTCTGCGTTTGCAAGGTTAAGTGTTGCGAATGCATAAGCTGCCTTGTTGAAAGGACCGCCCATGTCGATAGACATCATACCTGCGAGGAGCGCACAGAGCGGAACCATCATTGCAGGGTTAGAGGCAATAGCGTTAAGGCCGTTTGACATACCTGAGTTAATCATACCCATGAACGGGTTGACTGCGCACATTACAACGAGAATACCGCCGAGTCCGAGAAGCGGATAGATGAGAACGGGCTTGATACCCTCAAGAGCCTTAGGCATCTTATCGCACATTTTTTCAATACCGAGCATTAAGTAACCGCCTACGAAACCTGCAAGCAAGCCACCGAGGAAGCCTGACGGAACTGTTTCTGCAGCGGCAGGATCCATAAAGGTTGCGCCTGATGTTGCAAGGAAACCGCCTACAAGACCAACGAGAAGACCGGGACGGTCTGCAATTGACATTGCGATAAAGCCGGAAAGGATAGGAACCATAAGGTTAAATGCCACACCGCCGAGTGTTTTAAACCATGCGGCTGCTGGAGTTACCGTACCGAATGCACTGCCAACCTCCTGTGCGTTTACACCGCACGCAATATCAATGAGGAATGCGATTGCAATGAAGATACCGCCTGCTACAACGAACGGGAGCATATGTGATACACCGTTCATAAGGTGACCGTAAGTGCCGCCTCTCTTCTTTGGAGCATCTGCAGAACCGCCTTTGTGATGATATACGGGAACTTCTTTGTTTACAATCTTGTTGATAAGCTCTTCCGGCTTATGAATACCGTCTGAAACGGCACACTGTAAAACGGGCTTGCCGTCAAAACGAGCAAGATTTATTGTGATGTCAGCGGCAATGATGATACCGTCACAATTTGCAATTTCTTCTTCGGTAAGCACATTCTTTGCACCGCCCGAACCGTTTGTTTCAACCTTAATCGGAATGTTAAGACTGTCGCCGGCTTTCTGGAGTGATTCAGCCGCCATATAAGTATGAGCAATACCTGTTGGACAAGCTGTGATAGCAAGAACTCTGTAACCCTTCTTTGCAGGAACTTCTGCCTTTGGTTCATCGGGGAACTTCTCTTTTTCTCTTGCGTCAATAATCGAGATGAATTCTTCCGGAGTTTTTGCGGCTTTAAGCTTTGCGGTAAAATCTTCATGCATCAAAAGCTGCATAAGTCTTGCAAGAACTTCAAGATGAACATCACCGTCTGTTGTTGCGGCAATCATAAAGAGCAGCTTACAGGGCTTACCGTCGGGCGAGTCATAATCAACACCGTCTGGAACTGTGATAGCCGTGAGGGCGGGAGCTTTTACAGCTTCGCTCTTGGCATGGGGAATTGCAACCTCCATACCTACAGCTGTTGTGCCGAGTTCTTCACGGTTGAGGATTCCCTCTTTGTAGGCTTTAACATCCTTGAGGTTTCCGCACTTTTCATGTAATGAAACAAGTTTGTCAATTGCTTCGCTCTTGTCGGCAACTTTAACGCCGAGAGCAATACCCGATTTTTTTAATAAATCTGTGATACGCATATTTTTCTCTCCTTTTTAATTAAAATTTTGCAAGCAATTCATTTATTTTTTCTTTTGTGGCAAGTCCGTCAAGAAATGCCGTTGCATTTCCGCACACACTGCCCAATTTCAGCGCATAGGGGTAGCTTTTTGTCTTTTCATATCCTGCCACAAAGCCTGCTACCATTGAGTCTCCCGAACCGACTGTGTTAATTACCTTTTCTTTGAGGACTCCTGCTTTGTGTCTTTTTCCAAATTCGTCAATGAGCATTGCTCCGTCACCGCCGAGTGAAATCAAAACATTTTTTGCACCGAGTTTCTGCAACTCTTTTGCATACTTTTCAATATCATCCTCGGTGTTGATTTCAACTCCGAACATTTCGGAAAGTTCCTGTCTGTTCGGCTTGATGAGGAACGGCTTGTACTTGAGTGCGTTGAGTAAAAGTTTTTTTGTTGCGTCAACTACAATTCGTACATCCTTGCCCTTGATTCTTTCAAGGATTCTTTCATAAACATCATCAGGCATCGTATTCGGAATGTTTCCTGCAATTACGATTGTGTCGCCGTCGGATATTCTGTCGATTTTTGAAAACAGCCTTTCAAGTTCGCCTTCACTTATGTGAGGTCCCTGACAATTGATTTCTGTTTCAACGCCGGCTTTGATTTTTATGTTGATTCTTGAAATTCCACTTTCAAGCTTAATAAAGTCGGTGATAATCCTGTCGTTGCGAATACCCTTTTCAATGGCGTCACCCGTAAAGCCTGCAACAAATCCGAATGCCGTACTTTCAAGGTCAAGCTCTGCAAGTACGCATGAAACATTGATTCCCTTACCTCCGTAGTAATATTCTTCGGCGGTTGTTCGGTTTGTTATTCCCGGAACAAGCGAATCAAGTCTGACAATGTAGTCAATTGACGGATTAAGCGTTACGGTGTAAATCATTTTTTTACCTCCTTTATCACCGTTACCTGCGAAAAGTCCGGCGTAGGCAGTTTGTCGGTGATTATACAACATTTTTGCAGAGGGGCAAATGTTACAGGATACACCCTGCGAAATTTTGAATGGTCTGCAAGAACAAATGCCATATAAGATTTGTTGATTGCCGTTTCCTTTATATGACCTTCTTCAATGTCAGGTGTTGTGAATCCCGAACTGATGTCAATTCCGTTTGCTCCCATAAAAGCTTTTGTAAAGTTAAAGCAGTTTATGCTTTTTATTGCTTCGGCACCCACAACAGCCTCGGTAAGCGGTTTTATTTTTCCGCCTACTATATATGTCTGCATACCCTTGTGGATAAGCATTCTGGCGTGTGTTATGCCGTTTGTAACATATGTTGCGTTTGTATTTGTAATGTGGTCAACAAGCTTTAATGTTGTTGTTCCTGCGTCAATATAAACAAAGTCAGAGTCATGGATAAGCTTTGCACAGTATTCTGCAACCAGATCTTTTTCATCGCTCATAACGGTTTCACGATTGCTTACCGCATCTTCAAAAACACCCTCGTTTCTGGTGATTGAAGTTGCGCCGCCGAAAACCTTTGTGAGCTTTCCCATCTCATCAAGAGCGGAAAGATCTCTTCTTATTGTTGACTCGGATGAGTCAAGCAACTTTGTTAATTCCGACACCGTGACCGAATTTTTTTCTTCGAGCAAATCAAGTATTGCACGATATCTGTCCTGTGTAAGCATTATCCTCACCTCTTGACTATATTATAACACCCGTTTCTTAAAAGTCAAGCAAAATCGGTCAAAAAAATTCAAAAAAATTAAAGACAGCAAAATTAGCTAACAAAAAAGTGTCGAGCGTTATTTAAAAACAGTATAATTTTACCGTTTTTGCAATTAAAATTGGTGTTTTTGATTATCTCCATTCAAAATCAGTCAAATTAATTATTTTGACTATAATTCTTTTAGCGTGTTGACTGCAAGGTGTTTTTATACTACAATATTAATCGTTGTGTACAAAAAAAGCCTGCAAGTTTTTTGCAGGCTCAAAACGGCGAAATCACGCATTTATATTTTTTTGTTTTTTATGTTTTTTTATACATATATATGTCATATGTCATTCTGACAAATCTTCAATGACTGTGATTTTTCGCTTTTCGGAGATTATAATATTTTCCTCATTCATCTTTTTTATTTCACGCATCATTGCACTTCGGTCAACAGAAAGGTAATCTGCAAGGTCGGAAAGAGGGAGAGGAAGATAAAAGGTGTTTTTTCCTTTTTCGGTTTTAATGTATTCAAAAAAAGTCAAAAGCTTGCTCCTCAGCGTCTGCTGACAGAGAATGTCTGTGTGAGCAAGACTTTTTTTATGAGATTTTTTGATGTATGCACTTATAATCCGCTGGTGTTTACTGCAATGCTTTTCACAACAGGCCGTAAATTTTGAGTATTTCACGAAATCAATTTTGCAGTTTGTTTTGGCACTCAGATAAAAAATTCTGTTGTCTGATTCGGGTACAATGCAGGTGACGATTATGTCGCCCTTTTCATAAAAAGAAATAATTCTCCGCTGATTTTCGGCATTGTCTGTTGTCAGATAAACAGTTCCTTCTTTTATGATGCAAATTGTGTCATTTTCGGGTGAATATGTAGTTATGATTTCACCCCTTTTATACTCTCTTTCAATAGGTTTAAAACACTCGTTTATCCCGATGAAATCTGATTTTTTAAGCCTTGCACCGCCTATTTCTTCTATCATTTGCAACACTCCATAATGTGTGGCGTTTTTTGTCTTGCCACAAGATATAGTATAGTATATCACATAATTGTTGCCTGTGCAACAGTATTTATATTGCAATTATTGTATAATTGGTCTTACATCGCAAGGGAAGTTTGGTTCCTTGCAATTTTATTACACAACGCATTTTTTAAACGGCATTATTGAAAAATTTATTTTTTTATTCGGATTAACAGATATAGGATATTTTTACCAAGGAAGTACCGCAAAATAATAAAAAGGGGAAGGATTATGAGAATTATTAAGCGTAACGGCTCAGAAGAAGATTTCAACATTGAAAAAATTATCAATGCCGTTAAGAAAGCTAACGGTTCGGGGGAACACAAGTTCCTTACAGACGAACAGATTGAGGATGTTGCCGACTATGTTGAATATAAGTGCAACAAAATCAGGAGAGCAGTGTCCGTTGAAGAAATTCAGGATATGGTTGAGGATCAGCTAATGGCAAAGGGTGCGTTTGAGCTTGCAAGAAGATATGTGCGTTACCGCTACAACCGCTCGCTTGTTCGTAAGGCAAACACTACCGATAACAGGATTCTTTCGCTTATTGAGTGCAACAACGAAGAAGTAAAGCAGGAAAATTCAAACAAGAACCCGACTGTAAACAGCGTTCAGCGTGACTATATGGCAGGTGAGGTCAGCCGTGACCTTACAAGGAGAATGCTTTTGCCGGCTGATATCGTTGAGGCTGATAAGGAAGGTATTATTCACTTCCACGATTCGGACTATTTTGCACAGCATATGCACAACTGCGACCTTGTAAACCTTGAGGATATGCTCCAGAACGGCACGGTTATCAGCGATACACTCATCGAAAGACCGCACAGCTTTTCAACGGCGTGTAACATTGCAACTCAGATTATTGCACAGGTTGCAAGCAACCAGTACGGCGGTCAGAGCATAAGCCTTGCTCATCTTGCACCGTTTGTTCAGGTTTCCCGTGAGAAAATCCGCAGAGAAACTCTTGCGGAAATCGAAGAACTCGGTGTTCATCCCACAGAAGAGAAAATCAACGACATCGTTGAGCAAAGACTTCGCAAAGAAGTAAACCGCGGTGTTCAGACCATTCAGTATCAGGTTGTTACTTTGCTCACAACAAACGGTCAGGCTCCGTTTGTAACCGTGTTTATGTATCTTAACGAGGCTAAAAACGAGCAGGAAAAGCACGACCTCGCTATGATTATCGAAGAAACACTCAAACAGCGTCACAAGGGCGTAAAAAATGAAAAGGGTGTGTGGATTACACCTGCGTTTCCAAAGCTTATTTATGTGCTTGAGGAGGATAACATAACAGAGGACAGCAAGTATTGGTATCTTACAGAGCTTGCTGCAAAATGTACCGCCAAGAGAATGGTTCCCGACTATATATCGGAGAAGGTTATGCTCCAAAGCAAAATTGATAAAAACGGCGAGGGACATTGCTTTACCTGTATGGGTTGCAGAAGTTTCCTTACTCCTTATGTTGACGAAAACGGCAAGCCGAAATATTACGGCAGATTCAATCAGGGTGTTGTGACTGTAAATCTTATTGATATCGGACTCAGCGCAGGCAAGGATCTTGATAAATTCTGGAAGATTTTTGACGAGAGAATGGAACTTTGCCACAGAGCACTGCAGTGCCGTCACGAGCGTCTTACAGGCACCCTTTCGGATGCCGCTCCTATTTTGTGGCAGTACGGTGCTTTGGCAAGACTTAAAAAGGGTGAGAAGATTGACAAGCTTCTCCACGGCGGTTATTCAACGCTTTCGCTCGGTTATGCAGGTCTTTGGGAGTGCGTTTACAGCCTTATCGGCAAAAAGCTCACTGAAAAAGAGGGTAAAGAACTCGGTCTTGAAATTATGCAGAAGCTAAACGACTATTGTGCAAAGTGGAAAAAGGCTGAAAACATTGACTACAGCCTTTATGGTACTCCTCTTGAAAGCACAACATATAAGTTTGCAAAGTGTCTTCAAAAGCGTTTCGGCATTATCAAGGGGGTAACAGACAAGAACTACATCACTAACAGCTATCATGTTCATGTTACCGAAAATATTGACGCATTCAGCAAGCTGAAGCTTGAATCCGAATTTCAGGCTTTGTCGCCGGGCGGTGCAATCAGCTATGTTGAAGTTCCGAATATGCAGGATAACATTCCCGCTGTTTTACAGGTTATCAAGTTCATTTACGATAACATTATGTATGCAGAGCTTAACACAAAGAGCGACTACTGTCAGGTTTGCGGTTATGACGGAGAAATCAAGATCGTTCACGATGACGGCAAGCTTGTGTGGGAGTGTCCTAATTGCGGCAACCGTGATCAGGATAAGATGAATGTTGCAAGAAGAACCTGTGGATATATCGGAACTCAGTTCTGGAATCAGGGCAGAACTCAGGAAATTGAGGAAAGGGTGCTTCACCTTTGATGAATTACGGAGAAATTAAACTCTGCGATATTGCAAACGGTGAGGGAGTAAGAGTATCGCTCTTTGTATCCGGCTGTACGCATCATTGTAAAAACTGCTTTAATCCGCAGACATGGAGTTTTGATTACGGCGAACCTTTTACAAAAGAGGTTGAGGATAAAATTCTCAAAGAGCTTGAACCGTCATATATTGACGGCTTGTCATTGCTTGGCGGAGAACCGTTTGAACCTTCAAATCAGAGGGCTTTAGTGCCGTTTTTAAAGCGTGTCAGGAAACAGTATCCGAACAAAACAATTTGGTGTTATTCAGGCTATTTGTTTGACAAGGAGCTTCTTTCCGACAGCAGAGCAAGGTGTGAATGTACGGATGAAATGCTTTCAACGATTGATGTGCTTGTTGACGGTGAATTTGTTGAGGCTCTTCACGATATAAGCCTTGCGTTCAGAGGCTCGTCAAATCAGCGTATTATAGATGTAAAAGCGTCACTCAAAGAAAATAAAATAATTCCCCACAAGCTTATGAAAAGGGGAGTGTAATAAAAAGCGACAGCCGTAAAACTGTCGCTTTTTGTAATATTATTGAATTATTGCATGGAATGTTGTTGATTTTGTAAGGCAAATAGTGTAAAATGATAGCATACTATTTATAGAATATTATGCAAGGAGCGATTATATATGGTATGTAAAAATTGCAATCACGAAATTGACAACGGAGCAATGTTCTGTACTTACTGCGGAACACCTGTTGAGCAGACTCCAGAGTCTGAAACACAGCCTGTTGAAAATGCTTCAACCGAAGATGCTGCGCAGAACCCTTACGAGAATGTGCAGACTGCACAGCCTGAGGTTGATAACGCACAGCCGACTGCCGACAGTCAGTCACAGCAGAATCCGTATTCTCAGCAGTACGGTGGTCAGCCAAATCAAACTTATTATCAGCAACCGCAGCCTAACAAAACTTCATACGGTCAGCAGTTTACAAACTCACCGAACAATGATTACGGCGCAAATCAAAGCAAGTACGGCAATCAATATCAGAGCTACAACAACGGCTATAATCAGCAGTACAACACGCAGTATCAGCAGACATACAACTCACAGCCTGTACCGCCCGTTGCACCGCCATACGGTACTCCGGATACTCAGCCTGTAAGCATAGGCGGTTGGATCGGCGTTATGCTTTTAACCTGTCTGCCGATTGTAAACCTCATTATGCTCTTTGTCTGGGCATTCAGCTCATCAACAAAGAAGTCACTCAAAAACTACGCAAGAGCCGCTCTTATCCTGGCTCTTATCGGAGTTGTGCTTGTGGTAGTTGTTTCAATTATTCTTGCAGTCTGCGGTAACAGTATCTTCGACGAAATTTTCCGTTCAGGATATTACTATTATTAAATTTAACGGTGAATCGCTGTACCAAATTCGTACAGACAGCTTTATAATACCAAAAACAAAGTTTACCGATACAAAAAAATCCCTGTCCATAACGGACAGGGATTTTCATTTGCGTTATAAAAAAGTTTTAGGACTGCGAACCTCGGCTCTTCTATTAGTCAAAGAATTTGCTGTGGATAGCGCTTACAGCCTTGTCAGCGTCTGCTGAATCAATAAGAACCGAAACCTTGATTTCGCTTGTGCTGATCATCTGGATGTTGACCTGAGCGTCATAAAGAGCCTCAAACATCTTTGTAGCAACGCCTGCGTGGCTTTCCATACCTGCGCCGACGATTGAAATCTTAGCTACCTTATCGTCATAGAGAATTTCCTCTGCACCGAGGTTCTCTGTGTATTCCTTCATAAGAGCAACAGCCTCTTCGCCTCTGTTCTTGGCAACTGTAAAGCTGATGTCTTTCTTGCCGTCATGACCGATTGACTGAAGAATAATGTCAACATTGATATCTTTAGCAGAAAGCTTTGAGAACATCTTAAAAGCAAGACCGGGGATATTCGGAACACCCATAACAGAAATTCTTGCAACATCTGTATCCTTAGCAACACCGCTGATTAACATTTTTTCCATTTTAGTTTTCTCCTTTACAATTGTACCCGAAGCCTTTGTCATACTTGAAAGCACTTCAAGCTCGATATTATATTTTTTAGCCATTTCAACCGAACGGTTGTTAAGAACCTGAGCACCGAGTGTAGCAAGCTCAAGCATTTCGTCATAAGAGATTTCCTGAAGCTTCTTAGCGTTCTTAACCTTTCTTGGGTCAGCTGTGTAAACACCCTCAACATCGGTGAAAATCTGACAGAGATCAGCGTGCATTGAAGCCGCAATAGCTACGGCACTTGTGTCTGAACCACCTCTGCCGAGTGTTGTAATATCGCCGTATTTTGAAATGCCCTGGAAGCCTGCAACGATTACAATGTTCTTCTTGTCAAGCTCTTTCTTAATTCTGTCAGGCTCAACTTTTCTGATTCTTGCGCTTGTGTGAGCAGAAGTGGTATTGAAACCTGCCTGCCAGCCAAGAAGAGAAACAGCGTGGTAACCGAGCTTTTCGATTGCCATTGCAAGAAGTGAAATAGAAATCTGCTCGCCTGCGGCAAGAAGCATATCCTTTTCTCTTTTTGAAGCCTTTGGATTGATTTCGTTTGCCTTTTCAATGAGATCGTCTGTTGTGTCGCCCTGAGCGGATACAACAACTACAACATCATTGCCCTTTGCGTAAGTGTCTGTTACGATTGATGCAACATTCATTACTCTTTCGGCATTGGCAACAGAACTGCCGCCAAATTTCTGAACTATCAAACTCATGTACTTAATACTCCCTCTGTAAAATTATAAATCAGCCACACGGATACTTGAAAGTACCGAAACACCGTCAGCCTCAAGCTGAGCAATCTTCTCGGCAAATTCGCTGTACGGCATAGCCTTGACAACAAATGCTTTTTCTTCGGCAGGTGCGTCAGCCTTATTGATTACTGTTACCTCACCGAATAATTTTTCTGCCTTTTCTGCAACATTACTGCCGTTTGCACGAACATACATGGCACGGCTTGACTCCTCCCAAGGAAGAATGTTTTTGCCGTTGCCGTCTGCCCAGTAAAGGAACTTTCTTGTCTTGAGGTGCTTACAGCAGTCGATTACATCGGCTACAACTGCGCTTGCTGTAGGAAGCTTGCCCGCACCCTTGCCGTAGAATACTACATCGCCTGTGCAGTCGCCTCTTACCATAATGCCGTTGAACTCATAGTCAATGTTAGCAAGCTGGCTCTTGTTCGGAACGAGCATAGGAGCAACGATAATGTCAATCTTGCCGTCCGCAAGACGCTTAACACTGCCGATAAGCTTAATCACGCAATGGAAAGCCTCGGCATATCTTACATCTTCAAGTGTGATTTTTGTAATGCCCTCTGTATGTACAGAGTCGGGATAAACATGCTTTCCGTATGCAAGAGATGCAAGAATACAAATCTTACGGCAAGCGTCGTGACCTTCGATATCAGCGGCAGGATTTCTTTCGGCAAAGCCAAGCTCCTGAGCAAGCTTGAGCGCATCGTCAAACTGCATACCGTCTTCAATCATCTTTGTAAGGATAAAGTTTGTTGTACCGTTAAGAATACCGGCAATCTCGTCAACATTGTTTGCAACAAGACACTGGCTCATCGGGCGGATAATCGGAATACCGCCGCCTACCGATGCTTCAAAGAGGAAGTTTGTGTTTGTTTCTTTTGCGATTTCAAGAAGCTCTGCACCGTGAGCTGCAACAAGCTCCTTGTTTGAAGTAACAACACTCTTGCCTGCTTTAAGACATCTCTTTACAAAGTCATAAGCAGGGTTAAGACCGCCCATAACTTCAACAACAACTCTTATTTCGAGGTCGTTGATGATATCTTCAAAGTTTTTTGTGAATCTGTCTGCAAGCGGACTGTCGGGAAATTCGCGAAGGTCAAGAATCTTCTTGACATAAACCTCTTCACCGATGCTTGCATAAAGCTTCTGTTTGTGTGTTGTAAAGATTTCGGCAACGCCCGAACCTACAACACCGTGACCCATAATTGCTATTGAAACCATATCTAAAAACCTTTCCTTTCGAGTTTTTGGTTTTAACCTGTTATTTTATTCTGCCGCAGAAGGGGCGTCGCCTCCTCCTGACGATTCACCGCCTCCTGACGGCTCTCCTCCGCCTGAGGATTCCCCTCCGCCTGAAGGTTCTCCGCCTGAATTATCTCCTCCGCCTGAATTGTCACCGCCTGAATTATCTCCTCCGCCGGAGGTGTCGCCGCCTGAATTATCTCCTCCGCCGGAATTGTCGCCGCCCGAATTATCTCCTCCGCTGTTGCTTGTGTCGCCGCCGTAATAGCTACCGCTGTTGTCACCGCCGTAATTGGGATCGTAGTAGCTTGACGAGTCGGAAACATCCGAACCGTATTCATAGTTGCCGCTGTAATATGAACCGCCGGTACTCGGCATATTATCCTCGGTGTAGTAACCCACATACCGCCCCGAGATGTTATCTGTTGAAACAATAAGTCCCGTTGTTGGGTTATATGTTGCCTCAATCAGGTTATCGGATATCTTATATTGCTTGTTTTCTTTGCCTTCAAGGTAATTGCCCATAACATTTGCAAAGAATTTTGTCGCGGTTGTTCTTCCGCTGTAAGAAATGGTTGAAGGATGATCAAAGCCGCACCAGGTTGCCATTACGGCATAAGGCGAGCCTCCGCAGAACCATGAGTCCTTATCATCATCGGTTGTACCTGTTTTGCCGATAATATCCCAGCCCGAAATTTGAGCGTAATGTGCATTTGTGTGGGCGCTGTTTGTAACATTGTAGTGAAGCAGTCTGTTCATAATGCCTGCTGTTTCTGCCGAATAAGCCTGCTTTGGAACTGCATCACGGTTATCAATGAGAATATTGTCCTCGGAATCCGTTACATAGTAGTAGGTGTATGGCTCATAGTAAAGACCGCCGTTGCCGAGATAGGTGTAGGCTGCCGCCATTTCTCTTACGGTAACGCCGCCGTTCATACCGCCGATTGAAAGAGCACCTGTGTTCTGTGCGTCCTGCTCGGAGAGATTTTGAAATCCCATCTTTGTAACAACCTGCTGATATGCAACACTCGGACCGCCGATAAGCTCCATTGTCTGAGCGGCTGTTGCGTTAGATGACCACTCAATCGCATCCGGAAGGCTCATATTGCCGTTGTAGTAGCCGTATGCGTTGTTAGGACCCGAAACAAGCTGACCGCTTTCGTTTGTACGGTAGTTGTCAAGCGGTTCATCAAGCACCATTGATGAGAAGTAAAGCTTCTTTGATTCGATTGCGTAAGGATAAACGACAACCGGTTTGATTGAAGAACCCGGCTGAAGCACGGAGTTGTAGGATCTGTCCCAGCCGAGAGCTCCCTCTTTCTTTGTTGAAGAACCGACTGTTGCGATTACTCTGCCGTCATATCCCATAACTGTTGACGCAATTTGAAGGTCGGGATCGTTTGATTTATCAATATTGAGCGCCGCATTTTCAAGGTAGGTCTGGGTCTTTTCGTCCATTGCGCAGTAGATTTTAAGTCCCTCTGTGTAGAGCTTTGAAGAAGCTGCCGACTCACTTATGTTGTAGTATTCTGCCAAATCTTTCTGAAGATCACGGAAAACCTGATCAATATACCAGTTCTGAACATCTGCTTCGTCATCGTCGTCATCGTCATCGGATGCCTGCCAGCCGACAAATTTCATTGTGGCACTTTCCTTCATTGCCGCGTCATATTCGTCTTTGATGATTTTTTTCTGATCGTACATTTCGTTGATTACAATCTCGCGGCGTTCCTTGTTGTTTTCGGGGAAAACAAGAGGATTCCATCTTGACGGATTCTGTGTAATTCCCGCTATTGCCGCACATTCGGCTATGGAGCATTCCTTGATGCTCTTGCCAAAATAGAGCTGAGCCGCAGACTCAACGCCCTGACAGTTATTGCCGAAGTTTACAACATTTAAGTAGGCTTCAAGAATCTGATCCTTGGTATATTCCTGCTCAAGCTTGAGTGCCTTTGTAATTTCACGAAGCTTTCTTGTAATTGAAACCTCGTTATCATCTGTAATATTTTTGATGAGCTGTTGTGTGATTGTTGAACCGCCATACGAATCGGAGCCTGTAGCAAGGTTTGCAACAGCGGAAAGGGTTCTGCCCCAGTCAACGCCGTTGTGGTCAAAGAAACGCTTGTCCTCAATTGCTACCACAGCGTCCTTCATTGCCTGAGGAATATCCTGATTGTCAACCCAAATTCTGTTTTCGGTGTCATACAGCTTTTGATACTCCGTAAATTCCTTTGAGTTGTCCTTTTGAATATAGATTCGGCTCGTCTGGTTCATTGACTTTGCCTTGAGGTCAATACCGGTCGGTTCGGATGCAAGGGTAAAAATGTAGACAGCAAGTGAAATGCCTGTAATAAGCAGGGCTACCAGACAGACCGAACAAACGGTAATCAGGAACTTGCCGAAACCCCTGAAAAATCTTTTTGCACCTCCGTCAGCCTTTTTGGACAATTCATTTTGCTGAAGGTCCTTATACTGACTGATGTCGGTTTCACGCTTGTTTCGCATATTATCTCCTTTATCAATTCACAGTTTCGGTCAATTAAACCGTAATTTTGCAATTTGTTTGAGTTATTTGCACGAACACGGTGCACTGATTGTAATATAAGTTATATAATAACAAATATGTCCAAAATTACAAGCAGAGATACTCATTTGCTTATTATATCACTTGCAAAGAAAAAAATAAATATATTAAACCAAATTTTTGTTAAAAAAAATAAGGATTTACGGTGCTCTTTTGGTGTGAAATTTATAAAAACGGTGAATATAACATACAGTTTGGGCAAAAATAGAAGTAAAAACTGACGGAAAGAGTGCTGAACAATGAAAAAAATAGTTGGACTGACAGGTGTGATTTTAATTGCGTGCATGATGATAAGCTCGCTTTTTGCCCCTGCAAATTCTGTTGAAAACACCTCCGCAGCAAGTGATTATTCGGCTTCGCAGAATAACGGTACGGGGGAAAGTGACTACATCATAAAAACCGAAAAAGGGTATATTGTTGTGTACAAAAAAGGTGAAGACAAGCCTTATCTGACAACCGACTGCAGAGTGTCAAATCTGCCTAAGGGCGACGCACTTTACCTTGAAAAAGGAATTGAAATAAAGGGAAAGAAAAGCCTTATGAAGACCCTTGAGGATTATTGCAGTTAAAGGCGCAATGGTAAATAATTGTTCATATATATTGACTTTTCTGTGCTTTTGGGGTAAAATCAAACTGATATGCCATAAAGTATTGAATCAGGTGCAGAATTTGCCGTGAGTTTTTCAAAATGATGAAATCTTGCAAATTATTTGTTTCTGAAAATCAAGTAAAAATGCAGAAAAGGAGATATTACATATGATTTCTACTGTCATTGACCAGTCGCTCGGTCTTGAGTTTCCCATTTTTCAGGGAGGCATGGCTTGGGTAGCTGACGCGTCACTTGCCGCAGGTGTTTCAAACGCAGGCGGCTTGGGCATTATTGCGGCTATGAATTCCAACGGTGAACAGCTCCGTGAGGAAATCAGAAAGTGCAAAAAAATGACCGATAAAATTTTCGGCGTAAACATTATGCTTATGAGTCCCTTTGCGGAAGAGGTAAGCGATGTTGTTGTTGAAGAGGGCATCAAGGTTATTACAACAGGCGCAGGCAACCCCGGCAAGTATATGGCAAAGTGGCTTGAGGCAGGCATCAAGGTTATTCCTGTTGTTCCGAGTGTTGCACTTGCAAGGAAAATGGAAAAAGACGGTGCTTTTGCCGTTATCGCAGAGGGCGGCGAGTCCGGCGGTCATGTTGGCGACCTCACAACCATGGCTCTTGTTCCTCAGGTTGTTGACGCAGTAAAAATTCCTGTAATTGCCGCAGGCGGTATTGCAGACGGCAGACAGATTGCCGCAGCATTTATGCTAGGTGCTCAGGGCGTTCAGGTTGGCACAAGATTTCTCGTTGCAAAGGAATGTACTATCTCTCAGGAATATAAGAACAAAATTCTCAAAGCAAGAGATATTGACACGGTTGTAACAGGTAAAAGACTCGGTCATCCTGTTCGTTCAATCCGTAACTCGTTTACCCGTGAATATACAAAGGCTGAGTACGATTCGGCTAATGTTTCCGATGAGGAGCTTGAAAATATGGGACTCGGCAGACTCAGAAGAGCCGTGAGAGAGGGCGATGTTTCTCAGGGTACCGTTCTTGCAGGACAGGTTGCAAGTATGGTTAAAAAGGAACAGCCTGCAAGGGAAATGATTGAAGAGATGTTCTCACAGGCAGAAGAAGTATTGAACGGAGCAACAAAATGGGTAAAATAGCATTTATTTTTTCAGGTCAGGGCGCACAGTACAGCGGTATGGGCAAGGACCTTTACGATAATTCGCCTGCCGCAAAGGCTGTTTACGAAATGGCTGATTCTATAAGAGAAAACACTTCAAAGCAGTGCTTTGAGGGTACAATGGAGGAGCTTTCAAAGACAGTAAATACACAGCCGTGTATTTTTACTGCCGACCTTGCGGCCGCAAGAGCTCTTGTTGAAAAGGGTATCACTCCCGATTGCGTAGCAGGCTTTTCACTCGGTGAGATTTCTGCACTTGCTTTTTCGGGAATTCTTTCCGATGAAGAGGCTTTCAGACTAGTTTGCAAAAGAGGCGAGCTTATGGACAAAGCCGCAACGGAAAATCCCGGTGCAATGGCTGCCGTGTTAAAGCTTACTCCCGAAAAGGTTGAAGAAATCTGCTCAAGGTTTGACAAAACCTATCCCGTAAACTATAACTCACCGGCTCAGACTGTTGTTGCAACAACAAGTGAAAATGCCGACGCTTTCTGTGAGGCAGTTAAAGCAGAGGGCGGAAGGGCAAAACTGCTTGCAGTAAGCGGTGCGTTCCATTCTCCCTTTATGGCTGATGCCGCAGAGGGACTCGGAAAGTATATGGAAAATGTTGACTTTGCTCAGCCAAAGGTTCAGATTTATTCCGATTACACGGCTCAGCCGTATTCGGGTGATTTCAAAACGCTTGTCAAAGCACAGGTTGAGAATCCCGTAAAATGGCAGACTATTGTTGAAAATATGATAAATGACGGCGTTGACACCTTTATTGAGGTTGGTGTGGGCAAAACCCTCACAGGTCTTGTAAAGAGAATCAACGGTGATGTAAAGGCATTCAAGGTTGAAACTGCGGCTGATATTGACGCACTTGAACTTTGATACTGTTCGGAGGTATAATATAATGAGATTTGAAAATAAAACAGCCGTAGTAACAGGCGGCTCAAGAGGCATCGGCCTTGCAATCGCAACAAAGCTTGCAAAAGAGGGTGCTAACATCGCAATTCTCTATGTTGGTGACGAAAACGAGGGCATTAAGGCTAAGGAAGAGCTTTCGCAGTACGGCACAAAGGTTGAGCAGTATTTCTGCGATGTTTCAAACTTTGAAGAGTCAAAGAAGGTTGTCGATCAGGTTATTGAGGAGTTCGGCAGTATCGAAATTCTTGTAAACAACGCAGGTATCACAAGAGATAAGCTTGTTTTAAATATGGACGAAAAAGATTTTGATGCTGTAATCAATGTAAACCTCAAGGGTACATTCAACATGATTAAGCATACATACAAGCACTTTATGAAAAAGCGTTACGGCAGAATCTGCAGCACAGCGTCAATTGTCGGTCTTACCGGCAACGCAGGTCAGGCTAACTATTCTGCATCAAAGGCAGGTATTATCGGTCTTACAAAGTCGGTTGCAAAGGAGCTTGCCGGCAGAGGCGTTACAGCCAATGCAGTTGCTCCGGGTTACATTGCAACAGATATGACAAGTGTACTTCCCGATAAGGTAAAGGACGCAATGAAAGCACAGATTCCTGCAAAGCGTATCGGTACTCCCGATGATGTTGCAGATGTAGTAGCTTTCCTCTGCTCTGACGATGCCGCTTATGTAACAGGCGAGGTTATCAGAGTTGACGGCGGACTTGCAATGTAATTGATTTGGAGGATATAATGAGCAGAAGAGTAGTTGTAACAGGTATGGGCGCAATTTCACCGATTGGTAACGATGTGCCTACAATGTGGAAAAATATGGTTGACGGCGTTTGCGGTATCGAAACAATCACAGCTTTCGATACAAGTGACCTCAAGGTTCACATCGCAGGTACAGTCAAGGATTTTGATCCCACACAGTATATTGAGAAAAAAGAAGTAAGAAAGCTTGACCCATATACACAGTACGCAATCGCGGCGGCACAGCAGGCAGTTGACGACAGCGGTATCATTGGCAAGATTGACGAGAACCGTTTCGGCGTTTATATCGGCGCAGGTATCGGCGGTTTGCAGACCTTTGTTAAGAATACAGTGGGCATGGAAAACGGAGGCCCGAGAAAGGTTTCTCCTTTCTTCATTCCGATGATGATCGGTAATATCGCAACAGGCAATGTTGCAATCCGTTTTAACGCAAAGGGTACGTCTCTTTCGGTTATGAGTGCCTGTGCAACAGGTACAAACTCAATCGGTGAGGCTTTCCACTGCATTAAGGACGGCTATGCTGACGCTATCATCGCAGGCGGTGCAGAGGCAGTTGTTGCTCCTCTCACAATTGCAGGTTTCCAGAATATGAAAGCTCTTTCAACAAACGATGATCCAAAGCACGCATCCCGTCCGTTCGACAAAAACCGTGACGGTTTCATCATGGGCGAGGGCGCAGGCATGCTCGTTCTTGAAGAGTATGAGCACGCAGTTGCAAGAGGTGCTAAGATTTATGCAGAGCTTTCAGGCTACGGCAATACTTGTGACGCACATCATGTTACAGCTCCCGATCCTAACGGTGCAGGTCTTGCAAGAGCAATTAAGATTGCTTTTGAGGAGGCAAATGTTGCCGATGACGCACAGCTTTACATCAATGCTCACGGCACAAGCACACATCTTAACGACCTTACCGAAACAATGGCTATCAAAACTGCTCTCGGTGAAAAGGCTTATGATGCAAATATCAGCTCAACAAAATCAATGACAGGTCATCTTCTCGGTGCAACAGGCGCAATTGAGGCTATCGCTTCGGTTATGGCTCTCAATGACGGCATTATTCCGCCGACAATCAACCTTGACGAACCCGATGAAGGTCTTGACCTTAACTATACACCTAACAAAGCAGTTAAGCGTGATGTAAATGTTGCCGCTTCAACCAACCTCGGCTTTGGCGGACATGACGCTTGTCTTGTATTTAAAAAATATTAAGTGAGGGAATTACTATGAATAAAATCGAAGAAATCAAGGAATATATTTCCCTTCTTGAAAATTCTTCTTTGAGCGTTCTTGAAATTGAAAAAGAGGACGGCACAAAGATTCATCTTGAAAAAGAACATCCGGCACAGCAGATTTTTAATGCGTCACCAATCGGTGCATATCAGCCGACTGCAACAGATGTTCCTGCTCCTGCGCCTGTTCAGCCACAGGCTCCTGCGGCTCAGCCTGCCGCTCCCGAAGAAGATGCCAAGACTGTAAACGCTCCGATTGTCGGCGTATTCTATGCCGCATCGGCACCGGGCAAGGCTCCTTTTGCTCCTGTCGGAAAGAAAGTAAGCAAGGGCTCAACCGTTTGCATTATCGAGGCTATGAAGTGTATGAACGAAATTCAGGCTGAGGACGACTATGAAATCGTTGAAGTTCTTGTTAAGGATGGAGATCTTGTTGAATACGGTCAGCCGTTATTCAAGGTTAAATAATCGGAGGACAGTATGAATCAGGAAGAAATTAAAAAGATTTTGCCGCACCGTGACAATATGCTTCTCGTTGAAGAGGCTGAAAGTGTTGACGAAAACACGGCAAAGGGCAGATATACAATCAAAGGTGACGAGTTCTTTTTGCAGGGACATTTCCCCGGTAACCCCGTTGTTCCGGGTGTTATTCTCTGCGAAATGATGGGACAGGCAAGCTGTTGCCTTCTTGCAGACAAGGTTAAGAACTGCACACCTTACTTTACAAAGATGAACAATGTTAAGTTCAGAAATCCCGTGAAACCGGGCGACACTCTTGAAAGTGTCTGCACACTCACAAAGAGCAGAGGTGCATTCTACTTTATTGACGCAAAGGGTTATGTTGACGGCAAGCTCTGTGTAAGTGCCGAGCTTTCGTTTGCACTTGTTGAAAATAAGTGATTGATTTTTAAAGGGCTGTCTGTGCCGTTTTGGGTGCAGACAGCCGTAATGCGATAAATAACTGGAAGTGAAAAAATGTTCTCAAAAATTCTGATTGCCAACCGTGGCGAAATTGCAGTAAGAATTATCCGTGCGTGCCGTGAAATGGGCATCAGCACTGTTGCAATTTATTCCGAGGCGGATAAAGATTCTTTGCATGTTCAGCTTGCCGATGAAAGCTACTGCGTAGGCGGTAGCCGTGTTGCCGACAGCTACCTCAATATGCCTGCGATTCTCACCGTTGCCGTTGAAAGCGGTGCTCAGGCTATTCATCCCGGCTACGGACTTTTGTCCGAAAATGCCAAGTTTGTTTCGCTCTGTGAACAGTGCAACATCAACTTCATCGGTCCTTCATCCGATATGATAAAGCTTTTGGGTGACAAGGACAACGCAAGAAAGACTATGCGTGCCGCAGGTGTTCCCGTAACCCCCGGCTGCGATATTGTTGAAAGCGTTGAACAGGCAAAAGAGGAAGCTGAAAAAATCGGTTTTCCGCTTCTCATCAAGGCTCGTTCAGGCGGCGGCGGAAAGGGTATTCGTCGTGTTGATTCAATTGAGCAGTTTGAAGAGGCATTTTTGTCAGCTTCAAGCGAGGCGCAGTCGGCATTCGGCGACGGTGCCTGCTACATAGAAAAATTCATTCACCCTGTAAAGCACATTGAAATGCAGCTTTTGTGCGACAAATACGGCAATATCGTTTGTCTTGGCGAGCGTGAATGTTCTGTTCAGAGAAAGAACCAAAAGATGATTGAAGAAAGTCCAAGCCCTGCTCTTGACGAGAAAACCCGTAAAGAGATGATGATTGCGGCTGTTAAGGCGGCAAAGGCAGTCAACTATGTCAATGCAGGCACAGTTGAATTTTTGCTTGATATGGACAACAACTTCTACTTTATGGAGATGAACACCCGTCTGCAGGTTGAACACGGTGTTACGGAAATGGTAACAGGTCTTGATATTGTTCAGTGGCAGATAAGAATTGCCGCAGGTGCAAAGCTTTCCCGCACTCAGGACAGCATCTTCACACACGGCAATGTAATTGAGTGCCGAATCAATGCCGAAAATCCTGAAAAGGGATTCAGACCGAGCTGCGGAAGAATTACAAGACTTCACACCCCGGGCGGTGCATTTGTAAGATTTGATACGGCGATTTATCAGGACTATTTTGTTCCTCCGTACTATGATTCGATGATCGGCAAGCTGATTGTTCAGGCAAGAAGCCGTGCCGAGGCGATCAGAAAGATGAAAATGGCTCTTTCCGAGCTTACCATTGACGGAATTGACATTAACCGTGACCTTCTTGCCGAGATTCTCTCGGACGAACAGTTTGTGAGCGGTGAATATACAACAGATTTTATGGCAGAGTTTGAAGAAAAACACGCCGACAGGAAGAAGTAAAAGATATGGATTTGTTTGCTTTCAGAAAACCGAAGAATGAGCTTGAGTCCGATGAGGGCGAGAGCAAAAATGTACCCTTCGTTCCCGAAGAAATGTGGATAAAATGCCCCAAATGCAACACTATGCTCCTTACGACGGATATGGAGGAAAATCTTCATGTCTGCACAAAGTGCAACCACCATTTCAGAATGAACGGAAGAGATCGAGTTGAAATGCTTGCCGACAAGGATACCTTTGTTGAATTTGACGCTGACCTTTCAAGCCATAATATTCTTGATTTTCCGGGATATGACGAAAAGCTTGAAAAGGCGAGAAAAACAGGTGCTAAGGAGTCTGTTATCTGCGGCGAGTGTAAAATGAACGGCATTGATGCCGTTCTCTGCGTTATGGATCCGACCTTTATGATGGGAAGTATGGGCGTTGTAACGGGTGAAAAAATCACCCGTGCATTTGAATACGCAACCGAAAATGCAATGCCGATTGTTGTTTGTACTGCGGCCGGCGGTGCAAGAATGCAGGAGGGTATCCTCTCGCTTATGCAAATGGCGAAAACCTCGGGTGCGGTAAAAAGACACAGTGACGCAGGTAATCTCTACATCACCGTGCTTACAGACCCGACAACAGGCGGTGTTACGGCGTCGTTTGCAATGGAGGGCGACATTATTCTTGCCGAGCCCGATTGCCTTGTTGCCTTTGCAGGCCCGAGAGTAATCGAGCAGACAATCCGTCAAAAGCTCCCCAAGGACTTCCAAACCTCGGAATTTGTTCTTCAGAAGGGCTTTATCGATTCGGTTGTCAGCAGAAATAATTTGAAATCTACACTTGTAAAACTGCTTAAATTGCACGGTTACAGCGGTGAGGAGGCTTAAAAATGACAGCTTACGAAAAGGTTATGGCAGCGAGAGATGCTAACAAGCTGACCTCGGTTGACTATATTGCCCATATGTTCGGTGACAGCTTCATTGAGCTTCACGGTGACCGCAGATATGCCGATGATAAAGCAGTTGTTGCAGGACTTGCAATGCTCTTTGACACTCCTGTTACTGTAATCGGAATTGAAAAGGGCAGAAATACAAAAGAGCGTGTTGAACGCAACTTCGGTCAGGCTCATCCCGAGGGCTACCGCAAGGCTTTAAGACTTATGAAACAGGCTGAAAAGTTCAGAAGACCTGTTCTTTGCCTTGTTGATACAAGCGGTGCATACCCCGGAATCGGTGCGGAGGAAAGAGGTCAGGGACAGGCTATTGCCGAAAACCTCATGGAAATGATGACTCTTAAAACTCCCGTTCTTACCGTTCTTATCGGTGAGGGCGGCAGCGGCGGTGCGCTTGCACTGGCAGTTTCCGACGAAGTATGGATGCTTGAAAATTCCGTTTATTCGGTAATTTCTCCCGAGGGTTGTGCGTCAATTCTCTGGAAAGACAGCTCAAAGGCGGCTGATGCGGCAGAGGCTCTCAGGCTTACCGCACAGGATTTGTTTGACCTCGGTGTAATCGAGAGAATCATCCGTCAGCCAAAGGCAGGCGATCAGGCTATGTTTGAAAGCCTTAAAATGCTCATCAAAAGAACATTTGAAAAGAATCTTGCCCTTGATGACGAAGAACTTTTGAATGCACGCTATGAGCGTTTCCGCAAAATAGGCATACCGGAATAATATCATTTATTTATATTGAAACGGCTCTGTATCAATAGTTTGATTAACTCAAAAAAAGAATAAAGTGTAATTACAAGGGCTGCGAAAAAACAGTCTTACAAAAATAAAAAGGCACATAACCGAAAACAGTGACGGTTATGTGCCTTTTTGCGGTTTTGGTTTTATATATAAATTAAATTATATAATATCGCCTTCTCGCAATTGTAAAACTGTCTGCACAAACATAGCCGAAAGCGTTTCTTTAAGAGCATGGATTTTGTTGCTGCAATCCTCAATAAAGCCATCGGTTGCCGTCTGTAATGAGAAAATGCTCTCCGATTTTGTAACCAAGGCGGTGATATTTGTAATTTTTAACACAGTAGTTTTTGCCCCAAAATGGGTAAAATCCTTTTAAAATTGATGTTTTGAGGCATAATATTCTTTTCTGAAAAAATATAGTTTCAAAGTTGAAAATTATTTTAATGATTTGTAAATATTCTTTGTTTTTTCGTAACTTTGATATTGATTTTTTCGTACCTATGGTTTATAATAAGACAAAAGGTGTCATAAGGTGTCATTTGGTGACTTTAAAAACCATTCAAGGACATCTTTTGAAGAAAAGTGTATGGAGGTGGGCAGATGTTTTCCGGAATGACAAATCATTCTATTGACGCAAAAGGAAGAATTGTACTGCCCGCAAGGTTCCGTGAACAGCTCGGCGAAACATACTATCTTGCACGAGGCTTTGGCAACAAGTGTATTCAGGTTATGTCGGTTGAGCAGTTTAATGCAATGTGCGAGAAGATTCTGGCACTTCCTGCAAACCTGTCGATGGCTGTTCAATACACCTTTAACGCTACTGCCGTCGAGGTAACTTCTAACGCACAGGGCAGGGTAATAATTCCCCAGTCTTTGCGTGAATTTGCTGAGATTGAAGGCGATGCGGTAGTAATCGGTATGACAAACAGACTCGAAATTTGGAGCAAGAAAAATTATGAGGACTATGTTGCTTCTCAGAACGAAAATCTTGCGCTTGCTCTCAAGGAGTTAAAGCTTTAAGGAGGTTTTTATGGAATTTTCTCATATTCCTGTCCTTCTTGAGCAGGCCGTAGATGCCCTTGCAATTAAGGAAAACGGCATTTATGTTGACGGTACAGCAGGCGGAGGAGGTCACAGCAGTGAAATCCTCAAGCATCTTACAACAGGCAAGCTTATTTCGATTGATCAGGATCCCGATGCAATACTCACGCTGACAGAGCGCTTTAAGAAAAACGAAAACTCAATAATTATCAAGGGTAATTTTGCCGATATGGTCGGTCTTCTTCATTCAAGAGGAGTAGGAAGAGTTGACGGTGTTCTGCTTGACATCGGCGTTTCCTCGCACCAGCTTGACACTCCCGAAAGAGGCTTTTCGTTCCATGAGGACGCGCCTCTCGATATGAGAATGAGCCAAAGCGGAACAACTGCCGCCGAGCTTGTCAACACACTTCCTGCCGGCGAATTAAGACGGATTCTCAGCGTTTACGGTGAAGAAAAGTTTGCCGGTTCAATTGTAAACGGAATCGTTAAGGCGAGAGCCGAAAAGCCGATTGAAACTACCCTTGAACTTGCGGAAATCATAAAAGAAAATGTTCCCCAGCGTGTCCGCCGTGACGGACATCCTGCGAGAAAAAGCTTTCAGGCTCTGAGAATAGCGGTAAACGATGAACTCGGAGTTCTTGAAAGAGGTCTTGACGGTGCATTTGAGCTTTTGGGAAGCGGCGGCAGGCTTGCTGTAATTACTTTCCACTCCCTTGAGGACAGAATCGTAAAACAGAAAATGGCATTATGGTGTCAGGGCTGTACCTGTCCGAAAGACTTTCCTGTTTGTGTTTGCGGAAACAAGCCAAAGGCAAAGCTTGTTGTAAAAAAACCAATTTGTGCAAATGAAACAGAATTGTCGGATAACCCGAGAGCAAGAAGTGCAAAGTTGAGAATATGCGAAAAAATTTAAAAAAATTCTCTGTGACTATGGACAAAATTGCCTGTTTGTAGTAAAATATAACAAAGTTGTAAATGTTATTACAGACACAATGGATTGTGATTGAATATGTCATAATAACAAAATGTACGGCTTTTTGATAAATGTCCGATAAAATCGGGCTGATTGTGTGTTGTGTGTTTAAATGAAATTGTTAAAGGTTTGAAACTTTTTTGCTTTATGGAAAAATAAAGCAAGAATGTGTGTTTTATGGAATTGATATAGAAAGGCACCGGGTGCATTCAATGGCTTATGAAAACAGAAATGCAGCTTATGACTTGAGTCTTTTTGATGACAGCACCGACTATGTTTCGGGTACTGCCGTTCCTGAAAGAAAAGAAGAGGTACATAAGAAGCAGGAAAGAAAAAGAAGAAAAAACAATGTTGTAAGTCTTCCGAAGGAGGAACTCCAGAAGAACAGACGCCGCAAGCATAACAAATTTAAGCTTGCTTTGGGAACAGCAGGCGGTGCGGTTGCCGCGGTTGTTATCGGCATCATAATTGTCGGTCAGGTAAGACTTACCGAACTTAATCAAGAAGTTATTACAGCGAAAGAAACTCTTGCAAATGCACAGAGCGTTTATACACAAACACAGATGAAGCTTGAATCAAAGCTTTCAACATCGGATATTGAAAAATATGCCGAGGATACACTCGGTATGACCAAGGCTACGAACACACAAAAGGAATTTGTTACTCTCTCGGGCGGAGACAAAGCAGAGGTTTCTGCAACTCAGGAAAGTGACAATATCTTTGCACAGTTCTGGAATTCAGTACAGAATCTTTGGTCATAACATTCATGGTAATTTAATAGATATGTTATGAAAGAATGGAGAGTTAAGACTGCGTCTTGACTCTTTTTTCGGTATATATGCGGATTGAAACGGAGCGTAACGGACACTATTTTGCGGTGAAAGGAGCTTTACATTGCAATCACCAGGATCAAAAAACAACTTGAAAAAGCGTGCCGAAAAAGGACCTGCACAAAGGCTCAGACAGCGTACGGCAATATTGATTTTGCTTATACTTGTACTCGGTTTCGGTGCGGCTGTTTTAAGACTTACATACCTCACTACGGTTCAGAGCAGTGAGCTTCAGGAGGCGGCTGTTGATCTTCAGCTTGCCGACACAACTGTTTCTGCAAAACGGGGAACAATATACGACGCAAACGGCAATGTTCTTGCCGAGAGCGCGTCTGTTTGGCAGGTGGTAATGTCACCTATCAACTTTAAAAATGACAAGCAGCGTCAGGCTGCCGCAAAGGGCCTCTCGGAAATTTTTGACCTTGAATATAACGATGTTCTCGAGGACACAAAACAGCAGAGTCATTATGTTGTTGTCAAGAGAAGAATTGAATCCGACGAGCGGGAAAAGGTTCTTGAGCTTGTTGACACTTTGAAAAAGAATTACAAGTGTGCCGGTGTTATTCAGCTGCTTGACGACTATAAGAGATATTACCCGAAAAACAGCCTTGCATCCTCCGTAATTGGCTTTACGGGCAGTGACGATCAGGGACTTGAGGGTGTTGAGTATGAATATGACAGCTATCTGTCAGGCATACCCGGCCGTATCATTACCGCTCAAAATGCAAGAGGTATAGATATGCCGTTTCAGTATGAGCAGAATGTTGAATCTGAGGACGGCAACAATGTTTACCTTACAATTGATGAAACAATTCAGTCAATTTGTGAAAAATATATGCAAAAGGGTGTTGAGGACAACAATGTTCTTAACAAGGGCGTCTGCATTGCAATGGATGTAAACACAGGCGCAATCCTTGCAATGGTAACAACAGACGGCTACGATCTTAACAATCCTTATGAGCTTTCGGCAAAGGATAAGAAGAAAATCAAGTCTACTGCCAAAAGCAAACAGGCGGAGGCAGAAAGTGCGGCTCTCAGCGCTATGTGGAGAAACAAGGCTGTTGCCGACACATATATGCCCGGTTCTGTATTTAAGATGTGCGTTGCGTCAGCGGCTCTTGAAGAAAACCTTGTAAATGAAAAAACATCATTTACCTGTACAGGTTCAATTTCGGTTGAGGGCGAAACCATTCATTGTTCAAATATATCAGGTCACGGAACACAGAACTTTGTTGAGGCAATTTCAAACTCATGTAACCCTGCATTTATTCAGATCGGTCAGATGCTCGGTGCAGGCAAGTTCCGTCAGTATTATCAGGGATTCGGTTTCAGCGACAAAACAGGAATCGACCTCCCCGGTGAAGCAGATGACGAATTCTGGGCTGAGGGTAAGATGGGCGGTGTTGACCTTGCGGTTGCATCATTCGGTCAGAACTTCGCAATCACTCCTATCCAGATGATTACAGCCTGTGCGGCTGTTTCAAACGGCGGTTATGTTGTTCAGCCTCATGTGGTTTCAAAAATCACAGACTCAAAGGGCAATGTAATCAAGTCTGTTGATAAAAAGGTTAAAAGACAGGTTATTTCAGACGATACATCCAAGAAGATGAAGGAATACCTTGAATATAACACAGAAAGACAGGGTGCTGCCGCAGGTTATATTTCAGGCTACAAGGTAGCCGGTAAATCAGGTACAACTGAAAAAAGGGGTGTAACAAAGTTTGAAAGCTCATTTTCTGAGGACTATATATCATCATTCTGCGGTTATGCTCCGGCAGACGATCCGCAGATTGCAATGCTTGTATTCTTTGATACTCCCGACGGTGACGCCTACTACGGTTCACAGGTTTCATCACCTGTATTTATCAATATTATGAGCGAGGTTCTTCCTTATCTTGATGTTAAGACCTCTTACACAGACGAGGAACTCGGTTATGTTGACGCATCTGCCGGCGATTATACAGGCGTCAGCGTTGACGAGGCTAAAACAGCTGTTGAGGCTGACGGCTTTACGGCAACCGTAAAGGGCAGCGGTTCTACCGTAATTTCACAGATTCCTACTGTATCGTCAGGACTTCAGAAGGGCGGCAGTATTGTCCTCTACACAGACAGCGACAGTCAGTCGGAAACAATCAGCGTTCCGAGTTTTATCGGACTTTCTCCCGATGAGGTAAACAATGTTGCAAGTGCCTGCGGACTGAATGTCAGCTTTTCGGGCGCAACAACATCCTCGGGAACAAGCTCGTCGCAGGATATTGAGGCGGGAACCTCGGTTAGTCCCGGAACGGTAATTACGGTATCTTTTGCGAATTCCTCTTCAACACTAAACGAATAACAAAAATACTTATTTGTCTGAAAGGAAAGATAACTATGATTTACGGAATATGGACATTTTGTGCGGCTTTAATTGCATTTATAATTTCAACTGTAACAGGTAAGTTTTTAATTCCATACCTTCGCAAGCTCCACTTTGGTCAAACAATTCTTGAAGAAGGACCTAAGTGGCACAAGGGCAAGCAGGGAACTCCCACGATGGGCGGCATAATGTTTATTGTTGCGATTGTTATTGTTACAATTGCAAGTACGGTTGTCTATGCCGTCACGGGAAATGAATTTGTAACTTCATTTTATGCAGATATACCAAAGGAATGCGTGCTTATTTTCTGTGGTCTTGGTCTTGCCGTTGCAAACGGTGTTATCGGTTTTATTGATGACTATATCAAGGTTGTAAAAAAGCGTAATCTCGGTCTTACGGCGTTACAGAAGCTGATTCTTCAGTTTATAGTGGCAGCTGCATTCCTTGCAGTGCTTGCAATTGCAGGCTTTGGCACAACGACAACTATTCCTTTTGCAGGCAAGGTTGACCTCGGCTTTTTCTACTATATAATAGCTGCGGTTGCAATTGTCGGAATTGTAAACTCGGTAAACCTCACAGACGGTATTGACGGTCTTGACGGGTCGGTAACATTTTTTGCCTGTGTGGCATTCATGCTTGTTGCCTGCACAAAAAGCTATCTTGGCATTACTGCAATGAGTGCTGCAGCTGCAGGTGCCTGCCTTGGCTTCCTTGTGTGGAACTTCCACCCTGCAAAGGTGTTTATGGGCGATACAGGTTCGCTCTTCCTCGGCGGTCTTGTATGCGGTCTTGCATTTGCGGTTGATATGCCGATTCTCCTGCTTCCTGTCGGAATTATCTATATTGTGGAAGAACTTTCGGTTATTCTGCAGGTAAGCTATTTTAAGATTACACACGGCAAGCGTCTTTTCAAGATGAGTCCGATTCATCACCACTTTGAAATGTGCGGTTGGAGCGAGGTTAAGATTGTTGCTGTGTTCAGTACAGTAACTGCAATTTTCGGTGCAATTGCCTTTGCGCTTGCTTACTTTGGCGGATAACTTATATATTCCGTATAAATTTACAATAAATTTTAAGGGAGGAACGGTCTTTGGCTCCACAAAAAAGAATGATGCTTAAAGCTGATGTAAACAGAATATATGACGAAGAGGTTTACTCGGAGCAGAAGATCAGGGAAGAAAAGTTTTTTGTCCGTCCTTCTCGTCGGAGAAAGATGAAAAAAGGAAAGCTGTTTTCCGTTGGCATGGGACTTGACCTTCCGTTCTGTATAATCATCCTTGTGCTTCTTACAATCGGAATGATTATGATGTTTTCTGCAAGCTATGCTTATGCTTATTACAATCAGGGCGACAGCTACTATTACCTTGTAAGACAGCTCATTTTTGCCGTTATCGGCGTAGGCATAATGTTTGTTCTTTCGTTCTTCAACTATAACAAGCTCCACAAGGTTGCACCGGTTGTTCTTGCAATTTCATATTTGTGCCTGCTTGTGGTTCTTGTACTGCCCGGTTCCGAGGGTGTTAAAAGATGGATTCCTCTCGGCATTATTAACATTCAGCCTTCCGAAATTGCAAAGTTTGCAATCATCCTTTTCTTTTCACATTGGTGCAGTAAATACTATAACAAAATGCAGTTTGCCCGTTACAGCGTTTTGCCGGGTATAATTGTTTTCGGTTCAACAGCACTTTTGCTTTTTCTTGAACCGCACTATTCGGGCATCGTAATTATCGGCATTCTCTCCGTTGTAATGCTTTATATCGGCGGAATGCAGACAAAGTACCTCGGAATAGGTCTTGGACTTATTGTCGGAGTAGTGCTTATACTTGCCGTCACAAACAGCCTGTCCTATGCTATGAGCCGTCTTGACGGTTGGGGTCAGGCACTTGAATATACAACGGACGAAATGTGGTGGACTACATATCAAACCCGAAATTCGCTCTATGCAATCGGTTCGGGCGGACTTTGGGGGCTTGGTCTGGGTCAGTCAAGAATGAAGTATCTCTACATTCCCGAACCTCAGAACGACTTTATCTTTGCTGTTGTTGTTGAGGAGCTCGGCCTTGTGGGCGCACTTATGATTCTTCTTATTTTTGCGCTTCTCGTATGGAGAGGAATAACGCTTTCACTGCGTGCAAAGGATAAATTCGGCAAGCTTCTCGGCATCGGTCTTACTTCACAGATCGGTATTCAGGTTGTGCTGAATATCCTCGTTATCACCGACTGGCTGCCAAACACAGGTATCAGCCTTCCGTTTTTCAGCTACGGCGGCAGCTCGCTTATTATGCTGCTTGCCCAGATGGGACTTGTGCTTTCAATTTCCAGAACAGCAAATATTGAAAGACAGTAATTTAAAAATCAGCAGTTTTTTAGTTTTCTTCTGCATATTTTTTTGCAGAATTTTCAAAAGAAAGGTAAGAAAATTATGAAAGTATTGCTTGCAGGCGGCGGCACGGCAGGTCACATAAACCCTGCCCTTGCAATAGCCGGATATATAAAGAATAAAAGAAGCGACGCCGAATTTTTGTTCATTGGCAACCGAGGCGGAATGGAGCAAAGACTTGTTCCGCAGGCCGGCTTTGACATTAAGTCAATTACAATCAGCGGCTTTAAGAGAAGCTTTTCTCCGAAAAGTATGCTTGAAAATGTCAAGACGGTTTCAAGAACCTTCACCTCTTCGAGAGAGGCAAAGAAAATAATCGCTGAGTTTAAGCCCGATATCTGTATCGGAACAGGCGGATATGTTTCGGGCCCCGTTATAAGAACAGCCGCAAAAATGGGTATTCCGTGCATTATTCACGAGCAGAATGCATATCCGGGCATTACAAATAAAATGCTTGCAAAGAGCGTCAAAAAGGTAATGCTTGCCGTTCCGGATGCAAAAAAGTATTTTGACAAAAATGTTGATTTTGTCATTACCGGAAACCCTGTAAGACAGGAAATCCTAACGGCAAAAAAAGAAGAGTCAAGAAAAGAACTCGGGCTTGACAACCGTCCCGTAGTGCTTTCGTTCGGCGGAAGCCTCGGAGCAAGAAAGATCAACGAAGCCGTTGCGGACCTTGTTGCAAGAAGCGGAATTGACGGAAGATATCAGCATATTCATGCATACGGCAGTTACGGCGACTGGTTTCCGCAGCTTGTTGAGGAAAAGGGTACCGACATTGCCGATTGTCCGAATCTTGATATAAGACCTTATATTGATAATATGCCGACTTGTATGGCGGCGGCTGACCTTGTAATCAGCCGTGCAGGTGCAATTACCCTCAGTGAAATTCAGGCTATGGGCAAACCTGCAATCCTTATTCCGTCACCAAATGTTGCCGAAAATCATCAGTATCACAATGCAATGGCACTTGTGAATGCAGGTGCGGCTGACATTATTGAGGAAAAAGACCTTACAGGCGCAGCTCTTATGCGAAAGGCCGACAAGATGCTTCTTAACCCCGAAAAACTTGAAAAGTACAGTGAAAATTCACGAAAAATGGCAATAACCGACGCCAACGAAAGAATTTATTCGGTAGTAAAAAAGGTTCTCGGACTTGTGTGACAGTAACATTTGTAACGCTTTCTCATAGAATATAAAGGTATTCTTTTTGAGAGGGTGTTATTGTGTCAAAACTGCTTGTTACAGGAGGCAAAAAGCTTGACGGAGAGGTTGAGGTTCAGGGTGCCAAAAACAGTGCTTTGCCGATTATTGCAGCCTCAATACTTACAAAGGGCGAAAATGTAATTTACAATTGTCCCTCGCTTTCCGATGTTGACGCGTCTGTCAACATTCTGAGGTATCTCGGCTGTGCCGTCACACGATACGGTAAGACGCTTCTCATCAGCTGTGACGGTATCAATAGATTTGATGTTCCCGATGAATTGATGCGAAAAACAAGAAGTTCAATTGTTTTGCTCGGAGCAGTTCTTGCAAGAACAGGAAGGGCAAGGCTTTCGTTTCCCGGTGGGTGTGAAATCGGTTCAAGACCGATTGATTTGCATCTTAATTCACTTAGGGAGATGGGTGCTGATATTCGTGAAAAGCACGGTTATCTTGAGTGCTTTGCACCAAAAGGACTTTACGGAACAAAGATAACGCTTTCGTTTCCGAGCGTGGGAGCAACCGAGGATATTATGATTGCCGCCTGTCTTGCAAAAGGCACAACAACAATCATCAATGCCGCCCGTGAGCCTGAAATCTGCGATCTTGCAGACTATCTCAATTCCTGCGGCGCTGATATTTCGGGGGCAGGCGAGGGCATTGTCGTTATTGAAGGTGTAGGTTCTCTTAGCGGTTCGGTTCACACGGTTATTCCCGACAGAATCGTTGCCGCAACGCTTATGTCCTGTGCCGCTGTAACAGGTTCAAAAATCGTACTTAACGGAATAATCTCTTCCCACCTTGCGGCGATTATTCCGACATTCAAAAGTGCAGGGTGCAGGATAAGAATTTCGGACGGCAATCTTGAAATAACCGCCCCCGAAAGACTTAAATCAATGAAAACAATCAGAACAATGCCGTTTCCCGGTTTTCCTACGGACGCACAGGCGCCAATGCTTGCGGCATCGTGTGTTGCAGACGGAACAACGGTGTTTGTTGAAAATATATTTGAAAACAGATACAGACACATCCCCGAGTTGGTCAGAATGGGTGCCAATGTCAAAACAGAAGGCAAGGTTGCCGTGGTTGAAGGAGTGAATATGCTTTACGGAGCATCGGTTGAAGCTCCCGACCTGCGCGGAGGAGCAGCTCTTGTGATTGCAGGACTTTGTGCCGACGGCAAGACTGAAATCGGCGGCGCAGAGTATATTGAAAGAGGCTACGAGTGCATAGAGCTTGTGCTTTCGACACTTGGGGCAGATATAAAGAAAATATAGAGTAATCAGGTAATAAAATTGAAGCTGTCGCAGGGCGGAGGTCCGCCCTCGGCAGATAATACAGAAGGGAGGATTTGCTTTGAACGATAACAGGAAGAGAAGACCGCTCACCGCAAAAGAGAGGAAAAGTCTTGACAAGCAGCGAAAAAATGCCGCAAAGCAGGCAGAAAAATATCACAAAGAAAAAGCAAAGCAGGATAAGAAAGCTAAAAAATCTCCCAATACAAAAAAAGGACAGCAGAAAAAGGCTTCTAAAAGTAAAATTCAGGAGGCTTTTATTAAGCAGAAAGAAGAACAGGCCGCACAAAGACCTGCCGAGAATATGAGCCGTGAAGAAAAATTCAGAAGAAAAGGAAAGGCTAAAATAAAGGAGCTTAAGCCAAAGGATTATGAAGACGGCTATTATGTAGATGAATTTGGAGAAAAGCAGAAACAGGAAAAGCGTGCAAGGCAAATTCGCGCACAGGAGCGTGAGGTTATCCGCAGAAGGAAAAAATCCCTTACAAGCACACAGATTAAACGCAGAAGAATTGCACTGTACAGTTCAATTTTTGCGGCGGTTGTTGCAATCGGCGTTATTCTGAGCCTTACAGTCCTGTTTAAAACAGAAAAAATTGAGGTTGTAGGGGACAAGTACTACAGCAAGGAACAGATTATCGCATTCAGCGGTGTTGATTATCAGGAGAATATTTTTATAGGCGCAATGTACAACACCTCTGAAAAGGTTGTTGAAAACCTTTCGTACATAGAGAGCGTAAGTGTAAGCTTTAATATTCCGGACACAATAACAATAACTGTTGTTGACGCAACACCTTCTTATGTTATTCCAAACGGAAAAAGCTTTTTGCTTATAAGCTCAAAGGGCAGAATACTTGAAGAAATTACCGAGAACACGGACAAGCTGCCGCTGCTTACCTGCGGAGAGGTAAAAACTACCGAGGTTGGTAAGTATGTGGCGTTCAATGATGCCAATGTTCCCGATATTCTCAGCGATGTTTCACAATGCCTTATTGACAATAAAATAAAAAATATCACTGCCTTTGATGTTTCGGATACGGCAAATATCAAGCTTGTTTATGACGGAAAAATCACAATCAATATCGGACTTCCCGATGATATTGACTACAAAATCAGAACAGCAATGACAATCATCAACGAAAAGCTTGACCCGAACAACACGGGACTTGTTGCAGGAACGCTTGATGTTTCGGCTTGCAGTACATCAAAAATTTCTCACTACAAACCTGCCGCAACCCAGCCTACAGCCGCAACACAGGCAACAACTCAGGCGGCTACACAGGCAGCGGATTCGTCGGGTGACGGTACCGGCAGCAATTATACATGGGATGACGGCACTTATTCTGACGGAAATACGGGTTATTATGATGCCGGCCAAGGTGACGGCAACGGCAACAGTGCCGATGGCGGTTATTCGGGTGACGGCGGATATGACTACGGCAACGCAGACGGCGGATATTCAGGCGACGGCGCAGGTGCCTACGGCAATGCAGACGGCGGCGATACGGGTGAGTAATTTTGCAGCAGAATTTTCCGTATAAATTTGCAGAAAAACGGCTGAAAAGCATTGCTATTTTGAAAAAAGTATGATAGTATAAGATAGTATAATTGTGTACTATGAAGAATAATGAGTTCTGACTGAAAGTTGACAATATATAAGGAGGACGAAAAAATGGCTTTTGAACTGGAATTGGAAAACGAGTATATGCCTAAAATTAAAGTGATCGGTGTCGGCGGAGGCGGCGGCAACGCTGTTAACCGCATGGTAGCAACCGAGGTTAAGAATGTAGAATTTATCGCAATCAATACAGATGAACATGTTTTAAGACTCTCAAAGGCTTCACAGAAAATACAAATCGGTGAAAAGCTTACAAGAGGTAAGGGCGCAGGCTCTATGCCGCAGATCGGTCAGGAGGCTGCCGAGGAAAGCAGAGATGAAATTGCCGCTCTTCTCAAGGATACGGATATGGTATTTGTTACAGCCGGTATGGGCGGCGGTACAGGTACAGGCGCTGCTCCCGTAGTTGCCAAAATCGCAAAGGATATGGGTATTCTTACAGTCGGCGTTGTTACAAAGCCGTTTGCTTTTGAAGGCAAGAGAAGAATGACTCAGGCTGAGCAGGGTATTGCAGAGCTTTCTGCCTGTGTTGACTCGCTTATCATCGTTCCTAACGAAAGACTCAAGTATGTTTCGGATACAAGCATCACTCTCCAAAACGCATTTGCAATTGCCGATGATGTTCTCAGACAGGGTGTTCAGAGTATTTCTGACCTTATCCTTCTCCCGGGTCTTGTAAACCTCGACTTTGCCGATGTTACTTCTGTAATGAAGGACGCAGGCTACGCTCATATGGGTATGGGCAGTGCAACAGGCAAGGACAAGGCAACTGTTGCCGCAGATATGGCTATTTCAAGTCCGCTTCTTGAAACTTCAATTGACGGTGCTAAGGGTCTTATCATTAACATCACAGCTTCCGCTGATGTAAGTCTTGATGATATTGACGCCGCTTCAACAATGATTAAGGACAAGGTTTCAGATGATGCAAACATTATCTGGGGTGCTGTTATTGACGATAAGATGGAGGACGCTATCAGCGTAACGGTTATTGCAACAGGCTTTAACGCAGACGGTCAGATTGCTAAGAAGAATCTTACAGAGGCAGTTTCATCAGCGTCAGCTCCTGTTGCGGCAAAGGAAGAGCCAAAGCCTGCAACCAAGGACAAGACCGATGATGACGATGACACCTTCTATGATATTATGTCAATTTTCAACAAGTAATACATTCTGATGTAATTGAGGCACTCCTTGAGGGGTGCCTTTTTATTTGACAACGGCAATTCCGTTATGGTATAATTTGAACGGAATAAAGGGGAATTGTGAGCTTTTGTGCTTTTACAATTTCTCTTTTTTTGAGCGAAATCCAAAAGCAAAGAAGGCGGAAAAATGAAAAAACTACTTGCACTTTTGATTGCCTTGATGACTGTTCTTTTGTGCAGCTGTTCATCAGGCGGTGAAACAATCCGATTCGGTACGGCAGGTACGGGCGGAATTTATAACGAAGCGGCAAATTCGATAAAGTCGATTGCCGATGCTGACGGCACTCTGAAAATTGAAACAAAGACAACAGCCGGTTCTGCGGCAAATGTTCGTTTGCTTTCGCAGAATTATCTTGACGCCGCAATTGTTCAGTCCGACATTGCACACGACGCATTTAACGGCGAAAATAATTTTGAAAAATCCGGCAGTCTTGAGGGTTACAGCGCTGTTGCAGGTATGTTTACAGAGGCTTGTCATATCGTTGTAAGAAAAGATTCTGATATTAACAGTGTTGATGATTTGCTCGGCAAAACCGTGAGCATAGGTGAAGAAGAATCGGGTTCGGAGCTTAACGCAAAGCAGATTCTTTCGGCATACGGGCTTAACTCAAAAATGGTTAAGGAAAAAAATCTTAATTATGCTGATGCCGCAAAACAGTTGCAGAACGGCGAAATTGATGCGGCATTTTTCACACTCGGACTTAATGCAACAGTTGTTGAGGAGCTTTCAAAGCAATGTGACATTAAGCTTATAGGAATTGATGACGCAGCTGTTAAAAAGCTTAAAAACACCTACAGCTATGTTGACTGCAAAATTCCGAAAAGCACTTACAACGGGCAGAGTGACGAAGTCGGCACAGTTGCGGTAAAGGCTGTTCTGATTGTGAACGACAGACTTTCAGACGAACAGGTGAAGAAGCTTACACAGCTTGTCTTTGACAATGCGCAGGAGCTTCAGCTGACTGTTTCGGCGGATGTTGACATAACACTTGAAAAAGCCGTTGAAGGTGTTAAAATTCCTTTTCACAAGGGTGCGGCAGAATATTATTCCGAAAGAGGAATAACAGTAAAAACAGCAGGATAACTGCGAAAGGATTGGTGCTGATTGAATATAACTCTTGATATGTATCAGACAATCGCAGTTGCCGTGGTTGTTCTGATGATTGGTGCGTTTCTGAAAAAGCGTATATCGTTTTTGCAGAAATTTTGTATACCTGCACCTGTAATCGGTGGTTTGCTTTTTGCAATTCTCACGCTGATTTTCTATATGACAGGTGTTGCTGTAATTGATTTTGATGATACTCTAAAGGAAGTCTGCATGGTGTTTTTCTTTACCTCAGTCGGATTTCAGGCGAATCTCAAGGTACTGAAAAGCGGAGGCAAATCCCTTATAGTATTTTTGTTTCTTGTAATTATGCTCATTGTAATGCAGAATTTTTCTGCAATCGGACTTGCAAATCTGATCGGACTTGACTCGCTCACGGGTATGACGACGGGTTCAATTCCTATGGTAGGCGGTCACGGTACGGCGGGCGCTTTCGGTCCTGTACTTGAGGATTTCGGCGTTCAGGGTGCGACAACTGTTTGTACTGCCGCTGCAACATTCGGTCTTATCGCAGGCTCACTCATGGGAGGACCTGTCGGAAACAGACTTATTAAAAAGCACAACCTTATTGCTACAATCAAAACAGAGGATGACAGCCTTCTTGTTGAAGAAGAAGAAAAGCACGAACGACATTTTTCAATGTATGCTCCGGCAGTATTTCAGCTGATTATAGCGGTCGGACTCGGTACGGTTGTTTCCGATTTGCTCTCACTCACGGGCATGACATTCCCGATTTATATCGGTGCAATGATTGTTGCCGCAATCATGAGAAACATCGGTGAATACACGGGTAAAATCACTATTCATATGGGCGAGATTAACGACCTCGGCGGTATATGTCTCTCACTTTTCCTCGGTATTGCCATGATTACACTCAAGCTTTGGCAGCTTGCTGACCTTGCACTTCCGCTTATTATACTTCTTGCAGGTCAGGTTGTTCTTATGTTCATTTTCTCATATTTTGTCGTGTTCAACATTATGGGCAGAGATTACGACGCCGCTGTTCTTGCGGCAGGTACTTGCGGTTTTGGTATGGGCGCAACGCCAAATGCAATGGCAAATATGCAGGCAATCTGCGAAAAATACGCACCATCCGTTAAGGCTTATCTAATTGTTCCGATTGTCGGCAGTTTGTTTGCCGACTTCCTGAACAGTCTGACGATAACATTCTTTATAAATTGCATTTAGAATCGGAGGCAGGTATTATGAAGGACAGGAAATTTACATTTGATTCCGAAAACCTTGCTTTTCCCGAGATTCACACGGGCAAAGTAAAGCAGAACGATGTTGCCGAGGATGATACGGACAGCACGGTTGTTTATGATACTGTCGCTGTTCCCGAGGTTCATCTCAAAAAGCATAAGCATAAAAAACAGAAGAAAGACAATGAATAAAACAACAGCCGTACATTTCAAAAGTGTACGGCTGAAATTTTTGTGTTTAATTTTGAAATAAAACCTTACCTTCCGTAATGGGCGTGTATGCGGTAAGTTCGGCCATGTCAAGGTCGATTTTGTGCATATCAACCGCACAAATTTGGTGATTGTTGTAGGTGGTGTAGTAGTAGATTCCCTTGTCGGCATTGCAACAGGAGGTGTAAATTGTGATTTCATACTTTCCCTCTGCAACCTCGCAACAACCTCTCTGCTGGTCAACAGAACCGAGAATGTGGAAAAACTGGCTCACGCTTTCTCCCTCGCTGTCGCCCGAAACGGAGTTCAGCTTTGTGAACGCAACCTTTGCAAAACGGGATGCGGATGAAAGGTCGCCCGGCAGTCCGATTGCACCCATTCCACGGCTGTATGTGGTAAGCTCGGCACTTTTGCCGAAGTTGTTTTCGGGTTGCTTTGGCGAGAGTGCCATATAGTTGTTGAGCATAAACATCTGAATGTCAAACGGCGGATTGTTTGTCAGCACACCGACAGGGTTGTCATAGACCTTAAGTCCGTCAATTGTCGATTCAACTGTAAGCGATTCGTCTTTGTCGGAAATAATCCAATGCAATTGAGCACAGGGGAGCTTGTCGCTGAACTGCGTATTAGTTATGTTAAGGCTTTCAAGCTTTTTTCTTGCCTGCAAAACGCTGTCGCAATGTGAAAGTATATACGGAATGAACTCAAATTGTGCAATATTTTCCTTGCCGTTTTTCGGTTCAAAATATACGGCATTGCCCACAAAATTTAGCCCTGCCATACACAAGCCCTTTTCATTCATTGCGTCGTAATATAGCGGATAACCGTCTGCAATGTGCGCCATGCCAATCATCGCAAAGTGGCTGTTGCATTCGTTTGTATGGCGGAACTTAAACGGAAAATTTCGTGGAGTAATTGTAATTTCGTCACCGTATGAAAATTCATAATCAAGCGTTCTGCCAAAGTAAAAGTCTTTTGTTTTATATGTTGCCGCTGTACACATATCATCATCCTCCGATTCTTTTAATAATAAATATTCTTCCGCTTGGTATAGAGTATCATACTGCTTAAACAAAATGATTGCAAGGTGATTTTTGGAAAATTACAAAAATTGTCGAAATCACTTGAAAAATTAACCTGCTCGGTATATACTATATATGTCAATATGAATGGGAATGAGGTTCTCCCACGGCTTTTGTCGAAACCGCTTTTGCTGATGACTTCTGTTTTTGAACAGGGGCATTGGCTTTTTTTATGCGATGTTCTTTGTGCGGAAATTTTGAGGAGGAAATTTATGAAGAACAAATTTGTTGATTTTAAGGTGCTTGCAACATCTCTTTGCTGTTCCGTTGCAATGGGACTCATATCGTTTGCGTTTCTGAAATGTCTTGAATATGCGGCAGATTTCAGAAGCTTCTTTCCGCTGTGCTATATGTTTTTGCCCGTGGCAGGCATTGTGACCGCCTTTGTATACAAGCGTGTCGGCGGAAAGTCTTCAATGGGCAACAACATTATTATTGAGAGTGCAAACGACGGTGAAAAAGTGCCAAAGCGACTTGCATCGCTGACATTTATATTTACCTGCATAACCCACCTTTTCGGCGGTTCTGTCGGCAGAGAGGGAACTGCCGTTCAGATTGGCGGTTCGCTGACAAGCAATGTTGCCGATTATCTCGGCTTTAAAAATAACGACCGAAGTACAATTGTTCTCAGCGGAATCAGCTCTGCATTCGGTTCGGTTTTCGGCACACCGTTTGCAGGTGCATTTTTCGGAATGGAAGTCTGCTGTGTCGGAAGATTGTCGGCAGGTGCGGTAATTCCGTGCTTTGCGTGTTCATATCTTGCAAATTTTGTTACACAGCTTCTCGGCTTTAAACATGAAAGATATGCAATCTCGTCAATCCCAGATTTTGACGCAAGATTTCTTTTTGTGTTTTTAATTGCGGCAGTTTGCCTCGGTTTAATCGGCAAGCTGTTTGCACTCGGAATAAAGTATGTAAAACTTGCATACTCAAAAATTTTTAAGAACTACCTTCTTGCCGCAGCAGTAGGTGCGGCAATCGTCAGCCTTTTAATTTTCGCTTTGGGACTTAACGATTTTGAGGGCTTAAGCACATGGATGCAGAACACCGCCTTTAAGGGCGATGCAAAATGGTACGATATGCCGGCAAAATATCTTTTGACCGTACTCACCCTCGGTGCAGGATTTCAGGGAGGAGAGGTTACTCCTATGTTTGATATGGGTGCGTCATTCGGCAGTTGGTTCGGAGGCAGCTGCGGATTTGATCCCACATTCTTTGCGGCAATCGGTTTTGTATGTGTTTTTGCCGCCGCAATCAACACTCCTATTACAGCAATCGTTCTCGGTATCGAAGTTTTCGGTGCGTCTGCCGCTCCGTATTTTGTGCTTGCAGTCCTCATCAGCTTTATAGTGTCAGGCAACACAACAATTTATCCCTCTCAAAAATTCCTTACAGACAAAAAACTTTTCAGTTTCAAAAAGAAGTGATACAATAGATACGGTACGATACATTATGTAAAAAGCTATGAAATCATTTTTATGCCAAAGGCAAGCAAACAATCTGCCTTGAACGCAGATGAAAAGAAATTTGCTGACCGTGTAAAAAATTTCTGTATGAGCTAATTTGGCATTAAAAGGGCGTTTAATAAAAACATAAAAGCGGTAGGAAAGACAGCCTGCAAAAATGCAATGCCTTTCCCACCGCTTTGATTTTTAAATCTTAATTATTGATAAGTACTGTAATCTCCGCCGTACATATCGGGGCGATTTATCCAATCGCTAATGGAGCTGTTGCCGAAAATCGACTTGCTGTCGCCCGATACCGCCGCGGTTACATTGATTGCAATGCCTGCAATAATAACCGCACCAATCACACAGGCGGCAACAATTTTCACGATTTTAAAAGCTTTCTTTTTATCAATCGGCTGTTCTGCCGGCGGAATGTAGGGAATGGGTGGCTGATTTATTTCAAGTTCGGGCATTTCATTTTGAATCTGCGGTGCAAAGCCCTCCACCTGTTCAAAGCCTGTCTGCGGCAAAGGCGAGGTGTATTCTGTTTCGGTTGTTTCATTATTCTGTGTATGTAAAGCTTCGGAAATTTTCGTTCCGCACATCTGACAAAACGCAGACTCGGTTTCAAAACCACAATTAGGACATTTCATAGGATTTACCTCAATCTTTTCTTTCAATTGCAAAAGTGTTTTCGTAGTCTTTGCTTTCTGTGCTTGAATATATTTTTAGTGTAAAGCTGACTTCACTTTCCTTTTTTGGAACGGCAAGCACCATAGAAACACTCATTTTATCACCTGACTTGCAAACTTTAAGTTCGTTTGTATATTCTATTCTTTGAACCTGCATAGTTTGTGGGTACAAGTTAGGATAATCGTTAGGAATTGTTACATTACAATATCCGAGTTGTTTCGGCGAGTCTGATGTGTTTTCAAATTCAAATGTTACTTTTTGAAGAGTATAAACATAATTTGCCGAAAATTCTTCATTTGCAGGGGCATACTCAATATTTGTAAGTTTTATGTTTCCAAAACCTGTTTTAACTGTGCTGTTTTTTCCTGGGACGAAAATATAATCTTTATCGTCACTTTTGTTTGTTGATGTTGTGGCTTGTGTGTTTGCGACTGTTTCCGAAATAACAGTTGTCGGTTGTGTATTGACCGTTTCGAGTTCGGTTTTATTTGCAAATATTACAAGTGTAATCACATTTGTGCAAACAAGTGTGATTACCGCTACAGATAAAACAATAATCGCAAGAGTTTTACCTTTACTCGTTTTTGTTGTATTCATATTAGCACCGCACGCCGGGCAATATTTTTCATTTGTTTCAAAACCGCAATTAGGACATTTCATAGGTTTGTACCTCGTAATTTTTGATAGTATGACACCATTTTATAACAATATTTACTTAAAGTCAATAAATGTGACAAAATCGCTCGGGATAAAGTTTGATATTATGTAAATAATATCGCAAATTTTTTGCAAAATAAGCCTGTATCTGTTGAAAACAAGGGTAGTGTAGTGTATAATCTAAGTACGAATTGCAACATTAAGTTGCAATTTAGAGATTCAATGTTTCATTGAACCTCTAAGGAGCTAACGCTCCTATGTACAAGATTGCAATCGGTCGCAAACTCTGCTCCTTGCGAGCAAGGCAGAGCGTTGCTGCAATTTAAATTTAGTGAATGATTGAATAGAAAATAAAATTACACACAGTGAAAGGATGAGTGCCTTGAGAGGACTGTATTCGTCAAAGACAAAAATCCGTAATCAAATTTTCACCGAGGTTGCAAGGTTTGCATACGAGGGCGGAGATTATTCAAAATTTGAAAATCTTCCGTATGAAATTATCCCGGGTGAAATTTCAACATACCGCGAGAGTATATTTCTCGAAAGAGCCATTGTAGGCGAAAGACTTCGCCTTGCAATGGGACTTCCGCTTTTGCCCGTTTCAAAACAAGCGCCTATCTCAACAGGTGTTGAAGAAAGTATGATTGACGAAAAGGTTTACGATCCGCCGTTAATCAATATAATAAAATTCGCCTGTCATAAGTGTGCCGAAAAAAGAGTGGTTGTGACAGACGGCTGTCAGGGTTGTCTTGAACACCCATGTACAGAGGTTTGCCCGAAGGGAGCAATCTCGAGTGTACACGGAAAATCGCATATTGACGATGAAAAGTGCATCAAATGCGGAAAATGTCAGGGTGCGTGCCCGTACAATGCAATCATAAAGCAGGAGCGTCCGTGTGCCAAGGCCTGTGGAATGAATGCCATCCATTCAGACGAGTATGGAAGAGCAGATATTGACTATAACAAGTGCGTTTCATGCGGAATGTGCCTTGTAAGCTGTCCGTTCAGCGCGATTGTTGACAAAAGCCAGATTTTCCAGACTATTATGGCAATCAACAGCGGCACACCTGTTTATGCCGCAGTTGCACCTGCAATTGCAGGTCAGTTCAAGGGACTTCCGTCAAATAAAATCAGAAATGCTTTTAAGGCTCTCGGCTTTACAGATGTTGTCGAGGTTGCGGTCGGTGCCGACCTTTGTACGGTTGAAGAGGCAAAGGATTTTATGGAAGAAGTTCCCGAAAAACAGCCTTTTATGGCGACATCCTGTTGTCCTGCATGGAGCGTTATGGCGAAGAAAACTTTCCCCGACATCGCTCCGTACATTTCAATGGCACTCACTCCTATGGTTCTCACGGGCAGACTTACAAAACAGCATTATCCCGATTGCAGGGTTGTGTTTATCGGACCGTGTGCCGCTAAAAAGCTTGAGGCAAGCCGCAGAAGTATCCGAAGTGATATCGACTTTGTGCTGACCTTTGAAGAAGTTGCAGGAATGTTTGCCGCAAAAGAGGTCGATTTTAACGCTGTTGAGGTTGACGAAAAACCGCTCTCATTCTCAAGCGCAGACGGCAGAGGCTTTGCCGTAAGCGGCGGTGTTGCAAAGGCTGTTGTCAATGCAATCCACAAGCTTGATCCCGAAAGAGAGGTCAAGGTTGCCAATGCACAGGGACTTGACGAGTGCGTAAAGCTTTTGCGTATGGCAAAGGCCGGCAAGTACAACGGCTATCTGCTTGAGGGTATGGCTTGCCCGGGCGGTTGTGTTGCAGGTGCCGGAACAATCAACAATCCCGACAAATCTGCAATGGAGGTTCTCAAGAGCAAAAAAGAATCGTGCTTTGAGGGCGCTGTTGACACTCCGTTTATTGACCGTTTGTCAACTCTTGAAAATATGTACAATGAGTTTGATAAGATGAAAGAAATTTAACAGGTCGGGTGATATTTTGAAAATGGTGATGTTAATTTTACGCATAATCGGCATTGCCGTGGCAGTTGTGTTTCTCGGATTTTTCGTAATCCCTATGACTCACGGAATTATCAACCCGGGCAATATTGCAGGAACTTTTTTGTGTCTGTGGCTGTTGTGCGTGTTAATTCCGCCCGTTCACGGAGCAATAAAGGCATTTTGCTTTAAGCATTTGTTTACTAAAGTAGTTTTTCGTGTAGTGAATATCGGCTTTATCGCTTTTGCCGTTTACGGTGCGATTGTCACCTCTGCAATGGTATGGGCAACCTGTCAGGCTCCGCCCGAAAACTCAACTGCAATTGTCCTCGGTGCTCAGGTTAAGCCATGGGGACCGTCGGTAATTTTGCGTGGCAGAATTGACGCCGCAAAATCATATCTTGACGATTCTCCGAACGCAAATGCCGTTCTCAGCGGAGGACAGGGAAGTGACGAGATTATGAGTGAGGCGCAATGTATGAACAATGTGCTGACGGAGTCGGGCATTGATTCTTCAAGACTTTATATGGAGGACAAGTCAACCAACACAACCGAGAATATAAGAAATTCAATGAAAATTATTGAGGACAACAACCTTAATACCGATATTACGATTGTGACGGACGGCTTCCATCAGCTCAGGGCAAGAATAATTTGTTCGCAACTCGGCATAAAAGGAAATGTCGGAGCAGTAAGCTCCGACACAAGACTTTTGTATGTCCCTACTTATGCTGTTCGTGAGTGGTTCGCTCTTCCGTTTCAGCTTCTGTTTCGGTAGTCACAATTTCGGTGATGTCACCGTTTGTGTCAAAATGAGGCTTTGTCCTGTGACAGTTTGCAAACTCAAGCGGATAAACCTCGTGTTCCGTAACATCAACAATAGGGGAAATTTCCTTTTTGCTGTTTCGTGACGGCAACTCAACAGGATAATTTTCATTCTGTCGGTTGCCACCGTTATGATCAATGTCGTAAAAACTCAAAATAAAAACCACCTTTCCGTGAGGTGGTTTTATTTTTTGCAGAATTTTAAATTATATGCAGAGAAAAAATTTATTATTATAGTGAAAATTTACAAAAAATGTATAAATTACCTTAAATTCTATTGACAAAATGTTTTGTTGGTTATATTATTTATTTAAGGTTAAAAGTGGAATGTAGTACGATTTCACAAAGCTTATTAAATTTAACAAAATAAGAGAGGAGCTTTTTTAATGACGAAAAAACTTATAAGCATGCTTCTGTCAATCGCAATGGTGCTTTCTGTTGCCGTAGTTGGCATTTCGGGAGTATCTGCGGCAATTGACAACGACGGTCGCTATGTTCCAAGTGAGGAAACGGCTACCAAAAGACTTTATTTTGTAATGCCGGAATCTTGGAAAAATGAAAAATTCGGCGCAGACTCTGCCGGCATTTTTTGGTGGAACGGTTCAGACGCATGCGTGTTTAATGGCGAATCATCACAGGCTGCTCCTTGGCCGGGATACAAGATGCAGGTTTATGACGCTGACGCTAACATCTTCTATATTGACATTCCTTCAGATGTTCCTGCTATTATTTTCAACAACTGCCTTAACGGCGGTGAAAGAGAAGAAGATGCAGAAACAGGTAAAGTAACTTTCGAGTTTGGTGAGGAACAGTTTAAGGCTGCTATGCAGACAAAGGATGTGTGTTGTGATTACTATTCGGAAGGTGACAGTACTTATTATGACAAATTACTTGACGGTGAATTCTGGGCAAAGGCTCAGGAGGCTGTTGAGGGTAATGATAAGACATTCCTCGGCAACTTCAAGGATAACTTCTTTATTGATACAGATTTTGACCTTGGTATCTCAATGACATTCAATAATATGATTTTTGTTATCAATCCTAACGACTATGATGTTAGTGTTCTCAGCGGTAAGGTGATGTACGGCGGTGAATTCTACTTCTTCTACGGCAAGAACGAGGAAACAGGCAAGTATGAATACGGCGGACTTCCTAACTATGACATGGCTAAGGAAAATGGCGTAGTCAGCGTTCTTGACAAATCTGTTTTCCCAAATCCCTCTGTTCAACCTACAGATCCTTTTAATGATATGATTTACGGCGATGTGAATAATGACGGCTTGATTACTATTGTTGACGCAACAATAGTGCAGAAATACATAGTAAATGTGGCACAGTTAGATAATGTAAATCAGAAGTTAGCAGATGTTGATGTTGACGGTGTGATTACAGTTAAGGATGCAACAGCTGTTCAAAAGTATATCGTAAATGTAGACGGATACGGCAAAACAGGCGAAAAGTTTGCAGCGGCATAAGTTAGTTGAATAGCCTAATGAAGACACCAAACCCCGAAGTTTTTACAGACTTCGGGGTTTAAATTTTGTTTTATTGTGCTCTGCTTTGTTGTGTCTTGTTTCGTTGTGTCTTAAATTATATGATCCAAAGCCTGTTTCATACCCTTACCTAAGTACCTTAGTCAACAGAACCACGCACTCAATGTGGCACGGTTGTTCGACGAAAAACATACTCAACCCATAATGTACAAGGGAATGGTGGAACGCACCTTTTCCCTTAAAATCTAGTGGTTCGAGCCTGTGACAACCTTGAATTGTTCTATAATTTGTATAGGCAAACAGGGTAAAGCTCTGTTCCTTAAACTTCATTTTTCATGTCATCCCTACAAACTGGAAGTTGCACTTCCTCACTCGTCTTCTTTTTTATTGTTTCTACTAATATTCGAGCTTAACAATAAAATTCCAGAGCATAAAAATAATACCCAAATTATAATATTTTCTTGATTTATCGCATTATAAATCAAGCATATTATGCTTAATATAATCTGTACAATTGAACAAATCACTCCTATTTTTTGTGTCTTTTTATCCATCATTGTCTCCTCCATAAATTCTAAATTTTTTAGTTTACTGCGGATAGCAAGAAATCGATTTTGTTTTCAACTTCAAATTTCATTGTGTCCATATCTAAAACATGGACACTGCAATTCGCTACCTTATAAATATGACTTTGGTTGTTCCATTCTATTCCGTTTACCAGATGGTAAATAATATTGATTACTCCGCCGTGAGTTACTATCAAAATATTATCATTCGTATTTTTGCTTTTTTCAACAAATTCATCAAACCAGCTTCTAATTCGCGCAAAGAAATCACTGGGGCTTTCTCCATTTGGGTATGCTTCATCCATTTTTAATGAGCTAAAAAAGAGGCCAGGATACTGCTTAAGAGCTTCCTCATTAAGCATACCTGCTAAATCGCCATTATTCATTTCTCTCAGGCGATACTTTTGTTGGATTGGTAAGCCTAATTCAGCAGATATAAAACGAGCAGTGGATATGGTTCTTGGTAAATCACTTGCAATAATCCGCTGAATGTGATATTCCTGACTGTTTTCTTTCATGTGATTGGCCAATTGCTTTGCTTGTTCAATCCCTTCTGGGATTAAGTCTATTTTACTCCATCCGCCACGGTATTTATTGTCATCTTTTCCATGCCTGACAAAAATGACTTTCATGATAAGGTCCTCCACAAATTCCGATTTATCTAATTTCTATTAACATCTATTTCACTGTTCATGAACCCCTCAAAACGGTCGAATTGCAGGATTGGTCGTCAGCTTTTTGTCCTATAAAATTCTCTCCAAACACCCTGACATCTAATCCACTCACTCAATTTGCATTATCTAATCCGAGGTTACAACCTGAACGAAATTTTGCGTTGGATATGTTTCCATAAGATATAGCCGAGTGCTTTTGATGGTTAAATATATAATTTTAGATTTAGAAAAAGTCAGCAAACAAGCCGAATTTTATATTGCTTAATTATTTTCTTGACATCAAGACTACGCACTCCACATGCGTGTCATTTTAAGACATATCCCCACAAATCAACAGAAAAAATATAATTATCTTTATAATATAAATAGCAGTAATCAATAACCTACTACATTTATCCTTAATGTTTAATCAAAAAATCTGACTTATTCTCTTCATAACTCTTAAGAATACTTATAAAATGATTGCTTTTAATTGCATCGTAGTTATTCATTTTCTTTAATTCTAAATAATTTTTCTTCGCAATTTCCATGCTGGTATGGCTTATGTAACATGCTGCATATTCACTAATAGATGGAACATCCCAAAGATATTTCTCTGATTTTACTACTTTGTTATCTTCATCATATATAATCGATAATGTTAAGTAATAAATCGTAACCATACGCGTTTCTGCTATAGAACTTGCAAGCTTCACCTGAAATCTATCGACTTCATTTGCACCTATACTTTGTGAAACATTAAATACTTGTTGTTTCTCTTTCCCTAAAACCACATCATAAGTATGAGAGGATTCTACCAATTGATAATGGGTCATTTGCGGATTGATCATATTATAGTAATCTAATATATCGAATGATATCTCTTTTATATAGGCTACTTGGTCTCCAATGTTTCTTATCCGTTTGTGTAATAGACTACTGCATAAACAACATTTAATACAGCATAGGAGGTTTCCCTTTGTTATCCACAACTTTTCTGACATAACCTTCCCACTTTTGAATTATTTGTATCCATTCTTTAGATTTAAAATAATCATCTAAATTGCAATTCAAATCAAATTCTGGCATATACACCCCAAGAACACCCTTTTCTAATATTCCTTCTGCAATAACCCCTTTCTCTCTCAGTATTAAAACAGGCAATCCCAATTGGAAAGCCATAGCCGGTTCAATTTGACAATATGGACTAGTTAACCATTTATTGGATAAATCATACTCCTCCTCGCCAATATCACTAATCGGTTTTCCTGTTCCTTGTTTAATTAAACTTCTTCTAAACGCTATTGTTACTAATCCATTTGATTCTAACATCAACCTTCTTATTGCTGTTAATGGCGCATCCATATCATAATCTGTCACCCCTAACGTTCTTGGTTGTAACTCTCTTTCTTCAAAATAATGAATTATTCTTTCAATAAATTCTTCTTGCCTTTTTTTAAATGGTCTTGGATAACTCAAAAAGATAGAACTACTCATTAAATCTCCTCCATAATTTCAAAATATCTTAATGCATCCTTTATCGCTTCCACTTTCTCCGCTGTTGGATGCTTCCTCGGCTGTTTCAATTCTTCTACCGCATTAGGAGCATCATACATTGGCAAGCCTAAATCTCTCTTTACCTCTGCGATATATGCGGTATGTACCTTGAAGCTGTATTTTGCTTCTATGTACTCCTTTATCATTTTGTAGGTCACTCGTTCCTTGGGCTTGTATTCTTCGGCTCTTTTAGCGATATTATCAAGCGGAACTTTTCCCTCACCCTCACCAAACTCAACTTTTACGTTGATATGTCCGTCTGGCTTTTTGCGGGAAAGCAGTACTACCGTCTCAACGTGTGCGGTGTGGGGGAACATATCTACGGGTTGGATTTTTTGGGCTTTGTATGGGCTGTTTTGTGTTAGGTAGGCTAAATCTCTTGCCAATGTTTCGGGGTTGCAGGAAACATAGACAACCTTTTTCGGAGACATTTTGATTAGTGATTCGAGAAATTTTCGGTCACTGCCGGCTCTTGGCGGATCCATAAACACAACATCGGGCTTTTCGTCCTCGTTTGCAGCTTCTCTCATGAACTCGCCCGCATCGGCTTTGTAGAAACGGATATTTTTCAGATTATTTGCTCTTGCGTTTACGATTGCATCCCTCACGGCATCGCCGTTAAGTTCTGCACCGATAACATTGCCTGCACCGTTTTTGGCGGCAATTATGCCGATTGTGCCGATTCCGCAGTAGGTGTCAAGCACGGTTTCGTTGCCTTTGAGATTTGCAAATTCAATTGCTTTGCCGTACAAAACTTCGGTTTGAGCGGGGTTAATTTGGTAAAAGCTTTTCGGCGAAATTCTGAACCTGCAACCGCAGAGAATATCCTCAATATAACCCTTGCCGTACAGCACTTTCTGGTTGTCACCGAGTACAAGGTTGGTGCGGTAGGGGTTTATATTTTGCACAATGGTTGTGATTTTGGGAAACTGTTTCAGAATCGCTTTTACAAAATTGTTTTTTGACGGAAAAACAGGTGTACCTGTCACAAGCACAAGCATAATCTGATTTGTCGCAAAGCCTCTTTTCACAAGAATGTGACGGAGAAAACCTTTGCCTGTGTCCTCGTTATAGGTTGTCATTCTGAAAGAGGGGAGGAGTTTGCGTACTGCAACGATGATTTTGTCGGCAATAACATCCTCTGTCTGACAGCTGTCAATTCCGACAACATGATGACTGCCCGACTGATACACACCCGAAATGATTTTGCCCTTTTTGTCCGTATAAAAAGCCGCCTGAACCTTGTTGCGGTAGTGGTAGGGAGTTTTCATTCCGATAATTTTTTCAACGGTGCAAAAGCGTTTGAGAAGTTTTTCGACTTTCCTCTGCTTGAATTCAAGCTGTTCGGTATATGACAGATTTTGCAGCTGACAACCGCCGCATTTTTTGTAAACGGGACAGCTTTGTTTGTTGGTTTCAGGTCTGTTGCTCATAATATTTCCTCACATTTTATTGCATTGTATATATCTTTTATTTTATCATCAATCATATTGATATGCAACAGAAACAAACCCTAAATGACAAAGAAAAACGCAGGAGGGAAATCCGCTCCTGCGCTTTCTGATTATTAACCGGTATATCGAAAAATGAGGATTATCAGGTTATTTGTAATCAATTAAAGATTTGTGTATCCCATAAGGCTTTCGTCAACCTCTTTGGCAACATCTCTGCCCTCACGAATCGCCCAGACAACAAGTGACTGTCCTCTGTGCATATCGCCTGTAACAAATACATTTTCAACATTTGTCTTGTGTGAGCCTTCTGCCGTTGCAACATTGGTTCTTGCGTTTGTTTCAACACCGAATGCCTTGGTTACATAGCTTTCACTGCCGAGGAATCCCGCCGCAATGAGTACGAGTTCAACATCAACCTTGTACTCTGAGCCTTCAACCTCTTTCATCATAAGTCTGCCTGTTTTAGCATCCTTTTCGGGTTTGAGCTTAACAAGCTCCGCACCTACAAGATTACCGTTCTTGTCAGCAATGAACTGCTTAACGGTTGTCTGATAAACTCGTGGATCGTGACCGTAAACTTCAATAGCCTCTTCCTGACCGTAGTCTGTTTTGCAGACTCTCGGCCATTGCGGCCATGGGTTATCGGCACTTCTTGTGTCGGGAAGCTTGGGCATCATTTCAAGCTGAAGAACGGATTTTGCGCCGTGTCTGATGCTTGTGCCGACGCAGTCGTTACCTGTGTCGCCACCGCCGATTACCATTACATTCTTGCCTTTTGCGCTGATGAATGTACCCTCTCTGAGGTTGCAGTCAAGAAGTGACTTTGTTGTTGATTTGAGGAAGTCAACGGCAAAGTAAATGCCGTTTGCCTCTCTGCCGGGAACTTTGATATCTCTCGGATTTGATGCACCGCAAGCAAGGATTACACGGTCAAAGTCCTTGAGAATTTCGCTTGCTTTGATGTCTTTGCCGACATTTGAGCAGGTTTCAAAGGTTACGCCTTCTTCTTCCATAATGTTAATCTTGCGTTCGATAACATCTTTTTCAAGCTTCATATTCGGAATGCCGTACATAAGCAGACCGCCTACTCTGTCATTGCGTTCAAATACCGTTACAGAGTGACCGCGCTGATTGAGCTGGTCGGCAGCGGCAAGTCCCGAGGGACCCGAACCGATGATTGCAATTTTCTTGCCTGTTCTTACCTTTGGAATTCTTGCGTCTGCAAGACCTTCTTCATAGGCATTTTCAATGATTCCGTATTCGTTGGCTCTTACACTGACAGCGTCACCGTTTGCACCGCAGGTGCATGCCTTTTCACAGAGAGCAGGACATACACGGGATGTAAATTCGGGAAAGTTGTTTGTAACCTTAAGACGGTTGTAAGCCTGTTCCCAGTTGCCCTTGTAGATAAGGTCGTTCCATTCGGGAATGAGGTTGTTAAGCGGACAGCCTGAGAATGCAGAACCAATCTGCATTCCTGCCTGACAGAAAGGCACACCGCAGTCCATGCATCTTGCACCCTGTTTTTGCTGATCCTCTTTGCTGAGGGGATCGTGAAACTCGTCAAAATTTTTGATTCTCTCTTTTACGGAGTATGCCGGAGCATCCTCACGCTTATATTCCATAAATCCTGTTGGTTTTCCCATTGATGTCCCCTCCTTATTTATTATTCACAATTTCATAGAAAGCTTCAATCTGTGCCTGCTCGTTTGTAAGACCTTTTTCTTCATAAGCGGCAATTGCAGCCATCATTCTCTTGTAGTCGTGCGGAATAATCTTCTTGAATTTCGGAAGATACTCGTCAAAGTTATCAAGGATTTTCTTGCCTCTCTGTGAACCTGTTGCTGCAACATGTTCTTCTATAAGCGTTTTGAGTTCGATTATATCGTACTTTTCTGTTACCTCAGAGAAGAGAACCATTTCTTTGTTGAGCTTTGTGTAAAGATCTCTTTCTTCATCAAGAACATAGGCAACACCGCCGGACATACCTGCTGCAAAGTTTTTGCCTGTTTTGCCTATAACAACAACCCGACCGCCTGTCATATATTCACAACCGTGGTCGCCGACACCCTCAACAACTGCCGTTGCGCCTGAGTTTCTTACGCAGAAACGCTCGCCTGCAACACCGTTGATAAATGCCTTGCCGCTTGTTGCACCGTAAAGTGCAACATTACCGATGATGATGTTGTTACCTGCGTCAAATGTTGAGTTCTTCGGAGGATAAACTACCAGCTTACCGCCTGAAAGTCCCTTGCCGAAGTAGTCGTTTGAGTCGCCCACGAGTTCAAGTGTGAGTCCCTTTGGAATGAATGCGCCAAAGCTCTGACCGCCCGAACCGTTGCAGACTACTGTAAATGTATCGTCATCAAGGTTGTTGTAATGCTTTCTTGTAACCTCAGAACCGAAGATTGTACCGAATGAACGGTCTGTGTTCTTAACATTGACTTCAACCTTTTTCTTTGTGCCTTTTGCAAGAACCTTTGCAAATTCTTTGCAGAGGATTCTCTCGTCAAGTGTTGATTCAAGCTTGAAATCATAAAGGCTCTTTTTGTTGTATTCAACCTTTTCCGAAACAAAGTTTGTATCAAGAATGTTAGAAAGGTCAACCTCGGCAGCCTGTCCTGTGATGCCTTCTTTTCTCTTGATGAGGTCAATTCTTCCGACAAGCTCATCAACGGTTTTTACACCGAGCTTTGACATATATTCACGAAGTTCGCTTGCTACAAACTTCATAAAGTTTATTACATATTCGGGCTTGCCGCAGAATCTTTTTCTGAGCTCGGGGTTCTGTGTGGCAACACCGAACGGGCAGGTATCAAGGTTACATACTCTCATCATTGCACAACCGAGAGTTACAAGCGGAGCAGTTGCAAAACCAAATTCCTCTGCACCGAGCATTGCTGCAATTGCAACATCACGGCCGTTCATAAGCTTACCGTCGGTTTCAATAACAACCTTGTTACGAAGGTCGTTCATAATGAGTGTCTGATGAGCCTCGGCAAGACCGAGTTCCCACGGCAGACCTGCATTGTAGATTGAGTTTCTCGGAGCAGCGCCTGTACCGCCGTCATAACCTGAAATAAGGATTACGCCTGCACCTGCTTTTGCAACGCCTGCGGCAACCGTACCTACACCGCATTCCGAAACGAGCTTAACAGAGATTCTTGCGTCTTTGTTAGAATTTTTGAGGTCGTAGATAAGCTGTGCAAGGTCCTCGATTGAGTAAATGTCGTGGTGCGGTGGGGGAGAGATGAGCGATACACCCGGTGTTGAATGACGGGTTTTTGCAATCCAGGGATAAACCTTTTTGCCCGGAAGATGTCCGCCTTCGCCCGGCTTTGCACCCTGAGCCATTTTAATCTGAATTTCGTTTGCAGATGTGAGGTATCTTGATGTAACACCGAAACGACCTGACGCAACCTGCTTGATTGCAGAACATCTGTCAACCTTCTGACCCTTTGTGAGAAGTCGTTCAAGGCTTTCGCCGCCCTCACCGGAGTTTGACTTGCCGTGAAGCTGATTCATTGCAATCGCAAGTGTTTCGTGAGCCTCCTGTGAGATTGAACCGTAGGACATAGCGCCTGTCTTGAAACGCTTTACGATTGAATCAACGCTTTCAACCTCATCAAGCGGAACAGGAGTTTCTGCAAAGTTGAAGTCGAAAAGACCTCTGATATTTACAGGATCCATTTCTTCGGAAATCATATGAGAATACTTTTTGTAAAGCTCATAATCGCCTGTTCTTGTTGCCTGCTGGAGCATATATATAGTCTGCGGATTGTAGAGGTGTTCCTCTTTGCCGCTTCTGAACTTGTGTGAACCACGGGATTCAAGCTCATCGCTTACACCGAGGTCAAGCGGATCAAATGCCGCTGTGTGAAGTTTGTCAACATTCTTTTCGATATCCTTGATTGTGATACCGCCGATTCTGCTGACTGTGCCTGTGAAGTATTCGTCAATAACATCCTTGCCGATACCGATAGCCTCAAAAATCTGTGAGCCCTGATATGACTGGATTGTTGAAATACCCATTTTTGACGCAATCTTTACGATGCCGTGGAGAACTGCGCTGTTGTAATCGTCAACTGCTGCGTAGTAGTCCTTGTCAAGAAGGTCGTCACCGATAAGCTCGTGGATTGTTTCCTGAGCAAGATACGGGTTGATTGCACTTGCACCGTAGCCGAGAAGTGTTGCAAAATGATGAACTTCTCTCGGCTCACCGCTTTCAAGTATCATTGCAAGTGAAGTTCTCTTCTTTGTTGCAACAAGGTGCTGATGAAGAGCGGATACTGCAAGAAGTGACGGAATTGCAAGATGGTTTTCGTCAACTCCTCTGTCGGAGAGGATAAGAATATTTGCACCGTCATTGTAAGCCTTGTCAGCTTCAATGAAAAGTCGCTTAACAGCCTTTGAAAGTCTTGTGTTCTTGTAGTAGAGAATCGGGATAACCGCAACCTTAAAGCCCGGAATGTGCATATTCTTGATTTTGAGAATATCGGTTGATGTAAGAATCGGGTTGTGAATCTTCATAACCTTGCAGTTTTCGGGACGCTCCTCAAGGATGTTGCCGTCCTCACCGATATAAATTGTTGTTGATGTTACAACTTCCTCACGGATTGCGTCAATCGGCGGGTTTGTAACCTGTGCAAAGAGCTGTTTGAAGTAGTTGAAAAGCGGCTGCGGTTCTTTTGAAAGAACTGCAAGCGGACTGTCTGTACCCATTGCGGCAATTGACTCTGTGCCGTTCTTTGCCATAGGAAGGATTGATGTCATAACATCTTCGTAGGTATATCCGAAAGCCTTCTGGAGTTTTTGTCTTTCTTTATATGAATGTTCCTCAACCTTCATATTAGGAATTTTGAGGTCTTTAAGACAAACAAGATTACTGTCGAGCCATTCACCGTAAGGCTGTTTTGACGCATAATACTCTTTGAGTTCATCGTCATCAATGAGTCTGCCCTGAACCGTATCGACAAGGAGCATTTTGCCCGGGCGAAGTCTTTCCTTTGTAACAATCTTTGCTGGATCAATAGGAAGTGCGCCGACTTCCGATGAAAGAATGAGGTTGCCGTCATCCGTGATGTAATATCTTGACGGACGCAGACCGTTACGGTCAAGAACCGCACCCATAATGTCACCGTCAGAGAAAAGGATTGACGCAGGACCGTCCCACGGCTCCATCATTGTTGCATAATACTGATAGAAGTCCTTTTTCTTCTGGCTCATTGTGCCGTTATTATCCCACGGCTCCGGAATTGTAATCATAACGGCAAGAGGAAGCTCCATACCGCTCATTACGAGAAATTCAAGTGTGTTATCAAGCATTGCAGAGTCTGAACCCTCTGTGTTTACAACAGGAATAACCTTGTCAAGGTCGCCCTTGAGATGCTCCGAACGCATTGTTTCCTCACGGGCAAGCATCTTGTCAGCGTTGCCTCTGATTGTGTTGATTTCACCGTTGTGAACAATCATTCTGTTAGGATGAGCTCTCTGCCAGCTTGGATTTGTGTTGGTTGAAAAACGGGAGTGAACCATAGCGATTGCAGACTCGTAATCCTCGTCCTGAAGATCAAGGAAGAAGTTACGGAGATCGCCGACAAGGAACATACCTTTATATACAATAGTTCTGCTTGAAAGCGAAACTACATATGTGTCTTCATTACTCTGTTCAAAAACTCTTCTTGCAACATAGAGCTTTCTGTCGAACGGAAGGCCTCTTTTTACACCGTGAGGTCTTTTGATAAAGCACTGCATAATTGCAGGCATACATTCAACAGCTCTGTGACCGAGTACCTCGGGCTTTGACGGAACATTTCTCCAGCCGAGAACCGTAAGTCCCTCTTTTTCTGCAATAATCTCAAACATCTTCTTTGCCTGATTTCTTGCAAGCTCATTCTGAGGGAAGAAGAACATACCTACAGCGTAATCTCTTTCGGAACCGAGCTTAATGCCGATTTCAGCAGCTGCCTTCTTAAAAAATTTGTGTGAAATCTGGAGAAGAATACCTACGCCGTCACCTGTTTTGCCTTCGGCATCCTTACCTGCTCTGTGTTCGAGAGTTTCAACAATTGTCAGAGCGTTTGCCACGGTGTCGTGTGACTTGATACCCTTAATATTAACAACAGCTCCGATACCGCAGTTATCATGTTCAAACTTCGGAGAATACAGAGTCTTGTTGTTCTCTCTGACTGTCTGTTCCATTAATGATCACCCTTTCCTGTTAATCACAAAAATTATTCAGCGGACTTTTTATATACATATATATGTAAAAGGAAGTTTGCTTTCGTAAACTTATCGGTTCAAAGTGGCAATTAATGTTCTGCCGGTTAATAATCAATCATATATATGTAATTGTAAAATGCCCAATCTCTTCTCAGCGGTAAAACCGCTATGCTCAGCCTGTGCTATATCCTGCAAAGGTGAATGTGCAGGTCGGCTGATGTTCTGAAATGCCCTGTCATCGTTGATCAAGAAAAATCAGCACTTAGATTATATAACTATACATTGTGCTTTGTCAAGGGAAAATAGAGGAAAATTGCAACTTTTAAGGGTAAAACTTTCATTTTACTGTGATTGTTGTAGAAAATATGCAACTCTTATTGGTGTTTCAACTTAATTTTGCAGGAAATTTAATAAAACTTGCAATTTCAAAACTTTTTTCAAAAAATGTATTGACAAATTCGCAAAAGTGGAATATACTAACAACATCAAAGACAGCAAGGGCGCTGTGAGCTGAGGCTTACAGTGTCCTTTTCTGTTTTTATAAAGCAAAAATCAGACCATTAAAATTTATTTTCAAAATGGATAGGAGAGAATTAAAATGGCAAAAGTTCCCGAAATTTTTGGCAGCATGGTATTTAATGACCAGAAGATGCAGGAAAGACTTCCAAAGTCAACTTACAAGGCTTTGAAAAAGACAATCCAGAACGGTGAACCACTTGACCTCAGCGTTGCAAATGTTGTTGCGGCGGCTATGAAGGACTGGGCAGTTGAAATGGGCTGTACCCACTACACACACTGGTTCCAGCCGATGACAGGTATCACAGCAGAAAAGCATGACAGCTTTATCGCACCGAACGGTGAAGGTCAGGTTATCATGGAGTTCTCAGGTAAAGAGCTTGTAAAGGGCGAGCCTGATGCTTCTTCTTTCCCAAGCGGCGGTATTCGTGCCACATTCGAGGCAAGAGGTTATACAACATGGGATCCGACATCATATGCATTCGTTAAGGACGGAACACTTTACATTCCTACAGCATTCTGTTCTTATACAGGCGAGGTTCTCGATAAGAAAACTCCTCTTCTTCGTTCAATGGAGAGAATCAATACAGAGGCTGTAAAGATTCTTCATCTTCTCGGCAAAGACGATGTTACAAGAGTTACAACAACAGTAGGTCCGGAGCAGGAATACTTCCTTATTGATAAGGACGCTTACGACCAGAGAGAGGATCTTATTTATACAGGCAGAACACTTTTCGGTGCAAAAGCTCCTAAAGGACAGGAACTTGACGACCATTACTTCGGTGCAATCAAGACAAGAGTTGCTGCTTATATGAAAGACCTTGACGAGGAACTCTGGAAACTCGGTATCCTTGCAAAGACAAAGCATAACGAAGTTGCTCCTTCACAGCACGAGCTTGCTCCTATCTTCACAACAACAAACATTGCAACCGACCACAACGAGCTTACAATGGAAGTTATGAAGAAGGTTGCCGAAAGACACGGCCTTGTTTGTCTTCTTCACGAAAAGCCGTTCGCAGGTGTTAACGGTTCGGGTAAGCACAACAACTGGTCAATTTCAACCAACACAGGCGAAAACCTTCTTGATCCCGGCAAGACTCCTGAAAACAACCTTCAGTTCCAGCTTTTCCTTGCAGCAGTTGTAAAGGCTGTTCACGAGTATCAGGATCTTCTCAGAATCACGGTTGCATCGGCAGGTAACGACCACCGTCTCGGCGCTAATGAAGCACCGCCTGCAATCATTTCAATGTATCTCGGTGATGACCTCGGCGAACTCGTTGATTCAATCATCAATGACAGAGAATATGTAAGCAAGGGTAAGCAGAAGATGAGAACAGGCGTTGATGTTCTTCCTGACTTTATGAAGGACACATCGGATCGTAACCGTACATCACCTTTTGCATTCACAGGTAACAAGTTTGAATTCAGAGCACTTGGTTCTTCACTTAACATTGCCTGTCCTAACTATATGCTCAACACTATGGTAGCCGAAGAACTTTCAGAGTTCTACGATGAGCTTAAAGATGCGGATGATATGGACGCAGCTATCAAGGCTCTTGTTAAGAAAGTATTCACAGAGCATCAGAACATTATCTTCAACGGCAACAACTACGCTCCCGAGTGGGTTGAAGAGGCTGAAAGAAGAGGACTTCTTAACCTCAAGTCACTCCCTGACGCAATGGAACACTTCCTTGACAAGAAGAATATTGACCTCTTTGTTAAGAATAAGATTTGTTCGGCAGACGAAATCCGCGCAAGATATGAAATTGAGCTTGAAAGCTATTCTAAGCAGATTAACATTGAGGCTCTCACAATGATTGATATGGCTAAGAAGAACATTCTTCCTGCCGTTACATCATATGTAAGAGATCTTACGGATACAGCACTTGCCAAAAAGGCACTTTCAGATGCTATTCCTACAAGTGTTGAGGAAGACCTTATTACAAGCCTTTCAAACAAACTTGTATGTTTCTCAAAGAAAACTGCAGAGCTTGAAGAGGCTGTTATCAAGGCAAGCGACTACAGCGATGATAACCTCAAGTATGCTAAGTACTACAGAGAAACAGTATTTGCACTTATGCAGGAACTCAGAGCTGTCGGTGACGCAATGGAAACAGAAACAGCTTCGGAATACTGGCCTTATCCTTCATACGGCGAACTTCTTTTCGGTGTGTGATTGATAGAACCTCTATTTATACTAAATAACATTATTTATATTGTATAACAGGTAACACAACGGCGTGTGATTGACAGAACTAAACTGTCAACTCCACGCCGTTTTTGTTATTTTGATAAAAGGAGAGATTTATATGGCAGAACTAATTTACGGAGGCACAGGCGTCTGGTTTATGATCGGCGCATTACTCGTGTTCTTTATGCAGTGCGGATTCGCAATGGTTGAAACCGGTTTTACAAGAGCTAAAAACGCAGGCAACATCATTATGAAAAACCTGATGGACTTTTGTATCGGTACGGTTGTATTCAGCCTGTTAGGCTTCGGACTTATGATGTCTGAGGACTATGTTGCAGGATTCATCGGTGTTCCAAACCTCAATATGTTCACAGACTGGATGAACTTTGATTGGAACTCATTCGTATTCCAGCTTGTATTCTGTGCTACAGCAGCTACTATCGTTTCAGGTGCTATGGCAGAGCGTACAAAATTCTCGGCATACTGTGTTTACAGCGCAATTATTTCACTCGTTGTTTACCCGATTGAAGCAGGTTGGGTTTGGAACGGTCAGGGTTGGCTTGCACAGCTCGGCTGTATCGACTTTGCAGGTTCAATCGTAATTCATATGGTCGGCGGTATCTCGGCACTTGTCGGCGCAATCATTCTCGGACCCCGTATCGGTAAATACGGCAAGAACGGCAAGGTAAACGCTATCCCCGGTCACAGCATCACACTCGGTGCTCTCGGTGTATTCATTCTTTGGTTTGCATGGTACGGCTTTAACGGTGCCGCTGCTGAAGACGGCGCTCGTCTCGGTCAGATTCTTCTTACAACAACAATTGCTCCGGCAGTTGCAACAGTAACAACCATGCTCTTTACATGGATCAAGAACGGCAAGCCTGATGTTTCAATGTGTCTTAACGCATCACTCGCAGGTCTTGTAGCAATCACGGCAGGTTGTGCAGATGTTGACGCAATCGGCGCAGCAGTTATCGGTATCGTTTCAGGTATCCTCATCGTAGTAGCAGTTGAATTCGTTGATATCAAGCTTAAAATAGATGATCCTGTCGGTGCATTCTCGGTACACGGCGTAAACGGTATGTGGGGCGGCCTTGCAGTAGGTCTTTTCGCAACAGGCAACGGTCAGAACGGTATCACAGGTCTTTTCTACGGCGGCGGTTTCGCTCAGCTTGGTAAGCAGGCTCTCGGTATTGTTACAATCGTAGCTTGGACAGTTGTTTGCATGATTATCGTATTCACAATCATCAAAAAGACAGTAGGTCTTCGTGTTACAAAGGACGAAGAAATGAAGGGCCTCGATATCTGCGAGCACGGTCTTATCAGCGCATATGCAGACTTTATGCCAATCGGTGTCGGTACAGCTTCACTTGATGAAACATTTGATGTTGACAGCAATGTTCCTGTAACTCAGGCAGTTCCCGTTCAGCTTGCCGGCAAGTATGATATGGCTACCGATGGCACAAAGATTACTAAGATTGACATTCTTCTCAAGCAGTCAAAGCTTGAAGCTCTTAAAGAAGAAATGGATAAGCTCGGCATCACAGGTATGACAGTATCTCAGGTACTCGGCTGTGGCGCTCAGAAGGGTAAAGCAGAGTATTACCGTGGTGTTGCTATTGAAAGTAACCTCCTTCCTAAGATGAAGGTTGAAATCGTAGTTTGCAAGGTTCCTGTAAAGGCAGTTGTTGATGCGGCTGTTAAGGCACTTTACACAGGTCACATCGGTGACGGCAAAATCTTTATCTATGATGTTGAAGATGTTGTTAAGGTTAGAACAGGCGAAACAGGCTACGACGCTATGCAGGATGTTGAATAATCCACGGTAGCTTAATTAACCTATCCTTTTTAATTCACATAAACCGAGACGCCCCGAACGGCAACAGCTGTTCGGGGTATTTCGGCTCTTATATTAAATATTATGACTCAATGTTAATAATTGGGACAATCGAAAAAAAGTAAAGTGTAATTGCAGACGGCTGAAAATAAAGCCTAAGCCCGTTTTAATTATTCCGGTTTGCACAATTTTAGTCCAAAATATAAAGTGCAGAATTTAAAATACTACTTATTTTCACTTTGAATTAGCAATAATTACAAATTATCATATATTATAATTATGCATAAAGCACAAAAATTCAATGTATTATTTACATCTTATAAGTGCAGTGCTATAATAAATGTAAATCGTATTTAAATGTTGATGTGTTCAATATTTAAAATGTAAGGAGTTGCAGTGTATGAGGAAATTTTTATCAATTGTTACTTCAGGAGCATTGGCTTTGTTAATGACAACAACGAGTGTTATGACAGGCTTTGCTTATGACGGAAACAATGAATCTGACAAAGCTACAGACGCAGTTAGCTTGGAAGTTGTTTCGGACAATACTATTCCTGCCGAAGAGCCTACCGGTCCTGATGAAACAGTTCCGACTGTTCCTTGTGAGCCGACAATTAACTATCCGCAAATCAGTGGGTTTTCAAATACTTCCACAGGCACTAAAATTAGCTGGAATTCTTATTCCGGTGCAGTTAAGTACAGAGTATATGTTTTTAACGGAAAGTCATGGAGCCGTGTGGGCGAGAGTACAACCACTAACTTTACGCATAATTCATTAAGAAACGGCGTTACTTATCGCTACACTGTCAGAGCTATGGACAAAAACAATAAATTTGTAAGTGACTACAACAAAGAGGGATATTCAAATACATTTTTTGCACCGCCTGTAATCAGTTCACTTCAGAATGTTTTTGGTGGTGTTACTGTTAAATGGAGCAAGAATTCTGCAATAGACAGCTATCGTATTTACAGAAAGACAAAAAATACGGGTTGGAAACGAATCGGAACCTCCGACAGCGGTTCATTTACCGACACAACAGCAGCGTCAGGCATTAACTATACTTATACTCTCAGAGCACTTGACGCTGAAAATAACTTCGTAAGTTATTGCAATGGCGGAAAATCCGTAACATATGTAAAAGCTCCGACAATCAATAAAATTGAGAATACCGTAACCGGTTCAAAAATCAGCTGGGGAAAATGCAGCGGTGCTTCAAAATACAGAGTCTACTATCTTAAAAATAAGAGTTGGAAGGCTCTCGGCAACACTTCTGCAACAAGCTTTACTCATAATAAACTCAAGTCGGAAACAAAATACACTTATACCGTAAGATGTCTTGACAGCAAAGGCAATTTTGCAAGCGGTTATGACAAAAATGGCACAAGCAATACATTTATCGCTCCGCCTGCAATTTCAAAGGTTTCAAAAGCCGCAAACGGAAATCTTGTTAAGTGGAACAGAGTGCCGGACGCTGCAGGCTACAGATTATACAGAAAAACTGTGAACACATCATGGAGCAGGCTTGCCGATGTAACCGAAGGCACATCATATACAGACACTTCTGCTAAAAAGGGTAATGTCTATTCATACACATTGCGTTGCCTTGACAAGAACGGTAATCTTATCAGTTCATACATTTCAAATACAAAGTACTATCACAACGGTGTGCTTGCTAACGGGAAAATTGCCGTGAACGGAAAACCCTACTATTTTTCCAAGGGATTGTTCCGTTCGGGTTATCAGAAAATCAACGGTAAGAAATACTACTATAACTCAAAGGGCGAGGTTGTTAAAAACACAATTGTCGGTTCAAAGAGAGAAGGTTGGTACTATGCCGACAAGAACGGTGTTTGTTGTGAAAGCGAAGAAATGCGTCTTGCCGCAGAATATATGATGACTTATTGCAAGGGCAATACTCTTAATGAAAGAATGAAGACAGGCTTCTTGTATATGGCAAAGAACTTCCCGTACCACCGTACCTATGACCACCCGAAGAAAGCCGCTGATTTGCCTGCACTTGCAATTGACCTATTTAAGAATAAAAAAGGCAATTGCTTTAGATATGCTGCTGCTTTTGCCTGCACGGCGAGAATCGCAGGTTATCGCTCAAGAGTTGTAATTGGCGATACGCTCGGCAGTCCTCACGGCTGGGTAGAGGTGCTTGTCAACGGAAAATGGCTCATCTGTGATCCCGATGCACAGCTTCCGGGTTATAAGGTTCCCGACTACAAGCCATATATGATGAAAAAGCATTATTGGACTCTTAATCCTCATGTAAAATGTGAGGTAACAATTGAGAACGGCAAGGCCGTTTGGAAATGATGATGTGAATATATTAAATTTATTAAGTTAAAGCTAATGATTTTTGACAAATTCTTGACTTATATGGAATAAATTTGTATAATTATTACATCGTTGTGAGAGGAAAAATAAATAGTTGTAATCCTCGATTTGCAATGTGAATCGAGGATTATTTTTTAATTTTAAAAACGGAGGGTATTTTATGAAAAGAAAATTTTTCAAATCAGCCGCTGCAGTACTTGCAGTGACAATGGCTTTTTCAGGACTCCCTGTAGGTGCATATGCACTTGATACAAGCGAGAGCGTTCCTGAAACATCGGTTACGGCAGATGTAACAATTCCTGTTGAACCTACAACATCAATTTATCCGACAGATCCGATTGAACCGACAATTCCGGTTTATCCGACTCAGCCTGTTGAACCGACAGAACCGGTAATTGTAAATTATCCTGAAATCACAGGCTTTTCAAACACTGCAAAAGGTACAAAGATAAGCTGGAGCAAGTACAATTCAGCGGTTAAGTACAGGGTATATGTCCGTAAAGGAAGCTCTTGGAGCCGCGTCGGAGAAACAACGACTACAAGCTTTACACACAATTCTCTTAAAAATAACACAACATATGTTTATACCGTAAGAGCGTTGGATAAAAAGAATAATTTCGTAAGCGACTTCAATCGGGACGGCTATTCAAATGTTTTTATTGCTCCTCCTGCTATCAGTTCAATTGAAAATGTTGACGGCGGTGTAAAAATTAAGTGGAGCAAAAACAGCTATGTTCCAAACTACCGTGTCTACAGAAAAACAAAGAACACAAGTTGGACACGCATAGGCAGTACCAAGAACGGTTCATTTACCGACAAAACTGCCGTATCAGGCACAAGCTACACATATACAGTCAGAGCGCTTGACAAGAAAGAGAAATTTATTAGCTATTTCAACGGCGGAAAAGGCATTACATATGTAAAAGCACCGATAATCACAAAGATTGAAAACACTGCAACAGGTTCAAAAATTACTTGGTCAAAGAGCAGCGGTGCGGCAAAGTACAGAGTGTACCGCCTTGAAAATAACAGTTGGAAACGACTTACTACAACTGCGTCAACAAGCTATACACACGGCAAGCTTACTAACGGCAAAAAGTATACCTACACTGTAAGGTGTCTTGATAAGAAAGGCAGATTCGTAAGCGGCTATTCAAAAGCAGGAAAAACAAATCTTTTCCTTGCACCGCCTGCAATTTCAAGCATATCAAAGGTCAAAAACGGAAATCTTATAAGCTGGAAGAAAGTTTCGGGTGCTGACGGTTACAGACTTTACAGAAAATCGTACGGCTCATCATGGAGCAGAATTGTTAGTACAACCGACAATTCATTTGTTGACACAACAGCAAAAAAGGATACAGTTGTAGCCTACACATTGCGTTGCCTTGACAAAAAGGGCAATCTCATAAGCTCGTATGTTGACAAAACCAAATATTACCGCAACGGAAAACTTGCCAACGGTACTGTTACAGTGAACGGCAAAAAACTGAACTTTGATAAGGGTGTTCTGCGTACAGGTATGCAGACGATTAACGGAAATAAATATTACTACAACGCATCGGGCGTTCTTCAGAAAAACGGTATCGTAGGTTCTGACAAGAGCGGCTGGTACTATGCCGATAAGAACGGCAAAATTGACTTTTCGTACAGTAACGGTATTACTCAGAACGGTAAAGACTGGAATGTAATGAGCGGCAAGGCAACAAGGGTTAAAACAAAATCCGACAAAACTCTTTTCAGAGCCTTGAAGGTAGTTGCAAAGGTTACCAATAAAAGTATGAGCAAATCGCAGAAGCTTAAGGCTTGCTTTAACTATACAAAGAATGCTTACAAGGAACTCAATCCGAGAATCCCTCATTATCACGGAAGCGATTGGCCGATAATCTACGCAAACGATATGTTTGTTGACGGTGCAGGCAACTGCTTCAGCTATGGTGCGGCATTTGCTTATATGGCAAAAGCTATCGGCTACAAAAATGTGTATTGCTGCAACAGCGGCGGTCACGGCTGGGCAGAGGTTGACGGCTTGGTTTATGATCCTGAGTGGAGCAGACATCACGCCAGAGATTACTATGCGCTTAGTTATAACACGAAATTAGACCAGAATTACAAGGCAGCCATTGCAGCCGGATATTCATGGATGCATGTAAAAATATAGTTATTTGGTTATCGGAGACAGTAAATGGTATTTAGCTCATTAGTATTTTTATGTATTTTTCTTCCGACGGTATTTTTGCTTTACACATTAGTGCCGTCGCTGAAATTCAGAAACGGACTTCTCATTGTTGCAAGCTTAATTTTCTATGCTTACGGCGAGCCTGTTTATGTTTTGCTGATGATATTCAGTTCACTTTTGAACTATATTTGTGCAAGGCTTGTAGCAAATGAAAACGCAAAGAGAAAATTGGTGCTTGTCCTTGCTGTTGTTATCAACCTCGGAATACTTGCCGTGTTCAAATATTCGGGATTCTTTGTAGAATCACTCAACTCGGTTACAGGACTTGCAATTCCTGTTCCGCAGATTGATTTGCCGATTGGTATTTCATTCTTTACATTTCAGGCCTTGTCCTATGTGATTGATGTTTACCGCAAAACGGTTGACGCACAGAAAAATTACCTCTATGTTCTTCTTTACATAACATTTTTTCCACAGCTTATTGCCGGTCCTATTGTTAAATATCGGGACATCAGCGAGCAGATTGTTGACAGAGAGCAGACTGTCGAAAAAATTGCAGACGGTATGCGCCGTTTTATCTGCGGCCTTGCAAAGAAGGTTCTCATTGCAAACACGATGGGACAGACAGCGGACATTATTTTCAATGCAGGTAACGATTATCTTTCCGTAGTAACGGCTTGGCTCGGTGCTTTGGCATATCTTTTTCAAATCTATTACGATTTTTCGGGTTATTCCGATATGGCAATCGGTCTTGGCAAAATGTTCGGCTTTGACTTTAAGGAAAACTTCAACTATCCTTACGGTGCGGTAAGCGTTAAGGATTTCTGGAGAAAGTGGCATATTTCGCTTTCAACATGGTTTAAGGAATATCTTTACATTCCTCTCGGCGGCAACCGAAAGGGCAGGATGAGAGCTGTGCTAAACAGACTTATTGTTTTCTTCTGCACAGGTCTTTGGCACGGTGCAAGCTGGACATTTGTAATCTGGGGTCTGTATCACGGCGTATTCCTTCTTCTCGAAGAGTTTATTCCTATTCTCGGCAGACTTCCTAAGGTTATAAATCACATCTACGCATTGCTTGCCGTAACAGTCGGCTTCGTAATATTCAGAGCCGACACCATCGGTCAGGGCTTTGACTTTATCGGTAATATGTTTGCCGGCTTTAATATCACGGACAAGTCGCTTTCGCTTGCCCTCACTCAGCTCACACCGTGGTTTATAGTTATGCTTGTAGCTGCGCTTATAGGCTGTGCCCCAATCAAACCGATTGCGGATAAGTTCAGAATCAACGGTTCAGCGGCTGCGCTTGTCGGCAAAAAGCAGAGCGTGGCTCAAACAGTACTGTATGTGCTTGCATTTGCCCTGCTCATATGGTGCATAATCAGATTGTCGGGAACTTCCTACAATCCGTTCATCTATTTCAGATTTTAAGGAGGCGGCAATATGAAGAAAAAAGTATTTTCTGTAATTTTTACAACCGCCTGTCTTTTGTGCTGTGTTATTCCGTTTGCAGGAATGATTGTTGCTCCGAGCAACGAGGCAATCGGTAATGAACAGCAGACAAAGCTTCCGTCAGTCAAAACCGAAAACGGCAGCTTTAACGAAGAGTATCTTCAACAGCTTGGCGATTACTTTTCAACCCATTACGCATTAAGACCGCAGATAATGTCGGCTGATGCGGAAATTCAGTCAAAAGTTTTCGGTGTATCGAATGTTGACACGGTTACTGCCGGAAATGACAACTGGCTTTTTTATTCCGCAACGCTTGATAACTATCTCGGCAGAAATTTGATGTCGGGTCGTGCTTTGTTCAACACAAGGCATAACCTTGAGATTACTCAAAATTATCTCACGGAAAACAATGTTAATTTTTTGTTTACGGTTGCGCCAAACAAAAATACCCTCTATTCAGAAAATATGCCTTACTACTACGGCAAAAAAGAAAGTTCCGAAAGTAATCTTAAAAATTTCACATCCTCACTCAAGGACAGCAAGCTGAATTATTGTGACTTGCTTACAAAACTTAAAAGCTACGATGAAACGCTTTACCTTGAACAGGATTCACACTGGAACAATAAGGGCGCGTTGATTGCGTACAACGAGATTCTTGACAAGCTCGGCAAAAACCATGAAACCTATGAGAATGCAGCGGCAAGCAGGTCAAAGAACTTTTACGGTGACCTTGGCAATATGCTTTATCCGTCAACACAACAGCCGGAGTATAATTTTGATTTTGATATCAATCAGACCTATTCATATGTTACCCCGACAAAGAGTGTTGAGGAGGCTATGATTGCAACTCAGAATGATAAGGCAACAGGCAATTTGTTTATGTATCGTGACTCATTCGGCAACGCACTTTTGCCTTACTTTGCAAATGCCTACAACTCGGCATATTTTACAAAGGCATTCCCGATTAACCTCTCGCTTGAGGTTATGTCGAGAAACACCGATACTGTTGTTTTTGAAATTGCAGAGAGAAATCTCATTTGGTTTGCACAGAATCCGCCGGTTCTTCCTGCAAGAGAGTTTACGATTCCGAAAAACTCAAAGGCTGTTGACAACAAGTTTACGGTTGATGCGAAAATTTCGGAAGTCAATATGCAGTATGTCAATGTTTCGGGCAGTGTTGATAAAGAGCTTTGCAAGGATAACAGTGAAATTATTGTTCTTGTAAAAGACAACAACGGTGGTCAAAGAGCATTTGAGGCATTTACTACATCAAATGACGATACGGATTACGGTTATCAAGCATATATCCCTACGGAATATATGAACCCCGATTCGGTTGATGTCAGCATAGTAATAAAAAACGGCAGTGAATATCTTAAAACTGCAACAAAAACAGCAGATATTCAGCAAGCCGATATTTAATATGATATTATACAGGAGAGATTAAAATGAAAAGAAAGCCAATATCAGTTTTAGGCGTAATTGCTTTGGTTCTTGCAATTTGTGCAACGATGTTTTGCGTGTCAGGCTGCGGGTCTGATGTAAAGGTTAAAATTAACGATTCAGGCGTTACAACCGAGGCAGACGGTAACACGGATATGACTGTAAAAGAAATACTCGAAAAGGCTGAAATCAAGCTCGGCGATAAGGACGAAACAGAGCCAAAGGCTGATGAAAAGCTTGGCGACAAGACAGAAATCACAGTAAAGCGTTATGCAAAGGTAACCGTTAAAAACGGCAGTGATGAAAAGACAGTTGAGCTTGTAGGCGGTACTGTTGAGGATGCTGTTAAGAAGGCAGGCTTTAAGCTTGATGACAGCGTATCATGCGATGCTGACAAGGCATCATACCTCAAAGACGGTATGACAATTACTCTTACAAGCAGCATTGAAGTGAGTCTTACAGTTGACGGAAAAACAACCAAGTGCAAAACTCAGGCTGAAACAGTAAAGGCATTCCTTGAGGAGCAGAAAGTAAATCTCGGCAAGGATGATGAAGTTTCGCCAAAGCTTGATGAGAAAATCAAGGACGGTTCCAAAGTTGTTGTAAAGCGTGTTGAGTACAAGACAAAAACCGAAAAGGTAAGCGTTGACTACAAGACAGAAGAACAGGAAAGCAGTTCGCTTGCGTCGGGAGAAACTCAGGTTACGCAGGAAGGCGTAAAGGGCGAAAAGACTGTAACATACAAGGTTAAGTATGTTGACGGCAAGGAAAAGTCAAAGGAAAAGACAAGTGAAAAGGTTACGAAAGAGCCTGTAAATAAGATTGTAACCGTAGGTACAGCGGTACAGAGCAGTGCTGTTGAAGCTCCTCAGCAGTCACAGCAGTCACAGCAGACACAGCAGTCGCAGAAACCACAGCAGAGCAGCAGTGCTCAGTCAAGTCAGGCTTCACAGGGCAAGACGGTTGTTTCAAAGCAGGCAGTGTACGATTGTGACGGTTCAGGTCACGGTTACTATGTAATCAAATGGTCTGACGGCACAGAAACATACGAAGAATTTTAATAAATTACAAATACAAGCAGCTCCCAAAAGGGGGCTGTTTTGTATATTCGTTATTGATATTTAATATGCACTGCTATATAATTGGATTACAAGTCAGTTTTTATATTGGGAGGTGATTATTATGCCGTTGCAGATTGTTCGGAATGATATAACTAAGATGAAATGTGACGCAATTGTTAATGCGGCGAACAGTTCGTTGTTTGGCGGAGGCGGTGTTGACGGTGCGATTCACCGTGCGGCGGGGAACGAATTGCTAAATGAATGCAGAAAACTTGGCGGTTGCAGAACGGGTGGGGCGAAAATTACGGGTGCGTACAAACTGTCCTGCAAGTATGTTATTCACACGGTCGGCCCTGTATGGCAAGGCGGAAATTATCATGAGAAAGAACTGCTTTCGTCATGTTATCGTAACTCGTTGCAGCTTGCAAAGGCTTATGAATGCGAATCGGTTGCCTTTCCTTTGATTTCATCGGGGGTTTATGGCTATCCGAAAGAACAGGCATTACAGGTGGCAATCAACGAAATCTGTAAATTTCTTGCAGACAACGATATGCTTGTTTATATTGTTGTGTTTGACAAAGACGGATTCCGTGTCAGCAAAAAGCTTGTCCGTGATATTGCCGAATACATTGACGAACACTATGTTGAAACGCACTATTCCGAAAACCGCAGTCGTGGATTATCCCGTCTTTTAAGACAGCCGGAGACTTATCCAATGCAAACCGCAGCTTTGAATTTAGCTGATGTTGTAAATCAGCTTGATGAAAGCTTTTCCCAGATGCTTTTGCGTAAAATTGACGAAAAAGGTCTTACGGATTCTCAGTGTTATAAAAAGGCGAATGTTGACCGCAAGCTGTTTTCTAAAATAAGAAACAATGTCAACTATAAACCTAAGAAAACTACCGCAATTGCCTTTGCCGTTGCACTTGAACTGTCGCTTGATGAAACTAAAGAAATGCTCCAAAAGGCCGGCTATGCACTTTCGCACTCGAATAAATTTGATGTTATCATTGAATATTTTATTCAAAAGGGCGAGTATGATATTTTTACTGTAAACGAGGCTTTATTTGAATTTGACCAGGTTTTGTTGGGTCAGTAAATGTCGCATTTCAGGCGACCATATGTTATCCCGAAAGTTGTATGATTAAGTCAAGATAAAAAACTTAATTACTTTTGGAGGTAACAACTATGAAAAACAACATTACAGAATTGGTATTCATTCTTGACAGAAGCGGTTCAATGTCAGGACTTGAACAGGACACAATCGGCGGATTTAATTCGCTCATTGAAAAGCAACGCAGACAGAACGGCAAGTGCTATGTTTCAACCGTATTGTTTGATCACGAAACCGAGGTTCTTCACGACAGGGTTGAATTGTCTGAAATTTCAAAAATGACTGAAAACGATTATACGGTTCGTGGCTCAACTGCACTCATTGACGCTATCGGCGGTGCAATTCATCACATTGGCAACATTCATAAGTATGCAAGAGAAGAAGATGTTCCCGAACACACCTTGTTTGTGATTATGACCGACGGAATGGAGAACGCAAGCCGTATCTATTCAAGCAATAAGGTCAAGAAAATGATTGAGCGTCAGAAAAATCGCTACGGCTGGGAATTCCTTTTTATCGGAGCTAACATTGATTCCGTTGAAACCGCTAAGCATTTCGGAATCAATTCCGACCGCTCCGTTAATTACCACGCTGACGGTCAGGGTACGGCTGTTGTTTTTGACGCAGTATCGAAAACCGTGTGCAATTTCAGAAAAAGCAGACCGCTTTCATCGTCTTGGAGCGATGAGATAGACAAGGACTACGAAAGCAGAAAATAAGAGGCAAATTAGTTTTAATTTCTGCATTTATACCATAAACAAAAGACCTATATTTACTTTAGAATAAGTAAATATAGGTCAAATTTATTGAAGTCACATTGGAAAGAATCAATCTTTTTATACTTGAAATTACTTTTAATGCATTTTGGCATTTTTGTGAGTTCATTTTTTACAAACCAAATTTTATGATTTGGGTCAACTTTGTCTGCAATTTCATTTTTGTTTATACATTCAACATTTTCAAATGCCTCAAACCAGTTTTCTTTGTAGGTGCAAAGGTGGGTGTTGTTCGGATAATAATACGACATAATTCCGAATGCACTGTCGCAGTAAACAAAAGTGTCTGATCCTGACTGTTGAGAACTGAATCTTTCACGAAAATTTGTCATTGACGGATTATATTCAAACAATCCTGTTGCAACAAGACAGCCGATATTTACAACGCAAAGCAGGGTGCATATTACTTTGCTCGGCTTTGGTTTTATATCTTTTACGCCGAAAGCAACGAGAATTGCAAAGATACCGAGAATTACAACGCTGTATCTTGCAATGTAAAACGGGCGTATAAAAACAGTTACGAACAACCCGATTATTTGAATCCCCATAACGCAGACATCTGCGAAAATTATACACAATTTTCGGTTGCTCTTTTTCATAAGAACAAGTGCAGATACTGCTATGCCCGATATGAATACAATTACAGACAACGGTTCAACTCCGCTGAGCCAAAAATTACTTGAGGCTGATTTTGTTTGATTTAAAAGAGGAATTATCCAAAATGAATATCCTGCCACCATAATAAGGTCTGCAATAATAACACGCTTGAACAAATTTCTGTCTTTAATGAGCAGATATATATTTGCAAAAGCAAAGATAATTGCAACTGCAAGAAGTGCGTAGATGTGATTGTATGCAGCCCCAAGTCCTGCTATAGCAAATAAAATGCAGTGATGAAACTTTTTGTTTGCTATAAAAAGCAGGGACTCAATAAAGCATAATGTAACAAAAAATATGCTCCATGAGTATGACCTTTGCTGAACGCTGAAATAGAGCATCATTGGCACAGCTCCGACAGTCAGCATATAAATTATTGATGTTTTACTGCCGTAGTGCTTTTTTATGATTGTGCATCCCAAAAACAGCGTTGCAATGTAACCGATTGCCGAAAATATTTTTGTTGCTGTTATTGAGTATCCAAAGATGTAACAAAATGTTTTCAGCGACAAAAAATACAGCGGTGGGTGCATATCGGATTTCAGAATATTGATTATGTCTGAATAATTGTGCTGAATCAGCGACAGCGTGTACGCCTCGTCAAACCATATATTGTCATTAAATATAAGTGTCAGGGAAAACAATGACAAAACGGCAAATATGATATATACCGTATGATTTGCTCTGACTTTTAATTTGTGCATCATAATATCTCCGTTTCTGAGTTTATAGGATAATTTTACCATTACAGGGCTATAAATTCAAGATTAACGGAAAACGGTCTGTCTGTGATAAGTGTTTTACACACCTGAAAAGGGCGCTGCCCGGTAGCATGGGCTTATAGCCCTAGAGCAAACCACCCGTTGGACGGGTGGTTTTTATTGCATAATTATATTGTCTTTGAAAAATTCTTCAATGAAATTCTTCATTTTCTTATATTGTCGATTAAGCTTTGTGAATATTAAAATCCACACACCTGCAAACAGTAATATCGGAACAATTGAGAATATCAGCGATGCCAAGTTTTCATTACAAAAATAATCGTAAATTAAAAGACCTGCCAAAAACAGCACGAAAATCATAAAAGGTATCGGTAAAAGCAGATATTTCAATGATTTCATTTTTAATGTCAGAACCGAGCCGTTTGCTGAGTTTTCAACAGTTCCGTCAAAATCGGGAGATTGGTTGTCAGGTCCGCCAAATGGGTGATTTTTTGAAAGATGAATTGTGAATTTGTTCACAAAAAAATTGCCTGCAATTTTTGGTGTATCGGGTTTTGTATTGCCCAAAGCCTTCATTCTTAAAGCATTAGAAACCTGATTGGCAGAAATGTTCATTTTGTAGGAAAATGATTTAATGCAGTTGAACATAAGAATTCTCCTTTAAATTACTGTTCTTTCAGAACACCGTTGCGGTAGGCGCAGAGGAGCATTGAAAGTCCTTCAATGCGGTTACGGATTGTCTGACCGTCATCGGTTTGTGCAACACGGATTCGGTTTTCCGAGGTGTCAAAAACTTTTGTTGTTGAGAGAATGTCCTTGTTTGATTTGATTGCGTTGTCAATTCCCGCAAAGGGTTCGTGGGTGACAATTCGCATACCGTAGGAATTATAGACAAGCGTGTAGCCCGCCGTGCCTGTTTTGTCCTGATATGCTCTGCAAAATCCGCCGTCAATCACAATCAGCTTGCCGTTAGCCTTTATCGGACTTTCGCCCTTTTTGCGGATAACGGGAACATGACCGTTGATTATGTGACCGTGATTTTCAGAAAGACCAAATTCTTTCAAAATCTTCACACAGGCATCTTCATCGTGATAGAGCGTGTAGTAATGGTTGCGTGTTTCCGTGTGGGTTTCGGAATCGTCAATAAAGAAACGCTCAAACGAACACATTTTTTCTCTGCCGAAAAGCGGTGAATGTTTTCCGCACCAGAGATACCACATATAGTCGTTGCCTTTTTGCCTTTCGGGAGAATTTTCGGGGGCAGAGTGTCCCTGACGAACAATCTTTTCAAGCTCATCAAGCAATGCTTTTCCCGAAAGCACACAGTTGCCCGTGTCAAATTCCATAAAACTGCCGTCCTTATTCATCGGAATACAGCCGTGTAGCAAAAGATTGTTGTTGCAACACTTGTACATTCCGCCCTTGGCAAACAGAAAATCAATGTGTCTTTTCAGCTTTTCACTTGCCATAAAGGCATTTTTAAGCTGTTCCATAACCCGTTTTTCCGTCTTAGTCAGTTCATATGGATAGTCATGGTCAACTGTGGGGAAGAAGGTGTCGGAAATCGGATACTTCTTTTCGCCGACAGTTACGGTCGCATTTTCAAAATCAATCTTGTCAAGCAATCGCCTGTCGCTCATATTAAAGTTAGGATTGCGGCTGACAAGCTGACCTTCAAGCTTAAAGAGAATAACGGCAATCGCCTTGTGCATATCGGCAACAAGCAACGGATCGTTTGAGGTGTAGGGCGAATCCGCAAAAGGACCTTTCGGCATAAAGCGTTCAACATTTCCGCCGCCGTAAACATCCTTTGCAAAAAGCGAGAGGTCACGCAGACTTATTCCGTAGCCGACCTCGATTGTGTCAAGATTGCCGTATGAAAATGCGTTGTTAAGTGCAGCGGCAATGCAAGCCATACTGCCCGATGCCGCACCCATCCAAAGAATATCGTGATTGCCCCACTGAATGTCAACACCGTGGTGCATCATAAGGTCGTCAAGCACAATGTCAGGTCTTGCACCTCTGTCGAAAATGTCGCCGACAATGTGGAGCTTGTCAACAATAAGTCTTTTTATTGTGTCACAAAGCGAGAGTATGAAAACATCGGCTTGTCCTGCCTCAATAATTGTGTGCAGAATATTTTCGTGGTAGGTTTCACGGTCTTTTTTGCCTGAATCACCGAACATAAGCTCCTCAATGATGTAGGCATAATGCTTTGGCAGAGTTTTACGAACCTTGCTTCGTGTGTATTTGGAAGAAATGTGTCGGCAGATTGCAAGCAATCTTATGAGTGTTAATCTGTACCATTCTTCAATGTCGGTTATTTCGCTTTTGTAAACACTGAGTTTTTCCTTTGGATAATAAATCAGCGTTGCAAGCTCGGCACGCTGTTCGGAGGTGAGAGTATTTGAAAAAAGGTCGTCAATCTTTTCTCTGATTGAACCCGATGCGTTGTTGAGAATATGTCTGAATGCCTCATGCTCACCGTGAATATCGGAAAGAAAATGTTCGGTACCTTTCGGCAAATCAAGGATTGCGTGAAGATTTATCATCTCTGCCGCTGCTGACTGAATGTTCGGATACTGCTCCGAAAGTGCCTCAAGATAGAGAATGTTTTCCTGCATTTGCTTTTCATCGTAATGTTTCATCAAGTCCGCCTCCGAAAAAACTTTTACTGAAATCAGTGTATCACAACGCAAAAATTATATCAATATTATTGCAAAAGATTTTGCGGAATTTTCTGCAAAAACAAAACACCCGATTTCCGTTTTGGTCGGAAATCGGGCATGAAATGTGAGAATGTATGTGTGATTTATGTAAAGGAGCGTACAATGCTCCTGCGGGCGCCCAATGAGCGCCCTTACTGAATTGCGGAAATCGGTAAATTTACATAATTGAGCAGACAAGGTCTGTGTATTCGGACGGATTTTCAAGCGGAAGTCCTGCGATTAGAAGTGCCTGACTGTAGAGAACCTCGGCATACTTCTTTGCTCTGTCAACATCGCTCTTGATAAATTCTTCCATCTTCTTAACGGCAGGGTGTGAAAGGTTAAGCTCAAGCACACGCTGAGCCTTCATATTTGCGTCAGGCTGAACTGAGTTGAAATACTTTTCCATTTCAAATGAAATGCCGCCCTTTGCCGTAAGGCAAACAGGATGTGAAACAAGTTTCTTTGATGCGGTAACCTCTGCAACCTTGTCACCGAGTGTTTCCTTAACAAATGTAAGAAGTGCGTCCTTGTTTTCTTCATCCTCTTTATTTTCCTCGGTTTCAATGCCGAGGTCATCGTTCATTGCCGAACAGAACTTCTTTTCCTTATATGTCATGAGTGACTGTAGAGTAAACTCGTCAATTTCCTCTGTACAATAAAGAATTTCGTAACCCTTTGAGCGGATAAGCTCTGTCTGCGGAAGTGTGTCGATTGCAGCGGCATTTTCGCCTGTTGCAAAGTAGATGAACTTCTGGTCTTCTTTCATTCTGTCAACATATTCCGAAAGCGTAACAAGCTTTTTCTCGCTTGAAGAATAGAACATAATAAGATCCTGAAGTTCTTCCTTGTGCATACCGTAGTCCGAAACAACACCGTATTTAAGCTGTCTGCCGAATGCGTTGAAGAATTTTTCGTAATTCTCACGGTCATTCTGAAGCATTGAAGTAAGCTCGTTTTTAATCTTCTTTTCAATGTTCTGAGCAATTGTAATGAGGTGACGGTCATGCTGGAGCATTTCTCTTGAAATGTTGAGCGAAAGGTCTGCGCTGTCAACAATACCCTTTACAAAACGGAAGTGCTCGGGCAAAAGCTCTTCACAGTTATCCATAATAAGTACACCGCTTGAATAAAGCTGAAGTCCCTTTTTGTATTCCTTTGTGTAGTAGTCATAAGGAGCAACAGACGGAATAAAGAGCAATGCCTTGTAGGTTACAACACCCTCAACAGAAGTTACGATAGTTTTAAGTGGCTTGTCCATAGCCATAAATTTTTCGCTGTAGAACTTGTCGTATTCTTCCTGAGTAACATCTTTCTTTCTTCTCTGCCAAAGAGGAATCATGCTGTTGAGTGTTACAGTTTCCGTGTAATCCTCATATTCGGGCTTGTCGCTGTCCTTGGTTTCTTCCTTAACTCTGCTCTTTGTCATATCCATAACAATCGGGTAGCGGATGTAGTCGGAATACTTCTTGACAAGTCCCTGTATTCTGTACTGCTCAAGGAATTCGTCATAGTTTTCATCGTCTGTGTTATCCTTGATTTCAAGAATAATCTCTGTGCCGGCATTTTCCTTTTCAATCTCGCTGATTGTGTAGCCGTCTGCACCGCTTGACTGCCAGCAATATGCCGTATCCTCGCCATATTTCTTTGTGTTTACGGTAATCTTCTTTGCAACCATAAATGCCGAGTAGAAACCAACGCCGAACTGACCGATAATGTCAATGTCGTCTTGCTTTTCTTCCATGCTCTGCTTGAATTTGAGTGAGCCTGAGGATGCGATTGTGCCGAGGTTGTTTTCAAGGTCATCCTTGTTCATGCCGATACCGTTATCCGTGATTGTAAGAGTACGGCTTTCTTTGTCGGGCTTTAAAACGATTTTGAAATCGCCTCTGTCAAGACCGACCTTGTCATCGGTAAGAGAAATGAAGCAAAGCTTGTCGATAGCGTCGCTTGCATTTGAAATAATCTCACGAAGAAAAATTTCTTTGTGAGTGTAAATTGAGTTAATCATAAGGTCGAGAAGTCTTTTTGACTCTGATTTAAACTGTTTCTTTGCCATAAAAATCTTCCTTTTCATAATAATACATAAATTAAGAAGCCTTGTTCAAAACCGCAATCTGCATAGCTTTTCACATAAGCCTCTCGTCAAACTATAATTATACTACAAAAGGTCAACTGTTTCAATATATAAAAAGTCCGAATGTGTCATATAGGGCGAATTTTGGTGAAATTTGTCATTGCAATGGCGGCGTTTTCATTTTATAATCTACTTAATAACTGCATTGAAAAAGAAAGGAGAATTAAATGACATATTCAGACGGTACAAACAGCGGATCTTCAAGAAGAAATCACTATGTGGGACAGCCTGCCGTAAAAGTCGGAAGTTCAAACTTTGACTACTACAGAAAGCCTGAAAAAAGTCATGGCTTTGCAAAGAGAGTCGCATTTTTTGCGTACTTTCCGCTTTTGATTCTATGGCTTGAAACCGACCTTAAAATTGCGTCGGGGTTTGATGTGCTCGGCGGTTTTGCTTTCACATTTCTGTTCACAATCGTGCTTTCGGCGGTACTTGTTTTGTTGTGTTCTTTTTCAAAACGCAGAGGGGTAAACAGAGGAATTGCAACCGTACTCACGGCTGTGCTGACGATATGGTACGGTGTGCAGATGATATACTATAATGTTTTCGGCACAATGGTTGTTGTAAGCAGCGTTACAAACGGCGGTGCAGGGCAGGCATTCAATTCAATTGATATGATTATGACTGCGATAACAAGCAGAATTGTTTTTGTCATTTTACTTTTTGTTCCGCTTGCTTTCTTTATAATTTTCGGCGGAAAGCTGTTTGACTTTTCAAAGGTAAAGTTAAAAGGCAAGCTGATTGTGCTTTTGATTGCGGTAGTTTTTCAGATCGGAACTGTCCTTGCGGTAGGTATTGACCGCGAGTCTTCCGACACAAAGAGCAACTACAATCTTTATTACGGTGAACTGCAACAGGTTGCCGTGTGTGAACGCTACGGACTTTACACAATGCAAAGGCTTGACATCAGCCGCCTTATGTTCGGTTACAAAGCGAATATACGCACAAACAGCAAGCCGAAAAATAAAGAATCGACTGCCGATGAAATTAAAAAAACAGAGCAGAAAGCTCAGATTATGAGTGCTGATTTTTCAAAGCTTGCAAAGAGTACAAATAATGATGAGTTAAAGTCGCTTTATGAATATTTTGACAGCGAAGAACCGAGCTATACCAACGAATACACGGGTATGTTCAAGGGCTACAACATAATTTTCATTACAGCCGAAAGCTTTTCGCAGTATGCAATTGACAAGGATCTGACTCCGACGCTCTGGAAAATGTATAATGAGGGATTTCAATTTAAAAATTACTATTCGCCTGCGTGGGGTGTAAGCACAACTGACGGTGAATATGCAAATCTTACAGGCTTGATTCCAAAATCCGGTGTGTGGAGCTTTTCAAAGTCAGCCGAAAATAATGTAAGTTTCCCGTTCACTCTCGGTGAGCAGAGCAGAAAACTCGGTTACAAAACAGTTAACGCTTACCACAATCACACCTATGATTACTATGACAGGGACAAGTACCTTACAAATATCGGCTATGACTATTCTGCAATCGGAAAAGGTCTTGACCTCGGTGAAAATGTGTGGCCGAACTCCGACCTCAAGATGATGCAGAAAACTGTTGACGATTACATAAATTCCGACAGCTTCAGCGTTTATTATATGACGGTCAGCGGTCACGGCGGATATTCATACAACACCATGAGCGAACGCAACGCAGACCTTGTAAAAGACCTGAAATACAGCGATGAGGTCAAGGGTTATCTTGCCGCAAACATTGAGCTTGACAAGGCAATGGAATATCTTTTTGCAAGACTTGAAAAAGCAGGCAAGCTTGACAACACCCTTATTTGCCTTACGGACGACCATTATCCGTATTCGCTTGATGAATTTGACGGTGTGTCCGAACTTGCGGGGCACAAGGTTGACACAACCTTTGAACAGTACAAAAATGCATGGCTGTTGTGGAGCGGTTCAATGAAAAAGCCCGTCAAGGTTGACACATACTGTTCAAGCCTTGATATTCTGCCCACGCTTTCAAATATGCTCGGTCTTGAATATGACAGCAGAATGTTGGCAGGTACGGATGTTTTCGGAAACAAAGAACCGTTCGTTGTGTTTGCCGACAGAAGCTGGATTTCCCAGAACGGAAAATACAATGCGTCAACAGGCGAATACACCGCTTTCAAGGGAGCAAAGGGCAAGGATGATATTGACGAACTCAATAACAGATGTAACAACCTCTTTACCGTTTCAAGAATGATTCTCGACAACAATGTTTATGCCGAGGCTTTCGGTGATACCCATGTTACGGGAAAGTAGTTTAATGCTCAAATTTGCATTGACTGCAAGGCGAAAATAAAGTAAAATAGAACATGACAAATCCATACGGCGACAGTCAGTTTTGACTGCTGCCGTATTCCGTATACGGAAAAAATAATTTAAAATAAAATTGAGATGATTCTTTGAAAATATATAAAACTGCCTTAGTTTGTTTAATGACTTGTGCGGTAGCATTTTTTGGCTGTTCATGTTCGTTGACGGATGATTCCGAAAGCAGTGAACCAAAGAGAAGCTCTATCATAGAAAAATCCGTTACAACTCCGAGTGCACAAGATGTTGAAAACGACAAGGATTATGCAGATGTAAAAACCGATTATGCCTACGAGACGCTTACCGATGATTATGTAAAAGAACTGTATATGAGAATTGCAAAGAGCGTTGACACAGTGTATGCACCGAACATTACAACAACAGGCTCGCTTTCCGATTATCAGATTACACAAGCTGTTGAGGCATACAAAAACGACCACCCCGAAACTTTTTGGCTCAAGGGGTCAAGTCTTTTTGTTCCGTATGGTGACACAACAAGCGTAAAGCTTGATTATACTGTTCAAAATGATAAGCTTATAGCCGCCAAGAAAAAATTCAATATTGTCGTTGCTTCTGTTTTGAAGAATTTGCCCTCGGGCAATGATTTTGAAAGAGAAGAATACATTAACAACTATATAATTGACAATTGCAGGTATGATGAAGAAGCGGCTGAAAACAATGATGTTCAGGGCAATGAAAACGATGCCTACGGTGCGTTGGTTGACGGCAAAGCCGTGTGTGAGGGTTACGCAAGAGCCTTTCAGCTTTTGTGCAACAAGGCGAATATTGACTGCGTATTACTTTCGGGAACAGCCGATTCAGACAATCACGCATGGAACGGTGTAAAAATCGGCGGCGATTGGTACCAAATTGATGTTACATGGAATGATACCGACGGCGAAAATAATTATGCGGAAAACGATTATTTTAACCTAACCGATGACCTTATGTTCAAGGATCATAAGCTGTCATATAAGTATTCCGAGCTTAATTCACAGACTTATTTGAGCGTTGCTACATGGTGCAATTTTTATGTTCCAAAGTGTACGGCTGAAAAGTACAACTATTTTAACTATAAGTACCCGACTGTTTCGGATCCAGATAATGCCGATGATGTAAGCCAAGCTGTTGCAAATGCTGCAAAAAACGGGGATGAATATTTCAGCATTGTTGTTGATAAGAACACCGATTTCAATTATATGTATGACAGGATGATGAATGACGGTTATCTTTATAACTGGATTTCAGAGGCTAATGAGATTAACGGTTATTCACCAAGGCTTGCGGAAAGCTGTTATGTTTATCGCAAGGATGAGTTAGGTGTGCTGACTGCTGAACTTGAATATGTTGATTAACGGCGATGTGATGAGATGTTCACTTTTGTCAGCAGTGTGCCGTATTGTTTTTATAGAACTTTATGAAACATAGGGACACTCCGATTAAAAATTGATTTGTTATGAATTGATTTTATATAAATAAAGCTAACCAAAGGAATGATATTATGAAAAAGTATGATGTTCAGAAGTTTGAACTTTTGTCAAACGAACAGATTGCAGACGGCATTTTTGATATGAGGGTAAAAAATGACGAGCTTGCTCCGCTTGCAAAGTGCGGACAGTTTGCCCATGTTTATGTGCCTTCAAAAACTCTGCGCAGACCTATTTCGGTTTGTGACAGCGAAAACGGTGTTCTCCGCCTTGTTTATCAGGTAAAGGGTGAGGGAACAAAAATTATGTCCGAGATGAAAAAGGGCGAAAGCGTTGATATTCTCGCTCCTCTCGGCAACGGCTTTAAAATTGAAAAGGGCAAGCGTTATTGCCTTATCGGCGGCGGTATAGGCGTTCCTCCGATGCTCTACACAGCAAAGCAGTGTGAAAATCCGCTTGTTATCACAGGCTTCAGAAACAAAGACCTTATTATTCTTCAGGATGATTTCAAGAAAGCCGGTGCAGAGCTTGTGCTGACAACAGATGACGGAAGTGCGGGAATCCACGGCTTTGTAACAGATGTTCTCAAAGAAAAAATCTCAGAGGTTGACGAGGTTTGTGCATGCGGTCCTACACCGATGCTCAAGGCTATTGCCAATGTTTGCAAAGAGGCAGGGAAGCCGTGTCAGATTTCTCTTGAGGAGAGAATGGCCTGCGGAATGGGTGCATGCCTTGTGTGCGCAGTAAAGGTAAGAAAAAACGGTGAAGAAATTATGCAGCATGTCTGCAAAAACGGCCCCGTATTTAATGCTGAGGAGGTAGTTTTCAATGGCTGATTTATCTGTAAAAGTTTGCGGAGTGGAATTTAACAATCCTCTCATTGCCGCATCGGGAACATTCGGTTTCGGTATGGAATATTCAGAGCTTTATCCCCTTGAAAAGCTCGGCGGTATTTCATGCAAGGGTATCACACTTACCCGCCGTGACGGCAACCCTGTTCCGAGAGTAGCCGAAACTCCTTCCGGCATTTTGAATGCAGTAGGACTTCAAAACCCCGGTGTTGATGTTTTTATCAATGAGGATTTGCCGTGGCTCAAAAAGCAAAATACGGTTATCATTGCAAACATTGCCGGCAACACTCCCGAAGATTATTGTGCAATGGCTGAAAAACTCAGCGAAACCGATGTTGATATGATTGAGCTCAACATCTCATGCCCTAATGTCAAGAGCGGCGGAGTGCAGTTCGGAACAAGCTGTGAATCCGTAGGTGCAATTACTGCGGCTGTCAAAAAGTATTGCAAAAAACCGCTTATCGTAAAGCTCAGCCCAAATGTTACCGACATTGCATCAATCGCACAGTCGGCAGAGGCAAACGGTGCAGACGCAATTTCAATGATTAACACGCTCACGGGTATGCGTATCGACATCAACTCACGCAGACCGATTATCCGCAACAACACAGGCGGAATGAGCGGTCCTGCAATTTTCCCTGTTGCAGTAAGAATGGTTTGGCAGGTTGCAAACGCAGTTAAAATTCCGATTATCGGTATGGGCGGTATCTCAAGCTGGCAGGATGCAATCGAGATGATGATGGCAGGCGCAACCGCACTTCAAATCGGTACTGTCCTTTTTACGGATCCGTATGCGCCTATTAAGATTGCCGACGGTATGAACGAATGGCTCGATAAAAACGGAATCAAGAGCGTTTCGGAAATCACAGGCACAGTTAAGCCTTGGTAATTTTGCGGAATAAAAAATAATTTAAAGTCCATAATAACCCTATCGGAGGGGATATTATGGACTTTTTGCGTGCATTAATAACGGCGCCCGTTTCAATTACAGTATTGTTCTTGCTGTCAAAGTTCATCGGCAACAAGCAGATGTCAAGCCTTAATCTTTTTGACTACATCAACGGAATCACAATCGGTTCAATCGCAGCGGAGATGGCAACAGCCGAAATGTCAGACTTTTGGGCGTGTCTTGCGGCACTCATTGTTTATGTAATAATTGTTATGCTTTGTTCGTGGCTTTCGCAAAAATCAACAATGTTACGAAGATTTTTAACAGGCAAGTCTATTGTGATTTTCGACAGAGGAAAGTTGTACAAAAAGAATTTTTCGGTTGCAAAAATTGATATAAACGAATTTCTTACACGAATGCGTGAAAAGGGATATTTCAGTCTTGATGATGTCGAAACGGTTTTTCTTGAACAGAACGGCGATTTGTCGGTTCTGCCAAAGGACAAAAAGCGCCCTGCAACTCCGGATGATTTAAAAATCATTGTTCACCAAACCCGACCCGAGTCCGTGGTTATTACGGACGGAAAAATTCTCGAAAAAAATCTTACCGAATCGGGCTATAATCTTGAATGGCTCAAAAAACAGCTTGACAACAACTGCAAACGGCTCAAAGATGTTTTTCTCGGTGTGTGTGATGATACGGGAAACCTCAAGATTTACCAAGACGGAAAGTCTGAAAGCAAGAATGATATTTTTGATTGATAAAGCGTAAAAGAATAAAATTTGCACCTTTACAGGCTCGTAAAGGTGCTTTTTTAATGTGTAAAAATAAAATAATACAAAAATAAATTTTACCATTGCAATAATCAAAATGAATGTTATACTAAGATTGTAAGTGCGTGTCGGCAAGATTTTGCAGAACGCTTTGAAAAAATCGGAAAATTTTAATAAAGAAGGAAGTGCTTTAATGATTAAAAAGTTTACATCGGGCAACCCGATTGATACGGAGGCTGTTGTTGAAAAATTTAACGCTCTGCCTATTGCGGAATTTCCGCTCGGCGGCAAGTTTGAAAACGGAAATTTTGTATTTGAATTTGATATGGCAGACAGCGACATCGTCTACGGTCTCGGCGAAGCTCCGAGAGGAATCAACAAGCGTGGTTGGGTGTATAACAGCTTTTGCAGTGATGACCCGTTCCACACCGAAACAAAGTCATCCCTCTATGCCGCTCACAATTTCCTTATGCTCAGCGGTTCAAAAACTTTTGGTATTTTTATCGACTTCCCGTCAAAAATCCGTTGGGACATCGGCTACACAACCACAAACAAAACCGTTATCACAATTGACGGCACAGATTTTGATATATATTACATTGACGGCACAAAGCCGCTTGAAATCGTAAAAGAGTTCAGAAAATCAATCGGCACAAGCTATGTTCCGCCGTTTTGGGCATTCGGCTATCAGCAGAGCCGTTGGAGATATCACAATGCCGAAGCTGTTGACGCTGTTGTTGACGGTTACAACAAGGCAGGGATTCCGCTTGACTGCGTATATCTCGACATCGACTATATGGAGCGTTACAAGGACTTTACTGTTGATGATGAAAAATTTCCGAATTTCAAGGACTATGTTTCAAAGAAAAGGGAAGAAGGAATCCACCTCATTCCGATTATTGACGCAGGCGTAAAAAAAGAGAACGGCTACGATATCTATGAAGAGGGCAGAAAGAACGGATACTTCTGCAAAAACGAGGACGGCACGGATTTTGAAGGCGGTGTATGGCCCGGTATCGTTGGCTTTCCCGATTTTCTCCGACCGGATGTAAGAAAGTGGTTCGGCTCAAAATATAAAATTCTCACAGATATGGGAATTGACGGCTTCTGGAACGATATGAACGAGCCTGCAATTTTCTATTCGGTAAAAGGACTTAACAAAGCACTTGATAAGGCGGCTTCTCTCAAAGGGCAGAACCTTGACCTTTCAAAATTCTTTGAGCTCAAGGACACATTCGCAGGTCTTTCAAACAGTCCCGAGGATTATTCAAGCATTTACCATACAGTTGACGGCAAACAGGTTTGCCATGATCAGGTTCACAACATTTACGGTGCTAATATGACAAAGGCAGCCGGCGAATATTTTGCGGAGGAGTTCGGCAAAGAAAAAATTCTTATGTTCTCCCGTGCGTCATATGTAGGCGCTCACCGTTCAAGCGGTATCTGGTTCGGAGATAACCACTCTTGGTGGTCACATATTCTTCTTGACCTCAAAATGCTCCCGTCAGCAAATATGTGCGGTTTTCTGTACTGCGGTGCAGATCTCGGAGGCTTTAACGAAAACGCAACCCGTGACCTTGTCCTTCGTTTCCTTGCACTCGGTGTGTTTACTCCGCTTATGCGTAACCATGCCGCTCTCGGCACAAGAAATCAGGAGTGCTACAGCTTTGAAAACAGCGATGATTTCAAGGATATTGTTGAGGTTCGTTACAGACTTATTCCGTACCTTTACAGAACATTCAAAAAGGCAAGCGAAGAAAATGATATGATTTTCAGACCGCTCTCGTTCGATTATCCCGATGATAAAATTGCCCGTGAATGTGAAACACAGCTTATGCTCGGTGACGAGTGCATGATTTGCCCTGTATATGAGCAGAATGTAGGCGGAAGATATGTTTATCTCCCCGAGAACATGACTTTTGTAAAACTCAGCGGTACAAGCGTTACAACAGAAAAAATGAGCAAGGGTACTCATTATATTGAGGTTGCTCTCAATGAAGTTCCGCTCTTTATCAAAGACGGCAGGCAGATTGAACTCTGCAAGCCCGCAATGAGAACTTCACAGCTCGACACAACGGACACAGTTATGATTCCGTAAAATTTTATTTGTACGATTATCTGATGGGCGAATAACTATGTCAACGACATGGTTTACACTTTATACAAGGACATAGTTTACAGCAAAATCAAACACGGCAGTTGATAAAAAACTGCCGTGTTTTTGTATGTCTTTAATTTGGTTTTAATCGTCAGAACTTTTTCTTTCGCTTTTGAAAAGCTTGCAGATTTCATAGTAAATCGGAATTGTTAAAAATGCAATCCAGCCAAATGACCAACCGCCGCAGATGTCGAGAAATCCGAAAAACATATACACAATAACGACAAGCAGGGGATAAGCAAAATGACTCGGCTTGCGTTTGTAGATTGCGTCAACAAGTGTGTAATAGAGAGGAATTGTCAGAAAGCATACCCAGCTGAGTACCCAACCGAGCAATACTCCGCTGAATCCCCAAACGAGGAATCCGATAACGGCAATCAACCAAAACGGAAAGTGTTTCCAAAAGCGGTGCGACTTTGAATGTTTATGTTCTTCAATGCTTTCATCATACATAACATTTCCGTTTTCATCTGTATAGACTTTTGTTTTGCCGTTTTCTTCAACATGAATTCCGTTCCAGCCGACATCAACCTTTGTACCGTCTTTATCTTTAACATGGATTCCGTCCCTGAAATTAAGGTGAACAGAATCACCGTCCTTTGAGTCAACATGGATTCCGTGTTTGAACGAAACCTTGTCAGATTTTTTGTATGTTGTATCGCTGTCGGGATTATTTTCGGAATTATTTTCGGTTTTTTCCGACTGTGTTTCGCTCTCGGTTTCTTTTTCGCCTTTAAGCAATTCATCAAGCGAAACACCGTAGATATCGGCAAGAAGAATAAGATTATCCGTGTCGGGCGATGCCTCTGCACGCTCCCATTTTGACACAGCCTGACGGCTTACACCTATTCTTGCGGCAAGCTCCTCCTGACTTAGATTCATCTTTTTTCTGTACTGCAAAAGTCTGTTGGCAGTTTCAATGTTCATAAAATTTCCTCCTCAAATATTGCTTTAGGGTTTTACCTTGTGAGAAAATTATATCGGTTGCCTGCCCCAAAAAACAATACATTTCGGGTTCCATTGTCGCAACTCTCGGTTGCAACCCGTAGTTGCGACAATAAAAATCAATAAAAACGCAAAATATTCCAATATCAGAGGTCAAGACCTGTTGTAGTCTTTAAAAATTCACCAAGCTTGTCGCAGATGATTTTTACACCGCCCTCGCTGTCACTTTCAACATTGAGAGGCATAATCGGATCATGTACCGAAAGTCTGAGCAAGAACCAGCCGTCACCGTTATCCCTGTCAAACGAAACTCTGATGCCCTCACGGTTATCATCGGCAACACACCAGCCGTCCTGCTCCTCGGCATACTTTGTAAGGTCGGCAATAATTTTTTCACCGCAGGCTCTGAAATCTTTTTCAAGAATTTTGTATCTGATTTCTGTGCTTTCAAGCGGCTCTTTGAGTGAGGCGGTAAGCTCGTCAAGCTCCTTGCCCTCTTTTCTCATCTGAGCGGCTTTGATAATAATTTTTGTGCAGAGATACGCGCCGTCATCAAGGAAGTAGTTTTCACGCATTGCGGCATGTCCCGATGTTTCGATTGCAAGCGGACAGTTGATGCCCTGTGCGTTGAGTTCAAGAGCCTTGTCGATAACATTCTTATAGCCTCTGCGATAGCGGTAATGCTTTCCGCCAAGGTCACTTTCAATAAATTGTTTAAGACCGCTTGATGTGATTGAGTCTGTAACAATCATACCGCCGTCATTGCCCTCAAGAGCAATTGCCGCCGCAACGGCTACAAGTCTGTTTCGGTTGATTTCATTGCCCTTGCTGTCAACAGCACCGCCACGGTCAACATCCGTATCAAAGATTACGCCGAGATCTGCGCCCGATTCTCTGACAGCCTCACAGATTGAATCCATTGCCTCTTTAGCCTCGGGATTCGGCACATGATTCGGGAACATTCCGTCAGGTTCAAGATAACGGCTGCCTGTTGTGTCTGCTCCGAGAACGGAAAGCACCTTGTCGGCATAAAATCCGCCTGCACCGTTGCCTGCGTCAACAACAATCTTAAAGCCCTTGAGCGGATGCTCGTAATCTTCTGCATTAACTTCTTTTTTAATTTTTTCGCAAAGTCCCTTTGCGTAGTCGCTCATATAGTCAACATCCGTAATATTTCCGCCGTTGCTTTCTTCGGGATGTTCACCGTTTTGTGCGTAGAGAAGAATTTCTTCAATGTCACTGCCCTCAAGACCGCCCTCACGGGTGAAAAATTTAAGACCGTTTCTGTTGAACGGGTGGTGACTTGCGGTAATTTGAAGAGCACCGTCACATCCGAGGTCAACGGTTGTCATAAACATTGACGGAGTTGACGCAAGCTGACAGCAGAGAACATCTGCACCGCAACGCTTAAAACGCTCGGTTGTTATTTCCATTATATGCGGTCCCGAAATACGGCTGTCACGACCGACAGAGATTTTGAGCTCGCTCGGCTTTTTTGAAACTTTTTTAGAAAGCCAAAGCACAAAGCCGTCTGCCATATCGGCGACAACATCGTCGGTAAGGTTTACACTTTGTCCCTCAACGCCCTCGCTTGCAACTCCCCGTATGTCTGTTCCGCTTTTGAACTGTTTGTAAAAATCGTTAAGCATTTTATGATTCCTTTCTTATTTGTATGATTGCTTTTATCGACATATTAAATGGATGAAATCCCTGTCCTTACTTTTGAAAACAGGCTTTATATGATAGATTATAACTTAAAATGAGCAAAATCTCAATATGCCTGATAAATTAAGTTTGTAAAAAACAGCAGTTATATAATGCCGAAAAAGAAACAAGTTGTTGAATTTATACAATCAAATGTTATGATTGCGTTAAAAGTATATTTCCTAAAAAGCAAATACAAAGCATATTGCACAAAATTTGCAACTGTCAATTGTGCATAACTGACATTGAAATGAATTTGTGAACAAAATTTAATTGCTGAAATTGTTGACTTTTCCAAATCTTTGACTATAATAATAATTGTCAAGTAAATAGTCCGCTTGACTATCGGCTGATTTCCAATTAGCCTTACTCGAGTAAAATTGAATTATCACATAGTCGATAAATTGATCATGATTTTGCCAAATGGTAAATGGCGCACGAAAACAAAACTTTATATTTTTAAAGAATTGAATGGAGGAAATTTTATGACACCAATTCTTAGTTTACACAATGTTGATGTAACCAAATTCCTCGCCGTGCTCGATACCTGCGAGGGCAATGTATATCTCGTTACAAGCGAAGGCGACAGACTCAATCTCCGCAGCAAGCTTTGCCAGCTTGTCGGTCTTACAAGACTTATCGAAGGCGGCAAGATTGCAGAAGCAAGTATTATTTGCGAAAACAAGAACGACGAGAGCAAGCTTTTCAGACTTAATATGTTCGGCGACACAGGTAATGCCAAAGTAGGTTAATTCTGAAAACACTAACTTAAATATCTACAGTTTTCACGTTGATTTCAAAACTTCTAAACCCAAAAACAGCTGCGAGCAATCGCAGCTGTTTTTGGGTTTTGCTTTTTAATGTAAAATATCAATAAAGTGTTGATTTTGCCGATGTTTTGGGTTATACTAAATTTAATTTATTTTATGAGGCGTTAAACGCATTCGGAAAGGAATACGCTATGGCAGATACAAAAAACGAGATTATGAACGAAGAAGATCAGGGTATGCTCATCACTCTTGAAGACGAAAACGGTCAGGAAGTTGAATTTGAATTTCTTGATGTAATCGAGTTTGAGGGTACAGAGTACATTATTCTCATCGAAAATGACGAAGATGCAGACGAGGTTGTTATTCTTCAGATTAATCAGATTGACGAAGAAACAGAGGAGTATGTAAGCATTGACGATGAAGATACTCTTAACAAGGTATTTGAGCTTTTCAAAAAGAAATATGAGGGCGACATTAACTTTGAATAATTCGTTTTCATTATGAGCTTCCGCAGGGAGGCTCTTTTTTTGTGTGAATATAAACATTCTCTGCGGGAAAAATACCGTTGAGGTGTTGTGTATGACAGAAAAAGCCGGACTTGAAAAAACCGTTGTGTTTAATCTTAAATCGGCAAATGAATCTGATGTCAATAATATTGTCAATGAAAAAGGTCACGGGAGCCGTTCGTTTTATTACAAACTCGGCTTACTCTATTTTCTCAACATTGTTGACTGGATTTGTACAGAGGCACTCATCGGCAGCGGACATTTTGTTGAGGCAAATCCCGTTATGCAGCCTGTGCTTGAAAACTTTTGGCTGACCTTGTTAATCAAGGGAATTTTGCCGCTTGTGCTTATTCTTGGTTGTGCATTGATTTACAAGCTTGCCGAAATCGGCAGGAGCAAAACAGCCGAAATGCTTTTAACGGTGGGAATTGTGTCTTATGCCCTTGTAAACCTATGGCATATTTTCAATTTTGTATTGCTCTTTTGTCGATTTTAATGTACAATAGTGGGTAGCGAATTTGAAAGGGAGTGTATGTTTTGCCGGCATTATCAGTAAGAAATCTTACAATGACTTTTATCGAACGAAACCTTTTTACAGATGTTTCGTTTGATGTTGAAGAAAGAGATAAGGTGGGCTTTATCGGAGCTAACGGAGTCGGTAAAACAACTCTCTTCAAGATACTCAACGGAGAAATCAGCCCTGTTTCGGGAACTGTTACCTTTTCAAAAAATGTCCGTCCCGGATATATGGAACAGCATGCCTGCAACAATCCGAGGGCAGATGTGTATCACGAGCTGCTTTCCGTGTTCGATTATCTTTCGGATATGGAAACAGAAATTTCCGCACTTGCACATCAGATTGACAACAAGTCGGGAAACCTTGACGAGCTTGTTGAAAGGCAGACAATGCTCATTGAACAGTTTGAAAGAGCAGGCGGTCTGACCTATAAAAGCAGAACCTGTTCTGCACTTTTAGGACTCGGATTTTCCGAAAATGACTTTACAATGCCTGTCGGCAATTTAAGCGGCGGTCAGCGTTCAAAGCTCTGTCTTGCAAAGCTGTTGCTGTCGCAGAGCAATATGCTCCTCCTTGACGAGCCGACAAACCACCTTGACATTGACGCAATTGCATGGCTTGAAGGCTTTTTGAGAGATTTCAAGGGTGCAATGATTATCATCAGCCATGACCGTTATTTTCTTGATAATGTAACCAACAAGACGATTGAACTTGAACACAACCGCGCTATGGTTTATACCGGCTCTTATTCGGAATTTGTCAAGAAAAAAGAATCGGTGAACGAGTCGCTCAAAAATAAATATGAACACGACTTAAAGGAAATAAAGCGTATTGAGGGCATTGTTGAACAGCAAAAACGCTGGGGACAGGCTCACAACTTTATCACAGCCGCAAGTAAGCAGAAAGAGGCTGACAGAATCAAAGATCAGCTTGTAGCTCCCGAAAGCGAGCTTGAAACAATGCGTATGCATTTTGAGCCGAGATGTGAAAGCGGTAACGATGTTTTAATCTGTAAAAATCTTGCCAAGTCGTTTGACGACAAACAGCTTTTCGAAAATGTTGATATACATATCAGAAAAGGCGAGAGAGTGTTTATCATCGGCGGCAACGGTTGCGGTAAAACAACGCTGTTCAGAATTTTGACAGGCAAAACTCCTATGGACAGCGGCGAATATGACTACGGTGCAAATGTTGAAATCGGTTATTTTGATCAGATGCAGCAGAACCTTGACCTGTCAAAAACCGCACTTGATGAGGTGTGGGACACCTTCCCGAATATGACGCAGACCGAAGTCAGAAGTGCGCTTGCGTCATTCCTGTTCAAAGGTGACGAAGTGTTTAAACCGCTTTCAAAAATGAGCGGCGGCGAGAGGGCGAGAGTTTCTCTCTTGAAACTAATGCTAAAAGGCAGTAACTTTTTGCTCCTCGATGAGCCGACAAACCACCTTGACGCATCATCACGGGAAGAACTTGAAAAAACTTTGCTTGACTACAGCGGTACAATGCTGATTGTCAGCCATGACCGTTATTTTATAAATAAAATTGCCGACAGAATTTTACTCCTTACAAATAACGGAGTAAAGGAGTATCTCGGAAATTACGATTATTATCTTGAACGCACAACAGCCGAAAAACAGGGTGTTGTTTTGACCGAGAGTAAGAAAGAGAAAAAAGAAAAGCCGCAGAATGATTATTTTTTACAAAAGCAGAAGCAGAGTGAAGAACGCAAAAGACAGACTAAGCTTAAAAAGGCAGAGGCTGAAATTGAGCGACTTGACGAAGAAATCGCCAAAACACAGGAGCTTCTCTCAAGTGAGGAAGTTGCCGCAGATTACGAAAAACTTATGGAGCTTTCAAAACTGCTAGAGGATTTGCAAAAACAGCAGGAGGAGCAGTACGAAATCTGGGAAGAACTTGAAAGTATGGCAGAATGACTTACAGTCGGGAGAAGTGACAAATTTCCCTTGCTTAAAGTAAAAAATTGTTGTATAATAACCGCATAATATAAGCTAAAGACTGTTGCACAGCAGTTTTGCGGTTGATTTTCAGATGAAAGATTAAGCGAATTAAAAAGAAAAAACGGAAGGCAAAATATCCTGCCGCATACATCTGCCCGTGGCGCAATTGGATAACGCAACGGATTCCGATTCCGGAGAATGGGGGTTCAAATCCCTTCGGGCAGGCCAAAACTAAAAGCACCCTTTATGGGTGCTTTTAGTTTTGGTTTGCCAAGAATCCGAAGGAATTTGAAGCCGACCGTAAAGAAAATGCCCCTGTGGGGCATTTTTAGGGAGGAGCGTTTATGGAGGCATAGTTATGCACAGGACGCAACAGGCGAGGTGAGAGGTTTAGGTCTGTACAAAGTACTTCGGGCAGAAGCTGTGCCGGAAGAAAGTATGACACCCTTCATGGGTGCTTTTAGTTTTGGTTTGCCAAGAATCCGAAGGGATTTGAAGCCGACCGTAAAGAAAGAGGCTGCAAGAAAACAGCCTAACAACGAATAAATAATTTGTATAAGGTCAAACCGATTTTATAATCGGCTTGATTGGCGGCCTTGCGACTGATATTTATTGAGAATATTTATAAATTTTTACAAAATCGTTCCGCCGCCAACTACATATTCACCGTCATAGAGGACTGCTGCCTGACCTTTTGAGATTGCTCTTTGCGGTTCGTCAAAGACAATGTGCAGGGTGTTATCGTCAATCTGTTCAACGATTGCGTCCTTTTCGGGCTGGCTGTAACGAACTCTCGCCTTGACTTTAATCGGCTTGTCGATTTTGTCACAGGTGATGAGGTTTATGTCCGTTGCATAAAGCTCCTTTGAGAAAAGCTCGTTGTTATCGCAGAGAATAACCTCGTTGGTGTCAAGATTCTTTTCCTTAACATACATAGGGTGCGGCAGTGCAAGTCCAAGACCTTTTCGCTGACCTACGGTGTAACGGATAATTCCCTTGTGTTCACCGAGAATATGACCTTTGGTATCAACAAAATTACCGTTAGGATAAGTTCTGCCCGTGTACTGTTCAATGAATTTTGCATAGTCCCCGTCGGGAACAAAGCAAATGTCCTGACTGTCGTGTTTTCGTGCGTTTATCAAACCAAGCTCATTTGCAATTTCACGCACCTTTTCCTTTGTATATGTGCCAAGCGGAAGAAGTGTTTTTGCAAGCTGTCTTTGTGTAAGACAGTACAGCACATAGCTTTGGTCTTTTGTGCTGTCAACCGATTTTTTCAGCAAATAGCGGTCTGCACCCTTGTCATACTCAATTGTCGAGTAATGCCCCGTGACAACGCAGTCAAAGTCAAGCTCTTCTGCACGGCGAATGAGCTTTTCAAATTTGATAAAGCGGTTGCAGTCAATGCAGGGATTCGGTGTTGTACCGTTTTCATAGGCTCTGATAAAGCGGTCGATTACATTTTCCTTAAAGCTGTCCTTGAAGTTATAGACATAGTAGGGAATGCCGAGTTTGAGGCAAACTCTCCTTGCATCATCAATGTCATCAAGAGAACAACAGGTTTTTTCTCGCTTTTCACCGATATCTTCGTTATCAAAGAGCTTGAGGGTAATGCCCGTTGCGTCGTATCCCATATCCTTGGTAAGAAATGCGGCAACCGAGCTGTCAACTCCTCCGCTCATTGCAATCAATGCTTTGTTAGTCATTTATTCCTCCCGAACAGATTTGCGTTCATAAGTAATTTATCAGCCGAGTCTGATCATTTCGTCAATGCACTTTCTTGCGTCTGTGATAGTCTGATCGTCAAGCTTGATTTCCTCTCCGCCGTTGCCGTTAAGGCAGTTGTAAACATCAACAAGTGTTGTTGATTTCATATTCGGGCAGATGAGCTTTAATGTAAGACCGTAGAAATTCTTGTCGGGACATTCATACTGCAAATGTTCGGCAATGCTGATTTCTGTACCGATAATAAATTCCTTTGCGTCGGATTCTTTTGCATAATTCATTATGCCCGATGTTGAGCCGACATAATCAGCCATTGCAACAACTTCGGGAGTGCATTCGGGATGAACAAGAACGAGTGCGTTCGGATGAAGCTCCTTAGCTTTCTTAACATCATCAACATTTACGCAGGCATGAATCGGACAACCGCCGTTGAGAAGCTTGATGTTCTTGTCGGGACACTGCTTTGCAACATAGTCGCCGAGGTTGCAGTCGGGGATAAAGAGAATGTTCTTATTGTCAAGATTGTTTACTATTTTAACAGCCGATGAGCTTGTTACGCATACATCGCAAATTGTTTTGAGTTCTGCCGTAGTATTGATGTATGCAACAACTGTGTAATCGGGGTACATTTTCTTAACCTGAGAAATAAGCTGTTTGTCCATCTGGTCTGCCATACTGCAGCCGGCAACAGGCTGTGCAAGGTAAACGGTTTTTTCAGGCGAAAGAATTTTGCAGGTTTCAGCCATGAATCTTACGCCGCACATAAGAATATTTTTGTTTGTCGCCTTGCTTGCATCAACACTCAGCTTGTAGCTGTCGCCTGTGTAATCCGCAATTTCAAGAATCTCATGTGCCTGATAGCTGTGGGCAAGAATACAGACATCCTTTTCCTTTTTAAGTCTGAGAATCTGTTCCTGCATTGATGAAATATTCATAATAGCTTTCCTTTCAAGGTAATTAAAATTACTCCCCCTTATTATACATTTTCAGCAGTTTATATGCAATAGCTTTCGGTGTAAAAAAGCTGTATTTTTTGCGTTTTTAACAAGAAACAGCCCATATTTTTGGTTGTATTTAAAAAATATTTTTGTTCTTTTAGACTTTACACATAAATGAATATGTGCTATAATTAAGTATAAATTTTGAATAGTATCATATCCCAAAGTTAGAATGGGTTAAATTAGGAGGATTATGTGATGAAAAAGACAATTGCTGTGTTATTTGCAGTTATGATGATGTTATTGTCGGCAGTTCCCGTATTTGCTGCAGTAAGTCCTCAGCCGAGTACATTTAAATACAAGGTAGAGATTATTCCGACAGAGGGCGGTGACGGTGATTATAAGTTCACAACAGGTATTGACGAAAAGGGTGAACAGCATGTATTTATTGAGCCGCTTCCATATGACGGCTATACTTTTGACCACTGGGAAATTTCGGGCGGTCCTTTCAGAACCGACAGCAAGTATACAGATGCTAATATGAATATTATTATTTCAGGTGACCTTGTTTGTACTCCTTATTACCGTAAGGCAAGCAGCGGCGGCACAACAGGTCCTGTTGCTACAGCCACGGCAAAGAAAGATGATTCAACAACTTCACCAAAGACAGGCGCAAGCGATGTTGTTCCGTATGTTGTTCTTGTTCTTTCACTTGCGGCTTGCAGTGCAGCTGTATTCAAGCTTGTAAAGAGCAAGTAATTCCAATTGTATTAAAAAATCAGGAGGCTTCTCAAAAGGAAGCCTCTTTTTTAATTAAACAGCCGAGCGTAAACAGTCGATTGCTTGTTCCGCAGCGATAATATATGTTTAAAATAGTAATAAAATTATACGGAACAGTGATGATTGATTGACTTTTTAGCATTATAATGATAAAATATTACCGATTAGGAGTTTTTAATATGAGCAGAAAAAGGAACAAATTTCTTATAGCTTTGATTATATTGCTTGTCGCTGTTATCATCGGCACGCTGGCTTATATAGTCATAAAAAATCTCAATGAAAGCAATGAGCGAAAAAGTCTTGAAAATGTTGCCGGTTCATATGCGTCAAACATAGGAAACGAAACTACTTCCGCCGCAGAATCTGCAACGGCGGTAACTTCACCGTCAATCAATGTGAAAAAGGCGGATAACCCGATTGATTTTGGTTCGCTGCAAAAGCAGAACAGCGATATTTATTCTTGGGTCTATATTCCCAACACAAATATCAATTATCCTGTTTTGCAAAGCCATCTTGACGATAACCTGTACCTTGACCATGATATTTACAAGAACTACAGTTTTTCGGGCAGTATTTATTCGCAGATATGCAATAAGCGTGATTATTCCGACAGGGTAACGGTTTTGTACGGACACAATATGGCGAACGGTTCGATGTTTGCAACGCTTCACCGCTTTTATGATACTGACTTTTTTAATAAGAACAAGTATATTTATGTCTATACACCCGACAGAAAACTAACCTATGAGATTGTGTCTGCATTTGAATATGATGACCGCCACATTATGAATTCGTTTGATTTTTCAGACGATAAAGTTTTTTCGGATTATCTTGATATGATAGAAAATCCGCATTCTGTTTCTGTAAACAAAAGAAATATGGAGCTTACTACCGATGATAAAATTCTTGTATTAAGCACATGTTTGAACAGCGGCGACGGAAGGTATCTTGTGCAGGGAGTGCTTAAAAAAGATGAGCCAACAAAATGAAAGTTCAACCGAAACTGTAACTGAAAATATTAACGGCGCAAAGCTTGATCCGAATACACCGGAAATTCTTGAATCTAAAAGAGAAAAGAACAGTAAGGAGCATGTAAGCAATCCTTCAAGGTTGGATATAGAAGGTTATATTTTCAAGGACAGCAAGTTAATAAAGAAAAAGAAAAAAGTATATACAGATGTGTACGGAGTTGATTCCGACAGCATTGTCGTGAAGAGTAACACCACAAATCACTATAAAAAGCATAGATCAAAGTCGCATCATCACCATTCAAAGCATCGAAAGATGAAAACCTGGAAAAAGGTGCTTTTGTCAATCGGCTGTACATTACTTGGATTAGTTATACTTGCCGTAGGCACGGTTGCGTATTTGATTTATCAGGGTGGAAACGAGCTGTTTAATACGGATATTCATGTTACCGCCCCACAGGGCATTGAAACCGAGGAAAACGGTAAGTATGTCGTATACAACGGCGAAACCTACAAGTTTAACGATAAGGTGACAAATGTTCTTTGTATGGGCATAGATAAGCGTAACCTTGACGAGGACAACAACAGCAAGGTTAAAGCGAGCGGCGGTCAAGCCGATGTACTTATGCTTGTATCAATTGATACCTCAAACGGTAAAATCACCCTTTTTAACATTTCCAGAGATGCGATGGTTGATGTCACAATGTATTCCGCAGGCGGTGCGTATGCAGGAACGGAAAAACAGCAGATTTGTCTTTCATATGCATACGGTGACGGTAAGGAATCAAGCTGTGAAAATACGGTAAATTCGGTTCAGAGGCTTTTCTATAACATTCCGATTAATACATACTTTTCGCTTGACCTTGACGGTATAGCGGCGCTTAATGACAGCATAGGCGGGGTTGATGTTGTATCCCCCGAAACTATCGGCGATTTTGTTGAGGGTCAAAGCTATCACCTTGTCGGACAGCAGGCTGAAAGCTTTGTCAGAACCCGTGACACAAGCAAGGTTGATTCAAACAATATGCGTATGCAGAGGCAGAAGGTTTATATTCAGTCTTTTATGAATACGGTTCTTCAGCAGACAAAGAAGGATTTGACCACACCGCTTGATTTGTTCAACGCGTCCGCTCCGTATTCGTGTACAAATCTTAATCCGTCAAAGGTAACATATCTTGCTCAGCAGGCTGTGCTTGGCGGTATGAACGGAATTGATATGCTGTCTGTTCCCGGTCAGGTTAAAATGGGGTCAAAGTACGCAGAATTCAATGTCAGCGAGGCAGAATTTTATCAGCTGTTTTTGAGTGTTTATTATACGAAAATAGAATAATAATCAAACAAATAAAATGCATCAGATTCCAAGTAAGGTTCTGATGCATTTTTGTTTTATGTGCAATGCGGTTGTTATATTGCAGCGGAATTTTCATAATATCAAAACATATTTATTGAACAAAAAAATTCATTAGAGCAGGCGGATAATATCCACCGCTACGGCTCGGTTTGTACAGAAAACCGCAATGTTACGCTCGGGTGTAATATGTTTTGTAATTAAACAAACTATCTTCACGAATAGGGTACGGCGGCTCGCCGTAAAAAACAGACAGCCGATAATTGGCTGTCTGCATTTTGTTTCATATTTAATTTGATGCGGAAGTTGTTTCTTTTGAAGAAGTGCCGCCTGTGAACAATTCTTCAAAAACGAAGCTTGCAAACTTCTTTCTCTGTTCGTCAAGGTCTGAAATCTTAATTGTTGATGTGATTCTACCGTCCCATGTTTTTGTTTTATCATCGTAGTACCAAAGACCCTCTTCGGGAACATAATACTGTTTAACATCATAAGAAAGATAGGTGAGAGCGTGAGAAACAAGTGCTGTGATTTCGTCCTTCTTGAGGTTTGTTGTTACAAGAGGACCGACAGAGCTTACAATTGAAACAATCTGACCGAGGTCTGCACTTTTCATACTTGTGAACAGAGTTTCAAGAAGCTTTCTCTGTCTTGAGGTTCTGTCCCAGTCGTCACCGTCAAGACCGATTTCGTTGCCGTCCTCGCCCTTTGTAAGACCTCTGTTTCGAGCATACCAAAGAGCCTCCTGACCGTTGAGATGAACAGTACCAGGTGCGTCTGTGATAGTCGTTCTTGTTTCAGCCTGATTGTTCTTGTACATCTGATAGTTGATGTAGTCAATTTCGTCCTGAGTAACTTCCATATCAACACCGCCGAGGGTGTCGATAATCTTCTTAAAGCTGTCAAAGTCAACAACCGCATAACGGTCAACCTTGATGCCGAAGTTTGCTTCAATTGTCTGAATTGAAAGCTTTGCTCCGCCGTAGTTATAAGATGAGTTGAGCTTGTCATATCCGTAACCCGGAATGTAAACATAGGTGTCACGCTGGAATGATGTCAGTTTAAGCTTTTTGTGGTTGTTATCAATGGTCATCATAATCATTGTATCACTTCTGCCGTGTTTATCGCCGTTTGAATTGTCCTCGCCAAAGAGCATAACATTAAGCTCCTTGGAGTTCTGCAGAAGCTCTCCCTCTGAAAGCGAAAGGTTTGTTGCGTCACTCTCAAGCGGTGCAACCGATGAGTTGGTAGCTGCTGTGTTGTTGGTGTTTGTGTCGTCAAGATCCTTGAAGTTGAGAGTATCAAGGAACGAATAGTAGTAAAGCATTCCGCCGCCGCAAATCAGAAAAATCATTGAAAACACAAGGCAAAGAATCCTTTTGAGTCTGCCTTTTTTGTTGTATAATTTTTTGATTTGCTTGTTTGAGCTTATGTCAACAAAATTGCTTTTCTGACTGTTTTTTTCGTAATTTGGCATATTACTCCTCCAATCGGGTAAAAAGCACACAATACATAAGTATAGCTTATTATACCATATGTGAATTTCTTTTAATGCTAAATTAGAAATAAAAACTGCCTTTTAGTGAAATTTCTGTCGGAATAACGCTAAAAATTTTGTCAGTTTATATCAATCCTGTTCATCAAGCGACAAATAAAAGGACGGCAGAAACTCTTTTTCAAACACTTCGTTTTCAGGCATATTCATATTGTGAATTGAGTTTTCGGTTGCCTCTTTTGCCTTTGAAAACTCGCTGTTGCCCATTTTTATTTCTTCAATGCACTTAATGAGTGCGGAAAATTTGTCCGCCGCTTTTACAAATTTTTTAAGTTCACCGTCACCTGTTCCGTCCATTTTGATGATTTCGTCCATATCATCCTTAAAATCATCGGGGAGCATTGATACAAGCCTGTCGCCTGCATTCGCTTCAATTTCTTTGTAGGCATTTTTGATTTCGGGATTAAAGTATTTTACGGGAGTCGGCATATCGCCTGTTATGATTTCGGTTGCATCGTGAAAAAGTGCGAGCAATGCGGCTCTTTCGGCGTTAAGACTGCCGCCGAAGCGCTTGTTATGAATCAAAACAAGGCAATGTGCAATCATTGCAACATCAAGACTGTGCTCACTGAGATTCTCGTTTCTTGTGTTGTTCATAAGCCCCCAGCGGTTGATGTACCGCATTCTTGAAAGCATTGCGTAAAAATGTGAAATATTCATCTGTAGTTTCTCCTGTTTTTTGCTAAAAATTAGTGCAATTTGTATTGTACTATGTTATAATATAGCGTGAGTGTGAGTATCCTCTGCTCCTTGTAAGCAAAGCAGAGCGTTGCTCCGATTTAAATCTATTATGCAGGTGTCTTTTGAATAAATGACGGTGAAAGACATTTACATCATTGATTATACTATTCATAATTTAAAAGTAAAGAAATTATCGAAAAAATAAGATTTTTTCTGCTTTTGCTCCGTGGAGGATTTTATGCCGAGCAGAATTTTGCAAAAATATCCCACACAAAAACTTTTTGGTCTGCGTGTGTTTCTTATATCAATTATAACGGCAACTGCACTTTTTCTTCCGTTTATCATAATGGGGGGCGGTGTTTTCTATTATTACGGCGATTTCAATGTTCAGGAAATTCCGTTCTATCAGCTTGTACACGATACCGTTCGCGGCGGCAATCTCGGTTGGATGCACAATGTTGACCTCGGAACGGATATGCTCTCAAGCTTCAGCTTTTATCTTCTCGGCAGTCCGTTCTTTTGGCTGACGATTCCGTTTCCAAGCGAGGCTGTACCGTATCTTATCGGACCGTTGCTGATTTTGAAATTCGGCTGTGCGTCACTTTCTGCATACCTTTATCTTAAAAGATATGTGACTGACAGGAATTTCGCTCTTGTCGGCGGACTGCTTTACGCATTTTCGGGATTTTCAATCTACAATGTGTTCTTTTTCCATTTTCACGAGCCAATGATAATGTTTCCACTCTTGCTTGCGGCACTTGACGCATTCATCTATGACGGAAAAAGAATGGTGTTCGCACTTGCGGTATTCTCCGCCTGTGTTGTGAACTACTACTTCTTTGTGGGACAGGTTCTGTTTGTAATCATCTATTTTCTTATGATTACGCTTACCAAAGCCTACAAATTTAAAATTAAAAATTTCCTTTTGCTTGCACTTGAGGTTATAATAGGTTTTGTTGCAACGGCATTTATATTGTTGCCGTCAGTTCTTGGGCTTATGGGCAACCCAAGACTTTCGGAGCTTCCGAACGGTTGGGATTCGCTTGTGTATAGTCAGCCACAAAAGTACTGGCTTATAATTTTAAGCTTATTTTTTCCTGCAGATATGCCTGCTTTCCCTGTGTTCACGCCCGGTTCAAACTGCAAATGGGCTTCGGTTGCCGCGTGGCTTCCGCTTGTCGGAATGACAGGAGTCATCGCATATTTTCAGGTTTGCCGAAAAAGCTGGCTCAAAAAGCTTCTGGCGGTGCTTGCAGTCTTTGCGTGTGTGCCTGTTTTGAACAGTATGTTCCAAATGATGAACAGCTCCATTTACTACGCAAGATGGTTCTATATGGGCGTGCTTATGCTTGTGCTTGCAACGATCAAGGCTTTTGAAAGCAGAAAAACCGATTGGAACAGGGCGATTCGTTGGTCAGCGGGAATTACGGTAGGCGCAACTCTGCTGATTGGACTTATGCCTGTGAGCTATACGGATGAGGAGAGCGGCGATATTCAAAATACGGTTGTAGGCACTCAGGCAACATTTGAACGCTATTGGCTCTATGTTCTTATGGCTTTGTTAAGTCTGCTTGCGTTTGTTCTTATTATAAAGAAGTTTAGAAGAAACAAAAAGAGATTCACTGTTATGCTTACAGTCGGCATTCTCAGCGTTTCGCTTTTTACCTCATATTTTATAATTGCCACGGGCTATTTCTCAAGCAGCAGTACAAAGACTATCAAGGAAGATATCATAAACAGGCGTGACGGTATAACAATTGCAGATATTGACAATGTCCGCAGTGATTTTTATGAATGCGTTGACAATACGGCAATGTTCTGGCAGATTCAGAGCATAAACTGCTTTCAAAGTTCCGTTTCAACCTCGATAATGCAGTTTTATGACGCACTCGGAATCACAAGAGATGTTGCGTCAAGACCTGATCTTGATGTATACGGACTTCGCCCGTTTTTGAGCTGCAAATATCTTTTTGATTACCGTGGCGACGGCAAGTCGGGAAGCACAAATTCATTCATTGATGAGGACGGCAACACAAAAATGCCGAGTTGGAAGTATCTGAGAACGCAGAACCGTTTTGATATTTACCGCAATGAGCGTTACATCCCAATGGGATACACCTTTGATAAATTTATTGCCGAAGAGGAGTTTGACTTTGTTCCGTCGGCTCACAAATCAGAGGCTTTACTCTATGCAATGATTCTTCCTCGCGATTTAATGAAAAAATATTCCTCGATTACAGGATACAGCGACAAAAAGTACAAGCTGTTGTACGGCAAGCATCCCGAATACTACGACAGCATTACGGAAACCTTCAGCTATGATAATTCCGACTACAAAAAAGTCTGCGCTCAGAGGGCATATAACAGCTGTTCGTCTTTTGAATATACTGACAACGGTTTTAGGGCAGAGTATGACAATACAAAGGACGACGACAATTTGCTGTTTTTTAGCGTTCCGTACAGCGAAGGCTTTGCGGCAACCGTAAACGGTAAGGCGACAGATGTTGAAAAAGTTGACTATGGATTTATTGCGGTGAAAATTCCAAAGGGCGAGAAGTGCGACATTGTGTTTACATACGAAACCCCCGGATTTTCAACAGGTGTAAAAATCAGCCTTTGCGCACTCGGTGCATTTTTGGTGTACGGCGCAGTTATCCTGACGGTTAAAAAAATAAAAAGAAAAAATAAAAACTGATACAGATATAATCAGCGTATAAGTACGGAGGTATTTATTATGTTCGGAAACAAAATACTTGACTATAAAGACGAGCTTTTAAAGGATCTTGACACACTCCTTTCCTTTGAATCGGTTGACGGCGAAAAGAATGACGAGTGTGACAAAGCCTTGGATTTTATACTTAAAAGGGCAGAAGATTTCGGACTGACAGGGGAGAGAACAACCGACAAGAGCGGTCATATAACCCTTGGTGACAGCGGAAAGCTTTGCGGTGTGCTTACTCACCTTGATGTTGTTCCTGCGGGAAACAGCTGGAGCGTTCCGCCGTATGCGCTTACCGAAAAGGACGGCAGACTTTACGGCAGAGGAATTGCAGACGACAAGGGTGCGGCTCTTGTTACTCTCTATTGTTTGAAAGCAATCAAGGACAGCGGTGTAAAGGGCGTGAACACCCTGCGTGCAATCTACGGCACAGGCGAAGAAACGGGTATGGAGGATATGGAAAATTATTTCAAGAAAAATCCACTTCCCGACATGGCGTTCACTCCCGACAGCGACTACGGCATCTGCTTTGCCGAAAAGGGTATTCTTCAGCTTGAAGTCAGCACACTTTTAAATAATGCAACAACACTCAGCCAGTTCCATGCAGGCAGAGCAGTTAATGCAGTTCCTGACAGAGCGTATGTAATGCTTGATTCATCAGACTATGACGAGCAGACTCTCATGCGCCTTGCAGACGCAAGTGACGGTGATTTTGAATTTAATTACACTATTGACGGTCTTATGATAATCAGCCGTGGCAAAGCGGCTCATGCGTGTGAACCGGACAAGGGCTACAATGCCGCAGCGGCACTTGTTGACCTTATCTCAAATGTTTACACAACAAGAGAAACAGGTTCAATCTGTTCATTTATTGACTACGCAATCAACAAGGAAACAAACGGCAGATCACTCGGTCTTAAAATGAGCGACGCTGTTTCGGGCTCGCTCACCGTAAACCTCAGCAGCGTGAACATTGAGGGACAGACCGCAAAGGCTGTGTTCGATATCCGTTACCCTGTTACCGTTAGCGTAAACAGAGTTCTCAAACAATTTAAAAAGGTTGCAAAAATCAGCGACCTCAAGGTTACTGTTCTCAATCACGAAGAACCGCTTTATGCCGATAAGGACAGTGAGCTTGTAAAGCTGCTCTCGGACGCTTACGAAAGCGTAACAGGCGAAAAGGCTGAGCTTTATTCAACAGGCGGCGGAACTTACGCAAGAATGCTCGGCGGTCACGGTGTTGCATTCGGTCCTGCTTTCAAAAATGACGATGTTCGTATGCACAATGCAGACGAAAGTATGGATAAGGAGAACTTCCTTAAACACGCTCAGATTTGCCTTGAGGCAATGTACAGAATGTTTACCGACGGAGAATAATGCGTTTTGTTATGAACAAATTCAGATGAAAAGGGAATGCTAATGAATACTGAAAAAACTGTTAGAAAACAGGCAAAAGCGGTTCTTGAGGGAAACCGGTCGGTAGTTATTTCACAAATTATGGTGACCCTGCTTGCATTTTTGACAGGGCTGTTCGCTTTCAGCCTTGCAATGTCAGCTTCGGGAATGTATAGCGTAGAAAATCCGAGTCAGTCACAGAGAATCCTTATGACGGTTTTCGGACTTGTTTTGTTTGCCTTTGTAGTTGTAATTTTACCGCTTGTCAACGGAGTCTACAGAACTGTGTGCAATGTAGTCAGGTGCAGAGAGTGCAGTCCGCTTGATGTGTTTTACTACTATAAAAAGCCGAAAAGATTTTTTAAATCAATTATTCTTGATGTTATTTCGCTCGGATTGTTTTTTATCATAAGCGGTTTTGCTAATGTTTTTAATTACCTTAACTCAGTTTCAACGCAGATAGTTGAAAACTCACCGTCACTCACGGCTGTTATGGCGGTTCTGCTCGTTGCGGCATGGATTGTCAGTGCTTTATTCACGGTGGTTTGCTATATTATATTTGTCCATTACACCTTTTTGGCTTACGGCTTTAACGAAAATTTGCCTCTTGGGGTTTATCTTCCGAGAATGATGGCATTCTCAATAAAGAATTTTATGTCAACCGTAAAACTGTTTGTCGGTTTCATCGGGTGGGCGGCTCTGTGCTTTTTTGTTGTTCCTGCACTTTATGCCGTGCCTTATTTTCTGACAGCCTCTGCAATGTCTGCAAAATGGCTGTTAGAGCTTGAAGGGAGCAAGGATATTATATGTTAGTTTCACTTTGTATGATAGCTTATAACGAGTCAAACGCGCTCAGCGGACTTTTCAGAGATATTGCACTTCAGGATTATCCGCACGATAAAATTGAAGTGGTTTTTGTTGACAGTATGTCAACCGATGATACTAAGGAAAAAATGGAAAAATTCAGAGATGCCGACTACGGCTTTTGGAATGTATCTGTTGTTCAATGCGTAAAGCGTAATCAGGCAACCTCATGGAATGCCGCATTGATGACCGCTAAGGGCGATATAATCATCAGAGTTGACGCCCACGCAAGAATTCCGAGAAATTTTGTTTCACGAAATGTTTATAATATTAAGCAGGGAGAAAATGTAGTAGGCGGCGGCAGACCGAATATCACTTCAAATGTTTCAAGCTGGAAGCTCACCTTGCTTGCGGCTGAGGATTCTCTCTTCGGCAGTTCGGTTGCGTCATACAGACGGCCGCTTGCGCAAAAGGAATATCTTGACAGCCTTTTTCATGCGGCTTACCGCAGAGAGGTTATTGCCAAGGTCGGCGGATTTAACGAAAATCTCGGCAGAACCGAGGATAATGAATTTCACTACCGCATTAGAATGGCGGGCTACAAGATGTGCTGTTGCCCCGATATTATTTCGTATCAGCATTCACGAAACGACCTTCACGGAATGATAAGGCAGAAGTATTCAAACGGACGGTGGATAGGACTTACACTCTCGGAATGTCCAGGTTGTCTTTCGTACTTTCACTTTGCACCGTTTCTTTTTGTAATGGCACTTCTCGGCTGTTCCGTGCTTGCATTTCTCGGACTTCCGCTTTTTTTGTACATTCTTTTGATAATCTACGGAATGTTTGATATTGTAAACGCTGTCGGATGTTGCACAATGAAAAATGTTCAGCCTCAGTTTGTGTTTTTGCCGTTCATTTTCCCGTTGCTCCATGTTGCCTACGGAATAGGCACAATTGTTGGTTTGATTCAGATTCCGTCATGGCGGAAGAAAATCAAAAACAGCGGTGCGAAAGAACACATTGAAAAGGTAAAAAGAAAAATCAGGGAAAACACACTTCCCGGTCATTCATACAAATAATTTTTGGGCGGATAATATCCGCCCGTATTTGATATTTACGGAGATACTTATGACTGAAAAAGTAGAACTTACCCCCGAACTTTTGCGTGAGTTACAGCTTAAACAGCTTGATATGCTCGTGTATTTCAGGGACTTTTGCGAAAAGAACAATCTCACATTCTATCTCATCGGCGGTGCGTTAATCGGTGCGCTCAGAAACGGCGGATTCGTTCCGTGGGATGATGATGTTGATGTTATGCTGCCACGAGAGGACTACGAAAAGCTGTACAAGCTTTGGCATGAACAGGGCGCAGACGGAAGATTCCGACTTCTCAAAACCGACAGCGATATGTTCACGGGCAATATTTTTATGACCGTAACCGACACAAATTACACTATGGTCAAGACAAATCAGACCGAGGTTGATATTCCGCACGGACTTGTGCTTGATGTCTTTCCGCTTGATGTTTGTCCCGACAGCCGTTTTGCACGCAAAATGCAGTATGTGTGGACAATGCTTTATTCGCTGTTTTTGGCTCAGGTTGTTCCCGAAAAGCACGGCGGAATTGTGGGGGCAGGCAGTAAGGCTTTGCTTTCAATTTTCAGAGGGAAAAAGCTCCGTGAAAAGATTTGGAGAACTGCCGAAAAGCATATGATTAAGTACAGGCTTGATAAAAACAAGTGTGTAACGGAGCTTTGTTCGGGCCCTCATTGGATGAAAATTGAGTATCCGAAACACATTTATTCGGGCGTTGATTATGTCACATTTGAGGGCATAAAAATGCCGTGTATGTCGGGCTATGACGAGTATCTCAGAATGGTTTTCGGTGATTATATGCAGCTTCCGCCGGTTGAGGACAGAGTGCCACACCACGATATTGCATATCTTGACCTGAACTCACCGTGTGAAATTTATGACAGCAAAAGAAAGAATAAGCAAAAATAACGGTGTATTATGGAGCTTATAAGAGATAATTGGACTAAAAATGACTATGATGATTTTGTAGAGGAGCTTCGTTCATATGCCGATGAAAAGTACAGAAGCTTTCATTCCTCATTGATTCCCGACAATGACAAGGACTTTTTTATCGGAGTAAGAATGCCTGTTATGCGAAAGCTCGGCAAGGAAATTTCTAAGGGCAACGGACGCAGTTTTTTGGAGCAGACAACCGATAATTCTTATGAAGAAAAAACAATGCGAGGTATTGTAATCGGTTTGCTCAAAACCGAAAGCTATGAAGAATTTTTGATGTACTGCGATGATTTTGTACAGCGTATAGACAGCTGGGCGGTTTGCGACGGCTTTTGTGCAAATTTAAAGCAGACGAAAAAGTATAAATCAGAATTTTTCCCTCATGTTTGTGAATACACCAAAAGCGACAATCCGTGGATAATTCGTGCAGGTCTTGTGCTGATGCTTGACTATTATCTTGAAGATGAGTACATAGACACGGTGCTTGAATGTTGTGACAATGCGAAAAATCCGCATTATTATGTGAGCATGGCAAGGGCATGGCTTGTTGCAACAGCACTTGCAAAGTGCAGAGAACAGACTATGCGGTACATAAAGTCAAATTCGCTTGATAACGCAACCTTTAATAAAATGATTCGGAAATGCGTTGAAAGTTTCAGAATTGACGATGAAACGAAAAAATATCTCAAAACCCTGAAGAGATATTGACAAATCCGAAAATCGGCATATAATATAATCAACAGTTGTCTTCGGGGCGGAGTGAAATTCTCCACCGGTGGTTAAAGTCCACGAACAGGTGAAAGCCTGCCGAGTCTGTGAAATTCAGACACCGACGGTTATAGTCCGGATACGAGAAGATGCGGCAGAACAGGCGGTTCGTCTGTTTTATTTTGGTACGCAATCCCGTTACATTTGTAGCGGGATTTTTCTTTTCCCGACAACTCGAAATAATTTTTCAGGAGTGGTCGTAATGACAAAATCAAAAGCAAAAACAAAAACAATTAATTCAGACAACACGGCAAAGACAACAAAGCTTGCCGTAACCGCAATGCTTGCGGCACTTTCGGCAGTTCTTATGTTCTTTGAATTTCCTCTCGGATTCATCGCACCTTCATTCTATGAGTTCGATTTTTCCGAAGTTCCCGTTCTTGTCGGAACATTCAGCATGGGTCCGATTGCCGGTGCAGTAATTGAATTTGTAAAAATTCTCGTTAAGTTTCTTATTAAAGGCACAAGTACAGGCGGAGTAGGGGAGCTTGCAAACTTTCTCATCGGCTGCTCGTTTATTCTGCCGGCAGGTTTCATCTACAAGTACAAAAAAACAAGAGTCGGTGCGATTGTCGGAATGCTTACAGGTACGGTTGCAATGGCGGCAATCGGTGTGGTTCTCAACACATTCGTGCTTGTTCCGCTCTACTCGTCATTTATGCCGCTTACAGAAATTATCAAAATGGGACAGGCAATTTTCCCTGCAATTGACGGCACATTTACATTCTGCCTGTACTGCGTAGGTCCATTCAATATCATTAAGGGACTCATCATTTCGGTAGTTGTTTTCATAATCTACAAGCCGCTTTCAAGACTTATCAACAGCCTCGATGCCCTTCTTACAAAGAAGAAAAAAGCAACGGTTCAGTAAACCCGAAATTAATTTTTTGGTTGACAAACAACAAATTCAGGCGTATAATAACATACGGTGTCGAAAGGCATCTATCACAGAGTAGAAATTTGTGCGTGAAGTGTTTTGCGGACGGGGAGTTGCCGCAAGAACGAAAGGTTTATCCTGCGGTACAGATTTCGCATCCCGCTGTTACTTTGGGACATATAATTCAGCGGGCAGAGCAATCTGTCCGCTTTTTTCTTCCTGAAGCAACAACAGAGATTCAGGAGGTAAAAAATATGTCACAACTCAAAAAAATTCAAAGCTCTTTGCTTGAAATGAAGAGTATCTACGCTCTTGCGGCAATTGCAATGCTGCTTGCACTTCGTATTGTTCTCGGATTTTTTGCAAACAGCACACTTCCGTTTTTCGGAAACAATGTAAAGCTCAGCGCAGCGTTCCTTCCCATAGCCGTAACAGGCGTAATGTTCGGACCGATTCCTGCCGCAATTGTCGGTGCTTTGGGAGATATTCTTTCATTTATCATTGCCCCGACAGGCGCATATTTTCCCGGCTTTACAATCAACGGCTTTATTACAGGTTTTATCTACGGTATGTTTCTTTATAAGAACAATGTAACTCCGCTCAGAGTTGTTCTTGCATGGTTTACAAATATGCTCTGCGTTGAAACATTCCTTACGGCTTTTTGGCTTTACACACTCTACGGCGGCGGTTCAACACCGTACACAGTTTATCTTACAGCAAGATTCATCAGTGTTGCCGTTAAGTGCATTCCCGAGATTATTCTTGTGTTTGCTCTTGGTAAGCTTGCAGGTAAAATTCGTGTTCCGCACGCAATAAAGAGAACCTGATGAAAAACTAATGCAAAACTTTAAGGTTGGAAATCGACTGCTCCCCGCAGTAGTTTCCAACCTTTTTTGTTTGTGTAGCGGCGGATAGTAACGGTACAATATTTGTAATTCAACTTGCTTTATAAATACAACAATGTCATTGTTAAACTGTAGAGGCGAACCGTGTTCACCTCTACAAATAAAATAAAAGTCGGAAAGCAAATTTCAAATTTGCTTTCCGACTGAATTTTTTGTTATAAAATTTGACTGCACGATTAAGCCCACTTGAGGGTATCGTTGTAGAGATTGATGTAGTCCTGAGCCGAACGATCCCAACTGTTGTCGCTCATCATAGCACGCCACATAAGCTGATGCCAACCCTGGTCGTCCTGAATGCCCCACAATGCTCGTCTTACGGCAAGCTGCATATCTGCACATTCATAGTTTTTGAATGTAAATCCATTACCGTAGTTGTCGGCACTGTCGAAAACAGAGTCTTTAAGACCGCCAACCTCACGAACAACAGGAATTGTGCCGTAACGGAGTGCAATCATCTGTGCAAGACCGCAAGGTTCCTGAGCAGACGGCATAAGGAAAATATCTGCGCCTGAGTAAATCTTTCTTGCAAGTTCGGGAACAAATCCGTGACAGAAGCAAAGTCTGCCCGGATACTTCGCCTGCATATAGTTGAAGTAGTCCTCGTACTCCTTGTCACCTGAACCGAGAATTACAAACTGCATATTTTCTGTGTCCATAAGCTCCTCAAGGCCCATTCTTACAAGGTCAAGTCCCTTGTGCGCAACAAGTCTTGTTACCATACCGACCAGCGGAACATCCCAGCGCTGTTCGAGACACAAACGCTCCTGCAAAGCACGCTTACATTCGCCCTTGCCGCTCATATCGTCCTTTGAATAGTTGCGATAAAGCTGATAGTCTGTTTCGGGATTGTAGCTTTCTGTGTCAATACCGTTCTTGATACCGCAAAGCTTGTAGTGGCGAAGATTGAGTTCGTCATGAAGTCCCCAACTGAACCACGGGTCTTTAATTTCAGCCGCATAGCTTGGAGAAACAGTTGAAACACGGGTAGCTGTTTCGATAGCACCCTTCATCATATTGAGTTTGCCGTTCATTTCAAGAATCTTTGTTTCGGATGCAGGAATGCCGACGCACTCTGTGTTAACTTCCCAGCCGTATTCACCCTGATACTGGATGTTGTGAATAGTGAACAGACTCTTAATGTTATAGTACCATGGTCTGTGTGAATAGAACAGATAGTAGTAAACAGGAACAAGAGCCGTCTGCCAGTCATTACAATGAATGATGTCGGGATGGAAATCAATGTAAGGAAGCATTTCAAGAATTGCACGGGAGAAGAAAGCGAATCTTTCAGCGTCGTCATAATGACCGTAGAGAGTGCCTCTCTTGAAATAATATTCGTTATCAATAAAATAGTATGTACAGTCATTCCATCTTGCCCAGAACAAACCGCAATACTGATGACGCCATGCAACCGGCACGGTAAAGTTTGTGATGAAGTTCATGGAGTTTTTAAGTTCCTGCGGAATTGTGCCGTAAAGCGGAACAACAATTCTGCAATCCTGACCTTTTCTGCAAAGTGTGTGCGGAAGACTTCCTGCTACATCAGCAAGTCCGCCGCTGCCGCAGAAAGGATTAGCCTCTGAAGCACAGTATAAAATTCTCATTGTAAGATTACCTCCTGTTTAAACAACTTTATACAACAGATTTTTTAGCAATATAAATGGGGTACGAATCATATCCCATAAGTGATCGACCATCTTTGATGGTAACATCCTTATCTATGATAACATAGTTGAGGTTGGTATTGCAACCTATTTTTGTGTCCTGCATTACAATACAGTTAGAAAGCTTTGCGCCTTCGCCGACATAAACGCCCTTTGAAATAACGCAGTTCTCAACCTCACCGTTGATAACACAACCCTGTGCAATGATTGAATTTTTCACATTGCTTGTAAGTCCGTAGCGTGACGGAGCGTCATCTCTTACCTTTGTATAGATAGGTCTTTGCGGATTGAAAAGCTCATCCCTTACTTCTTTTTTCATAAGATCCATATTGAACTCAAAGTAATCGTTGATTGAGCTGATTGTTGCACAGTAACCCTTATTTTCGTAAGCATAAATACTGTATTTGCCCAGACTGCTCTGAAGAAGTCGCTTTACATCAAGCTGATTAACGCTAATGGCGTTTCTGATTTCACTCATAAGAAGGTCTTTCTTGATGAGAATAGAGCCGTATGCGTGGTTGAATGCCTCTTTGTCAACAACACCGGGCTTTACAAAAATCTGATTTACCTTGCCGTCATTATCTACATCAAGGGTAATCGGTCTGTCATAGCCCTGCGGAATTGCATGATTCTTATATATAAGTGTAATGTCTGCCTTCTTCTTTGAGTGGAAGTCAAAAACATCTGTGTAATCAATGTTAGTAATTACATTGCCCTGTGAAATAAGCACATACTCCTCACGGCAATGCTCAATGTAGCCGTGCATATTGTAGATTGTTTCAACAAAGCTTGAAAAAGCCTTGCCGTCATACGGAGGAAGAATTGAAAGATTGCTCCTTCTCTTTGAAAGGTCATATGCACTGCCCGAACCCACATGATCCATAAGTGACTGAAAGTTGCTTTTTGCAACAATGCCCACATTGCTGATACCTGAGTTTGACATATTTGAAAGGTCAAAGTCGATAATTCTGTATTTACCGCCGATCGGAATGCTCGCAGTTGTTCTTGAAGATGCAAGCTCCGGAATTTTGTCGTCAAGTGTTGCCGCAAAGATGAAACCGAGTACATTATTACTTCTCATTGCCGTCCACCTCCGTGTCGCTGTCTATCATGGTTTTTGCTTTGATAACGGTGTTTTCTTTGATAACGGTATTTGCACCGACAACAGTAATTCCCCAGTCGTCAAGATTTTCCGTTTCTTCAGGTTTCTGTCCGACCTTTGCATTTTTGCCGACAACAGTATTTTCTGCAATAATTGCAAACTGAACATCTGCGCCGTCTTCAATTACAGCACCCGGCATAATGATTGAAGAGTTGATTGTTGCGTTTTTACCGATTGTAACACCTGCAAAGAGAATTGAGAACTCAAGGCTGCCGTAAACATTGCATCCGTCGGCAACGAGTGAATTTTGGATTGATGCCTCGTTTGAAACATAGTGCGGAGGCATCATCGGGTTTCTTGAGTAGATATCCTTGAGGTCTAAAGTAACCTTTGGATCGAGAAGATCCATATTAGCCTCCCAAAGGCTGTCGATTGTTCCGACGTCCTTCCAATAGCCCTCAAAAGGATAGGCAAACATACGCTCGCCTGCGTCAAGCATGGCAGGGAGGACATCCTTACCAAAATCATGGCTTGAACCCTCTTTGAGTTCATCCTCAGTAAGATACTTTCTAAGCTCCTTCCAGCTGAAAATATAGATGCCCATTGACGCATTTGTGCTTTTTGGATGAGCAGGCTTTTCCTCAAATTCGTAGATTGAACCGTCCTCGTTTGTGTTGAGAATGCCGAATCTTGAGGCTTCCTCAAGCGGAACATCAATTACCGCAATTGTACAAGCGGCATTCTTTTCCTTGTGATAATCAAGCATCTTGTTGTAGTCCATTTTGTAAATATGGTCGCCCGAAAGAATAACCACATATTCAGGATTATAACGCTCAATGTAGTTGATATTTTGATAAATAGCGTTGGCTGTGCCTGAGTACCAGTCTGCACCATCAACAGCCTGATAAGGACTCAAACAGTTTACACCCGAGTGCATACTGTCAAGATCCCACGGCTGTCCGTTTCCTATGTATTCGTTAAGAACAAGAGGCTGGTACTGCGTAAGAATACCTACAGCGTCAATGCCTGAATTTACACAGTTAGATAACGGGAAATCAATAATACGATATTTGCCGCCAAACGGTACGGCAGGCTTAGCAAGCTTTCGGGTAAGCACGCCAAGACGAGAGCCTTGACCGCCGGCAAGCAGCATAGCCACTACTTCCTTTTTTGGAAACATCTTAAAATACCTCCGATATTTATTTTAGTATCTTTTTTAGCTTAAATATAATTACAGTCTTGTGACTGAAAATATCAATTTTATTTCTGAACTTCATCGGGTTCAAGTTCTTTTGTACACCTCAGATAGATTACGCTGAGTGGGGGGAGAGTGAGTGAAAGTCCCTGATCAAAGCCGTGAATTTTCATTGACTCGGTTTTAATGTTTTTTCCGTTTACAACACCGCTGCCGCCGAAACGCTCCTCATCAGAGTTAAAAACCTCGTCATAAAGACCGAATTTCGGAACGCCGATGCAATATTCGTCACGCCTGATGGGCTGGAAGTTGCATACCGAAACAATCTCATCACCATTTTTGTCGGTGCGCTTGAATGCAATAACGCTGTTTGTGTAGTCGTCATGGTGAATCCAGTCAAAGCCTTTCCAGACAGCGTCAAGCTCATAGAGCGGCTTGCAGTCAAGATAAAATTTGTTGAGCTCCTTAAAAAATGTTCTGAGCTTTTTATGCTTTTCAAATTCAAGCAAATCCCATTGAATTGCTTCATTGAAATTCCACTCGTCAAACTGACCGATTTCAGTTCCCATAAACACGAGTTTTTTGCCGGGATGAGCGTACATATATGTTATAAACGCTCTTACGCCTGCAAATTGTTCATCGTACTTTCCGGGCATCTGCTTTATCAGCGCACCTTTGCCGTGAGAAACCTCATCGTGTGAAATTGGCAAAAGAAATTTTTCTGAAAAAGCATAATAAAAGCTGAAAGTAAGGCTGTCGTGGTTGAACGGCCGCCACATTGAATTGAGTGACATATAGTGAAGCATATCGTTCATCCAACCCATATTCCACTTGAAATCAAATCCAAGTCCGCCGTCCTCTATTTTATGAGTAAGCTTTGGCCACGATGTGTTTTCCTCAGCAAACATCATAACATCGGGGTGGTACATATGAACAGCCGTGTTGAGTCTTTTTACAAAATCAACAGCGTCAAGATTTTCTTTTCCGCCGAATTTGTTCGGCTCCCATTCTCCCTCGGATTTGCCGTAGTCAAGGTAGAGCATAGAGGAGAGTGCGCCGATTCTCAAGCCGTCAATGTGGTATTTGTCAAGCCAAAACATTGCACATGAAACAAGAAAACTTGTAACCTCAAATCTTGCGTAGTTGAAAAGGCAGGTTCCCCACGAGTCACGCTTGCTCGTTTTTGGGTCATTGCTTTCATAGAGAGGAGAGCCGTCAAATTTTGCAAGACCGAAATCGTCTACGGGGAAATTTGACGGAACCCAGTCGAGAATTACTCCGATACCCTCACAGTGAAGCCTGTCAACAAATGTCATAAAGTCGGACGGCGTGCCGAATCTTGAGGTTGGGGCATAGTAGCCTGTTGCCTGATAGCCCCAGCTACCGTCATACGGATATTCCATAATAGGCATAAGCTGAATATGAGTGTAGTGCATCTCCTTGAGATAGGGGATAAGCTCATCGGCAAGCTTTTGATAATTAAAGAAGTTGCCGTCGGGATATTTTCTCCATGAGCCTGCGTGTATTTCATAAATATTCATCGGTGAAGATGAAATGTTGTTTTCTTTGCGTTTGTTTAACCATTCGCCGTCATTCCACGAATAATTTTCAATGTCATACACAAGGGATGCCTGACCGGGACGGGTTTGAGCATGAAAAGCATACGGATCAGCTTTCATAAGCCTGTCGCCGTATTCGCTTTCAATGCAGTACTTGTATGCGCAAAATTCCTCGACCCCTTCGACAAACACCTCCCAAACACCGTAGCCGATGTCGTACATATAGGTTGCGTTATTGTCCCAATTATTAAATTCGCCTGCAACCGAAACGCTCCTTGCGGTTGGTGCCCATACTCGGAACACGCAACCGTTTCTGCCGTTCCAGTTCACGAGGTGTGCACCCAAAAGATTGTATGCGTACACGGAATCTCCGGTATGAAAAACTTCAAGTGCCGGTCTTGCCTCGTTAAAGCTGTAATTCATAAGAACTGCTCCTTGTTAAATACCTTCTGATTTTGATTATTTGATCATACTTATATAATACCAAAAATATATGTCAATTTCAAGCAAATTCAAAAAATTTAAAACTAATTTTTCGTGTATATTTTATAAACTGCGACTAAATGTAACATTTTAGAGCATAATTTTACGAATAAAGAATAAAAACCCGAAATTCTTTACAAAAGCAAAACAAAAAGGGCTGTCCAAAACGGACAGCCCCAAAAATAATCTGTAAATTCAGATTAGCCAAGCTCAGCGAAGTACTTAATTGTTCTAACCATCTGGCTTGTGTATGAGTTCTCGTTGTCGTACCAAGAAACAACCTGAACCTCATAAAGATCATCAGCAATCTTTGATACCATTGTCTGTGTAGAATCGAAGAGTGAACCAAATCTCATACCGATTACATCTGAAGAAACGATCGGATCCTCGTTGTAACCGAATGACTCAGAAGCAGCAGCCTTCATAGCAGCGTTGATACCTTCAACTGTTACATCTGAACCCTTAACAACAGCTGTAAGAATTGTTGTTGAACCTGTAGGAACAGGAACACGCTGTGCAGAACCGATGAGCTTGCCGTTAAGCTCAGGAATTACAAGACCGATAGCCTTTGCAGCACCTGTTGAGTTAGGAACGATGTTAGCAGCACCTGCTCTTGCTCTTCTCTTGTCACCCTTTCTGTGAGGACCGTCAAGAATCATCTGGTCGCCTGTGTAAGCGTGGATTGTTGACATAATACCGCTCTGGATTTCTGCATACTTGTTAAGTGTGTCAGCCATAGGAGCGAGGCAGTTTGTTGTACATGAAGCAGCTGAAATGATTGTATCGTCAGCTGTAAGAGTCTTTTCGTTTACGCTGTAAACGATTGTCTTAAGGTCGTTGCCTGCAGGAGCAGAAATAACAACCTTCTTAGCGCCGGCATCAATGTGAGCCTGGCTCTTAGCCTTTGATGTATAGAAACCTGTGCACTCGAGAACTACATCAACACCGAGCTCGCCCCAAGGAAGCTCAGCAGCGTTTGGCTTAGCGTAGATTGTAATCTCTTTGCCGTCAACGATGATTGAGCCTTCGCCTGCTTCTACAGTGTGAAGGTTTTCACCGATCTTACCGCAGTAGCCGCCCTGTGCTGTATCATACTTAAGAAGGTTTGCGAGCATAGCAGGATCTGTAAGATCGTTGATAGCTACTACTTCATAACCCTCAGCACCGAACATCTGTCTGAAAGCAAGACGACCGATACGGCCGAAACCGTTAATTGCAACTTTTACTGACATAAAAAAATTCCTCCTAAAATTCTAAGGTGCTTCTATTATATTACATTTTTTTCATTTCTTCAATAGCTTGACAAAAATTTAACGAAAAATTTTTGAGTTTTTTACAAATACGGTAAAAAACACGGTCTGATTTTGCGTTTTTAAGGCAAATTTGAGCCGCTCCGTTCAAAGAAATGTAATTTTTTCACCTGCCACAACTAATTATCTGCAAAAATACCTCGCTTATTCTTGACAATTTGGTGATTCTATTATAAAATTGTACTATCCGCTGTTGCGGATTTTGGCAAAAGTACAGTTTTTGGCTTTTGCAACTTTTTTAATCAGACTCTTTAAGAGAGCCGTTATATATAGATATTTTTTATAATTTTTATAATGTTTCAGTTGCCTGAAATGTTGAAAACGGTCATTACGGTGTTTTTTTGACTGTGCATATAAATATGTAAAAAAATATTTAGAAAATAAAAATGAAAATTGAATATCTTTTTAACGGCACCTTTAAAGTCTAATTGATTGGGAACTGTGAAATACTTGAAAAAATCAAACTAAGGAGGTGTCCGAATTGCCGTTATGGATAAGTATTATCTGCATTATCGCCGCAATTGTTGTCGGTGCGGGTGCAGGTGTTTTCCTTGGAATTGCCATACGTAAAAACACTGCCGAAAAGGAAATCGGGAGTGCTGAGGAAGAGGCAAAGAAGATTGTGGCTGATGCAATTAAAACAGCCGAAGCAAGGAAAAAGGAAGTAGTCCTTGAGGGTAAAGACGAGGTTCATCGTTTCAGAAATGAGAGCGAAAAAGAAATTTCCGACCGACGCAAGGAAGTTCAGCGTCAGGAGAGAAGAATCCAGCAGAAGGAAGAAACTCTTGACAGAAAGCTCGACAATATGGAACGCAAGGAAGAAAAAGTCAACAAGAAGCTTCGTGATGCTGATGCAAAACTCGAAGAAGTTGAAACCTTGAAAAAGAGCCAGTTTGAAATGCTTGAAAAAATTTCGGGCTACACGGCAGAACAGGCTAAAAGCTATTTGCTTTCACAGCTTGAAAATGAGCTTGCTCACGAGAAGTCGGTTAAGATTATGGAATATACCGAACAGCTCAAGGAGGAAGCAGACGACAAGGCAAGAAATATTATTTCGCTTGCAATTCAGCGACTTGCCGCAGAACAGGTTTCGGAGGCAACAATTTCGGTTGTTCCTCTTCCAAACGATGAGATGAAGGGCAGAATCATCGGTCGTGAGGGCCGCAACATCAGAACCATTGAAACTCTTACGGGTGTTGATCTTATTATTGACGATACACCCGAGGCCATCACGCTTTCATGCTTTGAGCCTGTCAGAAGAGAGATTGCAAGAATTGCACTTGAAAAGCTCATTGCAGACGGAAGAATCCATCCCGCAAGAATTGAGGAGATGGTTGAAAAGGCAAGACGAGAGGTTGAATCCGAAATCAAGCGTACAGGTGAGAGAGCTGTGCTTGATGCGGGTGTGCACAATGTTCATCCCGAAATTGTTAAGCTTCTCGGCAGACTTCGTTACCGTACCAGTTACGGTCAGAATGTTCTTGATCACTCTCTTGAGGTTTCATATCTCGCAGGTATGATGGCAAGCGAGCTTGGCCTTGATCCTACAATTGCCAAGCGTGCAGGTCTTTTGCATGATATCGGCAAATCCATTGACCATGAGGTTGAGGGAACACATATTCAAATCGGTGTTGACATTGCCAAAAAGTATAAGGAAAGCGACGCTGTTATTCACGCTATCCATGCTCACCACGGTGATGTTGAGGCGAGAACAATTGTTGCCTGCCTTGTACAGGCGGCAGACGCTATTTCAGCCGCAAGACCGGGCGCAAGAAGAGAAAATGTTGAAAACTACATTAAGCGACTCCAGAAGCTTGAAGAGGTTGCTTCTTCTTTTGACGGTGTTGAGCGTACCTTTGCAATTCAGGCAGGCCGTGAGGTTAGAGTTATGGTTAAGCCTGAGATTGTCAATGATGAGCGTATGATTCCGCTTGCAAGAGAGATCTGCAAGAAAATCGAAGAAGAGCTTGAATATCCCGGACAGATTAAGGTTAATATCATCCGTGAAAGCAGAGCTTCCGATTTTGCAAAATAAAATATCTTGATTTTAACTACGGTTGGCAGGGCTATGTTGACCGTAGTTTTTATTTTGTAGGGACGATATTATCCACCAGTACGGCGAGCCGCCGTACCTGATTCGTGTAGATAGGTTCATTAAATGAAAAATTGAAAATTGAAAATGGAAAATTGCGGTCGGGAAGATGGTTTGCAATATAAAAAAACATATTATGCCCGAGCGTAGTATAGTAGCTGTTTGCACAATTTAATGTAGCGGCGAACGAGGTTCGCCGCTACAAACGCTACAAAGAATATGCTGTAATCAAAAAAATAATTTGCAAGAAAATTAAATAAACTTGCAAAAATGAAATTTGTGCCGCGGCATAGACTTTTGACCTGTTAATGTAAACTGTAATTTAAAAAACAGCAAAAAACTTTAAAAAATATTCAAAAAAGTATTGACAATCGGTTAATAAGGCTTTATAATTCAAGACAGTAAGGCAAAGACCTTACAAAGTTTTCGGAAAACTGAATATAAAAAGGACAAGGAAGTTCACTTTGGTTTCTTCTGATTTTGCAACAAAGTTTTTAAAACTTGCAAAATCGGACAAAAACATTGTGAGCTTTATTTTTTTGCTTCGGCAAAAACGGTTTATGTGGAGGTTAAAAATGGATTCAGGAAATATAGGCTTTGTGCTGCTTTGTGCGGCTTTCGTATTTGTAATGACTCCGGGTCTTGCAATGTTCTACGGCGGTCTTGTACGAAAGAAAAATGTTGTAAATACAATGATGACCTCAATTTTTATCATTGGCATAGGAATTGTTATGTGGGTGCTTTTCGGTTATTCGCTTTCGTTCGCTCCTTCGGGAAATGCTTTTATCGGTGATTTCCGCTGGCTCGGTCTTGAGGGCGTTTCGCTCACGGAGGGCTACACGGATGATGCGTCAATTCCGAATATGGTATTCTCAGCGTTCCAGATGATGTTTGCCGTAATCACTCCTGCTCTTATCACGGGCGCAGTTGCAGGCAGAATGAAGTTTAAGTCAATTTTTGTTTTCACAATTTTCTGGTCGCTTATAGTTTACTATCCGCTCGCCCATATGGTATGGGGACAGGGAGGACTTTTAGGTGCAGACGGTATCGGTGCTCTCGACTTTGCAGGCGGCGATGTTGTACATATCAGTTCGGGTGTTTCGGCACTTGTTCTCTGCATACTCCTCGGCAAGCGTCACGATTATGAACATTCAATTTACAGAATTCACAATATTCCGACAGTTGTACTCGGTGCGTCGCTTCTTATGTTCGGTTGGTTTGGCTTCAATGCAGGTTCTGCACTTGCCGCCGACGGTCTTGCGGCTCACGCATTTATGACAACAGGTGTTTCAGCCGCAGCCGCAATGCTCTCGTGGATGCTCTGCGATGTTATCAAGAACAAAAAGCCTACGCTTATCGGCGCAAGCACGGGTATGGTTGCAGGTCTTGTAGGCATCACGCCCGGCGCCGGCTTTGTTCCGATGTGGGCGGCAGTTATTATCGGTTTGACAACAAGCCCTGTTTGCTATATTATGATTTCATACGGCAAGAAAAAATTCGGCTTTGACGATGCGCTTGACGCATTCAGCTGTCACGGTACAGGCGGTATCTGGGGCGGACTTCTCACAGGTGTGTTCTCATGCACGGCAATCAACAGCAGTGCAGGTAACGGTCTTGTGTACGGTGAGTTTGCACAGTTCGGTGCTCAGGCGGCAGGTATCGGCATCACAATTGTAATTGCGGTTGTCGGAACACTCATCTGCTACGGCATCACAAGACTTCTTACAGGCAAAATCAGGGTTGACCTCAGAGATGAGCTTATGGGACTTGATGTTTCACAGCACGGTGAAGCTGCTTATCCGTCATTTAACGGTCTTGACAACTAACGGAGGTTTTAAAGTATGGAAAACAATAACGATATTCAGCTTATAAAAATAGAGGCCGTTGTTCGTGAAGAAATGTTTGTAGATGTCAAAAAGGCTCTCACGGATATCGGCGTAAACGGAATTACAGCGTATCAGGTTGTCGGCTGCGGAATTCAGCGAGGTATGTCGGAGTATGTAAGAGGACAGAAGGTTGATGTTCAGGTTTTGCCGAAAATCAAGTTTGAAATTGTTGTTTCTTCCGAAGAATGGGAGAGAAAAACAATTGAGGCAATCAGAAAAACAGCCTTTACGGGCAACCCGGGTGACGGTAAAATATTTACCTACTACCTTAAACAGGCTGTTAAAATCCGTACAGGAGAAACAGGCTACGATGCAATTCAGACTCCCAACTTTGACGACTGATATTTTCCTATTTTCCTATATCAAAAAAGTGCGTACCGAATTTCGGTACGCACTTTTTGCTTGTAAAATTGTTTATCTTCTTATTGTAATATCTTCCGGGCTGACAGTATTGTCACGAAGCCGATTGTAATAATCGGGATTTGAATGCTTTATGCTTATCGGCTTTAGCTCGGGAGTTGCAAAACAGTGTGTTGTTCTGCCTGTTGCAGAAAGTTCTCCGTTTTTATTGTTGAAAATTTTATAGTCAAAAATCATTCTTGAACCCGTAAAAAATACAAGGCTTACTTCAACGGAAAACTCATCGCCGAATTTAAGCGGCTTTTTGTAACGGGCATATGCGTCAACATTTGGAATATACAATCCTTTTGACTGCATTTCGGCAACATCACAACCGATGTCGTGCATATACTGGATCCTTGCATCTTCAAAATATCTGATATAATTTGAGTGATGAACAATGTTCATACAGTCTGTTTCATAGTACGAAACCTTTGATTTGTATAAATTTTCGGTCATATTTTCTCCATTACTATATACGGAAAATCCGTAATTATTTTTTGAGCAGCAAGCCGTTTTTAAGGTCCTCTGCTGCCTGTTTTTTTATTACAAAATGCTGTTTCTTGCCTGTAGCGGTTTGCGGAAGATCGTTGACAAAACGGTAGTATCTCGGAGCCTGATATTTTGAAATATTCGGTGAGCTGTCGCAGAAATTGATAAGCTCTGCAACCGTAAGGCTTTCGTCAGCTTTTATTACATATGCCGCAACGCACTCGCCTCTTGTTGAATCGGGAACACCTGTTACGATACATTCCTGAACCTTCGGGTGTGAGTTGAGAATTTCCTCAATTCTTGCAGGATAAATATTTTCGCCCTTGCTGATAATCATATCATCTTTTCTGCCTGCAACTGTAACAAACTGCTCGCTGTTCCAAGTGCCGATGTCGCCTGTGTACATCCAACCCTTGTAGAACTTGTCTTTTGTAGCCTTTTCGTTATTTACATAGCAGTAGGTAGTTTTGTTCGGACATTTGATGATGATTTCTCCCTCTGTTTTGTTATCGCAGGGGACTGTGTCATCGGGCTCTGCTTTTCTGTCGTCATAAACATTTACAAGTCTTACCTCATCATCTGTGCATGATCTGCCTGCCGAACCTGCCATTTCAGGAAGGTCATACGGACGAAGAAATGTATTCCAGAAAGATTCCGTTGTACCGTAGCCGTTAAAAATGTTGGGGGAGAGAAGCTCCTGATAGCGAATGCAAGCGGCTTTTTCAAGCGGACTGCCCATGGTAATAATGCCCTTGAGCGAAGAAAGGTCTTTCGGATGCTTTTCCTGTCGGGCTGCAAGCATTTCAAGAGTTGACGGAACACCTGTGATGAATGTAATGCCGTATTTTTCGATAAAGTCCATGCAGCTTCTCGGGTTGAATGTTCTCATAATCACAAGACACGCACCTGCATAAAGGGTAGGTGTAGGACCGCCCGAATGAATACCGCCACGGTGAAACCACGGAGTCATATTCATCGTGATGTCAACGGGTGAGAGCGGAAAGTGCATAATTACATCGTGAGCCGAAAGAACTTCGTTGATTGCGTTAAGCGGAACGCCCTTTGGAGTGCCTGTTGTACCCGAGGTCTGAAGTCTTAAAACCTCGTCATAAATATGCGGTGCATAGTCAACAGGCGGATTTTCGTCACTGCTGTCCTTGATGTAATCGTCAAAGAAAATATGCCCTTCGGGAAGAGTTACTTCCTTTTTGGAATTATTAACGCAGAGAATCACCCTTGGCTTATGCTCGCAGATTTCAAGAGCCTGTACGGCTGTCTGCATAATGTCTGCGTCGTAAACATAAACTGTTGGCTTGTTGTGTCCCATAATTTCAGCGGTTTCGCCCGGTGATAGGTTAAAGTTAGCGGGATTTGAGATTGCACCGAGTTTCTGCGGCGCAATGTAGCCGAACAAAAACTGCGGTGAGTTGTAAAGCTGCATAAACACAATGTCGTTTTTCTTGACGCCGTCTTTTTTCATAGCGTTTGCAAATCTGTTTGCATCGGCATTAAGCTCTTTGTAGCTCCATGTTCTGCCACTTTGAGAGTCAATTGCCGCGGGTTTATCCGAAAAGCGTCTTACATTTCTCATAAAGCCGTTAAGCCATGTAAATTCACTTTCAAATGTTTCTCTGAACATCTGTGAATCATATGTTAAATTCATAATATCCCCCTGTCCTATTATGTATGGGTGTACATTATTTTATACACACATATGTGTGTTGCTTGTATGTTGTTTTGTCGGCAGATTATTTGCCGTATTTGCCTACGATAATACTTGAGTTCTGACCGCCGAATCCGAATGCGTTTGACATGGCAAAGTTGATTTCGGCTTTCTTTGCGGTATTTGCAACAAAGTCAATGCCGGCACATTCGGGATCGACCTCGTTGAGATTGATTGTAGGCGGAACTGTGCCTGTTTCAATAGCCTTGACACAGGTAATTGTTTCTGTAATACCGCCTGCGCCCATCATATGACCTGTTGCGCCCTTTGTTGAGCTTACATAGGGGAGAGTGTTGCCGAAAACCTTCTTGATTGAAGATGTTTCAACTGTGTCACCCTTGTTTGTTGCAGTACCGTGAGCATTGATGTAGCCGATGTCGGAAGGATTGATTCCTGCCTCTGCAATTGCCTGTTTCATACAAGCGATTGCACCTCGTCCTTCGGGATGCGGAGCAGTTACATGATAAGCGTCATCCGTGTTGCCGCAACCTCTGATTTCTGCATAAATCTTTGCACCTCTTGCAAGAGCGTGTTCCTCTGTTTCAAGAACGAGCGCACCGCCGCCTTCACCTATTACAAAACCGTCACGGGTAACATCAAACGGACGGCTTGCAGTGCTTGGCGAATCGTTTCTTCTTGAAAGAGCTTTTGCGTTGGCAAGCGAATAAATTACAAGAGGACAGAGAACGGACTCTGCTCCTACTGCGAGCATAATATCAGCCTTGCCGCTCTGCATACACATACAAGCTGTGTTGATTGCGTCACCGCCTGACGAACAAGCTGTGCTTACCGTAAAGCTCGGTCCCTGAATATTGTAGTCGATTGCGATATTTGCGGCGGCAATGTTTCCGAGAATTTTGGGAATAAAACGAGGACCTACCTTTTTGTGTGATGCGCCTGTGAGTGCCTCCTGAGTATATGCAATTGTTGCAATACCTGCCATTGCAGTACCCATAACAATACCTGTTCTTTCGGGTTCAATCTTGATTCCGCTCTGTTTCATGGCTTCCTCAGCCGCAATATAAGCGTACTGCATAAACGGATCTGTTTTTCTGATTAAATCCTTTGGAAGATAGTCGGACGGATTAAAGTCCTTTACTTCGCCGGCAATCTGAACAGCGAGTTCAGACGGATCAAAAGTCTTAATTGTGTCAATGCCCGATGCACCTGCCGTGATATTATTCCAGTAGTTTTCAACACCGATGCCGACAGGTGTTACCGCACCCATACCGGTTACAACTATTTTCTTCATTCGTTAAGCTCCTTGTTTTAAAATAAGTTATTTACATTTTGCATATTATTATGCTATACTTGAATTGTACCAAATATGGAAAAATTATTCAATACCGTTGATTATGCAAAAATGACGATTTGGCAGCCCTAAATCTACAGTTTTGCATAATATTGAAAAAAACCGACAAAATACTGCGGGAAATTGTCAAAACGGAGGTTATTATGGATATAAATCAGCTCAATTGCTTTATAACTGTGGCTCAAACGCTCAATTTTTCGGAGGCGGCAAGGCGGAACTATGTTTCTCAGTCCACCGTCAGCAGATATGTAAGCGACCTTGAAAAGGAGTTTGGGGTTCAGCTTTTTACACGCTCTCACCGTGACGTTATCATAACAAGCGAGGGCAAGGCACTTTTGCCCTATGCGATTGAAATTGTTGAAACTTTAAAGAAAGCAAAAACCGTTATCAAGCAGATGCATGACGGAGGTCAGGGTAAAATTACGCTCGGCTGTGATGTTACCTCGCTTTCGTTCCCGACAAAATGTATTGCCGACTTTGCGGAAAAATATCCGGGAATCACGATTGATGTGCGACAGCTTGACGAGGCTGACCGCACACTTGCAATCACAGGCGGTGAATACGACTTTTGCTTTATGCCGAGAGATATGGTTCCCGAAAGCTCAGGTATTGAATCAATCATTACACATAATGAAACTTTGTCCGTTGTAACAGCGAAAAATTCAAAATTCAGCGGAAGAAAAAGCGTTAAGCTTTCCGAATTGGCTGACGAAAGTATTCTGGTACTTTCGGAATCTGTTGCTCCGATTGTGTATATGGAAATTATGGATTTGTTCCGTACATTTCACATAACCCCGAAAATTGAAAATTCATTTGACGATCTTGTTTCCATATATGTGTCATCGTCATCGGGAATCGGCGTGTCTGTCATACCAACCTCGGTCGCTGCATATACTTCTGACGAATACACCGATTCATACCTTATTGATGATGCGGACACAAGCATAGCCTATGTTATGGCATGGGAAAAGAATATTTCAAATCCTGCCGCAAAGCTTTTTATGGAGGCTGTTAAGAAATATGCCAAGGGCGATGACAACATTTACGGGCTGTAACTGAGCATATTTTTTAATATAAATTCCAATAAAGAACTATAGTGAAAATTTCACAAAATAAACACACATTATTTTCAAAAAAGGTATTTACTTTATAAAACTTCGGTGTTATAATTACGGTAGTCAAGGAGAAGTTGACAAAATATCCTTTAAGGAGGTAATTATAATGTACAGATTTACTTTACCGAGAGATCTCTATCATGGTGAGGATGCTCTCTCAAGTCTTAAAAATTTATCCGGCAAAAAGGCTGTTGTAGTTGTCGGCGGCGGTTCAATGAAGCGTTTCGGTTTTCTTGACAAGGCTGTTGACTATCTTAAAGAAGCAGGTATGGAGGTTAAGCTTATTGAAGGCGTAGAGCCTGACCCATCTGTTGAAACAGTTATGAAGGGCGCCGCTGTTATGCGTGAATTTGAACCCGACTGGATTGTTGCAATGGGCGGCGGTTCTCCGATTGATGCCGCAAAGGCTATGTGGGTATTCTATGAGTATCCCGACACAACCTTTGAGGAAATCATCACTCCGTTCAGTTTCCCGACACTTCGTACAAAGGCTAAATTCTGCGCTATCCCGTCAACATCGGGTACTGCAACAGAAGTTACGGCTTTCTCAGTTATCACAGACTATGCAAAGGGTATCAAATATCCGCTTGCTGACTTTAATATCACACCTGATGTTGCTATCGTTGATCCTGCACTTGCCGAAACAATGCCGGCTAAACTTACTGCTCACACAGGTATGGACGCTATGACTCACGCAATTGAAGCTTATGTTTCAACTCTCAACTGTGAGTACACAGATCCGCTTGCACTCCACGCAATTGAGATGATTCACGACAACCTCAAGAAGTCTTATGAGGGCGACATGGCTTGCCGTGATAAAATGCACGATGCACAGTGCCTTGCAGGTATGGCATTCTCAAATGCTCTGCTCGGTATCGTTCACTCAATGGCTCACAAAACAGGTGCGGCTTTCACAGGCGGTCACATTATTCACGGCTGTGCAAACGCTATGTATCTGCCTAAGGTTATCAAGTATAACTCAAAAGATCCTGTTGCAGCTGAGCGTTATGCTAAGATTGCTAAGTTCATCAACCTCAAGGGCGAAACAACAGAAGAACTTGTTGACGCACTCATCGCTGAACTCCGTTCAATGAACGATCAGCTCAATATTCCGCAGGGCATTAAGAACTACGGTCCGGGCGGTGTTAAGGCTGACGAGAGCATTATCGACGAAAAAGAATTCCTCGAAAAGCTCCCCGAAGTTGCCAAGAACGCGATTGCCGATGCTTGCACAGGTTCTAACCCACGCCAGCCAAATCAGGAAGAAATGGAAAAACTTCTCAAGGCTTGCTACTACGATACAGAAATCGACTTCTGATTCGTTTGACAAATCTATTTGTACTTACTGCAGCTCCCTGTTTTCAGGGAGCTGTTTTTTTAATAAAAAATCCGCATAAAAATGCTCTTAAAAGGCATAAAAATCATATGGACAATATTGCTTTGTTGTGCTAAAATTGACTTGAAATTGATGAATTTGGTGACATAAAATGAAAATTGCAGTAATAAACGGTCAGAACCATAAAGGCTCAACCTATCATATTGGCAAGCAGGTTGCCGATAAATTAGGCGGCGAGGTTACGGAGTTTTTTCTTCCGAGAGATTTCGGCGATTTTTGCGTAGGTTGTACGCAGTGTTTTCTAAAATCCGAAACACTTTGTCCGCATTATGAGCGACTGAAAAAGATTACCGAGGCTATGGACGAGGCTGATGTACTCATCTTCACAACGCCCGTGTATGTTTATCATTGCACAGGCTCAATGAAAGCATTTCTTGATCATTACGGTTATCGTTGGATGATTCACCGTCCCGAACAGAAAATGTTCACAAAGCAGGCGGTTGTAATTTCGACAGCCGCAGGTTCGGGTACAAAATCTGCCAACAAGGATATCGCCGACAGTATGTTCTTTTGGGGTGTTCCAAAAACTTATCGTTACGGTGTCAATGTTCGTGCAACAAATTATTCAGGCGTCACCGATGAACTCAAAAAGAAAATTGACAAAAAGACTACCTCAATTGCCAATAAGGTAAAGAAAAATAACGGCAAAGTTAAGGCAGGTTTAAAAACAAAAGGCTTTTTCTTTATTATGAGAATGATTCAGAAAAGCGGCTGGAATGAAGCCGATAAAAATTACTGGGCAGAACGAGGTTGGAACGGTAAAAACAGACCGTGGAAAAATACATAAGGGGATGTTTTAAATGGCAAAAAATACTGAAATCAGTTTGAGAAACAAGGTTATTTATTCGATTTATGTCCGTAATCACACAAATGACGGCACATTTAATGCCGTTGCAGAGGATCTTGACCGAATAAAGTCACTCGGCACGGACATCATTTGGTTTATGCCGATTCATCCGATTGGCGTCAAGAATAAAAAAGGCTCTCTCGGCTGTCCTTATGCAAACAAGGACTATCGCACAACAAATCCGGAATACGGCACAATGGACGATTTCAAGAGCCTTGTTGAAAAAATTCACGCAAAGGGCATGAAGTGCATCATTGATGTTGTCTATAACCACACTTCGCCCGACTCAAATCTTTCAGTTGAACATCCCGAATTTTTCTACAGAAAGCCGGACGGCAATTTTGGCAACAAAGTCGGTGATTGGAGCGACATAATCGATCTTGATTATTCTAACAAAGAATTATGGCAGTATCAGATTGATTCACTCGTTATGTGGGCGAGAATTGTTGACGGCTTCCGTTGCGATGTTGCATCATTCGTTCCCGTTGAATTTTGGAAACAGGCGAGAGAGGCTGTTGCAAAGGTAAATCCCGACTGCATTTGGCTTGCCGAAAGCGTACACAGCTCTTTCAATGTGTTCTCTCGCAAGAGCGGAATTTATACCGCAAGCGACTATGAGCTTTTTGATGCTTTTGATATGGAATATGACTACGATATCCGTGAGGTTTTCGACAAATATTTGAAGGGCGAAACATCTCTTTCACATTATCTTGATATGTTCAATTATCAGGAGGCAATTTATCCGCAGAATTACGATAAAATGCGTTGCCTTGAAAATCACGATCAGCCACGAATCTGCCATTATGTAAAGAACAGGAGCGACCTTGAAAATTACACAGCTTTTCTGTATTTCTTGAAGGGTTCAACTCTCATCTATGCAGGTCAGGAGTTCGGTTGTGACGAAACTCCAAGCCTTTTTGACAAGGATGTTTTCCCACGCAACACAGGCATTGATTTGAGCAACCTTTTTGCAAAGCTCGATACAATCAAGAAAACCGTTCTTGATGATGACGATTATTTCAGGGCCGATGCAGATGATGAAAACGATATTGCAATTCTTGAGCGTGACAACAACAAGAGCAAAAAAGTCGGTATTTTCAGCCTTAAATCAAAGTCGGCAGATGTAAAAGTTGACCTTCCCGACGGCGATTATAAAAACGAAATCAGCGGTGAAACAGTTACAGTTTCAAACGGAAAGGTTCATTGCAACGGCAAAGCAATAATTATCCGCAAGTAAAATAAAATTCTATATAAGAATAATACAACCTCCCTGCAAAGCATTTCAGCTTACGGGGAGGTTGTTCTTTATATAAAAATCCGTGTTGCATGGTTACAACACGGATTTCTTGGTTTTATTTAATTGAACCGTCGCCACCCATAAGAGCGGTCATTTCTTCAATGCGTTCCAAAGGAAACGGTGGTTCGCAAAGCGGTTCTTTATATGCTCACTTAGCTTTCTTTTTATTATTGCCGAAAATTTTAGTCGGAATAATGCTTCCGAGGAATGCGGCGAGCAAAATCCACGGAATAACTCTTGCGTCAAAGCAGAGCAAAAGGAGCATTGTTACGGCAAGCGGTTTTTTCATTGTGACACCGAGAAGTCCTGCCGTTATGACTGCCGCACAGAATGCCGTGTCAAGTTCGCCGAGCATTGCAACACCGTAGCCGATGCTCACTCCGCAGAAGATGACGGGGAAGAAGTGACCGCCTTTCCAACCCGACTTTATGCAGATGTTTGTGAGAACAAGTTTAAGCACACCGCTGATAATAAGAATCCACGGTGCAAATTCGGCAAAGCTTTCCTTGACAACGGTAATGCTTTCTTCGCCCGAAAACATTGTGAGGGGGAGGTATGTACCCATAACACCGAGGATAATTCCGCCGAGAGTTGTGCTGATAATAATGCCGAGCTTGCCCTGAATGAGTGCGAAAAATTTTCCGAAAATCTTTGAAGATATGATAAACAGAAAACCGCATACAGCGCCCAAAAGTGCGAGAGGAATTCCCCACAAACGCTCAAAATTTGTAATGTTATAACCCCCGAGTCGTGGAAGTCCCATACTTCCGCCGAAAATCGAGTTAAGCAAAAACAGAGTTCCCGCCGCAAAAAGTACGGCAATGATGTTTGAAATAAGCTTTGTTGAACGGATATCGGTAGGCTTTTCTTCGCTGTCAAGCCTTTCTTCATTGACCGATGCAAGACCGAAAAGCGGTGCGTAGAATACCGCACTCAAGGTTGCGCTTATGCCGATTTGCATTAGTTCGGGAATTTTACTTTTAGCGTCTTTCATATGACTTCCTGCCCAGTAGCAAAGTCCCACGATAACACCTGTCAAGCCTGCCTCAGGACCGAGACTTCCGCCGAAAACAAGTGGCAAAAGTGCCGAAATGCAGAGCAAAAGCACCTTGTTATACGGGTAAAATTTATCTTTTTTTACCTTTTTCATAACCTCGTCAAGTTCATCGGGAACGGCATTTGTCAGCTTTTGCCATATTCCGAGAATAATTCCGCCCGCCGTACAGACAATAATCGGATAAAATTTGAAATCAAAATTTGACGGAATTGTATCCCACACAAGACCGATTCCCAAACCCATAAGTTTTAGAAACAGCCATACTATCAGCGAAGTAACCGCACCGCTGAATCCGCAAAAAATGTAGTATAAAAAATTGTTGGCAACAGTCCGTTTAGTCATTGTCGCACCTCCGTGTGTTTATAATTGGATTATAACATAAAACACAGCAAAAAAACAATTATTCCGCACAAAAAGTACGAAATAATTGCTTTTTATTATTTTTTTAATTTTAGAGCCTCTTCTAAACAAAAACAGCTGACACCAATGCCGATGTCAGCCATAAAAATCTATTTGATTTTAAATTTCAAAAGCGGCGCTTACCTTTTTGAATTCTCTTTTTCTGATGATGAAGTAGGCAATCAAAACGGATGTGCCTGTGATAAGCCATGAAACGGGGTAAACCATAAGGAGCATATCGTAGGTGTGGAATGCCTTGAATACCGTGAAGAGCCAGATGATTCTGAACACAACAGAACCGAAGATTGTGAGGATTGCAGGGAGGAGTGAATGTCCGATTCCTCTGAGCGCACCGCCGCTGATTTCGTATGAACCTGTCATAAGCTCAAGGAGCATAACAATCGCCATTCTGATGATTGCGTACTTGATAACGGTGGGGTCGGTTGTGAAGAAGGTGATGAAAAATCCGCTTCCGAGCATGAATATAACGCTCACACAGCCTGTGAAAATACAGCTGAAAAGCATACAAAGTCTAAACACCTTTTTGCATCTGTCAAACTGAAGTGCGCCGTAGTTCTGACTTGTGAATGTAACGGCTGCCTGGCTGAACGCACTTACTATATAGTATGTAATGTACTCGAAGTTGAGTTCAGCCGATGAGCCTGCAACCGCCTGTGAACCGAAGCCGTTTATGGCTGTCTGAATGAATACATTTGAAATTGAGAAAACCATACCCTGAATACCTGCAGGAGCACCGATTTTCAAAATCATAATGAGATGTTCTTTCTTGAATGAAAGTTTTTTTGGATTGACTCTGATTGACTCGTCTTCGTTCCTGATGAGGAACATCATAACAAGTCCGGCGCTTATGCCGTCGGCAATTACTGTTGCAATGCCGACTCCTGCAACGCTCATATCGCAGACGATTACAAAGAAGAGGTTCAAAAGAACATTTACAATACCTGAAATTACAAGACAGTAGAGCGGACGGCTTGTGTCGCCGACACTTCTCAAAATTGCCGAACCAAAGTTGTAGAGCATTACAAACGGCATGCCCATAAAGTAAATTCTCAGGTATGTTGCCGCAAGGTCAATTACATCATCCGGTGTGTTCATCAGCCTTAACAGCGGTGCTGCAATAACCTGACCGAGTATCAGAAGAAGAAATCCGCATATAAGTGAAAGTGTTATTACCGTGTGAACAGCTTCCGAAACCTTTTTACGGTCATTTTGACCTATATATCGTGCAATCAAAACATTTGCGCCGACCGAAAGTCCCGTGAATAACAGCACAAGCATATTGATGAGCGGAGCGTTGCTTCCGACTGCGGCAAGTGCCTGACTGCTTGAAAATCTGCCGACCACCGCAACATCGGTTGAGTTGAAAAGCTGTTGAAGAATACTGGATCCTGCAAGCGGAAGTGTGAAAAGAAGAATTTTTTTTACGAGCGGACCTTCCAGCATATTTATCTGGTGTGAGCGCCGTCGCTTTTCTTTTACAGTATTCTGACCTTTGTTTCTTTTAAACAGACTTGCAAACGCAAGTGAGGGCATTTTTTTGACTTTCCCCATTAATTTCTAACCTCTTCAATCACATAATCTTTGTAAACAATACCATTCTTTTCCATTTTCCACAATTATTGTAATCCTGTTGCCTGAAATAAACAAGCAAAATACCTTATAAACATAAAGTTTACTTTGCTCACAATTTTAGTTACAATAACTACCTCGTCAAAATTCTTCTTTTTATGCCTTTATAATATGGTAAAAACTGCTTTTCTGCATATTTTCAGACCGATTTTTCTCAATAAGCAAGGCTTTGAATTTGTATGCAATTTGTGCCTCTTCAACAAAAGTAAAATTGCTCTCTTGTAAGCATTGACGAAAAATTTTTTAACCTACAAATAAATGATTTTAAAATTGTTGTATATGCCGATAAAATTATAATGATACAATTATGATACAAGCTTAATATAATATATTTTTAAAGGGATAAGCGAAAAGGAGTGAATGTTATGAAGAAAAAGATTGCTGTAATTATCGTTGCAGTTGTTTTATGCGTTGCCGCCGCAGTATTTGCCGTGCCGAAAATCAGTTTCTATGCGTGTGAGCCTACCGTGTATTTTGATGTTGAGTACTGCGACAAGGTTGACGCTAAGATGTCTGCCGAAGATGCCGAAACCGTGAAGAAAATGTTTGAGGGCAAATCCGCATATTTTGATTCACCGTCTTGCGGTTTTGACGAAAATGCATCAATAAGAATAGGCTGTAATACATATATGCCTGCGTGTGACGGTGATGAAACAGTCAAGCACGGATTTATGTATTTTAGTCTTTCAAAAAGCGAAAATAACGAACTTCGCAAGATTATGAAAAAGTACGGAGCAGATATGAGAAAAGCCATCTAATACCGTTGACAGATGCATTTCCGTGTGTTAAACTTTCCTCGAAAAATATACGGAGGTGTTTTTATGAAAAACTACAACTGGGCAACACTCGGTTGCGGAGTTATCGCAAATGAGCTTGCAGCCGCACTCAAAAGCAGAGGACAGACACTTTATTCCGTTGCAAACCGTACCCATGAAAAGGCGGTTGCATTTGCCGAAAAGTACGGCATTGAAAAGGTTTACAACGATATTGACGAGCTGTTTAAAGACGAAAATGTTGACATAATTTACATTTCCACACCGCACAACACGCATATAAAATATCTTCGCAAGGCTCTTGCGGCAGGAAAGCATGTTTTGTGCGAAAAGTCGATAACGCTTAATTCAGATGAACTTGACGAGGCAATCTCTCTTGCAGAGAAAAACCATGTTGTGCTTGCAGAGGCAATGACAATTTTCCATATGCCGATTTACAAGGCACTTCTTGAAAAGGTAAATTCAGGTGACCTTGGCGAGCTTAGGCTTATTCAGATGAATTTCGGCAGTTATAAAGAGTATAATATGAACAACCGATTTTTCAACCGCAATCTTGCAGGCGGTGCAATGCTTGACATCGGTGTGTATGCGCTTTCGTTTGTTCGTATGTTTATGAGCTCATGCCCAAACGATGTGTTGTCGCAGGTTAAATATGCCGAAACAGGCGTTGACGAACAAGCGAGTATTCTTTTAAAGAATAAAGAGGAGGAAATGGCAACTGTCATTCTTTCACTTCACGCAAAACAGCCAAAGCGTGGCACAATCTCGTTTGACAAGGGATATGTTGAAATTTTTGAATATCCCAGAGGCATGGAGGCAAAGATTACATACACGGCTGACGGCCATTGTGAAACAATCTCGGCAGGTCAGACAAAGGACGCTTTGCTTTATGAGGTTGAAGATATGGAAAAGGCGATAGAGGGCGACAAGGCTCTTATGCACCTTGACTACACAAAGGATGTTATGAAAATCATGACCGACATCCGCAAAGGCTGGGGCATGAAATATCCCGAAGAAGAGTAAGTTTTTTGAATTTAATTTGTTACTAAACACAAAACTCCACCGCGAAATGCGGTGGAGTTTCCTTTATATATTTGATTAAATCAGAATTAGTAGTTTTCTGCGTGGATTTCAAAATAGCTCTGTGGGTGGTTGCAGACGGGGCAAACCTCGGGAGCCTCTTTGCCTACAACAATGTGACCGCAGTTACGGCATTCCCAAACCTTAATTTCGCTCCTTTTGAAAACTTCTGCAGTTTCAACATTGCGGAGTAATGCACAGTATCTTTCTTCGTGGTGCTTTTCAATTGCGGCAACAAGGCGGAACTTGTGTGCAAGCTCTGTAAAGCCTTCTTCCTCGGCGGTTTTAGCGAAATCTTCGTACATATCTGTCCACTCGTAGTTTTCGCCCTCGGCAGCGGCAAGAAGATTTTCGGCTGTGTCGCCGATTCCGTTAAGCTCCTTGAACCACATTTTTGCGTGTTCTTTCTCGTTGTCTGCCGTTTTTAAGAAAAGGTCTGCAATCTGCTCAAAGCCCTGCTTTTTGGCAACAGATGCAAAATATGTGTATTTGTTACGAGCCTGCGATTCGCCTGCAAAAGCAGCCTCAAGGTTCTTTTCTGTCTGTGTTCCCGAATATTTTGTTGTTTTAGCCATAATATTTCCTCCGTTAAATTAATTTTTTTGAAATTTAAAAATACACAATACGCCTTTGTGTATTTTATTTTTGAATAAAATAATAATCATTATTGATTTAATATTACTATACCTTTTTTATATAGATTTGTCAATAGATTTACGCAAAAAAATATTTCTTTTTTAGGATAGGCATATTTCATTTGAAAATACCTATCCGTTATTTTATGCCTGTTTTTTCGATTTTATTACTATTTTTGCGAAAAATATTGCTTGTGTATTGTTGCAATTTGCTAAAGTGCTGTATGTGTGAAAATTTTACCTTGACTTTTCACCCTGTACAGTATAAAATAGTTCTCAAAGAAACGCATAGTAAATTGATAGGAATTGTAGGTTAAACAAAATAACCTCAAAAATCCAAAAGGTGACGCTTATGAAAAACATTTACAATCTGAAGAAAATACGAATGTGTACCTCATTTGAAGGCAAGCCGTACTGTTGTATGTAATTGCCTGTCAGAATCTGAAATCTAATTAATTTAAAGTGAGGTAATCAAAATGAAAAATTTAAGAACAAAAGTATTATCGGCAGTATTGGCAGTTTCAGTATTGGGTGCGTCAGCGGTTGCCTTTACAGGATGCGGTAATAAAGATACAACAAACGATTCCAAAGTAACATTAACAAATGTTTCGTATGACCCT